>Ga0080064_1004731_pt1 | contig 16997 bp, 13 predicted proteins | sample Subgrocontami54m_FD_69260 | JGI IMG/M metagenome (GOLD analysis project Ga0080064, IMG submission 69260) | Subsurface groundwater microbial communities from S. Glens Falls, New York, USA - GMW46 contaminated, 5.4 m (SPADES assembly) (version 2) ...
CTCCAATCGCATAGGCCGTGTCGGGCTTAAAACTGTTGTAAAAATCGATTTTCAATTTCGGAAACTGATATTTAAGCTCGCTCATAACCGAATGGTTAAAACGGCTCAACTTTCCGTTTTCGACGTATTCCACATAGGATAAATCATAAACGGTCCGCAAAAAATCATGGCTGCCTTTACGCACAAACCCGACCGTAGGCGTATAGGTGAAAATTTCATCGTCTTTTTCGCCGTTGCGGGTCAAGAAAATATTCGAATCGTAGACGGTCGAAAAATTAAAACCCGTCAACCATCGCCAGGTTTCCGGGTTTTCTCCGCCCGTGTCCCCGGTCGGTCCTTCAAACGCGGCCGAATGAAAACTTTGCGCGAAGGATTTTTCGGAATATCCAGCGCTAAATGATTGGTCCAAACCGCTGCCAAACTCCTCGGGACGCGCCGCAAAGGAGGCCGTTGAAAAAAGCAGATAAGAAAAGGCCGCGAAAATAGATAAAACAAAGCCTCGCGTTAGGATCTTTAACAAACCATCCTCCGACTCTCCGAATGAATCTCTCTTGAGTAAATAATTCCATTATTATCACTGCATTCGCCTCAGCTGTCAAGAAATCTATAGGCAGCTATTTGATGTAAGTAATAGAGTTTCTAGGGAGTTATATACTAGAGGCCGACAACCGCTCTAAGAGCGCGTAAACTCTCGTCCGGTCCTCTTGGCTCAGCTTTCCGCTCGCGCCCCCGAGGTAATCAAAGTCGGTTAAAGTAAAGGGACTCGTCAGAGAAGAGGCCTGCTGAATCAGCAAAGCGGCTTCTTGAAGATAGGCCTCGTGTTGACTTTTTGAGTCGGCTAAAACTTCAGCCGCCCGCAAATAATCGACCAGCAGGGATAAATAAATGTCTCGATTATAAGGGGATAGGCGCAATCCCTGACGCCTGTCTTTGAAACCGGCCTCCCGGTCACCACGCATGATTTCGACCTTTCCTAAACTAAGCCACGCGTCGGGCCGCGTCGGCGCGAGCACCGTCAAAGTCCGGTAGGCCTCGATTGATTTCTGAAAATATTTCTCCGACGATCGTCCTTTGTTAAGGGCTGCTTTTCGAAAATAGAAATCCCCCAAGAGCTTCCACCCTCTCGGGTTCTCCGGGACGGCCAAAACCGCTTTGGTCAATTCCGCCGGCCTTAAGTTCTTTGACTGAAGCTCGTCACGGTTAAAAACTTGAGCCTGTTCGTAACGGTCGAACATGGCTTCCGATCGATAAGTATGATAAGCGTATACTCCCAAGGAACCCAGCAGGACGATTCCCGCCATCACCCACATGATTTTTAAGGGGGTAGACTCCGAAGCACGGCCTCCCCGCTCTCCGGAATACATCGCCCCGCAATTCACCAGAATCCCCAAATGAACCGCGAATAGCATCGCAATGGCGGGGGTCCGCAAATAAAAATCGACCGTGGAGATGGCGCCCAAGGACACCACCGCCATCAAAGACACGATTCCGACCGTGCGATTCCATCGCGACTCGCTTTTTAAACATTTTCGAAGAGAAATGATGAGAAGCAAAACGATCGCCGCCATAAAAATTAAAAAACCGATCGCGCCGGCGTCGGTTAAAAGCTCAAGGTAATCGTTATGGGTATGATCCATCCAATAGTCTTCGGCCAACTGGATCTGATAACGCCTTGAAATCCACTTAAAAGTCCCCAAGCCCGTTCCGAAATAGGGAAAATCAAAAAACAGAGGGACCGATTCTTTCCACAAGGTCCATCGAAACATGAAATCCCGGGCCAAAAAGCGGTAGGGCTCCCACAACGAAGGGCTCAAGACCACCGCTAACGCATAAACGGAGGCCCCGAATAGCACAAACGCGGCGAAGGCCCTTTTTCGGCCTTCCGTCAAAAATCCCGCAATCCATAGCGAAGCAACCGCGCACAGCTCCATCGCAAACGCGGCGCGCGCCCGGACATGGAGCATCGACACCAACGCCGCCGGAAGGATCAGCACAAAGAGCAGGTTTTCCAATTGACGGGAATCCAAAGGCCACTTGAATTCGGGATGACGAAACCAATAAAACAGCGGGCCCAAGAAAAGATAACTCGCCAGAAGGAGAAAAGCGCCGTAATAGTTCTTATTGAAAAATGAGGAAAAAAACTGGGAATCCTTCTGGACCGCATGCCATCCGTATATTTCCTGGAGGCCCCCGTAGACGGCGTTCCGCTGAAAGTAGCCCAGCGCGATCAGAAAAGCCGTTTGGACCGCGACCAAAACCATCACCAGCCTCACCCTTTTTTGCGAGGAGAAAAAATGCAGGCCGAGAAGAAAGAAGAGCAGATAAAAAATGAGCTGAGTGGCGTGGCTCTTTGTTTCAAAACGGTCGATGGACCCGGGCATGATTTTTGAAAAGACATGAGATCCGCCGTGAGCTTGAGCAAAACTGTACAAGACAAACAGTAAAAATAGCAGAAGCGGGAGCCGGATCCCGCGGAGGCTTTGAAGAAAAAAATCGTTGCCGTAAAAAACCAGACGGAGTAAAAAAAGAAAGGCCGCGCTTAGGATCAGAACGCGGATCAGAAACAACGTCGTGACATCTCTTCCCCCAAAAAGAGGCGCCGGAAGGACAACCAGAATAAGAAAAAACAGAGCCCCTAAGCCATCAAGGGTTTTACGAAACACCTAGAAGACTCACTGATCCTAAGAGTTGCTGGGCGGTTGATCGGGGATCTTTGAGGAGGGTTCTGAGTCCTCATTGCTTTCAGCGGACTCTGCTGCCGCCATTGTACCGGTGGGCTCAACCTTCAACCCGCCGGTGCAAACAAAATAAGCAGTGGCCGTTTCACCGGCCTTGACAGGCTTCATATCCCCTACCTGCTTGCCGCGGAACATCATTCTGACCTCTACGATGCCGTGGGTCACCGTGGTGGTGGTCCTGGTCACCGGGTGCTTCGAATCTTTTTTGAAGGACGGATCCAGATAATTGACGATCACATCCTGAGAAGACCCTAAAATATGGATCTCCTCGGGACGGATCCATTGTTTGCTTTCGGGTAGGGCCAGATCTCGTTCGGCTCTTTTTTTGAAATCGGCCGCCTCGGCGGAATCGGGAGAATTTTTCGGCACGTCAAACTTTTTGCCGCTCGATTGGATCGTTTGCTCCACCTTCCCGTCATAAACGCTCAAGCGTGGGCCGGCGCTATCCACTAAAAAAGACGTCCCTTTGGCCACAAAATTCGCTTGAGGGGTTAAAATGCCGAAGGAAGCGCCGCCGCTAAATCCGTTTACCGCCGAAAGGATCTTGCCGTCCAGAAGACGGATCCTGACCTCACTGGAGTTCATCGAAATCAGGGCGATGTGGGTGTTTGCGTAGATTTTGACCGCGCTTTTTCCGATCTGAAGCTCAGAAACAGAACCCGGCGGTGTTTTGATTTCGTCGCCCTGATTCAACAGGGCGCCTTTTTCGAGGGGCTCCCATTCCTGCTTGATCAAGTCCTTGACTTGCGCGTTTCCGTCCGCGGACATCACGCGAGGATGATAAAGACTGACCGCGAAATCGGCATCTTCATCTACGCAAACAAAGCAATTGGCGGGCAATTTCTGCCCCGGGGCGATCGGGCCTTTCTTCACGACTTGATAGCGGTCGTTTTCTTGCTTGAAGATCCCATACTGAACATTGGAGGGTTCTCCGTCATTATTGACATCGTTCACGATGTAATAAATACCTTCTGAATTTTGATCGGGCTCTGCGGCCTCCAGCGAAGAGGCGGAAGGAAAAAGAAAGAAAAAAGCCAAAACGGCGAAGATTGATGATTTTGTCATAAGGCTCCGTATCTGGCGTTTATTTTAATTAACTTAATGTCAATAAGCAACCGAATTATTGTCTAACGTGCTTTCACGCCTTTCCCTGGCTGATGTGATCCGGTTTTGATGGCAAGGGGACCGTTTCGCGAAATGAAGACACTGTCTCCACAAGAAATTTCTGAGCCTCTGAAAATGAATCATCCGAATATAGCGCAGGCTCAACATCTCTTTTGCCAACCTCGATTCGATCAAAAATTTTTCATGCCAGCCGATGGCGTCTTTCCAATGATCGATGGATTGCCTGTGGATGAATCCCCGATGGGCCTCCTGATGATTGAAAGTTGAATTGGATTCCCAAGGAATGCCAAAAAAAGTGGGGATCATGAGGCTGGGGTTAAAACCGATTTTCAAAAAGGCGGCTATCTTTCGCATTTCGTGTTCGGTATTCGTTACAAGATTTTCATAGCGTAACCGCACCATAGGGATACCGGATGCCTTCGCCAGTTTCTCTTGCCGGCAAGAAAGTTTATAACTATAAATGTCGGAAATGAGGTGGACAAGGCCGCTGTACGGCTGAAAACGATTGATTGCGGCAGCCCTGTGCTTTTCGGACGCCCAGAAACCCCTTGGGTCCCTTCGGATATAAATAATCCGTGAGTTTGAAAAAAAAGTAAGGTAGGTCGAGAGCGGTATCCTGATGGATGGAAATTTTATGACCCAGGATTTATAGTTAGAAAAGTCATTTACTCCCGATAATTTGAAGTAGCTGAACATCCAGGCCTTCAAAATATCGCTATTGTCCCAAGGGCCGGCCTTTGACGATAAGGCGGTTGAAAAATAAAATAAAAAATCTTGAGGATCCAGGCCGCGCATCAAGTATTTGCTCTTTAAATGAGCCGGCGGATTGACTGCTTCCGAAAAACCTGGATAGTGTTCCATGAGACAAGAAAAGATCGCGTTAGCGTCTTGATCGGAGAGTCCTTTTTGTATGATAGAAAAAAGCTCCGGAAGGATTCGGGCCTGATAGACAGAATTGTCAATGAGTTCAAATGGATAGATCAAGAGTTCGGGATGGCCGTCCAACAAGCGCTGTGTCAAGGTCGTTCCGGACCGCCAGAGGCCTTTGATAAATACGGGCGTCAACGATGTAAAATCCCTATACTCCCCTTGGATGGACTCGCTCATGACGGACGTTATATACGAGGCTTGGATCGTGCCGCGCCGGCCACTTTTTCTTTTGAATCGAGCGCCAGCCACCGGCCGTCTTTGAGCATACTGTGGTAATAAGGACAGCTTGTGCAAGGAATGTCCTTTCGGGCCGGCGCTTGACCCGTCAACATCTTTCTCGCGTAGTTCATTTTTTCACCGTTCAAAACCTCCGCAAGGCCCTCCTCAAAAACATTCCCATAATCCCCCCAATAGTTTTCGCAGCATCCCAGCATTTTTCCGTCCCAGTTGATCTGGGGGCTGTTCCACATCTGGGAGCAGATCACTCTCTGCAAATACACTTCGCCGTGGAGAGCGTGATACTCGCTGAGCGAAGTCACTTCCAGGCCGGTTTCGGCTTTCACAAATTCCGGATCCTTGAGCGGAGAATAACGGTTGTCGTCCCAAGCCAGTTTGAAATGAACGCTCATGCCAAGCTCAGCGGCAAGGCGCTTGACCTCAGGGATCTCGTGCTCATTATGACCGAAGACAATGAGGCGCCATATCAGGATCGGAAAATCGGTTTTGTATTTCTGCTTGTGAGCGTTGATCGCGCGGATATTTTTTAAAACCTGATCCAGGCTCCCGCCTCGCCGATACATTCTGTAAGTCTCCTCCGTGGCGCCGTCGATAGAACACGAAAGGCTGCGAAAACGATAACGGACAAGGGCTTCGAGGACCGGCTCGGGTACTGAGCTGAAATTCACGCCGTTGTTAGCCGTGAGCGCGATGCTTTTGGAAAAAGCGCAGGCAATGATCTTTTCAATATCGGGATTCATAAAGATCTCGCCCCAATTAGAGAGCTCGACATGAAGCACCCTTGGATTGGCATCGACAAATTTCTGGAAATCCGATAAACGAAGATAGCCGGAGCCCGGAGCGCCGCGGCCGACTTTCCCCTGGGTGGTCGGACAAGTCGGACACCTGAGATTGCAGATCGTCGAGGCATCAAGACGGGCGGATAAAGGGTCAATAGGCTTGGGTTTCATGTGTACAGACGTCCCATGGGGAGAGATTAACTCTTAAAAAACGCCTCGTCAACTATTGTCTAACTACACTGCTGGGTTGTTTGCAACTCACTCGTTGCTAAAATAAGTGCTCTCAACAGCCCTGGCGGCCCCAAACCTAAAATAAGACTGTTGAAAAAAATAACTTATGCTAAAATACAAAAACATGCGACATGATCTCCTATGAACGCGATCCAAATAGAGAAATTGACCAAGGTTTTCCCTCGACTCCCGTTTTCGCGGCAACCCCGTTGCGTGGCCTTGAAAGAGGTGACGCTTGAGATCAAACAAGGGACCCTTTACACGATCCTCGGGCCCAACGGCGCCGGCAAATCCACACTGATCCGCATCCTGGCGGGGCTTACCCCCGCGTCCGCAGGCAGCGTCAAAGTCAACGGCCGTATCGGGCTGTTCATGTCCGGCGGACAAAGTTTTTGGGGGTTCCTGACCGGTTGGCAAAATCTCGAATACTTTTGCGCGCTGCAAAACATCGTCGGCCGCGAAGCGCAAAAAAAAATGCACGAAACGGTCGATCTTTTTGAGATGGGTTCTTATATCAATCGCGTCGCCCATACCTATTCCAATGGGATGAAACACCGGCTTTTGTTGGCCAGAACGATGTTGAATGATCCCGAAATTCTTCTTTTGGACGAACCGGTGACTTACTTGGACCCTGTGGCGGCCAGGGAATTTCATCTGCTGCTTCGGAAACAACTGAATCAGTCCCGCAAAAAAACAATTCTTCTGTCGACCCATCAGTTGGAAGAGGCGCAGGAAATCTCGGATACGCTAGGCTTCCTGCTGCAAGGGACGCTGGTATGGGAAAAAAACGCCGAGCTCTTTCGTTCCCGTCAGGCCAACCTTCTGGACGAATACCTTCAGACCGCGGGACACCGGCTGGCATGAATCCACCCATCCTTACGGTCAAAAAACTATGGGTTTTCCTGCTGGTCAATCTCCGGCGGGACACGCATGGCTTTATTGGTTTTGTGGCAAGATACCTGTGGATTTTCTCTCTCTGTTTCATTTATGGATCCTTTTTTAAAGCGGTGTCGTGGCAAAACAATACCCAGTTCGACGGGCATTCGATCGACTACCCGCTGTTTTTAGTCAGCGGGCTGGTGGTGGTAAGGCTGATCCCTTTTTCTATCAAAATTTTCGAGGATATCCTCTCCCAACTAAAAAATTCAGGCCTTATGGAATGGTTTCTTGTCACTCCCTCGAGTTTTTGGGAGCTTTTTGCTTCTAGAGCGCTTTGGAACGGTTTCCGCGTCCTGACTGAGGTTATAGCCCTGATCGGGTTTGCCAGGATTTGCATCGGAACGCCGGTCCGGCCATTTCTACAAAGCGCTGTGATGCAACCGATCTTTTTTATGTTCGTGGCCTATGTGGGGATCGGGATGATGATCTCAGGTTTGTCTTTATTTCTTCTAAGAAAGAGCAATTTTCTGTTCACGGCCTATCTCCAAGTTTCCACCGTTTTTGGAGGCGTCTTTTTTTCGACGGAATTATTTAAAGACAAACTTAGAATTTTATCGTATGTGTCCGACAGCCTGCCGATTACGCATGCACTGCGGGCCGTCCGCCTGGCGTTGGTCTGTGGAGGAGCTTCAAACTCTGCCGCTGACGGACGCATTCTCACAATGATCGCTTTGATTCTTGCGGTCACGGGCTTTGTCGTATTGCAAAGGGGGCTTATCTGGGCGAAAAAAAATGGAGAATTTTCAAAAGAGCTTTATAACTAGCGGCAAAAGACTGGCCCGTTGTCCGCTGGTTCATGAGAAACAAATCATGGATGAGATCGCGCTGCTCCATCGCTCGACGGGAAATTACTACACGCTGAACTCAACCGGCGCCGCCATTTGGAAGTATTGCGACCAAGCAAGGAGCTTGGAAGAAATTCTGGATTTCTTAAGCCGTGAATACCAAACGGAAAAAACAACGCTTGAAGAAGAAATAGGTTTCTATCTCCAGGAGCTTGTTCGAGAGGGAATTTTTGAAGTTCAATAAGAAAAACAAAGACGCTATCGCTTGCGCTCTCTTTTTGATTTTTGTTCCTGCCCTTGCCCACGCTTTATTTTCTTGGATGAGTATTTGTCTGACTGACAACGGCTTTAACCTGGCTTTCAGCCGGCGAATCCTGGAAGGCCAAGTGATTCACCGCGATTTCATCAATATGCGCCCCATCGGCACCCCGCTTTTACATATTCCCTTCGTGTACTTTGGCGGTGATTATACCTTTTGGGTATCACGCCTTTTCGTATGGTTTGAATTTGCCTGCATTGCGTGGATTTGGACAACGGTCATCATTCAAGTGTTAAAAATATCAGTGCCTGTCGTTCAAAAGATTTTACTGGCTTCGCTCGCTTTTATGTTGACGACTCCTATCTTCGTAGGGATGATATTTTACACCATCGACGGCCTTTTCTTCTTATCCCTCGGCTTAGTCCTGTGTCTCGAAGAGACTCCACGAAGAAAACTATTAGGATACGCCTTGATGGGTTTGGCTTATTTATGCAAACAAAGTTTCCTGCCGGCAGTCCTTGCATTCCCTTTTATTTTGGGAGACTGGCGGCGGGCGCGCTTGTGGTTGGCCGCGGCAACGCCGGGGATCCTCTACACGGCTTATCTTCTTTTTGCGGGAGCTATTCCCGACGCGATGATTCAGTTGAATTTGCACACCGACAAGGTTTTTTCTTTGGGTGTAAAAACATACCTTCATGCGTATCCCATGCCTTGGGGCATTTTGCTGGGATATTTTGCGATGGTTTTATCTTTTGGACAAATGAAAATAGCCGGTTTAGAAAAAAGAACAGACCTGCAAAGGTCGCTGGGGACGCTCGCCTTGTTCGCCGCGCCGTTAAGCTTTTCGATCTTATTGGCTTTAAATATACATCATGCCGTTTTGCGCTTATCTTTTGGCCTATTCGGAACTGTCTTAGGCGCGACCTGTTACTCCATTCTGGAAAAGAAGAGGCAAGCCGACTTGATGCAAGCCGGGCTTCTAGTCCTGTTTATGGCATGGAGCGCCTCTTTATCTTTGGGATACAATCTTCCTGCGCCCGCCGCCGGCCCGCTGTCCGTCCTACTCGTTGCTTATAGCTATAGGGCTTATCGATCAACAAATGAAAACATCGGATTAAAAAAGTTGCCTCTTTATCTCTTAAGTGTCTTATTCATAGTGAGCCTATTTAGCTACGGAATCAGTAAACAAAAATATATTTGGAAGGACCGGCCGGCCGCCGAATTAACCCAAGCGTTGGACGGGGTATTGCCCGGCGGACGCCTGATTAGAACCAATCCGAATACCTACGGGTTCCTCGTTGATTTTAAAGAAGCGGTGGAGAAAACAAAGGGGCTGGATTTCACTGTCATTCCGGGTATACCCGCTTATTGGGTGAAGTCTTTAAGAAAGAACCCCCTGCCTATTGATTGGATATTCATCCGAAATGAGCTGGCAAACAAACGCCCGCTCATCGACCGCATCCTGCGAGATCTGGATAAATATCACGGCAAAATCGTCGTCCTGTTGCAAAAAGTGGCGGCGGACAATATCGCGAATGGTTTTGTTCCTCTTAAAGACGATGAAATCCAACAATACGTTCGGACCCATTTCACCAAAACCGACGAAACAAAATTCTTTGAGTTATATCAATAAAGCCCGAAATAGCGCAAAAAAATATGGATAAAAAAAGCTGCCTTTATCTTTTTTATGCCCTCAGGCCTAAACACTGGATCAAGAACGGTTTTGTTTTTATCCCACTGATATTCGGAAGAAAGCTCTTCACCTATCCCGATAATATGCGCGTGGTGTTCGCCGCATTTATTTTTTGTCTCGCGTCAAGCTCCGTCTATCTTTTGAATGACGCGCTGGATCTTTCGGCCGACAAAGCGCATCCGGTCAAAAGACTTCGGCCTCTGGCTTCAGGACATATCACATGGGCTCAGTCCGCGGTGACTTTCACTGTATTGGGCTTTTGTTCCGCTGTGCTGGCCTTCCGGGTAGATCCCGTTTTCGGCGGCATCGTCACCGCTTACTTATTCATGAATATTCTTTATTCCCGCTATCTCAAAAAGATAGCCCTTATCGATGTGGCCTGTGTTGCGCTATTTTTTTTATTGCGTATCATCGCGGGCACGATCGTAGCCCAGGTGAAATTCTCGCATTGGATGATATTCATGATCGTGTTCCTGGCGATGTTCCTGGCTTTCATCAAGAGACGCCAGGACATCCGGTTTGTGACCGACAACACGCAAGAAAGTGAAACCAGCCAGCCAAAATACAGTTTACACTTCATCGATTGGATCGTTGCCGTCTTAACCTCATCAATCGTTTTGGTTTACATGATGTATACTATTGATAGCAGGACCGTGCATGAATTTGGGAATAAACGCCTCATTTTCACCATTCCATTTGTTTATTACGGAATCTTTCGCTACTTATATTTGATGAATAAAAAAGATTACGGGGGCGACCCCACTTTCATTGTCTTTAAAGACCGCGCGACGCTTCTAAATATCTTACTGTGGGGCATGGTTTGCATTGTATTAATTTATTTTTACTGAAAATAATCCACTGATGCGTATTCTATTGACCGGCGTCCCCGGCTGGCTCGGAAACAGATTTCTTGAGATCCTCGTCAAAGGCTTTCAGGGTGAAGGAGCGCCGAACGGCTGGTCGCTTAAATGTCTCGTCTACCAAGGTGCGGACGATACGTTTATTCGTGAGTTGTCCAAAACCAAAAAAATCGACTGCGCCATAGGTGACGTCACAAAACCGGCGACACTGTCCGGCGCATTCTCCTCTGTCGATGTGGTGTTCCATGCGGCGGGGATCATTCATCCGGCGCATATCCGCCAGCTGTATGAGACCAACGTCCTGGGCACCGAAAATGTGTTGAAAGAGTGCGTTAAAGAAGGCGTGAAACGGTTTATTTTTCTCAGCAGTAACTCCGTGGCCGGCATCGGCTCTTCAAGCCATCCGGTTTTTACGGAAAATAGCCGCGATAAGCCCTACATGCATTATGGGAACAGCAAATATCAGGCCGAGCAAAAAGTTCGCGAGCATCAACGCGGTGGACGTCTTGAGACCGTGATCTTAAGGCCCTGCTGGTACTACGGCCCCCATCAACCGGATCGCCAGACGACATTTTTCCGCATGATCAAAAAAAATCACCCACTGATGTTTGGCGATGGAAATAATCTGAGAAGCATGAGCTATGTGGACAATGCTTCCCAGGCGATGATTCTGGCGGCGGAAAACCGAAAAGCGGCGGGACAAACCTATTGGATCGCCGACGCCAAACCTTATACCGCCAACGAGATCTATTCCACCGTAGCTTCTCTCTTGGGTGTTCGGAACTTCCGGCCGCTGCGTCTGCCTGGGTTTGTTTCCGACGCGTGCGCTATCGCGGATTCGATGCTGCAGTCGCTCGGACAGTACCTAAAGGAAATTCATGTGGCCGGAGAGATGAATAAAAATATTGCCTGCTCGATCGAGAAAGCACAGGAAGAGCTGGGCTATGTTCCCTCGATCGCGCTCGAGGAAGGCATGCGCCGCTCCATCGAATGGTGCCGCGCGCGCGGAATCGACCTCTAAGATGTATCTTGTGACCGGCGGATCCGGGTTTTGCGGCACCGAGATCACCAAATATCTGATAAGAAAAAATCAGTCGGTGAGAATATTGGACATAGAGCCGCCATCGCAAGAAATTCGCGAAGCGGAATTCGTTCAAGCGGATATCAGGGATGAGCAAGCGGTAGACCGCGCTTGCCGCGGCATCGACAAAGTCATTCATACGGCCGCAAAAGTTCCTATCAGTAAAGTCGGCGCGCAGTTTTCACAGGTCAATGTCGGCGGTACTGAAAATGTGCTGAAGGCCTGCCTGAGAAATAAAGTCCAAAAAATCGTCCATTTATCCTCCAGCGCTGTGCAACTTTCAGACATAAATCCTGTCGATGAAGCGGCTCCTTACCGCCCCATAGGCGCCTATGCGCGCTCGAAGGTAGACGCGGAAAAAGTGTGCAAAGCGTATATCACCAGAGGGCTCAAAGTGGACATCTTGCGGCCAAGGACAGTCGTGGGTCCCGGGCGGTTGGGCATTTTCAATATTTTATTCGATTGGATTTCCGGTGGAAAAAAAATTTACATCACCGGCAATGGGCGAAATAAGATTCAGTTTCTGCATTCCGAAGACCTGGCCGCATGTTGCTACCTCGCCTCTTTAGACAACCATTCGGAGATCTATAATATCGGTTCCAAAGATTTTGCGAGTATCCGGGAAGATCTGCGATTTCTTATTGATCACGCAGGCACCGGGTCCGGGATTATTTCGCTGCCCGTTAAGCCGGCCATCCTTCTGCTAGGCATTCTTGACATCCTGCGGCTGTCGCCGCTGGCTTCCTGGCATTATCGGACCTTTCATAAAGACTTTTATTTCACCAATGCGAAAGCGGGGCGACTATTGGGCTGGCAACCCCAATATGGAAACCACGATATTTTGATCGCCGGGTATGACAGTTATCTAAAAATAAAAGAAAAAAATGAAGTTGGTTATGGGGCCAGCCACCGGAAAGCATTAAAACAAGGGGTATTGAAATTCTTAAAGAATCTTCCGTGAAAAAGGGGTTTATTTTCATAACAATAACTACGCTGGCCGCTCATTTTGCCTTCTCATGGATGGGCTTTTGCCCGACCGACGACGGGTTGAATCAGGCATTCAGCCGAAGGATCCTAGAGGGACAAGTGCCTCATCGCGATTTCATAGACCTCTATCCGATCGGCTCCGCCCTGCTGCACGCGCCTTTTGTGTTTTTTGGAGGCGATCGTACTTTTTGGATCTCCCGCCTTTTCGTGTGGTTCCAGTTTGCCTGCATTGCGTGGGCCTGGACGACCGTGATGATCCGCTCGCTAAAAGGTTTGTGGCCGGCCCCTCAAAAGATCCTGCTGGCCTTGATCGCTTTCATGTTTACCAGTAATCTCCACCCCGTGATGGCATGGTACACCATCGACGGCCTGTTCTTCTTATCCCTCGGCTTAGTCCTGTGCCTCGAAGAGACTCCGCGCGGAAAACCATTAGGATACGCCTTGATGGGCGTGGCCTATTTATGCAAACAAAGTTACCTGCCGGCAGTCCTCGCATTCCCTTTTATTTTGGGAGACTGGCGGCGGCCGCGCTTGTGGCTGGCGGCGGCAACGCCGGGGATCCTCTACGCGGCTTATCTTCTTTTTGCGGGGGCTCTCCCCGATGGAGTTTTTCAGTTGAGCGTGCGCGCCAACGAGTTTTTCCCCCGAGGGGTCAAAACATACCTGCTTCAATCATCCATCCCTTGGGGGATTCTCTTGGGGTACTTCGCGATGAGGTTATCCTTTGGACAAACGAAGAGGCAAAAATCGCTTGGAGCGATCCTGTTGTACGGGATACCGTTTGCTTTTTCAATGGCATTGTCTCTGAGCTTCCCCATGGCTTGGCGCTTATCTTTTGGCCTGTTCGGGACGGCATTGGGAGCGACCGGTTATCTAATTCTGCAAAATAAAGGGCGGACTGACCTGGCGCGAGCCGGAATGCTAGCCTTACTTACCGGATGGAGCGTCTCTCTTTCGAATGGGTGCAACAATCCCGCGTTGGCCGCCGGCCCGCTGGCTATCTTGCTGGTCGCTTATTGCCATCGGGCCTATCAGCCGGCGGATGAAAAAAATACGATAAGAAAGCTCCCCAGGTATTTGCTGAACGCCTTATTGATCGTGAGCGTCGCAAGCTACGGGATAGCCAGGCAAAAATATATTTACCGGGACCGGCCGGCCGCCGAATTGACCAAGGCCTTGGACGGTCTATTTCCCGGAACGCGCCTGATTAAAACCAATCCGAATACCTACGAGTTCCTCGTTGATTTTAAGGAAGCTGTGGAAAAAACCAAGGGACTGGATTTCGCCGTCATTCCGGGTCTGCCGGCTTATTGGGTGAAGTCTTCGCAAAAAAATCCTCTGCCGCTCGATTGGGTGACCCTTTGGGGTGAGATGGCAAACAAACGGGCGCTCATTGACCGCGTCCTGCGAGACCTGGATAAATATCACGGCAAAATCGTCGTCCTATTGCAAAAAGTGGAAGCGGACCATGTCGCCGATGGCTTCACTCCGCTGCCGTTGCCGGGCGGAGAAATCCAACGATACGTTCGAGCTCATTTCACAAAGAGGGGCGAAACAAGATTTTTCGAGCTCTATCAATGAGGCGGCGGCTTAATCAAAATAACTCTTGGCGTTTTTTGTTATTTCATTTATTCTCTGACTTATGGCAAAGACAAGTTTACAATTCGATATTCACGGGCTGCCCCTCAAAGTCGTAGCCGGTCATCCCCTTCTTTTCAGAATGATCGCCGAGGAGTTGAGGGCTTTTCAAACCAAAAAAAAACCGGCGCGAAACGGTATCCAACTTATTTGTTCCACCTTACCGCCCCGCGCCGGCGAGGGTCCTTATCCGGCTCGTTTCATGGAATACCGGGAAGTGTTGCCTTTTACGTCACCGGACGCTTTAGTCAACCACTACGTACGAAGTTTGGTCACCGTGACCACTCTTTTAAAAAACCGGCGCATCCAAATCGCGGCGAATCCGGAACCGTCCCTCTTTCCGGATCCGGCCTATCATTTGTGCCTTACGCAGCCGCTCAACCCCTGGTTGAAAGAAAGGGGTCTTTTTTTTCTTCATGCGGGATGTGTGGCGGAAAAGGGTCAGGGAATTCTGATCATCGGCCATTCCCAGGCCGGCAAAAGCACTTTGTCGCTCAGTTCCGTCCGAAGCGGGTTCAAATTCCTTAGCGACGAACAGCCGCTGCTTTCATTCAAAAACGGACGTCTTCGAGTTCACGCGTTTCCGCGGCGTGTCCGCCTCGATCGCTCGGTCGCGAAGATTTTTCCGGAGCTGCGTCCTGTGTTGGACTCCTCGGCGTCTGAACGGTTAGTTTTCCGCGCCCAAGACATCTGGAAGGATTGCCTCGTATCCTCATGCACGCCCAAGCTCTTGATCTTTCCGCGCTTCAAGACTCGAGGCCGTTTGCGCCTTCGGCCGATACATCCTTCGTTGGCCTTTGCGAAACTCTTTGACGACGATCACTTCGTTTGGTACAAAAATGGGCGTTGGAACCATCTCTCGCACCGGCATCTGGCGCTGTTCGAACTCTTGACTAAAAAAACAACCGCCTTTAGACTGGAATACGGTACCAATGACATCCTACAAATCCCCTCGGTTTTCCGTCAACTTCTCCATGGTTAAGCGACCCACGGTTTCTATTATTATTGTCACGGTTAATACTCCAAAAATGACCCGGGTTTGCCTAGAAAGCGTTATCCGGCACACAACGGTTCCTTATCAGCTCATTGTAATAAACAACAGCCGCGCCGGCGCCATCCGAAAATGTCTTAAAACATTTCCTGGCATTGAAATCATCCAAAATCCAAAAAATGTTGGCTATACCAAAGCGGCAAATCAAGGGGCGTTGCATTCAAGCGGTGAATTCCTCTGCTTCTTAAATACCGACACGCTTGTTCCGCCGCGATGGATCGAGCGTCTTTTGGAAGCCGCCCGGCTTCCACGGGTCGGGGCGGTAACTCCTCTGGTTGATTGGAAACAATACGGGCGCAGAGGCCCTTTCAAAGAGGCGAAGGACCCGGAGGCGATTGAGGCCTCTGCCCTGCTCATTGACCAAGCATTCGAGAAATGGTATCGAGGCCACGTAAAAAGCGTCCGATGCCTTTTTGGTTTCTGTCTCATGATTCCAAGGGTTGTGATGACCTGCGCGGGACTCTTCGATGAACGCTTTTTCTTCGGATGGGAGGACATCGATTACTCCCTTCAGCTCCGGCTCAAAGGGTACCGCCTGCTAAAGGTAAAATCTCTTTTCGTCTATCATCAAGGCGGAGCTTCCTCGAGCGTCAAAAAAAACAAACGGCTCATTAAAAAGGCCGAGGCGTGTTTTCTTGCAAAGTGGAATTCATTGTTCCATACCCAACACAGGCATTACCTGGGCATCTACGGGGAGGTCGACCGGAAAGTGGCAAAATCCCGCGCCCTGCAGCGCGATCGGCAAACGAAAAAACCGGAGGTGGTTTCACGGCCCCGGCTGATCCGGACGGGATTTGCCATCCGGTCCCGGGACGGCAAAAAAATCAAAGCGCTGACCCGGCTGTCGGATCTTGAAACATTTTCATCCGATTCGACAGGGAGAAAGCTTTGGGAATTTCTGCATGGTTCCCGGCTGTCTTTAAGAAACGGCTCGCGGCGCGGGTTGGACGCGTTTGTCCAACACCGGCTCGTCAGTTGGATACGCCCGTTGACGGTCCGCCCGGTGATCGTGACGGTCATGATGGCCGCCCACAATGCCGAGCGTTGGATTGCCGAAGCGATAGAAAGCGTGCTGACCCAGACGTTTCGTCACTTCGAGCTGATCATCATCGACGACGGCTCAATAGACCGAACGGCTTCCATGATTCGTCAATACCAATGGCACCCACAGATTCGATTTCTCCAAAACCAAAAACAGCTGGGGATTGCCGCGACGCGCAACCGCATCCTCCGCCTGGCCCGCGGACGGTATATTGCCGTTTGTGATGCGGACGACCTCATGCGTCCCACCTTGCTGCAACGCTTCACGGATTTTCTTGACGCCAATCCCGGCGTTGGATGGGTCTATGCGGATCAACTGGATATCGACAGTCACGGCCGCTTTCTGGATCTTTACCCGGCTGTCCCGATGAACGGAGACAGAGAATATAAGCGGAATGTCATGCAGCACGCCGGGGCTTTAATCCGGCGGAAAACAATGCTCGAGTTGGGGGGATACGATGAAACGTTTGGTTCGACCGAGGACTACGATATGGCTTTGAAGCTGGCTGAACGCGCGCGAATCGCAGCGCTCTCCGGTGAAACCCATTATCTCTATCGGCGTCATGCTGGGAGTACGTCACGAACGAACCCCTGGGCCAAGTCAGACACCCGCCGGTTGATAG
>Ga0080064_1004733_pt1 | contig 16994 bp, 10 predicted proteins | sample Subgrocontami54m_FD_69260 | JGI IMG/M metagenome (GOLD analysis project Ga0080064, IMG submission 69260) | Subsurface groundwater microbial communities from S. Glens Falls, New York, USA - GMW46 contaminated, 5.4 m (SPADES assembly) (version 2) ...
GACACTCCTGTCGCCGTTCGCTCGCAGGCGGCGGCAAGAGTGCCGCCGATCCGTCGGACAGCCTGGGTCGTCGATTCATTCGGAGTGTGAAATTTCCGGGTTAGCCCGACTTTTCGAGTCTGCGCCGAATTCGCTTCGGCTCGCTGCGGCAATCGAGTACGCGTCGAACTCGGACCGTGTCGTCTTCAATCTTGTAATAGATCGCGAAAGGGAATCGATGGCTCAAGAGCCGGTAAAATCCCTCAATCTTCCGGTGAACGCCGGCGTGTAAAACGAGCGAATCGATGTCCGCGATCAGGCTATCGAGAAAGTAGTGCCCCACGCCGGGACTCTGTTTCTCGTAAAAGCGGAAGCCGGCCAGCAAATCTCGATCGGCAGATCGCGAGATTTGAATCTTCACCTGGCACGGCGCCGAAGCGACTTCTTCGCCGCTTCCCAGTCGATAAACTCTTCCTTGCCTGCAGCCACTCGCGCTTCGGTGTCACGAAGCTCCTGGAGGTGCCAGGCTGGGGAATCATACTTGGTATCGTCTTTGGTGAGATCAGCCCACAACGCCTCCATCGCGCGCAGCTTCTCGGCTTTCGTCATCGCATGAAGCGGTAGCGTCGTCGGCATGGTTGAAAACTTGGCCGGCCATTGGGGCGGAGCAAGGGCGGACTGGCGAAAACCCACTGGTTGCTCGGATTTACCTTCGCGATCATTCGCGTGGATTCGCGGGCAACTGCCCAATCCTCTCTACGGCACTTCGTACACTTCGACGATCGCGGTGCCGCCGGGGGTGCCGGCGACCGGGCCTACTTGCGCCGTATAGTTGCCGGCGGGGAGCGTCATCAGAAGCATCGCATCCTTGCTCGCCGGATCGGTCACGGCAAACGCGCCCACCCGGTTCGCCGTCTGCAATACCGCCGGATCGCCACCCCACGCGGTGTTGGTCGCGATGGTCGCGCCTGTGCTCGTGTTGACCAGCGTCATCGTCGGGGCGGACATGGCGCCAGCGATGTTGAATGGAGCCAGGCCCAGCCGCGGGCCGACCGCACGAACAAGCACGGTTTTCCCCGTCGAGCCGCCGATCACGAAACCGACGGTCAGTGTGCCGCCGGCCGGAATCTGCTTCAACACCGATACGTTGATCAGCCGCGGCGTGTTCGCGCTGAAGGTCGCGTTGGGCGTTGAATCGTAGAGTTCGGCGATGACGCGGCCACTGCCGTTGCCCGCGTCGCGGACCTCGACCGTGTAGTCGCCGGGAGCGAGGCTGGGCCGGAAGATGGCGGAGTCTCGCGACGTGGTGTTGACGAAAGGGAATGCGCCCACCGCGCCAAAGGCCTCGCTGAGCGTGGCGCTGCCACCCCAGCCCGTATTGGTCGCGACGACCACGGCGGGAGTCGGCGTGGTGAAGTTGAGCGTCATCGACGGAGCGGGCAGAAAGTCGGTGATGCTGAACTGGGACAGCGACGGACCGGCCGCGCGCGCGAGCAACGGCTTGGTGGCCGTCGCGTCGCCGCCGCCGAGGACGGTGCCCATGGTCATCGATTCGCCGGCGGCGAGCGGGGTGAGAATGGACAGGTTGATGAGCCGGCCGGGATCGTTGGTGCTGACGACGGTGAGCGCCGTGGCGGTGCTGAACGCGCCGCCGACGCTGTTGGTGGCATTGACGCGATAATTGCCGGGCGCCGCCGGGGCCACGCCGCCGGGGCCGCCCACCACCAGCGTGGCGGTGGTCGCGCCGGGAATATTCGCGCCGTCACGCTGCCATTGATACGCCGTGGCGTTGTTCGCCGCCGCGCCCAGCACGACGGTCGAGCCGGCGGCGACCGTGAGCGGCTGCGGCGAGGGCTGGAGCGTGAACGTCGGCAGGGGAGTCGGCCCGAGCGTGAGCGTGGCGGCAGCGCTCGTGACGATGCCGCCGGCGTTGACGAGCACGGCGGAGTAAGTGCCGGCATCCGCGGCGGTGAGGTTGTTGACGGTCAGGGCAAACCCCGGGCCGCCGAACGTGTATTTGGCGCCATCCGGATTGATCCGCACGCCGTTGAAATACCAGTCGGCGGAGAGATTATTGAACTGGTTGGCCACGCCGCCGACGCTGAACCCGACGCTGAAGGTCGCGCGGCTGCCGACCGAGGCGACCTGATTGGCCGGCTGGCCCGCGATGAGCGGAGCCGGCGGCGGAGTCGTGCCGGGCGCCAGCGCGGCGATGTAGAAATTCAAGACTTTCCCCCACAGCGTGACTACGCCGCCACCGGGGACGGTGGCAGTGTCGAGGGTTGTCGCCGTCTGCCAATCCACCTCGCCTCGGTAAACTCGACCGCTGGTCAGCGTGCGGGCGGGAATCGTGATGGTGTTGATCGGTGTGGCGACCGCGGGAGAACCGAACAGCGCCACCGACGTGACCTGATTGCTAAGGCTGACGTTGTCGAACAAACCCTGGATGTTGGTTTCCATGTGGCCGCCGACGCCGGACGTCGCATAGTTCGTGAACGTGCTCAGGTTGATGGTGACGGTCTGCGTCGGATCCACCACGAGCAGGCCGCCGCTGTTCCAGGTGCCGCCGGTGACGGCCGGAGTTCCGGACGGGTAGCTGTCGGCTGTCAAATTGAACGACAGGCTCGCGACGCCGGAGCCGGTGAGCCGATAGGTGCCGTTGGGAAACGCGGCGTCGAGGGCAGCCTTGGTGGCGAAAACTTGCTCGAGCCGGTATTCATTGTCGCCCGAGAAAAATGGCACCGCAATGGTGCTGCCCGCCGGCAGCGTCAGCGTGGTATTGGTCGCTGACTCCACGTTGAACGCGAATGGCGCCCGAGGATCCGCGACGGCGCCGGCACTGGAGGTTTGGGTGAAGACCTGGGCTTTGGAGACGAGATAAAATGCCTGGCCAAGAGCAGCAGGGGCAGCGGCGAGCAGCCCCACCGCGAAAACGGAAAACGAACGATAAAGGTGCGAACGTGATTTCATGGGAAGTAGCCGGGCTTTCTCCAACGCGGAGCAAGGCCAAGGGGAACGCGGCAGGCTGCGCGCGGTTCGTCCGGCGTGGCAATGGGATTAGATCTCGCTCGCGAGCTGCCGAGGCTGGATTGGCATTGCGTAATGGGAACCAGCCGGCTGGCGAACGCGTGGCGTGCGCGAGCGCGCTGACTCACGCGCAGCGAAGCCAGGAGGCGAAACTCCACGCGCTTACGCTCGCGGCCACGGAAACGAGTCTCGCCGTCCCTCCCTCTCCCCATCTCTCCGTCTCCGTTTCTCCGCCTCAATCCCCAACCGCAAACTTCAGCGCGTACTGGGCGAGGTTGTAGTCGGCGATGGTCGAAAGGTAATCGCGGCGGGCACGGGCAAGTTCCTCCTCGGCCTGCAAATCCTCCAGCGCGGCGCTCACGCCGGTTTCGCGGCGTTGACGCGAGAGGCGCGCCGTCTGGTCGGAGGCTTCGAGGGTCTTCCGCGCCGCCTCGATTTGCGCCGCGAGCGAACGGAGCCGGGCGTGTTGTTCCACCACCTGGCGGCGGACGACGTCGCGGGCCTTCTCCATTTCCAACTCGACCTGCCGTTCGCGCGAGGCGGCTTCGCGTTGACGGTTGCGATCGAAGAGCCCACCCGGACCGACTCGCCAGCTTACGCCGAAACTGTAGTCGGCGCTCATGTCGAAATCGCGTCCGAGCGACGACGACCCCACGCCACCGCCGAGTCCGCCCACCGCCGCCTGCGCGCCGAGCGTGGGAATCAACGGGCCGCTTGTCGCGGCGCGGCGATTGGTTCGCGCGGCCTCGAGCCGGGCGGCGGCTTCGTCGAGTTCCGGGCGCTTCGCCAGTGCGTGCGAAATGAGTCCGCCGACATCGTCGCCCGCGGTGGTGAGCGCCATCGGCGAAAGATCGGTGTCGACGGGCGCGAGATCCACGCTCGGGTCGAGCCGGAGGAGTTCCGCGAGTCGCGCCGCGGCGACGCGCTGATCGGTGCGCGCGCGCAGCAGCGTGAGCTCGGCGCGTTCGCGCGCGGCGCGGACACGGGCGGCGTCACCCTGGAACGTCAGTCCGGCTTCCGTGGTCGCGGCGATTTGTTCGGCGTGCCGACCGGTGATCTGCGCGGCCTCTTCCGCGGCAATCACGGCGGCGCGGGCGCGGGCGAGATCGAAGTAGCCGATCGCGGCGCGGTACGTCGCGTCGCGCTGCTTGCCGGCGAAGGCGGCCTCGCTCGAACGAACGAGCTGCTTCGCCACGAGATTCTGGTAGTACGTTTCGCCGAGATCGATTTGCGCGTTCACCGCGATGCCGGCGGAGAGCGACTGCTTGTCGGCGTCGAGGATCGGCCCGTTGACGGCCTGGATGTTTTCCTCGTGACGACGCACGACAATCGCTGGCGAGATGAAGGGGAAGAACCGAGCGCGCGCCGAATCGCTGACGGCGCGGGCTTCGGTCACCTTTTCGCGGGCGATGGCGACATCGAGATTGCTGGCCCCGGCGAGCCGGAGAGCGGTGGGGAGGTCGATTGTGCCCGCCTTCGCCAAGGCTTCGGCGGGCAAGCCGGCGGCGGGGTCGGCCGCGAAGGCGAGAGTCAGGGCGAACGTCGGCGCGAGCAGGCGGACGACGGCGGGTATTTTCGATTTTCGATTCTCGATTTTCGATTTCAAGACTTCGGCCTCCGAGCTCTTCGCCTCGACCCGCGTCGCGCCGCGGCACCGGCCAATCGAAAATCGACAATCAAGAATCGAAAATTCCCTCGTTGGCTCGACCAGCGTCGTGGCGGGGCACCGGCCAATCGAAAATCGAGAATCGAAAATCCAAAATCCAAAATATGCCTTCATGGCGCCTCCACCGCCCGCACGGCCTGGCCGTTCACCAGCGCGACCTTGCCGGGGATAATCACGCGCGCGTTTTCGGGAATGCCCTCGAGGATTTCCACGTGGGCGCCGTCGTTGAAGCCATATTTCACTGGGACACGCGTCGCCTTGCCGTCGACGTGCGTGAAGAGAAACCCCGCGGCCTTCTCGCGGACGAGCGCCGCGGCGGGCACGAGCAGCGCGCTGGTGTGCTGCTCCACGCCAATCTTGACGTTCACGTACATCCCGGGGCGCAGCGTCAGATCAGCGTTCGGAAAATCCGCCTCGACCAGCAGCGAGCGCGTCCGCTCGTCGAGCGCGCCGGTGTGGCGCGCGACCGTGCCGCGGAAAGTTTTTCCCGGCAGCGAATCCGTGGTGAGCACGACCGGCTGGCCCACCTGCACGCGCGCGGCCTCGATCTCGGGCACCGCGACCTGGGCGCGAATCGTCGAGTAATCCATCAGGGTGACGATGGCGGCAGCGGCGGGATTGGTTCCAGCCGTGGCGGCCGGTACGAATGCGCCGGTGTCCACGTACCGCATCGTCACGATGCCGGCGAACGGCGCGGCAATCTTGCTGTAGCGCAGCAGCGTCTCGTTGGCAGCGAGCCCGGCCTGGGCCATGGCGAGCCGGGCGTCGGCCGTGTCGCTCGCGGCCGGCGTGATCAGATCGGGCGCCTTGGCGCGGGCGTTTTTCAAACGATCCGCCTCGAGTTGCGCGATGTGCAGCTCGGCCTCGTGCTTGGCGCGCTCGGCGACGATCTCGGGCATCTCGATTTCGGCGAGGAGCTGGCCGGCTTTGACCGCGTCGCCCTTGTCGACGGCGATGCTTTTCAGGTAGCCGGCCACTTTCGCATGCAGCGTCACCTGCTGGTTCGCATGGAGCGAACCGGGCAGCGTGACGAAGCGATTGATGTCGCCGCGGCGCGGGGAGGTCACGGCGACTTCGGGTGCGGCCGGCGCCGCCGGCGTTTGCGCGGGCAAGGACGAGGCGGCGAGCAGTGCGCTGAGGGTGAGGGAGCGAAGCGAAGGCATGGGAAATTTTGTCGATCCAAGACCGGTCATGATCAGCGGCGGGTGACGGGGACCATGGGCATGGTTTCGGCGTTGGCGCTGGAGTGCTCGCTCATGGGATCATCCGGATCGAGCGAGGGCGACCGCACGTGGCGGCTGGTGAGAATCGCAAAGAAGCTAGGCAGCACGAAGAGCGTGGCGAGCGTGGCGAGCGCGAGGCCGCCGATCACGGCGCGACCGAGCGGCCCGGTCTGGTCGCCGCCTTCGCCGAGCCCGAGTGCGAGCGGCAGCATGCCGGCGATCATGGCGAAGCTCGTCATGAGAATCGGGCGGAGCCGGCTGCGGCCGCCTTCGATCGCGCTCGCGATGGGATCCGCGGACGCGAGCCGCGCTTTCTCCGCGAAGGTCACGAGCAGAATCGCGTTCGCGACCGCCACGCCGACCGCCATGATCGCGCCCATCGCCGACTGGATGTTCAGCGTCGTGTGCGTCACGAAAAGCATCACCACGACGCCGGCCAGCACCGCCGGCACGGTCGAGATGACGGCGAAGGCGAGCCGCAGCGACTGGAAGTTGGCGGCGAGCATCAGGAAAATCACGACGACCGCGATGGCGAGGCCCGACTCGAAACCGTTGAGCAATTGATCGAGCGGCACGATTTGGCCGCGGAGGTCGACCTTGGTCCGTGCTTCAGGCGGTGCGCCGGCCTCCTTGACCGCCTGGCGAATGGCCCGGGTCGCGGTGCCGAGATCGGAGCCATAGATATTGGCCGTGATGCTGACGACGCGCGCCATGTTGTAGCGCTCGTAGGTGCCCACCGCGGTGCCCTGCGTGACCGTGGCGAGGTTGCGCAAAAGCACCGGCTGGCCGTTGGCCGAGGTGACTGGGACGTTTTGCACATCCTCGATGCTCTTGGTCTTTTCCTCGGGAATCTGGACTTGGAGGTTGAAACTGATGCCGGTTGCCGGATCCGCCCAGTAGATGGGGGTGGTGAAGCGGCTCGACGTGGTCGCGGCGACGAGCGAGCGCGCGACATCGCTCACCTGGACGCCGAGCAGGCCGGCGCGCTCGCGGTCGATGTTCACGTTGACGCTGGGGTAGTCGAGCGTCTGCGCGATCTGCACGTCGCGCAGGAACGGCACCGCCTTGAGCTTCTCCATGATTTTGTCCGCGTAGCCCTTGCTGACGGGCAGGGCGGAACCGCTGATGGCGATTTCAATCGGCGTCGGCGAACCGAAGCTCATCACGCGCGAGACGATGTCCTGCGGTTCGAACGAGAACCGCACTTCCGGCAGCTCCTTCGCGAACACGCCGCGCAGCCGCTCCTTGAACTTCTCGATGTTCAAGTGCGCCGCCGGCTTCATCTGAATCGCGAGCCAACCCTCCTCGGGCCCGCCGTTCCAGAGGTGCACGAGATTGATCGGAAAGCTCGCGTTGTGCACGCCGATGAGCCCGATCGAGATGTCGATCTGGTCGGCGCCGCCGGCCTCGCGGCCGATCAGCTGCAGCACCTTTTGGGAAATACCCTCGGTGATTCCCACCTGCGTGCCGCTGGGCGCCCGCAGCCGCACGGCGAACTGGCCGTTGTCGGTCTTCGGGAAAATTTCGGTGCCGAGTTGCCGGCCGAGAATCCAAACGATGCCCGCGCACCCGACGAGATAGATGAGGGCGAGCGGCCAGCGCAGGGTGACCACGCCGCGCAGCAAGCCGCCGTAGCCGCGCTGCATTTTCGCGAAGTACGATGCCTCGTGCACCTCGGCTGCGTGGCCGCGGAGCAGCCAGACCGAGAGAATCGGCACCAGGGTGCTCGAGAGCAGATACGAGGCGACCATCGCGAAGCCGACGGCGAGCGCCATCGGGACGAAAAGCGCCTTGGCCGCGCCCACCATGAAAAACGCCGGAATGAACACGCACAGGATGCACAACATCGCGAGCAACCGCGGGAGCGCCGTTTCGCGCGTCCCATCGTAGGCCGCGCGCGAAAGCGAGGCACCGCGCGCGACGTGGGAGTGGATGTTTTCCACCGCCACCGTCGCTTCGTCGACGAGGATGCCGACCGAGAGCGCCAGGCCGCCGAGCGTCATCAGGTGAATCGACTGGCCGGTCAGCCACAGCGCAAACACCGCGGCCAGCAGCGACAGCGGGATATTGATGACGACGATGAACGCGCTGCGCCAGTCGCGCAGGAACAGAAGCACCATCAGGCCGGTGAGAATCGCGCCGAGCCCGCCCTCCTTCAGCACGTCCTTGATCGAGCGATTGACGACGGGCGACTGGTCGAAGACGTAGCTGACCTTGATGTCGTCGGGGAGAATCTTCTGAAACTCGGGCAGATTCTTCTTCACGAGGTCGACGACGGCGAGCGTCGACGCGTCGGAGCGTTTCGTAACCGGCAGGTAGACGGTGCGGCGGCCGTTCGCCAGCGCGTACGACGTCGTGACGTCGGCGGCATCCTCGATCGTGGCGACATCGCGGACGAAGACCGCACCCTGATCGGTGCGGCGGAGCGGCACGGCCTCGAGCTCCTTCGGGTTAACGACGATCGAGTTGATCGCGACGATCGGGTATTTGTCCCCGAGGTTGATGTTGCCGTTGGGGCTGATCGGATTGGCTTCGGCGAGACCTTTCACGATGTCGTCCGGCGAGAGATGGTAGGCGCGCATCCGCTCCGGGTTCACGTTGACGATGATGCCGCGCGAGCTGCCGCCGAAGGGCGGCGGAGCCGACACGCCGGGCAGCGTGGCGAACGCGGGGCGGACGCGGTTCAGCGCCTGGTCCTGCATTTCACCGAGCGTGCGATTCGGATTGTCGCTCGAGAAAACGAGGTAGCCGACGGCGACGCTGCCGGCGTCGAAGCGCATGACGAACGGCGCGACCGTGCCCGGCGGCATGAACGCGCGCGCGCGGTTCACCATGCCGATCGTCTCCGACATCGCCTGCGACATGTCGGTCCCCGGATGGAACTGCAGCTTCATGATCGAAGCGCCCTGGATCGACTTCGATTCCACGTGCTCGATGCCGGTGATGTAGAGGAAGTGGTACTCGTACCGGTAGGTCAGATACCCTTCCATCTGCGCCGGATCCATGCCGCCGTACGGTTGCGCGACGTAGATGGTCGGAATCCCGAGCGGCGGGAAGATGTCGCGCGCCATCCGCTGGATCGCGAGAACGGCGGCGAGCGCGACGGCAACCACGAGGACGACAACGGTGAGAGGACGGCGCAGCGCGAGTTGCAGGAAATTCATGCCGGTGGGACGGTGCGGGGAGAGTCTAGACGAGCACCAAGCCGTAGCGTTGCGAGGAAAATGTTCGTCGCGCACGGCGCCAGCCTCACACGATGCCGGAAATATGAACCAGGAACTATTCTCGTCGGTTGACGGGTATTTAGTGCAAAAACTGCTCGCACCAGACCCGGCGCTCGCGGAGGCGCTGCGCGCGAATGCCGCCGCCGGGCTGCCGGCGATCGATGTGACGCCGAACCAGGGGAAATTTCTGTACCTGCTGGCGAAGTTGCAGCGCGCGCGCCAGATCATGGAAGTCGGCACGCTCGGCGGTTACAGCACAATCTGGCTGGCGCGGGCGCTGCCGCCCGAGGGCAGACTCATCACGCTCGAGCTCGAAGCCAAACACGCCGAAGTCGCGCGCCAGAATCTGGTGCGCGCCGGCGTGGCCGCGCGGGTGCAAATCAAGGTGGGTCGGGCGGCGGATTCGCTGGCGGCGCTGCAGCAGGAGCGGAGCGGGCCCTTCGACTTCGTGTTCATCGATGCCGACAAGCCGAGCACGCTGGATTATTTTCGCAGCGCGCTGGAACTCTGCCGGCCCGGCGCGCTGATCGTCGTCGATAACGTGATCCGCAAGGGCGAGATTGCCGACGCGAAGAGCACCGACGCCAGCGTGCTCGGCATGCGCCGGTTCCTCGAGGGGCTCGCCAGCGAGGGCCGGGTCGAAGCGACCGGCCTGCAAACCGTCGGGGCGAAGGGCTACGACGGTTTCGTCGTGGCGCGCGTGCGCGACTGAAAAATTTACAGCCGCCGCGGCGCAGATTGGGGCTTGGGGCACTAAGCCCAGCCCGGCGTGCGTCGCCGGCGGCTGGTTACGCGAGCATCATGCCAGATTCCGGATGACGGAATGATGACAGCGACGTTACATTTGAACAGCTGCCACCGGCGCTAGCTATGCAGCTGGCTCGAGGTGGAACGCGACCTCTGGGCGTGTTTTGGCTGCGGACGCGGACCGACGGGGCCCGGTCGCCGTCCACCCGTTCAGGGTGCACCGATTTGCGCGTGATCGGGATGTAGTCGGGGTGCCCTCTCCCCGCAGCATACGGTGGCCACGCGGGGTTCGGCGGGGTGAGGGCACCCCGTCCACAGGGAGTGCGTTGTCTTACTGTAAATTCAACGGCGGTGGACCGGCCGGCGGGGCTCGCCGCCACGCTCACAAAATTCTCACCGGCTGGCCGCTCTCGCCGCGCGGAAAGACCAGCGTCACCGTGGTGCCCTGTCCGGGCGTGCTCGCGATCGATGCGGTGCCGCCGTGCAGTCGCATGATGGTCTGCACAATCGCGAGGCCAAGCCCGGCCCCATGCGTGGTGGAGGCCTGGGTCTTGTTCACCTGAAAGAAGCGATCGAAAACGTGCGGCAGATGCTCCGCGGCGATGCCTTCCCCCGTGTCGGTCACGGTGATTTCGACCGATCCGTCTGGGCGCGGTGTGGCCCGCAACGCGATGCGACCGCCCGCCGGCGTGTACTTGAGCGCATTCGCGAGCAGGTTGCTGACCGCACGACGCACGAGCATCGGGTTGCCGACCAGGGGCGCGTTGCCCGCGCATTCCACCGTGACGTGATGTTCGCTCGCGAGCGCCTCGTAGAATTCGCGGACCGCATCCATCTCGCGGCGGGCGTCGAACGCCACGCGTTCGAGCGAAGTCTGCGGGTTGTCGGCCCGGGCGATGAAGAGCAACGCCTCGGTCATCCGCGACAGCCGTTCCAATTCCTCCAGCGTCGACGCCATGGTGTGCCGGTACTCCTCCGGCGTGCGCGCGCGCGTGAGCGCGACTTCCGTTTCGCCGCGGAGGTTGTTGATCGGATTGCGCATGGCGTGCGCGATGTCGGCGGAAAACGCCTCGAGCCGGCGAAACGAATCCTGGAGCCGATCGAGCATCGCGTCGAAAGCGACGGCGAAATCCTGGAGTTCCACCGGCCAGTTGTCCGATGCGAGTCGCTCGTCGAGTTTGCTGGCCGTGATCCGTTGCGTCGTCCGCGCGAGGATTGCCAGCGGCCGCAGCCCGGCATGCGTCACGCCAATGCCGGCGATGGCTGCGAGCAGGGTGCCGACCGAGAGCGCGACGAGCAGTTTCCACCGGTAATCTGCGAGGAGGATTTCGTTGTGCGCGACATCGAGCGCGCCCTGCAGGATCCTTCGCTCGGTGGCGCCGGCGCCGATCGCGGTCTCCTTCGTCGCCAGCCGGTAATGCTGATCCGGTGGCACGGTTCGCGTCATGGTCGTCGAGGTCTCGCCGCCGGTCCCGGGCGGCGCGGGGAAAACCATCACCGGCAGGAAGGCCGACATCCCCGGTGTCTCCATGAGCACGCGGCCGCGGGTATCCAGGATGCGCAGGTAATGTTTCAGCACCTGATTACTCAGCGCTTCGTGCTCGAGCTCACTCGCGAGCGCGTCCGGCTTGTCCGGATGATCGCGCAGGAGCATTTGCACGACCTGCAGCTTGCCATTGATGATCGCGTCGTCCTGCCGGCCGAGGCTTTCCTTCAGCCCGTAGTAGAGAAATCCCGACGCGACCAGCAACAGTGCGGCGGTGGAGCCGACGTAGAGCACCGTGAGCCGGCCGGTGATCGACCACGGCGGGCGCAGCAGCGCGGGCCGCGGCAGCCGCAGATCGAAGTCAGGTTTCGTCGAGGACATACCCGACACCGCGCACGGTGCGAATGAGCTTCCGCTCGAAAGGATCGTCGACCTTCGCGCGGAGCCGGCGGACGGCGACATCGACGACGTTGCTGTCGCTGTCGAAGTGCATCTCCCAGACGAGTTCCGCGATCAACGTGCGGGTCAGCACCTCGCCCTTCCGCCGCGCGAGGAGCGAGACGAGCGCGAACTCCTTCGGTGTGAGATCGAGCCGCTGACCGGCGCGGGTCGCCTTGTGCCGCGGCAAATCGAGTTCGAGGTCGAGCACGCGCAGCGTCTCGGGCTGGCGGGTGGGACCGCGCCGCAGGATCGATCTGACGCGGGCGAGCAGTTCCGAGAAAGCGAACGGTTTCAGCAGGTAATCGTCGGCGCCCATCTCGAGTCCCTTCACGCGATCCGGCACGGTGTCGCATGCGGTGAGAAACAACACGGGCGTCTGCCGGCCAGCCCGCCGCAGGGCGGCGAGGACCGACCAGCCGTCACGCTCCGGCATCATCACGTCGAGTACGATGAGATCGTAGTGCTCGGTTGTCGCGAGGTGCAGCCCGTCGTCGCCGTTTGTGGCCACGTCGACGACGCAGCCGCTTTCGGTCAGGCCTTTCCGGAGGTATTCGGCGGCTTTGCGCTCATCTTCTACCACCAGGATACGCATGCCGGGACCATGATCGGCTCTCCAATTCCGGGCGACAGGGTTTCCAGTGCCGGATTTGGCGATTCTGCCGCATTTCTTGACCGACCGGGCATGCAAAAACCAGCGCGGCCCCTAGACCGCGCTGGTTTCACCTCAATAGCTACCATGGGCATTCTGCTTCATGGCCGGACACAGAATCGTGACGGCGAGATTACAGTTCTGTCATTTTGGGATGGGGTCGATGCGAATGGCGCTAAGTGAACGAAGCCTCTCGTCATGTTCTCGCGTAGCGCGGTCAACCTGACCGCGTCTCCACCGAGAGGATATTTCGCCCGAAATGCGCGGTCAGACTTGTGCGCCTTTGGCGCATTGATCGCGCTACGGCTCGCGCGCTTGCCGCGCAACCCGCCGAAGGCGGGCAAGCGTGGCGCGACGAGCGCGCCACCTACAGTTCGCGTCGCGGGGGGCGGGCAGTTCCACGCTTTCGCTTGTAAACGATTCTGCGCGGCGGTTACGGTCCGCGGCATCCCCGATGCCGAGCCTCCCCGAGCTCGCCTGCCGGCTGAGAATCCGCGCGGCGAACGTCTCCCTTTACGCCCGAAATCTCGCCGCCATCACGCGCACCCCGCCCGCGGCCACGGCGCGCCGAATTCGATGCACCGCGTTTCTGTTCGCCGCGTTGAGCTGCACGCTGGCTTTCGCGCCAACCGCCGCCGCAGCCGCGGGCGCACCGGCGCGCCCGGCGCTCGTGCTCGTGATCGCGGTGGATCAATTTCGCGGCGATTACCTCGCCCGGTTCGGCCCGCATTTCGGGACCGGCGGTTTGCGGCTGCTGCTGGAGCAGGGCGCGAACTTCATCGACTGTCGCTACCGCCACAGCATCACAAAGACCGCGTGCGGCCACGCGGTGATCCTCACCGGCGTGCATGCGAATGTGCACGGCATCATCAACAACGCATGGGTCGAACGCGAAACGTTGAAACGCGTGAACTGCGTCGACGACGATGGCGTGCAAATCCTCGGACGCAGCGCGGACCAGGGCGGCGCGCGGCTGCCGGCCGGAACGACCTCCCTCGGCGCATCGCCGCGGCGGCTGCTGGCGACGACGGTCGGCGACGAACTCAAGCAGACGCGCAACGCGCGCTCGAAGGTCATCGGCATTTCCAGCAAGGATCGCTCGGCCATCCTGCTCGCGGGCAAACTCGCCGACGCCGCGTACTGGATGGACAAGGGCCGGATCGTGACGTCGACGCACTACATGCCGCGGCTGCCGGCGTGGGTCGAGGCGTTCAACCAGACCGGCCGAATCGACGCGTATTTCGGCCGGACGTGGGATCGCATCCTGCCCGCCGCGGTCTACGAGGAGTTGCTCGGACCCGACGACGTGCCCGGCGAAAGCACCGAGTGGGGGCTCGCGCGAACGTTTCCCAAGATCGTGAACGGCGGCGCGGAGAAGATCGGCCCGGTGTTTTACGACGCGTTCGAGTGCTCGCCGTTCAAGAGCGAGGTGCTGGCGGACTTCGCGCGCGCGGTCGTCGAAAACGAAAAGCTCGGCCAGCGCGGCGTGACCGATTTGCTTTGCCTGAGCTTCTCGGCGAACGACACGGTCGGGCACAACTACGGCCCGGACAGCCACGAGGTGATGGACATCACGCTGCGCACCGACCGGCTGATCGCCGATTTCCTCGGGTTTCTCGATGGCCGCATCGGTCTGAAGAATTGCACGATCGTGTTCACGGCCGACCACGGCACGCCGCCGATTCCGGAACGACTGAAGGCGATCAATGCCGCCATCAGTTCCGGGCGGATCGACAACGTGCGCGTGCTCAAGACCTGCGAGGCCGCGCTCGATCGGGCCTTCGGTTCGCTCGGTGAAGGCCGGCACTGGCTGCTGCTCGACGAAAGCTCGCTGCTGTTTCTCCGCGATGTGCTGAAGGAGAAAAACGTCACGGCCGCAGCCGCGGAGAACGTGGTGCGCGACGCGCTGCTCACCCTGGAGTTTGTCGAAGCGGCGTACACTCGCACCGATCTGGCCGCCGGCCGCGTCACAGGCGAATATGGCGGGGCGATGCTGCTCAGCTTCAACGCGGCGCGCAGCGGCGACGTGTATTACCAGATGAAGCCCTACTGGGTGGATCGGAAGTCCGGGACCAATCACGGCTCACCGTACAATTACGACACGCACGTGCCGCTGCTGTGGTTCGGGGTCGGCGTGCAGCCCGGCACGTACGCGCAGCGCGTCGGCGTCGAAGACATCGCGCCCACGCTGGCGCACATCCTCGGCCTGCTGCCGCCGCCGATGAGCCAGGGTCGAGTGCTTTTCTGACATGCGAGTAAAGCGATTTGCCGCCATCGCTCGTAGCTGCGAGCGTGAGCGAGCGGACGGGCCACCACTCGCTCACGCTCGCGGCTACCACCCATCCAAGGCGAAGCGAACTTCGCGGTATCGGACCCAAAGCGGATGAACACCCCGCCGACGACTCCTGTGCTCACCCTGCGCGGCATCCGCAAGGAATTCCCCGGCGTCGTGGCGCTCGCCGGCGTCGATCTCGAACTGCGGCCGGGCGAGGTCCATGTCCTGCTCGGCGAAAACGGCGCGGGCAAATCCACGTTGATGAAAATCCTCAGTGGCGCGCTCCGGCGCGATGCCGGCGAGATCCTGCTCGAGGGCACGCCGATCGAAATCAACGATCCGCGGCACGCGCAGGCGCTGGGCATCGCGATCATCTACCAGGAGTTCAATCTCGTGGCGCACCTGACGGCGGCCGAGAACATCTTTCTCGGCCGGGAGCCGCGGTTGGTGCCAGGCGTGCTGGACCAGCGCCGGCTCGTGCGCGCCGCCCAGGTGCAACTCGATGCGCTCGGGGTCGCGATTGATGCGCGCAGCCGCATCGCCACGCTGAGCGTGGCCCAGCGGCAGATGGTCGAAGTCGCCAAGGCGCTCTCCCTGGAGGCGCGCGTGCTAATCATGGACGAACCGACCTCGGCGTTGACCGAGCATGAAATCGCCGAGCTCTTCGCGGCGATTCGCCGCTTGAAAGCGCGCGGTGTCGCCATCGTTTACATCTCCCATCGGATGGACGAGGTCTTCGCGATCGGCGATCGCGTGACGGTGTTGCGCGACGGCCGCCATGTTACTACGCGGAAGATCAGCGAGGCCACCCGGGCGGAACTGGTCCGCGCGATGGTGGGCCGTGAATTGACCGAACAGTTTCCTGCGCGGCGAAAGGCGCCCGGCGACGAAGTGCTGCGCGTCGAGTGCTTGCGGCGCGCCGGCGTGCTGCATGACGTGAGTTTCGCGTTGCGCCGGGGCGAAGTACTCGGCCTGGCCGGGCTGATGGGCTCGGGTCGAACCGAGCTGGCGCGCGCGATTTTTGGCGCGGACCGGATCGATGGCGGACGAATCTTTGTGCGCGGAGCGGAACAACGGATTGCTTCGCCGCGCGCGGCCATCGATTTGGGCTTGGGATTGCTGAGCGAGGATCGAAAGCAGGAGGGACTCGTGCTGGGATTGTCCGTGCAGGAGAATGTTTGCCTGCCGAGCGTGAATCGATTGTCGCGCGCGGGCTTGATGCAACCGGCGCGCGAGCGGGCGCTGGCGCTCCAGCGAATCACCGAGCTGCGGATCAAGACACCTGGCCCGGAGCAGCGCGTGGGATATCTCAGTGGCGGCAACCAGCAAAAGGTCGTGCTGGCGAAATGGCTCGGGACCGAGGCAGACATCCTGATCTTCGACGAACCCACCCGGGGAATCGACGTCGGCGCGAAGGCGGAAATCTACCAGTTGATCAACGAACTGGCGGCGCGCGGTGCCGCCATCCTGATGATCTCATCGGAGCTGCCGGAAATCCTCGGACTGAGCGATCGCATCCTCGTGATGCACGGCGGCCGAATCACCGCGGAGTTTGCCGCAGCGAACGCCACGCAGGAAAAAATCCTCGCCGCGGCGCTGGGAAACAACTGAGCGATGAACGAGGATACTCCGCCCACCGTCGAGCGTGGCACGGGCAACCTGCCCGTGCTGGCGTCCGAGCAGCGCGGGCAAGTTGCCCGCGCTACGGGCTCGGCATTCGGCGGTAAGAATTTCCTCTCCCACTACGCCCGGCAGTTCGGCACCTTCGCGGGCCTCGTCGGGCTCTGCGCCGTGCTGTGGATCCTCACACCGCACTTTCTCACCGTTTCAAACCTGCTGAACGTCGCGCAGCAGACGGCAATCAACGCGATTATCGCCGTCGGGCTGACGTTCGTGATCATCAGCGGCGGGATCGATCTTTCCGTCGGCTCGATTGTGGCGCTGAGCGGCGTCGTGCTGGCGAGTCTGCTCCAGCGCGGGCTGCCGTATCCGGTGGCGATCCTCGGTGGCCTCGGCGTTGGCTTCGGCTGCGGGCTCGTCAACGGCGTGCTGATCACGTTTGGGCGGCTCCCGCCTTTCATTGCGACCCTTGGCTTGATGAGCGTCGCGCGCGGCGGCGCGTTGCTCTACACCGATGGCCGGCCCATTTCGGGCTTCGGCCCGGCGTTTCGCTGGCTCGCGATTGGCGAGGTTGTTTTCCTGCCGGTACCGGTGGGGGTGATGGCGATCGTCTATGCCATTGCGCACGTCGTGCTGCGGCGGGGGCCCTTCGGCCCC
>Ga0080064_1004734_pt1 | contig 16994 bp, 9 predicted proteins | sample Subgrocontami54m_FD_69260 | JGI IMG/M metagenome (GOLD analysis project Ga0080064, IMG submission 69260) | Subsurface groundwater microbial communities from S. Glens Falls, New York, USA - GMW46 contaminated, 5.4 m (SPADES assembly) (version 2) ...
GAAGGTGTTTGGGGCGGAACGCCAGAGCGGAGAGAGCAAGGCAGAGGCCTTGGAGGGATGGAAGAACGCCCCCTTGGAGATCAAGGAAGAGACCCTCGAGACCACCCAAATCCTGCTGGAGATCTGGGAACGGCTGAAGGATGAACATGAAGGCGGAGACCAAATCCCCTTTAACAGCACAAAACCGGACCGGCCCGGGGTTGTGCAGCTCTACGATGCCATCCGCAGTGTGGATGAAGTCGCAGAGGCGTTGGAGCGAATCTTAGACATCCCCTTGGGCCGAGGCGACAGCAGGAGCTATCCCTACTGGAAGCGGGTCATTCAGTTGATGGGATGGATCGCCGGGGAAAACGGCTACCGGACCGACATGCTGGACCGGTTTATACCCGACCCCCGGGAGGAATACCGGGAATCCGGCGAAGGGGATCTCGCCGGTATGGAGGAGTTGCCGGCAACGGTGGTCACCGGTTTCGGAACCCACCTGACACCGGAGCAATATGCCGTGGTCGGAGAGGCCCTCCAGCGGATTCGCAGATATCTATCCCCGTTTCTGACGGTTGACGGGAAGGAACATTATACCGATTTTTCCGGGGGATTTACTCTGGAGCAGCTGCGGGACTTAGACCCCGCGGGAGAATTCCATCGGGCAGGGATAACGGTTCGCAGGGTGGAGTTCCTGGATGAAACCGCGCGGAGAGTAGCGCAGGAGAAGGGGGTTCCCTTCCCTCCTGATTTTGTGGCGGCAGTCCCGGTTCTGGAAGGAAAAATCCTTTACATCGACGATTCCATCTTGTCCGCGATCCAAAAAACTTCAAAAAAAGAGCAAGGGGCTTTTATCCATTACCTGACTCTGCGCTTTACGGAACCCAACCTCACCGAAAAGGAGGCCCGGGAAAAAGCGCCGGAAGTAGCGGCGTTCTATCAAGCATTCCATAACCTTCCCTATCGGGCCTTCTCCCACGGAACTTCCGCCGGGCTTGGAATGAATCTCCGGCGCAAGAAGGCCGCCGGAAAGACGCGGAAACCGGCCCTCCTTCTCAGGGAGAGCTCGAAGGAATTCAACGCTTTTATTCAGACCCACGGTCTTCCTTCCGGAAAAATCCTAGAAAGACAGCAAGGGCTCCTGTTGGATCAGCTCCGAGGATATTTCGGCTATTCAGCAAAGCTCTATTTCCAGTTGGGCGTGAATTTGGAAGTCCCGATCCAACTGGCCGGGGCGGACTTGACGGTGGACACCTCTTTGCTGGCCCTGCCTCCCCTGGAGCTGGCAGAGTGGCTGCGCTATTCTCTCGAGCACATGAACCGGAGCAACCGGGTGGCTTTGGAGGACCCCCTGGCCCGGGAGCTGGCGGCTTATTACCAGGACGCCGCTGAACTGCTGAAGAGCCCGGAACGACTGTCGCTTCGCGTCCAAGCCTTGTCTCATCTGGATCAGCAGGGATGGGAGGTGGGGGCCCACCTGCGGTACCTCGAGGCGATCAGCCCGCTTCAGACCGATCCGGGTATCCAAAAGGGGCTGGAACCCGTGACGGGATATTACGTGGTAGATCTTATAAATACCCAAAAGTTTCATGCGGCCCTCAAGAGCAAACTCACGACGGATAAGCGGTTTCTAGCTGAGGAGATCCTTCAGGCGGCTCAGGGGAGCCGGCCGGACCGGAAGACCGCCACGGCCCTGCATAAGACCGGCTACGGGGTCCCTACGTTCCAAGAGGGATTGCAATTCATCCAGATTCGCCCGGACCTCTCTCTCGAGCAGGCGCTGAACCTTCTGCGGGGGAATCGCTGGTTCCTGGAAGGAATCCGTGTCTATGGGTGGAAGGAGGCGGCGCCACTCCTTTCCATCTGGACTCCAAAGCAACTGGCTGACGATCTTGCGAATGGGCAAAAGTCCTTCATCGCCATCGTTGTTGACGGCATGGGAGCTTCCGGCCTTCGTCAGGACAAAACTCTGATGTACATTAATTTCCTGGATGCGGTAGAGCCCTTCGACCTCTTCCGAACGCTGTTTGGAAAAGAGCGGCTGGAGGAAGCGCTCGGAGAGATGTCCTTTTTCGAAAAGGTCGCGCTGTTTGCCGACATTGGGAGGGGGATCAAGGCGGAGAAAAAGGTCTCCCCCCGCCGCGATGAGACATCTTTCCTGGAAGCTTTCAGTCCCTCCGCGCGGAATCTGCTGGCTGGAATTCAATCCGGCCGGTGGAGCAACGCCGCAGATTACCTGCGGCAGAATGGGGATCCTCAGACGGTGCTGGAATTTCTGGAGTTGCTGCAAGTAAAGCCGATCGCGGCTTCAGCAACGGTCGGCGAGAAGTCTATGTTTGAACGGCAAAGCCCACCCAAGATTGCGCTCTTAAACCTGTTCATCCAGCAATGGGGTGTGGCTTTGGGTCCGATGTTCCGGACAGGGCAGGATTCTAAACTGCCTTCCCTCACTCAATCCTTCCTGAGGGACTTTCAGATCGGCATCGCTCAGAGTGAGGAGGCGGCTTTGTCCCCGCAAGGAGAATCGGCCCTGGAAGCGATTCTTTTGCTTCAGCAACTGATGCGAGCCGGCCCCCCTTCCGACGAGTTGCTGGCGGCCGCCCGGGACCGGCTGGAGACCGTCTGGCCGTTGATTTTGGTGGTTGACCTTTACGATGCCGGCAATCAGATGGCGGCGGAACGGGCCGCCTTTCGGTACTTGCTGACGATCCGGGATCCGCCGAGTCTCTCCTTTCTTTCCCAAGGGCTGGTGGATTATCTGGCCGCCAAACCCAGAGCCGCTCCGCAGGCCTACTCGTACGCGCAAGCGCTTTTTCGGATGCACCAAGACCTTCCGACCAACGCCGTTGTGGCCCGGTACCTGCTTCTTCAAGCCATTCCTTCGGCCCCAGACCCGGAGTCCCGATCCCAGAGGGTTGACGAGTTCAAGACGGCCTTGCTGAGCCGTCCGGAAACGGAGCGAAGGAGCATTTTGGGAAGCATGATCCAGACGCCGGAGGATTTGAAAGAACTTCTTCAGAGGGCTTCCCAGCCGGAGCTGAAAACATTCCTCCTGAAGAATATGTCGGCCGATCAAGTGGCGGATCATTTTCGAAAGTTCGATGTAACGCTCATCGGCGAACTGATCTCCGGGGTGGACCCCGCGGTGGTCCGGCAGATCACCTCCCCGATGAAACAGGGGCGCCGGGGAACCGACATCCTGCACCGGGAAGTTTACGAGGGGTTTGTGTCCACTCTCCCTGAGCAGGTCGACACGTACCGGCACGGCCGGCTCCAGAACCACTATGCCGTCATGGGGGTTCCCCGTTCCGCCCCGCTTGAGGCGATCCGCAGGTCCTACCGACTGCTCGCCTTCGCCTATCACCCGGACCGCTTCCTTCATGAAGGAAGCGCAATTCAAAAAGCCACGGAACGGATGAAGAAGGCCGCGGAGGCCTACGCGATTCTTTCCGATTCTCAGAAACGGGCCGACTACAACAGGTCCATTCCGAACAAGGCCCACCTTTATCCCTCCTCGATTTGGTATGAGCAGGTTCCGCCGGAGGAGCAGATTACGGAAGAGCAGCTTTCCAAAGAGAGCACTGCCGCGGGACTGGAGGAAAAGAAAGTCCAGGAGACGATCCGGAAGCTTTTGACCGGCACCCGGAGGCAGCGGCTCAATGCCCTGCCGCAGATCCATGGCTGGCTGAATCCGATCCAGCCGGCTCTTGCAAACCGGATGGAATTCCTCGTGGAAGCCCTGGTATCCAACCTTGAGTTTTTCACCCCGGATGTCCGGGGAAAGGCCCAGCAGATGCTGGTGGAGCTGGCGAGAATCGAATCCTACCGGGGAATCCTCTCTAAGGAAGTGCCTAGAATGGCTTCCTTTCTGAGGAGCCCCTATCCGGAGATTCAGCAAGGGGCCCAGGAAACGCTGGAGGTCTTCGCCATAGAGGGAGTTGCCCGGGCGGCAGACCTTGTGCTGGCGGTCACTTTGGAAAACCTGACCCATGGGGATCCTCAAACCCGGCAATTCGCGCAGGACAACTTCAGAAAGTTCATCCTAAAAACCAAGATCGGGTCCGGCAGCGTCCGACAAGGCCTGAAGCTCACCTTGGATAATCTTCGGCATCCCAACATTGAGGTGCGCGCCTCCGCTCAAGAAACGGCGCTGACCGCGCTGAAACAGTCCATCGCGCCGGAACTTCTGCCGGAAGCCGTAGCGCCGACGGTAGTAAACCTGAATTCGGATTCGACGCCATTGAAATTATCCGGTTTAAGGTTTCTGGCCGCGCTTGCCGAGGCCCGCGTGGCGCCGGACCTATTGGCCGCCGCGGCGGTCCGGGTGATGCGGCTGCTTGAGCCGGCCGAAACCAATCCTATTCGCATAGAGGCCTCTCATGTCCTGCGCCTCTTTGCGCGCAGCGGAGTGGCGTTGGACCAACTTGCGGGAGCAACCACTCCCTTGATCTCCAGCGTCAGCTATGAGAATAACGCGACCGTCCGCCAGGCGGCTCAAGAGACCCTGACGGTCTTCGCCCAGGCCAAGGTTATTCCCGGGATCCTGTCGACCACTATCGCCGCTTCCATAGCCAACCTGAGCTATACCGATTCGGAAGTCCGCCGGGCGGCTCAACGGACGCTCATCGCCATGGCGGATGTTCAGGAGCTTCGCCCAGCCGTGCTGGCCGCCCTGCCGGCCTTTTTCAATCTCCTGCAGTCCCGGGACATCGGCGTCCAGAATACCGCCAAGGAAACGCTGGTTGCATTGAGCGGATACGAACCGTTCTTCCAGGTTATCCAGGCCAAATTCAGCCCGGCCGACTTGGGGCTTGACACCGATCTGAATTGGGGACAACTGGGTCCCTTTATGCTGGCGTGGCGCCGGACTTTGTTCGATCCGTCGTTTAATGAGCTGACCTTCGGCGCCAGGGCGGTGGTTCGCAGGGAAGTGATTCGCGAAGCGCGGAACATCCCAGGGCCGGAGGCGCTCATCCTCAAGGCCAAATCTTGGACCGATCACTTCCTTCGGCTGGAAAAGTTGGACGAAAACGGCCTGCAGCTGGCGTCGGCCGGCTCGGAACTCCACCTTCCCTTTGAAGATCCGAAACAAGAGGCGGCATTGAGACAGGCGGCCGTCGAGATCTCCAGCGGTGTGGGCGACCATTCGATGACTCTCGTGCATCCGGAACAACCGGGCCAGTTGGACGTTCGGTTGCTGCCGGCCTTTCCAAGCACCTTTTCCAAATTGATGGGGCTGTTCCTGGAGGATCCGGCCATGGATCGCTTCTTTACGGTGGGCGCCCATTACAGCTTGGGGGTAGATTTGAAAGAGGCCCTCTCGACGCTGTCGCTGGTTCTTTTCTATGGGGATCTGCATTATCCATGGCTCCCTTACCCCGGCGGGAAGACCGACAGGGGGCTTTATCATTTGGGATTCCCCGGAAGCTATACCTACGGTGGAGCAACCCTGAATCCTCGAACCGGCAGAATGACCGATACCCGTCAATCCAATCTGCATCTTCGGCCGATACGGGTCCTGCAGCAGATTTCAATCGGGGCTGGGCAAACCATTCGACAACCGTTTGAGCTGTATCCTCAGGACCTGGAGCGATTCGTCTGGCTGGCGGCGGCCGCCCAAGCTCCCCAAGGAAGCGCGCTCGCCCAGATCTACCAGGAATTTCTGCAAGATTGGCACCGGTGGATTGGGGAGTTTCAAAATCCCGCTTTGCTTACGGCATTAGAGAGGGCGGAAAAGGGGGTCGCCGAACGCTACGGGCAAGGCGTCAATGATTCTTTGGACCGGGCCAGCGCGCTGATCTACCAGGCGATTTATGAGGTCTCCGCCGAGACCATTGCCCAGGCGCCGGGCCAGGTGCCCCCGACAGAGAACCAGGCCCGGGCGGTTCCCCGCCGGCAAGCTCTAGCCCGTTTGATCGAAGAAACGATCCAAAAAACGCAGTCGGCCTTAATGCCGGATGCGGAGGTTCGGGAGGCGCTGTTGAGTTATCGGCAAGCTCGCGACTTGGAACAACTGGACAACACCTACACCCGGGTCCTTGAAGCATTCGGCCGGGCGTTCGAGAATCCCCGGCAACTTTCGCCGGAGCGGGCGACACAGCTTTTGAAACTGCTGGGCACTTTGGATTCCAACCGGGCGCAGGAGCTTCAATCCCAATCCGCCCAGACCTTGATTCAGGAATTCTTCAAGGAAACACGCCCTGCCGAAGAGGATGCCCGCCTCCTGCGTTTGCTGGAAGTTTTTGCTCCGGATCAGGTGGGAAGAATCCGAAAGGCCCTGGCGACCACAGCCGGTCTCGAGGAAACCGTGGAAGTGCGCATCCTGTCGGAGCGCCCGACGAATCCAGTGGCGCATTCGCAGGTGTCGGTGGATTCACCGCTGCGAGTAGGCGTGCAGATTTTTGTCGTAGACCTGATTCAAATGCACGCTTCACCGGCGGCAAGCCCCAAGGTGGCGCGGATGATCGAGGAAGCGAAACAGGATCACTTCATTACAGAGGCCGCGGTGAGCCTTCGAGGACTGGAGGGTATCAGGCCCCAAACAATCGTCGTTGTGGATGGAGAAGCATTCCCAGCCCGGTTGCCGGAGAACGTGGCGAAGGTTGACCTGAGCACGCTTCCCCATCCTTCATTAGCCGTCATTATCCAAGAAGCATTGGCCCAATGGACGGGCCAACCGATTGGAAAAATTCTCTACATCGAACAGTTGGAAGACGGCCGCCTGGCCGTCTATATGTAATCCATTCCCCTGCCGAGCCGGTCCGGACCGCCGGACGCTCGAAGCCCCTGCTCGGCATGTCTCTCTGCTGAGCCCTGCCCGTGAGTGGGTTCGCTCCGCTCGGGCCGAGCACTAAAGCGCGGCACCCAGTAGGTCCCTGCTCGGCCCTCAAAGTCGCTCACCCATCTCCCGGGCAGTGCTCAGCAGCGCGCTTAGCCCCGCTCGGGGACGGGGTGAACGACCGTTGACCGACGAGCCGGAGACCTCAGACTCAGGCGAGGAGGGAGAGGGAGTGAATCCCCGGCCCTGAGTGGGGCGAGGCAGCCCAATACTTGACTAAAGTGTCATGTATTCGGTATTATTGAAAGTGAGATGAAGATCACGGCGCAGGAAGAGTACGGGCTTAGGTGCCTATTGCAATTGGCGCAGGCGGACCGGGAGACCGGGCTGTCGGTGAAGGAGATCGCCTCGAAAGAGGGGCTCTCCCCCGCCTACGTGGAGAAGCTGCTGCGGCTGATGGCCAAGGGGGGGCTGATCCATTCGGTGCGGGGAGTCAACGGCGGCTACCGGCTGGACCGGAAACCGACCGAGCTGAGCTTGCGGGATGTGGTCCGGGCGCTCGGCAAGCTGCCGACCACTGAAGAGATCTGCGACCGGCACCCGGGCAACCGGGCCAGCTGTGTCCATATAGAGGAATGCTGCATCCGCTCCGCTTGGTCCACCCTGACCCAGGCGATTGACGGGTTCATGGGAAAGGTGCTGATCTCCGACCTGATCGGGCCGGAGCAAAAGGTGAAGCAGGTGCTGCAGAGCAGGATCACAACGCCATTTTCCGTTTAGGAGAGAAAAACGAATGAGCACGCTGTTGGAAGTGAAAGAGCTGCACGTGGAGGTGGAGGGCAAGGAGATCCTGAAGGGGATATCCCTGAAGGTGGAAAAGGGACAGGTCCACGCGCTGATGGGGCCCAACGGCTCCGGCAAGTCCACCCTCTCCAACACCCTGATGGGGCACCCCAAGTACAAGGTGACCCAGGGGCAGATCCTCTTCAACGGGCAGGACCTCACCCCCTTCAAGACCGATGCCCGGGCCCGAATGGGGATCTTCCTGGCCTTCCAGTACCCCACCGCGATCCAGGGGGTCAGCGTGGCCAACTTTATGCGCACCGCGATGAAGGCCCGCTTCGGGGAGGCGTTCCAGTCGAAGGAGTTCCGCAAGACGCTGAAGGCCGCGATGGCCTCCCTCGGGGTGGATGAGTCCTTCGCCACGCGGTACGTGAACGACGGGTTCTCCGGCGGCGAGAAGAAGCGGCACGAGGTGCTGCAGATGGCGATGCTCAAGCCGCAGCTGGCCCTGATGGATGAGACCGACTCCGGGCTGGACATTGACGCGCTGCGGACGGTGGCCGAGGGGGTCAACCGGCTGCGCGGACCGGAACTGGGGATCCTGCTGATCACGCACTACCAACGGCTGCTCAACTACATCCAGCCGGACACCGTGCACGTGCTGGTGGACGGGCGGATTGTCCGCTCCGGAGGCAAGGAATTGGCGCTGGAGCTGGAAGCCAAGGGTTACGCACCTTACGAGAAAGAGGCGGTGACGTCATGACGGACAAGACGGACAACGGGAAACCGCTGGACATCGGGCAGAACTACGAAGAGCAGTACGGCTTCCACGACCCGGAGAAGTACGTCTTCAAATCCAAGAAGGGCCTCACCCAAACCACGGTGGAGGAGATCTCGGAGATGAAGTCGGAACCGGAATGGATGCGGGCCTTCCGATTGAAGGCGCTCAAATCCTATCAGCAGAAACCCCTGCCCGCCTGGGCCGATCTCGGGATGCTGACCCAGATCCCGTATGACGACATCTATTACTACCTGAAGCCGATGGAGGAGCAGGGGAAGACCTGGGAAGATGTCCCCGCCGACATCAAGAACACCTTCGACAAGCTGGGGATCCCGGAGGCGGAGCGGAAATTCCTTGCCGGCGTCACGGCCCAGTACGAGTCGGAGGTGGTCTACCACTCCATCAACAAGGAGCTGGAGAAGCAGGGGGTGATCTTCCTCGGCATGGACCAAGGCCTGAAACAGTACCCCGACCTGGTCAAAAAATACTTCGCCAGCGTGATCCCGGCGGCCGACAACAAGTTCTCGGCCCTCAACTCGGCTGTCTGGTCGGGCGGGTCGTTTATCTACGTGCCCAAAGGGGTCAAGGTGGCGATCCCGCTGCAGGCCTACTTCCGGATCAACGCGAAGAACATGGGCCAGTTCGAGCGGACGCTGATCATCGCGGACGAAGGGTCGAGCGTGCACTATATCGAGGGTTGCCTGCCCGCCGGGGAGCAAATTTCGACCGGCCAGCGCTGGGTGAACATCGAGGCGGTCCGGCCTGAAGACAGCGTCCTGAACAGCGACGGCGAACTCGCCACGGTGCGGTCCGCCCGGGTGCGCCCCTACCGCGGAGAGATGCTGACCATCCGTCCTCTGTCGAATGGAAACGCCTTCCGGCTGACGCCCGAACACCCCGTGCTGGCGGTGCCGCGTGAAGAGGTCCGCGCTCCTCGAAAAACCCGGAAACAATGGCTCGGAGAGGTGAACTCCGACAAACTGCTCGCAGCCAAACCGCGCTTCATTCCGGCGGGCCAACTGTCTCGCGGCGATTTTCTGGTCTTTCCGATTCCGCAGGCAATGCGGGACGATTCACGGCTCACGGTTTCCCTGCTCCGTCTCCTGGGTTACTACTTGGCGGAAGGATCTACTTTTGTCCACCGCACCCTGCGGCAGCCGGTGGTTGTCTTTTCGTTCGGTTCCGGAGATTCGGACCGGCCGCATGTGGAGGAGGTTAAGCGCCTGATCCAGGAAATCACCGGTAAGCGGGCTATCGAGGTCGCCAATCGAAAAAATCACGGCACCTCAGTGCTTGTCTATTCGCAGCCGCTCAGGGAGCTGTGCCTCGAACATTGCGGCAAGGGGGCCAGTACAAAGGAGCTCAGCAAGACGGTCATGGAGCTGCCCATCAAGAAGCAGGCCCATCTGCTGGAAACCTATTTACTGGGCGATGGAAGCCGGTACAAGCGGAAACACACGATGGTCCGGGCTTGCACAGTTTCCCGGACCCTCGCGCGCCAGCTTCAGGAGCTGTTTGCCAGGCAAGGGCATTACGCCACGATCTCTCTGCGGAAGGGCGGCCCCGATATTATCCTGGGACGGCAGATCGTCCGGAAGGACCAGTACATCCTCCACTACACGGACGGCAAGGGGATGGGGGAGGTCCGGCGCAGCGGGAACATGTTCCTGGTGCCGATCAAAGGGATCGAGCGGGAGCCGTTCGATGGGCCGGTATTCAACATCGAGATGAACAGTGCCCCGAACGCGTACTTGGCGGCCGGCTTCGCGGTCCACAACTGCACAGCGCCCGTTTATTCGAGCGACTCGCTGCATTCGGCGGTGGTGGAGCTGATCGCGATGCCCCACGCGCACATCCGCTACACGACGATCCAGAACTGGTCGAAGAACGTTTATAACCTGGTGACCAAGCGGGCCGTCGCCTACGAGAACGCGATCGTTGAGTGGTTAGACGGGAATCTCGGTTCCAAGCTGACGATGAAGTACCCCGGGGTGATCCTGGCCGGGCGCAAGGCGCGCGGGGAGGTGGTCTCGGTGGCCTTCTCCGGCAAGGGGCAGCACCAGGATGCCGGGGCGAAGATGATCCACCTGGCGCCCGAGACCAGCTCCACGATCCTCTCCAAGTCCATCTCGAAGGACGGCGGGCGGACCAGCTACCGGGGGCTGGTGCAGGTGCACCCGGAGGCGGAGAACGTGAAATCCTCGGTCCGCTGCGACGCGCTGCTGATGGACGAGATCTCCCGATCGGACACTTATCCCACGATGGAGATCGACGCCAAGAAGGTGCGGATCGAGCACGAGGCCACCGTCAGCAAGGTGGGGGAGGAACAGCTCTTCTACCTGATGAGCCGCGGCCTCAAGGAGCAGGAAGCCACCACGATGATCGTCAACGGTTTCTTCGAGGCCTTCGCGAAGGAGCTGCCGCTGGAGTACGCCGTGGAGCTCAACCGGCTGGTCCAGTTGGAAATGGAGGGGTCCGTCGGATAATGCTTGTGGTCGAGGATGCCCGCAAAGCCGCTTGGGAGCGGTATGAATCTCTGCCCTGGCCGGTCCGGACCGATGAGGAGTGGCGGCGGACCGACCCGAAGATGCTCCCTGCCGTTCCGGCAGACCCGCAAGCGCAGCAAGGCCCGCTCAAGGTAGGATGGGAGGCCCCTTCCCCGGAGATGATCCGCTCCGGCGTGATCTTCACCGACCTGGTCACCGCGGCGAAACAGTTCCCCGACCTGTTGGACCGGTACCTGTTCCAGATCGGGGAGCCGGAAGGCCTCAAGAAGTTCGTGGCGCTGCACCAAGCCGTCGCGCGGCAGGGTCTTTTTTGCTATGTGCCCGACGGGGTGAAGGTGGAACTTCCGCTGCGCGGCTGGATGGAAACCAGCGGAGGGCCCACGCTCTTCCCTCACACGCTGATCGCCGTGGGACAGAACGCCGAAGTAACGCTGGTGGACGAGCGCCGCTCGGCCGGACAAGCCCCGGTCTTCAGCAACGAGATGGCGGAGATCTTCATCGGAGCCGGCGGGAAACTAAGCTACGTTCACTTGCAGCGCTGGAACGCGGCGGCGACGGAGCTCTTCACGCAGCGGGCGGTTCTCGAGAAAGAGGCCCAGTTCCTGAACATCACGGTGGGGCTGGGCGGCCGTCTGGCCAAGGCCAATGTGGAGACGGTGCTGCAGGGGCCCGGCGCCCACGCGGACCTGCTGGGGATCTTCTTTGGGTCGGACAAGCAGCATTTTGACTTCCACACGCTGCAGGACCACCAGGCGCCGGACACCTTCAGCGATCTCTTGTACAAGAGCGCGCTGGCCGAACAGGCGGAGTCGGTCTACACGGGGCTGATCCGGATCGCCAAGCAGGCGCAGAAGTCAAACGCCTACCAGGCCAACCGGAACCTGCTGTTGAGCCAGGGGGCGAAGGCCGACTCGATCCCGATGCTGGAGATCGAGGCGGACGACGTCCGCTGCACGCACGGCGTGGCGGTCGGCCCGGTGGACGAGGAGCAGGCCTTCTATCTGATGAGCCGCGGCCTTTCAGCCGTGGAATCGGAGCGGCTGATTGTGGAAGGGTTTTTCGAGCAGATCTTGAAGCGGATCCCCGTGGGGGACCTGCGGGAACAGCTGGCGGAGGAGATCACAACCCGGCTGAGCACTCACACAGAGACAGGAAAGGAGACGTGAACATGATCACGCTGACAGAGAAGGCGGTGGAGAAGGTCAAGACGCTGCAGGAAGCGGAGGGAAAACCCGGTTACGCGCTGCGCTTGAAGGTGGTCGGCGGCGGCTGCTCGGGGTACACCTACAGCATGGATTTCGACAAGGACCCGGCTGAGGGGGACGTCACGTTCGACACGCAGGGGGTGAAGGTCTTCGTGGACCCGAAATCCCTGCAGATGCTCGACAACTGCCAGGTGGATTGGGCGGACGGGCTCTCGGGCGCCGGCTTCACGGTGCAGAACCCGAACGCGAAGGGCTCCTGCGGCTGCGGGCATTCGTTCACGGTCTAAGATTCGTCATCTCGAGCCACGAAGTGGCGAGAGATCTCGTTTTTTAATACCAGATTTCTCGGCCTACGGCCTCGAAATGACAGGACTAGATAACCGATGCTAGACGTCAATAAAATACGGGCTGATTTCCCCATCCTGCGGCGGACCGTGCACGGGAAACCGCTGGTCTACCTGGACAGCGCGGCCACTTCCCAGAAACCGAAGCAGGTGCTGGAGGCGCTGACCCGCTATTACAGCGAGAGCAACGCCAACATCCACCGGGGGATCCACGCCTTGAGCGAAGAGGCGACCGCCCTCTACGAAGGGGCGCGGGGCGCGGTCTGCCGCTTCATCGGGGCGCCGAAACCGGCCACGGTCATCTTCACGCGCAACACCACCGAGGCGGTCAACCTGGTGGCCCAGGCCTGGGGCCGCCGCCACGTCAACGCCGGGGATGAGATCCTGCTGACCGAGATGGAGCACCACTCCAACCTGGTCCCCTGGCAGATGCTGGCGCAGGAAAAAAAGGCCGTCCTGAAGTTCATCCCGGTCACGCCGGACGGGCGGCTGGATCTCTCCACCCTGCCGGCGCTGATGGGCCCGCGCACGAAGCTGGTTTCGCTGACGCTGGCCTCCAATGTGCTGGGGACGATCAACCCGGTCAAGGAGGTGCAGCAGGCGGCCCACGCGCATGGGATCCCGGTCTTCGTGGACGGCGCGCAGGGGGTGCCTCACTTGCCGGTCCACGTGATGGACCTGAACTGCGATTTCCTGGCCTTCTCGGCCCACAAGATGCTCGGGCCCACCGGCGTCGGGGTGCTCTACGCCAAGGAGGCGCTGCTGGAGGAGATGGATCCCTTCCTGGGCGGCGGCGACATGATCCGGGACGTCTGGCTGGACCACTCCACCTGGAACGACCTGCCCTGGAAATTCGAGGCCGGAACGCCGAACATCGCCGACGTGGTGGCCTTCGGGGCGGCGATCGAGTATCTGGAGCGGATCGGCATGGAGGAGGTGCGCCGGCATGAGCAGGAGCTGACCGCCTACGCGCTGAAAAAGCTTGGGCAAATCGAGGGGCTGTCGATCCACGGCCCGCCGGAGGCCGCGTCGCGCGGCGGCGTGGTCTCCTTTGAGGTCAAAGGGCTCCATCCGCACGACCTGGGCCAGCTGCTGGACGCGGAGGGGATCGCGATCCGGGCCGGGCACCACTGCTGCAAACCCTTATTGAGGAAGATGGGGCTGGTGGCGACCGCCCGGGCCAGCTTCTACGTTTACAACCGGCAGGAGGAGGTGGACCTCCTGGTTCAAGCCATTCTGAAAGCGAAGGAGGTTTTTTCCGTTGTCGCTCACCGATGACCTGTACCGGGACATTATCCTGGAGCATTTCCGGAATCCCCGGAACCAGGGGAAGCTGGAGCGACCCACCTTCATTTCGCACGGCGCCAACCCCTTCTGCGGCGACGAGCTGGAGCTGACGGCAGCCCTCGAGGGGGAAACCCTGAAGGAGATTCGGGTCCAGTCGAAAGGATGCTCAATCTCGCAGGCCTCCGCCTCGATGATGACCGAGGCGCTCAAAGGGAAAACCATCGCGCAGGCGGAGGAGCTGGTCCGCCGGTTCAAGGGAGTCATGCTGGAGGGGGCCGCCTTCGAGGCCTCCGAAGAGATGGACGATCTGCAGGCGCTCGAGGGGGTCAAGAAATACCCTGTCCGCATCAAGTGCGCGATCCTTTCCTGGAACACGCTGATGGAAGGGCTCTCGGCGCACCACAAAGGAAAGAAGGAGGCGACTCACGTGGAAGGTGAAGAAGGAGAGCACAAACCGCTGGCCGCGGATCCGGAACCGGCTGCCCCTGCCGCGCAGCCGGCGGCCGTCTCGACGGAGACTCCGGAGGAGCAGGTGCGCGGCGCTCTGCGCACCGTGATCGACCCGGAGCTGAACCTGAACATCCTGGACCTGGGGCTGATTTACGGCACCCAGATCCAGGGCGGCAGCGTGAAGGTGACCTACACGCTGACCAGCCCCGGCTGCCCGCTGGGCCCGGTCATCAAGGGACAGATGCAGTCGGCCCTCCTGCGGCTGGGCTGGGTGAAGGAGGTCCAGACCGACCTGGCCTGGATCCCCCCGTGGGACCCTAAGACGATGGCCTCGGAAGATATCAAGACGGAGCTGGGCATCTGGTGAAAGAGCTGTCATTCCCGCGAACGCGGGAATCCGATCCCCGCATGCGCGGGGATGACATTTTGAACCGGATCGGCAACACCCCCCTGCTGCGCCTTCACCGCATCGGGAAAGAGATCCCGGGCGTCACGCTGCTGGCCAAGGCGGAGTGGTTCAATCCGGGCGGGTCGGTGAAAGACCGGGCCGCCGCGGGCATCATCGCCGCCGCCGAGAAAGCCGGCGTGCTCACGAAGGAAAAGATCCTGCTGGACGCCAGCTCCGGCAACACCGCCATTGCCTACGCGATGATCGCCGCGGCCAAGGGATACAAGACCAAGCTCTGCGTCCCCTCCAATGCCAGCCCGTCGGTGATCCGCTCCCTGAAATCTTACGGCGCCGAGGTGGTGCTGACGAGCCCGCTGGAGAGCTCCGACGGGGCGATCCGGGAGGCCCGCCGGCTGGCGGCCGAAGAGCCGGGCCGCTATTTTTACGCGGACCAGTACAACAATCCGGCCAACTGGCAGGCCCACTACAGCAGCACCGGCCCGGAGATCTGGGAGCAGACCGGCGGGGAGATCACTCATTTCGTGGCGGGGCTGGGGACCACCGGGACCCTGATGGGGACCGGCCGCTTCCTCAAGGAGCGCAAACCCTCCGTCCAGGTGGCCGCCGTCCAGCCGGACTCGCCGCTGCACGGGCTGGAGGGCTTGAAGCAGATGGCCACCTCCATCGTGCCGGGCATCTACGACGAGCAGTTCCCCAACCTGCAGCTGGAAGTGAAGACCGAGGACGCCTACACGATGGTAAAACGGCTCGCCCGCGAGGAAGGGCTGCTCACCGGCATCTCTTCGGGCGCCGCGCTGTCGGCCGGCCTGAAGCTCGCGGCTTTGATCAAAAACGGCGTGATGGTCATGATCTTTCCCGACGGAGGAGCGCGATATCTCGATGAAGAATTCTGGAAGCGGTGATTTGATCCCTGTCTATATCCCGACGGCGCTGCAGAGGTTCGTCGGCCAGCAGGAGACGATCCGGCTGTCCGGCGCCACCGTCAAGGAGGTGCTGGACCAGCTGAATGGCCAGTACCCGGAGCTGAAAAAACATCTCTACACCGAGGAGGGGCGGCTGCGCTCCTTCGTGAATGTCTTCGTCAACGACGAGGACATCCGGCACGCTCAGGGGCTCGACACGCGTGTCGCGGCCAAGGATGCGATCACGATCGTCCCTTCCATCGCCGGAGGAGCGGAGAGCTGCGGCACCACCAGCAAGGGCGGCCTGTCGAATGAGGAGGTCAAGCGCTACAGCCGGCACCTGATCATGCCGGAGGTCGGCATGGAGGGCCAGAAGAAGATCAAGGCGGCCTCGGTCCTGCTGATCGGCACCGGGGGCTTAGGTTCCCCGCTGGGGCTCTACCTGGCCTCGGCCGGCGTGGGGCGGATCGGACTCGTGGATTTCGACGTGGTGGACTTCACCAACCTCCAGCGGCAGGTCCTCTTCACCACCGAGGACGTGGGCCAACCGAAGATCGCGGTGGCCAAGAAACGGCTCCAGGCGATCAACCCGCACATCACGATCCAGACCCACGAGGCGCGCCTCTCCTCCGAGAACGCGATGGGGATCCTCAAAGACTACGACATCATCATCGACGGGACCGACAACTTTCCCACCCGCTATCTGGTCAACGACGCCTGCGTGTTGCTGAACAAGCCGAACGTCTACGGCTCCATCTTCCGGTTCGAGGGCCAAGCTTCCGTTTTCGATGCCAGCAAAGGGCCTTGCTATCGCTGCCTCTACCCGGAGCCGCCGCCGCCGGGTTTAGTCCCCTCCTGCGCCGAGGGAGGGGTGCTGGGGATCCTGCCCGGCATCATCGGGACGATCCAGGCCACCGAGGCGATCAAGCTGATCTTAGGCGGCGGAGAGCCGCTGATCGGCCGGCTGCTGCTCTTCAACGCGATGAAGATGCGCTTCCGGGAGCTGAAGCTCCGGAAGAGCCCCACCTGCCCCATCTGCGGCCCGAACCGGACCATCACGAAGCTGATCGACTACGAGCAGTTCTGCGGCATCGCTCCGGCCGCGCCGCAAGCCGCAGCGGCAAACGATTCCGGCTCGCTGGAGATCACGGCGGAGGAACTTAAGGCCGCCCTGGACGCCAAGAAGCCGGTCAAGGTGATTGACGTCCGGGAGCCGCACGAGTACGACATCTGCCATTTGGAGTCAGCCACGCTGATCCCGCTCGGGCAGCTGCCGCAGCGCTACAAAGAGCTGAACACCGCCGACAACCTGGTGCTGCACTGCCATAAGGGCGTGCGCAGCATGCGGGCGCTGGAGTTCCTGAAAACGGTCGGCTTCACGAAGGTAAAGTCGCTCAAGGGCGGCATCGAGGCCTGGGCGAACAAGGTCGAACCGGACATGCCGAGGTATTGATGGAAACGGTCCCCGGCTGGGAGAACAACGGGAAGGAAATTACCAGGACCTACAAGTTCAAGGATTTCGCGGAGGCGCTGGCCTTCGTGAACCGGGTCGGCCAACTCGCCGAG
>Ga0080064_1004736_pt1 | contig 16989 bp, 15 predicted proteins | sample Subgrocontami54m_FD_69260 | JGI IMG/M metagenome (GOLD analysis project Ga0080064, IMG submission 69260) | Subsurface groundwater microbial communities from S. Glens Falls, New York, USA - GMW46 contaminated, 5.4 m (SPADES assembly) (version 2) ...
CGTATCGCTCCTTGTTTTAGTCCGGATGATGAGGCTCCGGACTAAAACAAGGACCTTGGATAAAAGCAAAATCCTCTTTCGCTTTTCTTCGAAATCGTGTTTTTGTGCGGATGGCTTCATCCTCCGCACAAAAACACGATTCGCCCTTTTTTGCCCAACCACCACAGTTCCTGGAGCCGTCTTCCGATGCAAAGACCGTATCGCTCCTTGTTTTAGTCCGGATGATGAGGCTCCGGACTAAAACAAGGACCTTGGATAAAAGCAAAATCCTCTTTCGCTTTTCTTCGAAATCGTGTTTTTGTGCGGATGGCTTCATCATCCGCACAAAAACACGATTCATACAAATTTTGCTCTACCTCCGACAGGCTGCTAAGACTTGACGGTCACTTTTGAACCCGGCGCGATGCGCAGTTGGCCGCGCGTGACCACCTGCTCGCCTTTTTGCAGACCCGTCGAAATGATGCTGCTGTCGCCGTCGGTGCGCTCGACGGTTACCTTGCGGATCTCGGTGGTCATGTCCGGCTTGACGACAAAGACATACTGCCCGGCGGGACCCGTTTGCACCGACTGGGTCGGCACCACCAGCGCGTCTTTCTGTTCGAACAGCTTCAGGCTGGCGTTGACGAACTGGCCGGGCCAGAGCGCGTCGTCCTTGTTCGGGAACTGCGCCCGCAGGCGGATTGTGCCGGTGGTCTGATCGACGGCATTGTCAACGAAAACCAGCGTGCCGGTTGCCAGCGGCCTGGTTCCGTTCGGCGCCGTCGCCTCGACGCTGATGGTGCCCTTTTTCATATAGGCGCGTATCGACGGCAGTTGCTGTTCGGGCACCGCGAAGCTGACGTAAATCGGGTACACCTGGTTGAGCGTCACCAGGGAGACCGTGTCGTTGGCCTTGACCAGGTTTCCTTTCTGGATTGCGATCTTGCCGGGATACGCCCCGATCGGCGAGCGGATGGTGCAGTACTCCAGCTGCAGCCGTGCATTGTCAACGGCGGCCTTGCTGGCGTTCGCCACGGCTTCGGCCGTGTCGGCGTTGCTGCGAATCTGGGCGTACGCTTCTTTCGAGACGAAATTCTTCTCCAGCAACTCCTGATAGCGCCGCTCCTGGGAACGTGCCTGTTCCATCTGTCCGCGGTCGCGCTGGTGGGTTGCTTCGACCTGTCGAAGCGTCGCCTCGTAGGGACGAGGATCGATGCGAAACAGGACCTGACCGGCGCGTACCGCCTGGCCATCCTTGAATCCGACCTCAACGATCTGTCCGTCGACGCGGGCTTTCACCGCAACCGTGGAAGATGCCTCGACGTTGCCGATGGCCTGAATCCTGAAAGGAACCACCAACCGGGCCACGGTCGCCACCGTCACCGGTACCGTCGGCGGGCCTTTTTGCGCTTTCGCTGCGTCCTGCGCCTGGACTTTGAGCGCGCACAAAGAGATCAGCAGGGCAGCCGCGAGGGCCGCACTCGATATCGAGGCCGGCAAACAGCAGTACCGCGCCAGGCTGAGGGCGGCAGACTCTTTTTTCATGAGTGAACAGTCGTGCGGCGGCACGCCACAAACGTGAGGACACAGGAATCTAAGGCAAAATCCGCTCCAAAGCAAAGAGACTTTCCGGCGTTTCGCGCGGCCGGATCATGTGCATGGTTTCACCCTCCACCATGACTTCCGGCGCCCGGGGGCGGCTGTTGTAGTTTGAACTCATGCTCATGGCATAGGCGCCCGCCGACATCACGCAAAGCAGGTCACCGCCCTGCAATGCCAGACTGCGCCGGCGGCCGAGAAAATCGGCGCTCTCGCAGACCGGACCCACCACGTCGTAGGGCCGGGTGTCGCCGTTGCGATGCAGGACCGGGAAGATGTCGTGCCACGCGTCGTACAGCGCCGGGCGCAACAGATCGTTCATGGCCGCGTCCACGACGGCGAAATTGCGATCGGCGCTGTGCTTCAGATACTCAACGCGGGTCAGCAGCACGCCGGCGTTGCCGACCAGCGCGCGCCCCGGTTCGAACAACAATTTCTCGCGGCGCGGCCCGATCGCCCCGAACAGCGCGTCGAAATACGCCTGCGCCGAAGGCGGTTGTTCGTCGCGGTAGCGTATCCCCAGGCCGCCGCCGAGATCGAGGTGTTCGACCTGGATTCCTTCGCTTGCCAGCAGATCGGCGAGGACGGCGATTTTCTGAACGGCCTCGACCAACGGTGCCGTGTCGATCAGCTGTGAGCCGATGTGGCAGTCGATGCCCACGACGCGCAGGCCCTTGCGGCGTGCGGCCAGGCGATAGAGCCGTGCTGCGTCGTCATACGGCACGCCGAACTTGTTTTCCCGCAGGCCGGTGGAGATGTAGGGATGGGTCCTGGCATCGACATCGGGATTGACCCGCAGCGAAACCGGGGCGCGCAGGCCGAGTTGCGTGGCGATACGGTTCAGGCGCTCCAGCTCACCCTCCGACTCGACGTTGAAACACAGGATGCCGGCATCGAGCGCGGCGTGCATCTCGGCCTCGGTCTTGCCCACGCCGGAAAACACGATGCGCCCTGGACTGCCTCCGGCAGCCAGCACGCGGGCGAGTTCGCCCCCGGAAACAATATCGAAGCCCGCTCCCAATCGGGCGAACAGATTAAGAATGGCGAGGCTCGGGTTGGCCTTGATGGCGTAGCAGATCAGCGCGTCGCGCCCGGCGCAGCCGGCCTCGAATTCCCGATAGGCGCGTTCCAGCGCGCGGCGCGAATACACGTAACAAGGCGTGCCGAAGCGCAGTGCAATCTCCTCCAGCGGCACTGATTCGGCGTACAGCCTGCCGTCGATGTAGGCAAATTCGGGCACGGCGCCGCCTTGGCTTAGTAAAGAGTGGGGGAGCAGGCGCGGCGGCGCGACCGTGGCACCGGACGATCGACTGACGATGAGGCCGCGACGGACTGTTGCCGCGTTTTCGGAAGGCAAGTCGTCACGGCATTCACGGTTGGCCCCATGATCCCTGGCACGGTCCGGACAAGGCACGCTCCTTCAGAAAGAACGCGCTGCTAGCGCTTGTCTTGTTTATTGTCGCGCTGCTGGGGTTCGGGGAGATACAGCGGGCCCCTGTTTCCACAGGCCTGCACGACCAGCGCAAGCAGCAGTATTCCGGCGAGGCGGCGCATGGGGGCATTTTCCAAAACGGCAAATCTTAGCACGGTCAGATTCAATGACCGAAACCGACCACTAGAACAGCTGGTTTCGCACTTCGTCCGCCACGGGAGAACGCGGATCGGCCAGGCCTTGTTCCGGCGGCGGATTTTCGCGGTAGAAGAATTCTGCCCTGCCCTCGCCTGAGCGCAAGCCCGAATCGTTGACCTTGGCGCTGATGATGCCCTCGGGTACAGTCATGAACATATTGGGGGCGTCCTTCAGCGCCTTCGACATGTAGCCAATCCAGATTGGCAGCGCGGCGGCCGAGCCCGTTTCGTTCGAGCCCAGTTTTTTCGGCTGATCGAAACCCACCCAGGCGATGCCCACCATGCTGGGGTGATAGCCGGCGAACCAGGCGTCAACGTGGTCGTTGGTCGTGCCGGTCTTGCCCGCGAGGTCCTGCCGCCCCAGCGACATTGCACGCGCGGCGGTGCCGTAACGCACCACGTCGTGCATCATCGAATCCATCAGGAAAGCGTTGCGCGGATCGATGACCCGCTGGGCTTCATCGCCCGCCTGCATCGGCTGCGCCTGCGCCAGCAGGTTGCCCCTGTCGTTGACGATGCGTTCGACGATGTACGGCTCAACCCGGTAACCGCCGGTGGCGAACACCGAATAGGCGCGCGCCATCTGCCAGACTGTCACCGAGCCCGCGCCCAGCGCCATGGTGAGATAAGGCGGGTGCTTGTCCGCATCAAAGCCGAACCGGGTGATGTAGTCCTGGGCGAAGCGCGGCGATATGGATTGCAGCAGGCGAATCGATACCATGTTCTTCGACTTGGCGATGGCGGTGCGCATGCGCATCGGGCCCTCGTACTTGCCGTCGTAATTCTTCGGTTCCCATGCCTGTCCACCGGTCAGAGATGCATCCACCACCACCGGGGCGTCGTTGATCACCGTTGCCGGCGTGAAACCTTTTTCCAGGGCGGCCGAGTAGATGAAAGGTTTGAACGATGAGCCGGGCTGTCGCCATGCCTGGGTGACGTGGTTGAATTTGTTGCGGTTGAAGTCGAACCCGCCCACCAGCGATCGCACCGCGCCGGTCTGAGGATCGAGCGAAATGAAGGCGCTCTCCGCCTCCGGCACCTGCGCGATCACCCATCCCAGCTTGGCGTCGCGGCTGATGCGGATGATCGCGCCGCGGCGGACGCTCTTGTTCGGTGGTGCCTTGTCATCCAGCATCCGCGTGGCGAACTTCAGCGCCTCGCCCGACAGGGTCACGATCTCACCGCCACGGCGGTAGACCTTGAGCTGCTTCGGATTGGCCTCAAGCACCAGGGCGGCCAGCAATTCATCGCTGTCCAGGGTCTCCGAAAGCGCCTCTTCGTAGGCTTCCTCGCCGGCATCCGGCGTCAGGTCCGCGTACGCCTCCGGCCCGCGATAGCCGTGGCGCCGGTCGTAGTCGACCAGGCCTTTGCGCAGTGCCAGGTAAGCGGCTTCCTGATCGGACTTGCGCACCGTCGTATAGACCCGGAAACCACGCGTATAGACATCGTCCGGATAGCGATCCTGCAGCATCTGCCTGATCATTTCGGCCACGTATTCCGCGTGGATGGCGAAGTCGTTCATTTCCCGCTTCACCGCCAGCGGCGCCTTCTGCGCTTCGGCCAGCTGCCGGTCGTCAATGTGTCCGAGTTCATGCATGCGCCGCAGCACGTAGATCTGGCGCAGTTTGGCGCGCTTGGGATTCACCACCGGGTTAAACGAGGAGGGCGCCTTGGGCAGCCCGGCGAGCATCGCTGCCTCCGGGAGGGTGACCCTGGACAGCGGCTTGCCGAAGTAGATCTGCGAGGCGGCGGCGAACCCGTAGGCCCGCTGGCCGAGGTAAATCTGATTAATGTAAATTTCAAAGATCCGCTCCTTGCTCAGGCTGGCCTCTATCTTGAAAGCCAGCAATGCCTCGTAGAGCTTCCGGGTGAGTGTTTTCTCGCTGGAGAGGAAGAAATTTCGCGCCACCTGCATGGTGATGGTGCTGGCGCCCTGTCGCTTGCCGCCGCTGAGGAGGTTGGAGTAGGCTGCGCGCAGGACGCCGATATAGTCCACGCCGGTGTGCTGGTAAAACCGCTCGTCTTCGGCAGCCAGGATGGCCTGCCTCATCAGATCCGGGACGTCGGCCATCTGCACAACGGAACGACGCTCCTCGCCGAACTCGCCGATGAGCGCCCCGTCCGAGGTGTAGACCCTGAGGGGGATCTTCGGCCGATAGTCGGTCAGGACTTCGATGGAAGGGAGGTTGGGCAGCGCAAGCAGCACGACGAAGGCGACAACCGCCAGACCCATCATAACCAGCCCGGCCAGCGCAACAGCCGGAAAAGCAAACCAGCGCCACGACATCTATAGACTTTCTATCGTTGGTGTCCTCGCCAATTATACGGATCGGGAACGCAGCAGCTCCGCACCCCGTTGATTAAGACCGTGAAAAATTTGCTTTACAGCATGTGGGGTTGTTGCTAGCATTTAACGTGGATTATACTTTATGCGTCTAAGCGGCCATAATTGAAAGGAATTTTCGGTTTGCAGTTCGATATTTTCAAGCCCAAGTCTCCCCCTCTCATCGGCATGGACATCAGTTCTTCGTCCGTCAAGATGGTTGAGATCGTTGACGCCGGCAAAGGGGCGCAGCGGGTGGAGCGTTATGCCATCGAATCCCTGCCCAAGGACGCGGTCGTGGATGGCAACATCACCAACCTGGAACAAGTGGTCGAGACCGTCCAGCGCACCTGGAAAAAACTTGCAACCCGAACCAAGAATGTCGCCCTGGCCCTGCCCAGTGCGGCGGTCATCACCAAGAAGATCATCGTGCCGGCCGGCCTGCGCGAGGAGGAACTGGAGATCCAGGTCGAAAACGAGGCCAATCAGTACATTCCGTTCGCGCTCGACGAGGTCAACCTCGACTTTCAGGTAATCGGACCGGCACCCTCGAGCCCTGAGGAAGCCGAAGTACTGATTGCCGCGTCTCGCAAGGAAAAGGTTGAGGACCGGGTCGCAGTCGCGGAGGGCGCGGGCCTCAAGGCGCTGGTCATGGACGTGGAATCCTACGCCATGCAGACCTCGTTCGATCTGATCAAGAAGCAGTTCCCGAACGATGGCGAGGACCAGAACGTGGCGCTGGTCGACATCGGCGCGAATGTCATGAATATCACCGTATTGCGCAACGATCAGGCCATCTACACCCGTGAGCAGGCGTTCGGCGGCGCGCAGTTGACCCAGGACATCATGCGCCAGTACGGCATGAGTCTCGATGAGGCCGAGGCGGCGAAGCGCTCGGGCGGCTTGCCCGAGAACTACGAGACCGAGGTGCTGCAGCCTTTCATCGAAAGCGCCGCGCTCGAGGTGCAGCGGGCGATGCAGTTTTTCTTCACCTCGACCCAGTTCAACAGCGTCGAACACATCCTCCTGACTGGCGGTTCGGCCGTCATCCCGGGTATGGAAGAGGTGGTCGCCACGCGGACCCAGGTCAATACGCTGGTAGCCAATCCGTTTGCCGGCATGGCCATTTCACCGCGCATTCAACTCAGGCGGCTGGTGGGCGACGCGCCCTCGCTGATGGTTGCCTGCGGCCTGGCATTGCGGAGATTCGATCCGTGAGCATCCGCATCAACCTGCTGCCCTGGCGCGACGCGCGCCGCAGGGCGCAGCGCAAGCAGCTGGGCATCCTAGCAGGGATGGTGAGCGTGCTGGCAGTGGCGATCGTCATACTGGTGCACGGCGTGTTCGCGGGCTATCTCGCCATCCAGAACGACCGCAACGATTTTCTGAAAAAGGAAAACGCGCGCCTGGAAAAGGAGATCGACGAGATCAAAAAGCTGAAAGACGAAATTGCAGCCCTGCTCGCCCGAAAACAGGTCATCGAGCGGCTGCAATCGGATCGCGCCCAGTCGGTGCATCTGCTGGAACAACTGGTGCGCCAGGTTCCGGACGGGGTGTATTTGAAATCCGTCAAGCAGACCGGCTTGCGGGTGAATCTGGTCGGCTATGCCCAGTCCAATGCGCGAGTCTCTACCTTGATGCGCAATTTCGGTTCATCGCCGTACTTACAGAACCCCGATCTGGTCGAAATCAAGTCCGCTACGGTCAACAACAAGCGCATCTCGGAATTTACGATGAACGTGAGTCTTCGTCCGGCGCAGACCGATGAAAAAGACGCCGGCAAGGCCGGGAAAGCGGCCCCGAAAGCCGACGCCGCAAAGGGTTGATTCGAAATGAAGGCATTGCTCGATCAATTCAGGAACCTCAATCCCCGCGACCCCGGCTCCTGGCCGCCGCTGCCCAAGGCAATGGCGTTGCTGGTGCTGTTCATTGCATTGCTCGCAGGTGGCTACGTGGGTGACTGGCAGGGCCAGATGGATGCACTGGATGCCGGCCGAAGCGAAGAAGTCAAACTCAAGGAAGACTACGTCAAGAAAAAGCAGCAGGCCGTGAACCTGGACCTGCATCGTCAGCAACTGCGCGAAATCGACAGTTCTTTCGGCGCCCTGCTGAAGCAGCTGCCGAACAAATCGCAGATGGAAGCATTGCTGGTCGACATCAACCAGGCCGGACTGGGTCGCGGCCTGCAATTCGATCTGTTCAAGCCGGCGGCCCAGGAAACGCAGCGCGAGTTCTATGCCGAACTGCCCATTCAGTTGAAGATCAACGGCACGTATCATGACGTCGGGCAGTTCGCCAGCGACATCGGTGGGTTGTCGCGCATCGTGACCCTGAACGACCTGACCATCGCCACCAGCAAGGACGGTCTGGCGCTCGAAGCGACGGCGAAGACGTTCCGCTATCTGGACGATGACGAAGTGGCGGCACAGCGCCGCGCTGCCAAAGCGCCCAAGGCAGGCAAAAAGTGAAACGGCTCGCCATCATTGCACTGGGGCTTGTGCTCACCGCCTGCGGCGGCGAGGAGCACGGCGATCTGAAAGAAGAGTTGAAGGTCCTGACCAAGGACCTGCGCGGGAAAATCGACCCGCTGCCGGTGGTGAAGCCCTACGAGCCGGTGGCGTATCAGGGTGCCGATCTGCCGGATCCGTTCGGACCGGCAAAGATCGAAATGGTGACCAAGGCGAGCCCCGCGGGCAGTCCGGACAAGCTCAAGCCGGATCAGAATCGTGCCAAGGAGCCGCTGGAAACGTTCCCTCTGGAATCACTCAGGATGGTGGGCGTCATGCAGCAGGGCAAGAGTTATTTCGCCCTGGTCAAGGCCGATGCCAGCCTGTACCGCGTCAAAGTGGGAAGCTATCTTGGTCAGAACTTCGGGCTGATTACCGGCATTTCCGACAATGAAATCCAGCTTCGAGAGCTCGTCCAGGACGCCGAAGGCGAGTGGACGGAGCGCCAGAGTACGCTGCAACTGCAAGAAGCGGGGAGTGGAAAATGACAAGCGTAAAATGTATGTGCCGCGGTCTGGTGTTGAGCCTGCTCGGTTTTGTCGCCGTGTCGCAGGCCGGATGGGCGCAACAGAACGCCATCGAGGCCGTAAACGTGGTGCAGCAGGGTGGCGAGGTGCAGTTGCGCATCACCATGAAAGCACCGCTCGCGGCCCCCCCCGCCAGCTTCACCGTCGCCAATCCGGCGCGCATCGCATTCGATTTTCCAGGAACCGCCAACAGCCTGGGCAGGAACACTGTCGACGTCGGCACGGGCGAGTTGCGCTCGGTCAACGTCGTCCAGGCCGGCAATCGCGCCCGCATGGTGCTGAACCTGCGCAATCTGGTCCAGTACGACACCAAACTCGATGGCCGCAACGTGGTCATCACGCTGGTCGGGACCGCGGCCGCGAAATCGCCCGGGGGCACCTTGTCGCGCTTCGCCGAGGGCACCGCCGACCGGCAGCATGCATTGCGTGACATCAATTTCCGCCGCGGCCAGTTGGGCGAAGGCAGGGTGGTGGTGGACCTGTCGGATGCGGGCACCGGCATCGACATCCGCCAGCAGGGCCAGACGCTTATCGTGGAATTCCTCAAGACCTCTCTGCCCGATTCGCTGCGCCGCCGCCTGGACGTGGCCGATTTCGCCACGCCGGTGCAGAACGTCAGCACCTTTGCGCAGGGCGAAAACGTCCGCATGGTGATCGAGCCGCGCGGCCTGTGGGAGCACAACGCCTATCAGACCGACACGCAGTTCGTCATAGAAGTGAAGCCCATCCAGTACGATCCGAACAAGCTGGTGCAAGGCACCAAGGGCGGCTACAGCGGCGAGAAGCTTTCGCTTAATTTCCAGAACGTCGAGGTGCGCAGTGTCCTCAACGTGATCGCCGACTTCACCGACCTGAACATCATCACCAGCGATACCGTGCAGGGCGCGCTGACGTTGCGGCTGAAGGACGTGCCCTGGGACCAGGCGCTGGACATCATTTTGCAGACCCGCGGCCTGGACATGCGCAAGAACGGCAACGTGGTCTGGATCGCGCCGCGCGATGAACTGGCGACCAAGGAAAAGCTGGCGCTGGAGTCGCAGCAGCAGATCACCGAACTGGAACCGGTCAGAACCGAGACCTTCCAGCTCAATTACGCCAAGGCCGATTCCTTCGCCAAGATACTGACGGACGACAAGCAGCGCATTCTGTCCAAGCGCGGCAGCGCCATCTGGGACCCGCGGACCAACCAGATGTTCGTTCAGGACGTGCCCTCCAAGCTGGACGAAATCCGCCGCCTGATTGTCAAAATCGACATCCCGGTTCGCCAGGTGCTGATCGAGGCGCGCATCGTTGAAGCCAACGACGTGTTCTCGAAGAACCTCGGCGCGCGGCTCGGCTACAACGGTGCACCCAGCCGAACCACTCTCGGCAACGATCATATCCGGACTTTGGTGGGGGGCGGCCTGGGCGCCACCGGTTTCTCCCCGCGAGACGCATCGGGCCAGCAGATCGCCTCGCCCATTCCCAATTTTTTCTCCGATGGGCTGTCCGTCAACCTGCCCGCCACCGCCGTCAGCGGATTTTCGACACCGGGGCAGTTCTCGCTCATCCTGTTCAACAAGGGGGCGTCGAAGTTTCTCAATCTCGAGATCTCCGCGCTGGAACAGGACGGCAAGGGCAAGATCATTTCCAGCCCGCGGGTGCTGACCGCCGACAACGTCGAGGCGCTGATCGAACAGGGAACGGAAATCCCCTATCAGCAGGCGACCTCCAGCGGCGCGACATCGGTGTCCTTCCGCAAGGCGGTGCTGGCGATGAAGGTCAAACCGCAGGTCACGCCCGACGGCAACATCATCATGACCTTGGATATCAACAAGGATGCGGTGGGCCAGGTGCTCGCCGGCGGCGTCACCATCGATACCAAGCACGTCAAGACCGAGGTGCTGGTGGAGAACGGCGGCACCGTGGTCATCGGCGGCATCTATACGCAGGACACCAGCACCACCCGCACGCAAGTGCCGCTGCTCGGCGATCTGCCGGTGGTCGGCAACCTGTTCAAGAACACCGCAAAGCGCGACAACAAGACCGAGTTGCTGGTGTTCATCACGCCGCGCGTGGTGCAGGACCGGGTCGGTCAGCGCTAGCGTTTCCGCGCCTGAAAAGGCCGTCTCCGGACGGCGTTTTTCGTTCCTCTACCGTTCTCCTTCCCGGCGTTTGCCAGTCGATCCGCCGGGGTCGGCGATCGCCGGTTGCTACAATAGCCGGGTGACTCCTTCGAACAACATCTTTCTCGTGGGCATGATGGGTGCGGGCAAAACGACGGTCGGCCGCGCATTGGCGCGGCGGCTGGGGAGATCGTTCGTTGATTCGGACCAGGAGATCGAAAGTAAAACCGGGGTGCGCATATCGGTCATCTTCGAGATCGAAGGCGAAGCGGGCTTTCGCAGGCGTGAGACGGAAGTTCTGGACCGGCTGACGGCCATGAGCCAGTTGGTACTGGCGACGGGGGGCGGGGCGGTGCTCGAACCGCGGAATCGGACGTTGCTTCATGGGCGCGGCTGCGTCGTCTATCTGCACGGCCAGCCAAAGGACCTGTGGTTGCGAACGCGCCATGACCGGAACCGGCCGTTGTTGCAAGCGGCGGACCCGCGGGCGCGCCTTGAACAGATGTATGTGGAACGCGATCCGCTGTACCGGGAGGTTGCCGATCTGGTGGTCGATACCGGCCGGCAGAGCGCAGGCGTTCTGGTTGGTGCGCTGTTGCCGCGGCTGGAGGAACTATGCAATCTCTCAGCGTAGCTCTGGGGGATCGCAGCTATCCGATCCACATCGGCGCCGGCCTGCTGGGTCGCGCCGACCTCATCAAACCGGTGCTCACCGGCCGCCGGGCCGTCATTGTCACCAACACCCTCGTCGCCGGGTTGTATCTCGAGCGGCTTTCCGAAACGCTCCATGCTGCCGGCGTGGAAACGGTGACAATCGTTCTCCCCGACGGTGAGGAGCACAAGGACTGGGCAACCCTGAACCGTGTGTTCGACTCGCTCCTCGCGCAACGCTGCGACCGCCAGACGCCGCTGATCGCGCTGGGTGGCGGGGTCATCGGCGACCTCGCCGGATTCGCTGCGGCGACCTATCAACGCGGCGTTCCGTTCATCCAGATTCCCACGACCCTGCTGGCGCAGGTCGATTCCTCGGTGGGCGGCAAGACGGCCATCAATCACGCGCAGGGAAAGAACATGATCGGCGCGTTCTACCAGCCGAAGCTGGTGCTGGCCGACATGGATACCCTCAACACGCTTCCGGACCGCGAGTTGAAGGCGGGGCTTGCAGAAGTGATCAAGCATGGCGTCATCCTGGACCTGGCGTTCTTCGAGTGGCTGGAGGCGAATATCGAACGACTGCTGGCGCGCGATGCGGACGCGCTGGCCCACGCGGTGCGGCGCTCCTGCGAGATCAAGGCCGGCGTGGTTGAGGGCGACGAGCGCGAACTGGGCGCCCGTGCGCTGCTCAATTTCGGCCATACCTTCGGGCATGCCATCGAAACCGGTCTGGGCTACGGCGCGTTGCTCCACGGCGAGGCGGTCGGGGCAGGCATGGTAATGGGGGCGGACCTGTCAGCGCGCCTCGGCCTGATCAGCAGAGTGGCAGCAGAACGCATCGTGGCCGTGCTCCGGCGCGCCGGACTGCCGCTCGCCGTAGCCGGGCTGACCCCCGCGCGGATGCTGGAATTGATGAGCGTTGACAAAAAAGTAGAGCACGGCCAGTTGAGATTCATCGTGCTGGAGGGCCTCGGGACGGCCCGCATCCGCGCCGATACACCCGCTGCCAAGGTGCTTGAAACGCTGTCCGCATGCCTGGCGGCCGGCGTGTAGATTTGCCGCGCGACGTTCCTCCAAGGAAACACTGGTTAACCCAAACCGCGGACAGCGTAGCGAGAGGCGAGCGCTACAAGTCCTTGGTTGGATTCTCCTCTCCCGTCCGCGCAGGTTGCAAAAGGCGGCCGCCTCGGGCCGCTTGCGAACAAGGCCTCCTGCTCAGCCGAGCGCGCGCGCAATCAGCGACAGCCCGCTGGCCAGCGACATCAGCGACACGGCGCGCATCAGCATCTCACGCGAAATCAGGCGAAACACCCGGCTCGCCGCCCAGACTCCGAGCAGCCCGCCGGGCAATGTCGCGGCAGCGGCGAGCCAGACGCCGTCCTGCAGCAGCAGCCCGGTGATGGCGAAGGCGATCAGGCGCAGGCCGATGCTGAACAGCGAGTTCAAGGTCAGGGTGGCGCGGAACTGCTCTTTGGCCAGGCCGCGATGCGACAGGTAGCCCATCTTTCTCAACTGGCACCGACACTGTGGCTAAGTAGTTGATTCTGTGTGGCACGGTACCGAAGGTCTCCACTACACGGTGGCGGGTTCCGCAGTCGTTTCTCGAACCTGCTTGGTGGTGATTCTCGGTGGCGGCTGCTTGGGCAGTGTCAGCCGGAGTTGCTCGAGCAGCATGCGGTGTTCGGGCTCGGGCTGGGTGTAGCGCGAGAACACCAGTTCGCGCCCGTCGGTGGTGGGGATGCACACGTAGCATCTTCATCGTCTTGAACTTGGCAAGCACCTCGCGGGGCGTGATGCCGCATGCCAGAGGGCGCAGCTTCGCCTTGAGTGTGACCTGTAGGCAGTAGGCGAGGAAGGCGACGAAGATGTGCGCTTCAATGCGCGATTCCTTCTGGTGATAGATCGGCCTCACGGCGAGGTCTTGCTTGAGTTCCTTGAAGGCTTGTTCGACCTCGGTGAGCAGGATGTAGAAGGTCCACAGCCGCTGGGGCTCTTGGGCCTGGCGGTTCGTCAGAGTGGAGCACAGGAGAATTCTCAACAAGCCCTGTGTGCGCAACCAATCGTTTGTCATCCCGGTTTGCGTGGCCAGCGTGCGCGACAGTCGCCAGTAGCCTTTGCTACTCGCCCCCGTCATGATCGCCGTTCGCTTGCCCGTGCCCAGCGCCAGAAGATTTCGCACCCGCGTTCGCGTTTTGCGCCGACAATGCCCATGTCGGGCGCACACTCATCATTGGTGCGGACGCCTGTCGGCGCCGCACAATTCAGACGTGTGCCCCGCCTGCGCACAGGCCGGCGGGGTTGACAATATGTTTGACGATATGTAATCGTTTGGTTACATTTGAATTGTGTTCTCGGTCAAATACACTGATGCATTTAAGGCTTGGCTGTTCGGCCTTAAGGATGGGCTGACGCATCGCCGCCTGGAAAAAGCGCAAAGCGGCAAGCTTGGGGACGTGAAGCCCGTCGGAGACGGGGTGTTCGAGATGCGGGAGCATTTCGGGCCGGGCTGGCGCATGTATTACGTTAAGCGTGGCCCGGTGTTGATTGTGATGCTGGGTGGCGGTGACAAATCATCGCAGTCCGCCGATATTGCCAAGGCCGTGAAGCTTGCGGCGACCATTGAGGAGTGAGCCATGACCAAGAAAATCCGCATTGCCGATCTGCCCGAATTCGACATTGCCGCGCATCTCGACAGCGAGCAGGCAATGGCCGAATACCTGACGGTTGTTCTGGAAGAAAACGACCCTGCTGCGTTGGCGGGTGCGCTCGGCAGTATTGCCCGTGCGCGCGGCATGAGCGAGATTGCCAAGGCGTCGGGTATTACCCGCGAGGCGCTGTACAGAGCGCTACGCCCAGATGCGCAGCCGCGATTCGATACGATCAGCCGCGTCTGCACAGCGCTGGGCGTAAAACTGGTGGCGCAGTCTGTACATGTTTGACGTTCCGGTTTGTTTCAAAAGCGTCTCCATTTCCATCAGGCATAACAAGCCGTCGCAACGGACGCGCCAAAAGCGGCGCGCCGTTGAACGGCGACGTTCGGTGGCACGTTGACAGCACCGTCAGCGCAAATGTCCTGAGGGCTCATGACTAAGCGGCGCTAATCTCGATCGAGCGAAGGCGTGAAATGCCCTTCGCGCAATGCCCTACGGCGCTGACGCGGCGGCAGACCGTCGCCAGCCGCCGGACAGGAAAGGAGGCAGGGCTATATCTCCAGTTGTTTTTCGAACGGCTACTTGGGCAGGGAAGGACAGGAATGTTTCAGCTGCGGCGCTATTTCTCCATTGCGAGCTTGCTGTCGATCGTCGCGGCGACGATCGTGCTGACGATATATTCCACCAGCGCGTCGGTGCGGCATCTGCGCGAGATGGGCGAGCACATGAACGTCGACAAGGCGATCATGATGTCGAACATATTCGAGCAAAGACTGGTCGAGTTCCGGGATCTCGTCTCGGCGCTGCCAGCCAACGAAATCCGCAACCATCCGCTCACCACGGCTCTCGATTCTGACGTGCGTCGCATGATGCGGGGGCACGAGGTGGTGAAGGTCAAGATCTACAACCAGTCCGGAAAGACGATCTATTCCAGCGACCCGAACCAAATCGGCGAGGACAAGCGCGAAAACCAGGGCTTCATCGCAGCGCGGGACGGCGCCCCGGCGACGGAGCTCACGCACCGCGACAGCTTCAGCGCATTCGAAGGCGTCATCGAAGATCGCGACGTGCTCTCGACGTACATCCCGATACGCTTTTCCGATACCGGCCCGGTGGAAGGTGTATTCGAAATCTACGAGGACGTGACTGGGTTTCTGGCGCGGATTTCGCACGCCCGGACCGAAGTGGTCGGCGTGGTAAGCGGCATACTGGTCCTGCTTTATTTAGTGTTGTTCATGATCGTGCAATACGCCGACCGGATCCTCAAACGCCAGGCCAACGAACTCCGGGTTGCCGCAACCTCACTTGGACGCGCCAATGAGGCGCTGGAGCACCGCGTCGCCGAACGCACCGAGGAACTGGAGGCCACGAACAGGTCCTTGCGCGCCACCATGGCGCGCTACCTGGCGGTGACCCAGAGCGCGACCGATGCCATCGTCACCTTAGATGCGGAAGGCAAGATCGTGGGATGGAATCCGGCTGCCACGCGCATCTTCGGCCACCCCGAAGCCGAGGTGCTCGGGCAAACGATGGCGAAATTGATGCCGGAACGCTACCGGGACCGACATCAAAGAGGCCTGGAGAGAGTGGCAAGTGGCGGAAAGCCGCGCCTGCTATCCAAGACCACTGAGATGCACGGCTTGACCCGTGCGGGAATCGAGTTTCCCATGGAACTGTCGATCTCGCAGTGGAGTACGGCGGAAGGTGCGTTGCTCTATTCCGGAATCATTCGCGATATTAGCGAGCGCAAGCAGGCGGAGGAGGATCTGCGTTCGGCGGAAGAGCGATTCCGCGGCCTAGTCGAACAGGCGATCACCGGCATCTACATTATTCAGGACGGGAAGTTCATCTACGTGAATCCGCACTTTGCCAAGGTCATCGGTGTGGACTCCGTGGACGAACTGGCGGGTACCAATCCGTTGCAGTGGGTAGCCGAGGCCGACCGCGGCAAAGTCGCGGAGAGCATGCGACGTGTTCTCGACGGCGAAGCAAAGAACCTCGCGTTCGAATTTGACGTCCCGCGCCGGGATGGAGTAGCGATCCAGGTCGGCGCGAATGCCGCTCGCGCAACGCACGGGGGCCGACCCGCGATCATCGGCTTAGTGCAGGACATCTCGGAGAAAAAACGCGCCGAGGAGGAGATCAATCGCTACGTCGAGCAACTCAAGTCCGCGTTCATGAGCACCGTCGAGGTGGCCACGATCTTGAGCGAGATGCGAGACCCCTACACGGCCGGCCACGAGCGGCGCGTAGCCGAGATCGCGGTGGCGATGAGCGCTGAACTCGGGTTCGACGAGCGACGGCAAGAGGGAGTACGGGTCGCAGGCTACCTCCACGACATCGGCAAGATCACCATTCCGTCGGAGATTCTCTCCAAGCCCGGCAAACTAAGCGCAATCGAGTTTCAGTTAATCCAGGGACATGCGCAGGCGAGCTACGATGTGCTGAAGAGCGTGGCATTTCCCTGGCCTGTGGCGCAGACCGCACTGCAGCACCACGAGCGCATGGACGGCACCGGCTATCCGCAAGGTCTCAAGGGCGAAGCAATCCTGCTTGAGGCCCGGATCTTGGCGGTTGCGGATGTAGTCGAAGCGATGTCCTCGCACCGGCCGTATCGGCCCGGATTGGGGATCGAGAAAGCGCTGGCGGAGATCGAGAGGGGACGCGGATCGGCGTACGACACAGACGTGGTCGATGCCTGCCTGAAGCTGTTCCGGGAAAAGGGCCATGCGATTTCCGACTTCCAAATCTAATGAGGAATGTCCCGCAGTTTTACAAGATAGTGCAGTTCGGGTGCGCGTCCCACCGAACAGCGGCTTGCAGTGCGACGCGCCGCAAGCGGCGCGCGCCTGAAGCCGGACGTTGAGGTTGTAGAAAAACCCCCTTTCGCCACGAACGGGCACACCGATTGAGCACGGAAATTTCCGCGCACATTTCTCCTGATCTTCGACAATTTGTGATTAGCCGCGTGTACCTGCGCGACTCACGCGCTCATGCGCGCACGAGAGAGGTTTT
>Ga0080064_1004738_pt1 | contig 16984 bp, 17 predicted proteins | sample Subgrocontami54m_FD_69260 | JGI IMG/M metagenome (GOLD analysis project Ga0080064, IMG submission 69260) | Subsurface groundwater microbial communities from S. Glens Falls, New York, USA - GMW46 contaminated, 5.4 m (SPADES assembly) (version 2) ...
CGGCAAGCGCCGCTAGCGGCGGGCGTGAGGTTTTCCGGCACACGGTGGAACTCAGCATCAAGGGCAGCTATTTCGATCTGCTCGATTACCTGGCCACGCTGGAACGCATGCCCGAGCACTTGTTCTGGGACGGATTTGAACTGACTGCGCAGTATCCGCAGTCCGTGTTGAAGCTGACAATCTATACGCTCAGCCCGGAGAAATCATGGCTGACCGTATGATGCCGGCGCAGGCAATTGCGGCCACGGCCGCGCTGCTGCTATCCGCCGGCAGCACCGCGCAGGCGCTCACCGATCCGACGCGGCCGCCGCTCGAGCTCATGAGCGCGGCGGGGTCCGGTGTGACGCCGCGCACTCCGCTGCAATCGATCGTGCTGTCGAGCGCGCGCAAAGGCGCGATCATCAACGGCCAGTTTGTGCCTTTGGGGGGAACTTACGGCAAGGCAAAGCTGGTCCGAATCACGGCGACCGAAGTGACTTTGAAAAGCGAAGGAACAGTGGAAGTGCTACAGTTGTATCCCCCGATGGAGAAGACTTCTGCTGCGTCCGGCGCAGAGGGAAAACCTGAGAAAGCGGTAAAACGTCCATGAAAACTTTGTGCATCGCTGGACTGATGATAACCGCATTGACCGCCGCCGGCTGCGCCCAGGAGCCCGTGCGCACCAACCAAGTCAGCGACCGGATCCTCGGTGAAATGGACAAAAGCGCGCAGCGTGCGAAACCGAGGGAATCCGACGCGGTGAACCAGGCGCTGCTGCCGCCGCTGCGCATGGAATTGCCTCAGGCACAGGGAAAACCGATCGAGGGGCGCTTCGATCTGAACGTGAACAATGCCGCGGCGCGCGAGGTGTTCCTGTCCATCGTGTCGGGCACGCGCTACAGCATGCTGGTCCACCCGGAGGTATCCGGATCCATCTCGGTGAACCTAAAGGATGTCAGCTTGTCCGAGGCGCTCGAATCGATCCGCGAGATCTATGGTTACGAGTACAAAATCGACGGCAGCAGAGTCTATATCCAGCCTGCCGGCCTGCAGACGCGCGTGTTTCAGGTCAACTATCTGATCGGCGCGCGCCAGGGCAGGAGCGACATGCGCGTTACCGCCGGTTCCAGCGGGATAACGACGGGTGCCACGACTGCAACTACCGCGACAGCCACGGTGACGGCGCCAGGTGCGGGGGGAGCGGCACCCGCGGGTCCGGTCGGCGTGCAGGGGCCGCCCTCCCTGACACCAAACGCCGCGGGCGCTCTCGGCGGCATGCAGAGCGACGCCACGCGCATGTCCACCGTCCAAACGACCGACTTCTGGGCCGAGGTGGCGTACGCAATTCGCACTATCGTCGGCACGGGCGAGGGACGCAACTTGGTCATCAGTCCGCAGTCTGGTGTGGTAGTGGTGCGCGCGATGCCGCAGGAGCTGCGCAGCGTCGCCGCCCTGTTGAAGGCGATGAAGCTGTCGGTGGAGCGGCAGGTCATGCTCGAGGCGAAAATCATCGATGTGACTTTGAACCAGGCTTATCAATCCGGGATCAACTGGGCGGGGTTTGATTTCAAACAGGGCATCGCCGGCGGTTTTTCCAGCGGTGTGGGTGGAGCGGCCAACAGCCTCGGGCCGAGCGGCAGCTTGAGCGGGCGCACCGCCGGCAGCAGCGCCGGCCCCAGCAGCAATTTCACCGTCAGCGGGCTAAACCCACCAGGGGTGGGGGCGCTCGGCGGTGTGGTTGCTGGGGCCACCAACGTCGCGGGAGGGCTGTTCGGTCTGGCGGTGCAGACGCAAAATTTCGCGGCTTTGCTGCAGTTTCTCGAGTCGCAGGGATCGGTGCAGGTGCTGTCCAGTCCCAGGGTGGCCACGCTCAATAACCAGAAGGCCGTGCTCAAAGTCGGTACCGACCAGCCTTACGTCACGAGTATCACAGTGGTTCCCGGCCTGACAACCGGAGGGGTGGTCACGCCTACGTCGGTTGCACCGCAAATAAGCAATATATTCTCCGGCATTTCGCTGGATGTTACGCCTCAAATCGACGAGAACGGAAATATTGCGCTGCATATCCATCCGTTGGTTACCAGCGTGAGTCCGAAGTCGGTCGGGTTCAATCTGGTCGGAGTCGGAGCGCAAAGTGTCGACGTGGCCGCGATCAATGTGAGCGAGTCCGATACCATGGTGCGCACGCAGGACGGCAACATCGTCGTGCTGGGCGGCTTGATGAAAGTGGAACTGAACAACGGTCGCAGCGGCATTCCCGGCCTCGCCGATGCGCCGCTGATAGGCGGCGCTTTCCGCAATTCCTCCACCGACACCATAAAGAGGGAACTGGTAATCCTGATCAAACCCACGATCATCGACAGCGACAAGAACTGGGAACAGGACATACAGGACAGCCGCAGTCGCATGCAGGGCATGGGCGACGATCAGCGTACCGGCCAGGCCAACCGAAAACAGTGATTTACCTCAATCATTTCGGCTTGCGCGAGCCGCCCTTCGGAATCACGCCGGACACCAGCTTTTTCTTCGCCTGCGCCAGCAGCCAGGAAGGGCTGAACACGCTGCTGGTGGCCGTGGCCAATGGCGAGGGTTTCATCAAGATCACCGGCGAAGTGGGCACGGGCAAGACGCTCCTGTGCCGAAAACTCCTCGCCACCCTGGCCGACAACTACATCACCGCCTATGTTCCGAACCCCAATCTGGAACCGCGCACGCTGCTGTTCGCGCTGTGCGACGAGCTGCACGTCGCTGTGGCTCCCGATCTCGATCAGCACCGCCTGCACAAGGCGCTGAACCTGGCGCTGCTCGGATTCGCGCGCGAAGGGAAGCGCGTGGTGATCTGCCTTGACGAAACCCAGGCGATGCCGCTGGAGACGCTGGAAACATTGCGCTTGCTGACCAACCTGGAAACGGAAAAAAGAAAACTGGCGCAGGTGATCCTGTTCGGCCAGCCCGAGCTCGACCGGAAGCTCGCCCACGAGTCGGTGCGGCAATTGCGCCAGCGCATCACCTTCCAGTATCACCTGGGCACGCTCACGCGTGAGGAGCTGGCGCATTATCTGGCGCACCGCCTGAGCGTCGCGGGTTACACCGGCGATACGGTATTCAGCGGCCAGGCGGTTCGCACCATCCACCGCGCCACGGGCGGTCTGCCGCGGCTGGTCAACATTCTCGCGAACAAGGCGATGATGCTCGCGTTCGGCGAAGGCGTGCGCCAGGTGCGCGGCCGGCATGCGCGCGCCGCGATCGCGGATACGCCCGCAGCAAGATCTTTTCCGGCGCGTCACTGGACCTGGCTGGCCATGGCGGGCCTGCTCGCCGGCAGCGGCATCGGCTGGCTGGTGCTCAAATGAGCCTGATCAATAAGATGTTGCAGGACCTGGACAAGCGCCATGCGGCCGACGGCGATGGCAAGACGCCGACGCAGCAGTTGCGCCCGGTGCAGGGACGCAAGAGCTGGCAGCGCATCATGTGGGAAGTCATCGCCGGCCTGGTCGTTGGGGGCGGTTGGGCCGTGTGGGTGGCCTACCAGCTCTCGCCGCGCTCGGTGGTTACCGATTTGGCTTTCCAGTCGCAGGCGCGAAGACCGCAAGCGGCTGCAGCGCTTCAGGCTCAGGCAGCCCCGCCGGCCGCGCAGCCCCCGGTGACGCCGGCAAGCGCGGTTCCGGCGCAGGCTGCCGCCTCGCAGGGGCCGCCGGCTTCGGCGATGCCAGTTCCCGCGGTATCTGCGGCTGCGCCGGCTCTGTCTGCAACAAAGGGCACGGAACCGGTCAAGGTGGACCTGCTCAAGCTCTCCACCGAGATTGCCACACCCTTCAATGAGAAAAGTTTCGGCGCCAAGTCCAGGGCCGAGCGTAAATCGACGCAACCGGCTGCGCCGGCGGCGAAGAGCGCGCGCCAAAGAAAGCCCGCCCCGGAGACGATCGCCGGCGCCGGGCTTGCGCCCGGGTCTTCGCCCTCGATATTGGGCACCGGCCCGCCGGCACCCAAGTCACACGGGCCGGCCAGCATCGACAAACAGATGCACCCGTCCACGCCGGCGGAGCGTGCGGAAAGCGAGTTCCGCAAGGCGACCGGGCTGCTCAATCAGGGCCGGGTAGCCGAAGGGATCGACGGTTACAAGTCGGCCCTGCAGCAGGACCCCGGCCACGCCGCAGCGCGCCAGGCTCTGGTCGGGCTGCTGCTGGAGAACCGGCGCATCGACGAAGCGCAGCAGTTCCTGCAGGAAGGCTTGAGCCTCAATCCGGATCAATCGGCCTATGCGATGTTGTTGGCGCGCATTCAAGTGGAGCGCGGAGATCCGCAGGGAGCGCACGATCTGTTGAGCAAGCACGCGGGCAGCGCGGCGGGCAATGCCGATTACCACGCCTTCGATGCGGCTGTGCTGCAGCGCCTCGGGCGCCACAGGGAGGCTGTCACGGGGTACCAGACGGCGCTCAGGCTCGTGCCCCGGGCCGGCGTGTGGTGGATGGGGATGGGCATTTCCTTGCAGGCCGACAACCGCAGCGCAGAGGCGCTGGACGCCTTCAGGCGCGCAAAGTTCGCGGGCGGCCTCAGCCCGGATCTGCTCGCCTTCGTTGATCAGCGCATGAAACAACTGCAATAGAGGACATGCGGGATCGCTGCCAGGAAATCCATCAGGGCTACAGATGGGAGGCGCCGCCGCGCCAAATCACCGCTGCCGCTCACGTCGCGTGAGATACCACCGATGAAACTGTATACCTTCTTCCGTTCTTCCGCCGCGTTCCGCATGCGCATCGCGCTCAACTGCAAGGGCCTCGCCTACGAGCCGCAGGTGGTCAGTCTGCCCAAGGACGAACACAAACTCGCGGGCTATCTGGCGGTGCATCCGCAGGGCCTGGTGCCGGCCCTGGAAGACGGCGGCAAGATCTTTGTGCAATCGCTGGCAATGATGGAATATCTGGAGGAAACCCATCCACAGCCGCCGCTGCTGCCCGCGAGCGCCGAGGACCGCGCCTACGTGCGCGCGGTGGCGCAGATCATCGCCTGCGAGATCCACCCGCTCAACAACCTGCGCACGCTGCGTTATGTGAAGAAAAGCTATCGCCTCGACGACGAAGGCGTCAACGTCTGGTATCGGCACTGGATCGCCGAGGGGCTCACGGGCCTGGAGGTCTTTCTCGCGAGTTCGAAAAAATACGGAAAGTACTGCTATCGCGACCAGGTCACCATTGCCGACTGCTGCCTCGTTCCGCAAATGTTCAACGCGCAGCGCTACCAGTGCGAGCTCGCGCCGTACCCGACCATCATGGGCATTTTCGCGGAGTGCATGAAACTGGATGCGTTCATCGACGCGCAGCCGAGCCGGCAGCCCGATGCCGCATAGCGTTGCCGCAGGACAGAAATCAGTGGTGCCCCGAAGACGAATCGAACGTCCGACCTGCCCGAAGGGCGCACGCGCCGCCGCCCTGCGGAAGCAGCAGCGGTTACCAACGAAGGGTTTCGCCGGTATGGTGGAAAAAACCGCCACTGTCCGCCTGGGTCAACCCGGCAATTAACCGGCGCAGGTTCGAGACGCGCTCTGCGGGCGACGGAAGCGCATTCCATCCGGGCCCATCGTATCGTGTCATCTCGGTACGTACCCTTCCCGGACTCAACACCGCAGCGATCACCTCCGGGTGATCCAGCGCGAGAGAACGCCAGACCGCATTGAGCGCCGCCTTTGAAGAGCGATAAGCGTAATACCCGCCCGTAACGTTGGCGCCGATCGATCCAACCCAACTGCCCACAGCCAGCAGCTTGCGTTCGCGGCTGCGTGCGACCTGCGCCAGAAAGGCGCCGGCACAGGCGAGCGGCGCCATCGCATTGACCTGAAAGCTTTGCATCCACGCATCGGGGTCGATCGCGCTGGGTAACATATCATGCCGTAGAAGGACGCCGGCATTGGCAATGAGCACGTCGATGGTCTCGGCTTCGAGCTGGCGCCCAAGCGCGGCCACGGCGGCGAAGTCGACAACATCGAGGCGATGGAGGATAACGCCTGGCTGAAGCGCGTGGATCTCCTTCGCCTGTTCGGGAGTGCGGCAGGTGGCAATGACCCGCCAGCCGTCCGCCGCATACTGCCGGGTAAACTCCAGGCCGAGCCCCCTGTTGGCCCCGGTAATCAGTACGGTAGGCATGCTCAGATCCTCGTCCGATGTGACGCTTCGCCATTCTACTTTTCATCGGGAACCGGCTAAAGCTCTTTTTCCCGCCGGCAGGCGCATCAGCTCCGGGTAGCGACAGGGGGTGCAATGGCAGGCGACGGTCACCGTACAGGACTAGCGAAGCGACATGACATGTTCATCAAAGCGAAATGGACTTCAGGTGTTGGGTTCGCGAAATAACTGGCGGAACCGTAAAGCGGTATGACTAACGACGTACAAACGGAGGGACCCCGCAAAGCGCTCAGCGGGGGTGATTTCGAGGCTGCTTGATCGCGCTCAGATCGCCCGAAAACCCCGTCAGGATGCTGCGAAATTGCGCTAAACGCTTATTCAGCCATTTGGCTAAATGAGCGTAAATGATTGAATTTATTGGCGCCCCGAAGACGAATCGAACGTCCGACCTGCCCCTTAGGAGGGGGCCGCTCTATCCACTGAGCTACCGGGGCGAGAGGCGCAATTCTATACGAAATCGGTCGCCCGTTCGCTCAGTATCCGGCGCAATCCGGTTCCTGCCGCGCACCCGGCCTAGAGAATCAGTTTGGATTTCTCGGGCGGGGCATCACACACCACATTGGAGCCCAGGCGGGAGAGGGCTTCCCTGACCTCTTTCAGTTTGAGATCGATATCGTCGTCGCTCTGGTCCGGGTCGTGATGAAACAGGTGCAGCCGCTTGACCTTTGCTCTCGCCGCGAGATCCGCGACCTCGCTCACGCAGGAGTGGCCCCAGTCGACTTTCGCCGGATACTCGTGGTCGCGGTAGGTGGTGTCGGTGATGAGCAAGTCCGCGCCGCGCACGAAGTTCGCCAGCCGCTCGACATAGGCCAGGTCGTAGCGGGGGTCGGTGCGGAGATAGAGTTCGTTGTCGGTGATGTAGCAGACTGACCGCCCATGGCAGGTGAGCCGGTAGCCGAGGCAATAGCCGGGATGCTTGAGCAGGATCGTATCGATTCTGACCGAACCGAGAGTCAGGGTTTCCTCGCGCAGGTCGCGGAACACGAGCCGTGCCCCGAATTCCCGGATCGTGACCGGGAAATACACGCTCTCCATCTGGGCCGCGATCGCGCGCTCTATGGTGAGATCGCCCTGGTACGGGCCGAATATCTCGATCTGATTGCCGCGGGCGTACAGCGGCCCGAAGAAGGGGATGGTGTTGATGTGATCCCAGTGCGTATGCGTAACGAATATCCGCGCCGACAGCCGCTGTACCTTCGACGCCGCGAGGTGATCGGACAGTTGCTTGATGCCGGAGCCGCAGTCGAAGACATACAACGGTTCGCCGCTGATCTCCACGCTGACGCAGGGCGTGTTGCCGCCATAGCGCAGCGAACCCGGTCCCGGCACGGGAAGCGTGCCGTGCACGCCCCAGTAGCTCACCGTCACCTTTTCGGACAGGATCTCGGCGATCAGGCGCAACAGCGAGTCGCGCTGGATCGGCTTGACAATGTATCCGTCCGCGCCGAGTTCCTTCGCGCGGCGGCGGTCGAAATCGTAGGATTTCGACGAACACATGATGATCTTGATCGCAGCCAGATCCGGCCTGCTGCGGATTTCCCGACAGAGCTCGAAGCCGTCCATTTCCGGCATGATGACGTCGCTGATGACGACGTCAGGCCGGTCCACCGGGATATCCCGCAGCGCCTTCAAGCTGGACTCGTAGGTCTTCACGCTGTGCCCGCCCTCCTCGAGCACCGACTGCATGAGTTTGAGGATGATGGGATCGTCGTCTACGATCAGAAACTTCATGGCTTGTTCTCAGCTTTCTTCGTTCAGGGTGGCGGCCGGTATGCCCTGGATGCTTCCCGCGAAAATTCGCGCGCACACGGCATCGTACCTCAGGATGTGCCGCTTTGGTAAGTCCCCGCAGCGTTCCGTGTTTGCATTGATAAATCGAGGTAAAGCTGGTAGCTTGCCTGTCTCGCTCAGGGACAGATGGCGAAGTTCGATGCCGCGATGACAACCAACAATATGCAGGCAGCACCGGCGCAAGCCATTTTCGATCCGGAAGTGACAGAAAACCGCACCGCGGATGGCGCGCCGGCGGTGGCGCTGTCGGGCGCGTGGGACATCCGCGCGCTCGAATCGCGCGCCGGATTGCTCAACCGGCAGTTGCGGCTGCTTTCGGCCGATTCCGGCAGGCATTGGGACCTGTCGCACATCCAGCGTCTGGACCACATCGGCGCATTGCTTATCTGGCAGGCGTGGGGCAAGCGCCGGCCAAGCCTGCTCGCGCTTGCGCCGGGACACGAGGTTTTTTTTTCCAATCTTGATTCCGCCGCGGTCGCGGCGCCGGTCGCGCCGTTCGATTCGCTGCGCGCGGTGCGCGCGCTGGGGGCGGCGATGCTGGTCCTGCGCGAGCATTTGCTCGGCATCGTGCAGCTGATCGGACAGATCCTGATTGACTCGTTCGGCCTGATACGCAATCCGCTGCGCGGTCCCTGGCGCGAGATTTCGGCCAGCGTGTTCCGCGTTGGCACGCAGGCGCTCGGTATCACTGCGCTGGTGGGTTTTCTCATTGGCGTGGTGCTGTCCTATCTCTCGGCCGAGCAGTTAAAAGCGTTCGGCGCCAATATCTTCATCATCAACCTTCTCGGCATGGGCATCATCCGCGAGCTTGGTCCGGTGATCGCTGCGGTGCTGGTGGCCGGGCGCTCGGGCTCGGCCATCACGGCGCAGCTGGGCGTGATGCGGGTCACCGAGGAGCTGGACGCGCTTTCGGTGATGGGCATTCCACACACGGTACGCCTGATCCTGCCCAAGATCGTGGCGCTGGCGATCGCGATGCCGCTGTTGATCCTGTGGACCTCGGGCATCGCCTTGATCGGCGGCGCGATGGCCGCCAGCACGCAACTGGGCATCAGCGTGAATTCCTTCATGAGCGGCCTGCCCGGCGCCGTTCCGACCGTCAACCTGTGGCTGGCCATGGGCAAGGGCATCGTGTTCGGCGCGCTCATCGCCCTGGTGGCCTGTCACTTCGGCTTGCGCGTGCAGCCCAACACCGAAAGTCTGGGCATCGGCACCACCAACTCGGTGGTCACTTCGATCACCGTGGTGATCATCGCCGATGCCATTTTCGCCGTGATTTTTTCCGACGTCGGCATTTCCCTTTCATGACCCCGGTGATCGAGGTTGCAGGCCTGTGGACGCGGTTCGGCGATCACATCGTGCACAAGGACCTGAACCTCACGGTGATGCCGGGGGAGGTCGTGTCGCTGGTGGGCGGTTCGGGCAGCGGCAAAACCACGCTGATGCGGCAGATACTGGGCCTGGAGCAGCCGACACGCGGGACGGTCAAGGTATTCGGCATTCCGCTGCACGGCTCGAACGCCCGGATGCTGCAGAAAATCCGCAAGCGCTGGGGCGTGCTGTTCCAGCAAGGGGCGCTCTACAGCGCGCTGTCGGTATTCGACAATATCGCGCTGCCCCTGCGCGAGCTGCGGGCGTTCGACGAGGACTTCATCCACGACATGGTGATGCTCAAGCTCGACATGGTCGACATCGAGCGCCGCCACGCAGCGAAAATGCCGGCCGACCTCTCCGGCGGCATGATAAAGCGCATTGCGCTGGCCCGAGCGCTGGTGCTGGAGCCCGAACTCGTGTTTCTGGACGAACCGACCGCGGGACTCGACCCGGACCGCAGCGAGAGCTTCGTCAGGCTGATCCGCTCCCTGCACCAGAAACTCAACCTGACCGTAGTCATGGTGACGCACGACCTCGACACGCTGGTGTCTCTGTCGGACAAGATTGCGGTGCTGGCCGAGCAGAAGCTGATCGTCTACGGCACGCTCAGCGAGGCGATCGCGGTCGAGCACCCGTTCATACTCAACTTCTTCCTTGGCGAGCGCGGCTTGCGCGCGCTGTCGGCGGTGGGCGCTTCAGTTAAACTAAGTGGGAAAAATTAGAGAGAGGTTGTCATGGAAAATCGCGCGCATGCCCTTGCGGCAGGCTTATTCACCCTGGTGCTGGGAGCGGCGCTGGCGGCCGTGGCCTTGTGGTTCAGCAAGGACGATCTGAAGCTGATTCCCTACGTCATGACCACGTTGAGCTCGGTCACCGGGTTGAAGGTGGAGGCGCCGGTGCGCTACCGCGGCGTGGACGTGGGCAAGGTCGACGACATCGCCATCGATTCTGCGAACAACGGCCGTGTGCGGATCCGCATCGGTGTGCGCGAGAGCACGCCCATCACCAAGAGCACTTACGCCCAGCTCGGCTACCAGGGCATAACCGGCCTCGCCTATGTGCTGCTGGGCGACGACGGCAAGTCCAAGGAAGCGCTGAAAAGCGGATCAGAGGAGATCGCGGTCATTCGCATGAAGCCCTCGCTGATGGACGATGGCGAAAGCCTGTTTGGCTCGATCATCGAGATCACGGATAAAGTCAACCAATTGCTCGCCGAGGAAAACCAGGGACGCGTGCGGCGCACGCTCGCCGGTCTGGAGGAGGTGACGCAGCGCGCGAGCGCGGTGACGAAGAAGCTGGAGCCGAGTCTGGAGGCCATGCCCGGACTGATAACCGAGGCGAAGAGCATGGCTGCGGATGCGCGCGCCAGCTTAAGGAAAACCGACGAACTCATAGGCAGCGTCAACGGCCTGGCGCTCAAGCTTGACCAGCGCGTCGATACGCTCACTCATGCGGTCGCCAGTGTCGAGGAGGTCGGGGTCACGGCGCGCGCGGTGGGTGAGGAAACGATGCCGCGTATGCATGTGCTCATCGACGATCTGTCCAAGGAAACGCACGCGCTCGGTCGCGTCATCAATACTCTGGGCGACAATCCGCAGAGCATCGTATTCGGTACGCCGCCGGGCAGACCCGGCCCGGGTGAGCCCGGTTTTGCGGGAGGACGATAATGTTGCGCGCCGCTTTGCTGCTGTCACTTGCCGTGCTCGCCGGTTGCGCCATCCCGCAAGCGCGCGATGGCATGGCCAGCTATGACTTCGGCCTGCCGCGCTCGGACAAGGAGGCCAATCCGCGCCTTCAGCACGATCTGGTTGTCGCCGCGTTGACTGCGCCGGCGTGGATGGATAATGCCGGCATTTACTACCGCTTGGCCTATCAGGACGCAACCCGGCCGCAGGCCTATGCCCAGAGCCGCTGGGTGATGCCGCCCGCGGCGCTGCTCGGCCAAAGACTGCGCGCGAGCATCGTCCGAGCGAGCAAGGCGGGGGTATTCGCGCCCGCCGACGGCGTGCGTGCCGACTACACGCTGCGACTGGAGTTGGAAGAGTTCAGCCAGGTGTTCGATGCAGCGGACAAGAGCCACGCCGTGGTGCGGCTGCGAGCCAGCCTGATCCGCAACCGCGGCCTCGTGGCGCAGCAAAGCTTCGGCATCGAACAGGCCGCGACAACGCCCAACGCCGAGGGCGGGGTGCGCTCGCTGATTGCGGCGAGCGACGCAGCCGGCAACCTTCTGATCGACTGGCTCGCGGCCAATATGAAAAGGTAAGAGAAGTTGCGATGCAACTTCAGCGTGACCAGTCCGCGCCCTCGGCATGGGTGTGCCGCTTTGCGCGATTAATAGTTCCGGGTGGCGCGGTGCTCGACCTCGCCTGCGGCCATGGGCGGCATGCGCGCTACCTGGCCGGTCTGGGCTACCGCGTCGAGGCGCTGGACCGCGACAGCGCAGCCCTGGCCACGCTTGACGGTGTGGCCGGGATTTCGATCCGCTGCGCCGATCTGGAAGGCTCGCCCTGGCCCTACGACGCAGGCCGGTTCGACGGCATCGTCGTCACCAATTACCTGTACCGGCCGCTCACGGTCGCTTTGCTCGACGCCTTGCGCCCTGGAGGGGTTTTCATCTACGAAACCTTCGCCGTGGGAAACCAAAAGCTCGGGCGGCCGTCTAACCCGGAGTTTCTGCTGCGTCCGGACGAGTTGCTGCAATGGGTGGAGGGCCGATTCAATGTTCTCGCTTTCGAGCAGGGCTTGGTCGAGCGGCCCAAGCCCGCGGTGATTCAGCGTATTTGCGCAGTCCGCCGCGGGGCGGAGGAGTGCCGGCTGGATTTGTCGCCCTAGGGTATTTTTTGTGCCGGCGGCAAGCCTAATGCGTTAAAATTGAACATTTTCCTGACGGGACAGCTTTTATGTTGAGCGGAAGCCTGGTTGCCATTGTCACCCCGATGCTCGAAGACGGGTCGCTGGACCTCGCCCGCTTCGAAAGTCTGATCGATTGGCACATCGCCGAGGGTACGCAGGGCATCGTCGTCGTCGGTACCACCGGCGAATCTCCCACGGTCGATTTCGACGAACACAAGGAACTGATCCGCATCGCGGTCGAGCATGCCGCCGGGCGCGTCCCCGTAATCGCCGGTACCGGCGCCAATTCCACCGCCGAGGCGATCGAGTTGTCCGAGTCGGCCAAGCAATCGGGCGCGCAATTGAGCCTGTCGGTGGTGCCGTACTACAACAAGCCCACGCAGGAAGGCATGTACCGGCATTTCCGTGCCATCGCCGAGGCCGTGGACCTGCCGCTGATCCTGTACAACGTTCCCGGTCGCACGGTTGCCGACCTGCAAAACGATACCGTGCTGCGCCTGGCCGGGATCGCCAACATCGTCGGCATCAAGGACGCCACCGCCAGCATGGAGCGCGGCAGCGATCTGTTGCGGCGCGCACCCAGGGATTTCGCCGTCTACAGCGGCGAGGACGCCACAGGCCTGCCGCTGATGCTGATGGGGGGGCGCGGCGTGATCTCGGTAACCGCAAACGTCGCACCGCGGCTGATGCAGGAAATGTGCGCTGCGGCCTTGTCCGGCGACATCACCCGGGCGCGCGCGGCCAACGACCGCCTGCTGGGCCTGCACACCAGGCTGTTCGTCGAAGCCAATCCGATTCCGGTGAAATGGGCGCTGTCGCAGATGGGGCTGATCGAGCCCGGCATCCGCCTGCCGCTGGTGCCGCTGTCGGCGAATTTTCATGAGGTAGTCAGGGAAGCCATGCGCCAGGCCGGCATACAAGTAAAAAGCGGCCTGCGTTTAGTCGAGGGTAAAGCCGTATGAAGCGTAAAGTCGTTTGTTTCGTCCTGTTCGCACTGCTCGCTGGCTGCAGCAGCATGCCCGACATCCTCCAGGGTGAAAAAATAAAATACAAGGGAGCGGGCCAGCTGCCCACTCTGGAGATACCGCCGGACCTGACGTCCCCCTCGCGCGACGACCGATACGCCGTGCCCGACGTCAATACCCAAGGTTCGGCGACTTTGTCCACCTACAACGCCGAGCGCGGCGGCGCGATACGCGCGGGCTCCACGGAGCTCCTGCCCAACGTGGCCAAGGTGCGCATCGAGCGTGCTGGCACCCAGCGCTGGCTGGTGGTACCGGAGGCTCCGGAAAAAGTCTGGCCGGTAGTAAGGGAGTTCTGGCAGGGGCTGGGTTTTCTGGTGAAAACGGAACTGCCCGAGGCCGGGGTGATGGAGACCGACTGGGCCGAGAACCGCGCCAAAATCCCCGATGATCCGATACGCAACTTGCTCGGCAAGCTAGTCGATGCGGTGTATTCGACTGGGGAGCGCGACAAGTTCCGCACCCGCTTGGAGCGCGGCGGTGAGCCCGGCACGACTGAGATTTACATCAGCCATCGGGGTATGGTTGAGGTCTACAAGACCGAGAGCAGGGAATCGACCGTGTGGCAACCCCGTCCCTCGGATCCCGAATTGGAAGCGGAATTCCTGCGCCGGCTGATGGTGCGTTTTGGGGTCGAGGACGCGCGCGCGAAGGCGCAATTGGCGGGCAATGACGTCAAGACCGAGCGCGCCAAGCTGGTGCACACCGGCAGCGGTACCGGCAGCGACAGATTGGAGCTGGCTGAATCCTTCGACCGGGCCTGGCGCCGCGTTGGCCTGGCGCTGGACCGCGTCGGCTTCACGGTGGAAGACCGCGACCGCTCCAAGGGCTATTACTTTGTGCGCTATGTCGATCCGCAGATCGACGGCCAGAAGAATCCGGAGAAGGACAAGGGCTTTCTTTCCAAGCTCGCGTTCTGGAAGAGCGACAAGAGCGGGATCAAGGCCGAACAGTATCGCGTGGTGGTGACCGAAGCCAAGAGCGTCAGCGAGGTGCAAGTGCAGAACAAGGACGGCCAGCAGGACAATGGCGACACCGGCCGGCGGATTCTATCGCTGTTGCATGACCAGCTGAAATAGTGCATGCGCTTTGCTTGCCTTGGTAGCGGCAGCCGGGGCAACGCGCTCGTGGTCGAGCAAGATCGCACCCGCCTGATGCTCGACTGCGGCTATCCGGTGCGCGAAACCGAGCGCCGGCTGGCGCGGCTGGACCTCGCGCCCGACGATCTCGCCGGCATCCTTATCACCCACGAGCATAGCGACCACGTCGCCGGCGCCTACAAGTTCGCGCGCAAGTACCGTCTGCCGATCTGGCTGACCCACGGCACGCTCAAGGGGTTCCCCGGGGACGCCTCGGAATTGCCGCGGGTCAACCTCATCGACAGCCACAGCCCGTTTTCCGTCGGCGCGTTGCAGTTACTGCCGTTTCCGGTGCCGCACGATGCGCGCGAGCCCGCCCATTTCGTGTTCTCCGACGGCGCGCATCGGCTGGGCGTGCTTACCGATACAGGCTCCTCGACCAGCCATATCGAGGCCATGTTGTCCGGGTGTGATGCGCTTGTGCTCGAATGCAACCACGACCTCGACATGCTGATGAACGGGGATTATCCGCAGGTTCTCAAGGCGCGCGTTGCCGGCCGCTATGGCCATCTGGACAACCAGAGCTCGGCCGGGCTTCTGGCGGCACTCGATAATAGCCGTCTGCAGCATCTCATCGCGGCGCACTTGTCACAACACAACAATACCCCCGAACTTGCGTGTCTAGCGTTGGCGCAGGTGATGGGCTGCGCGCCCGAATGGATCGGCGTGGCCGATCAGGATGAAGGTTTCGGCTGGCGCGGAATCGTTTGAAGTTCGTGGTACGTGGTTCGTGGCTCGTTGTTCGAATCACGTATCACGAGCAACGAACAACGAGCCACGAACCACGAAAAAAGCCGGTCCGAAGACCGGCTTTTTATTGCCTAAACAACAGGCTTACTTCTTGGCCGCGTCCTTGGCCGCGTCAGCGGCAGGTGCAGCACCCGCAGGAGCAGGAGCGGCAGCGGGCGGAGGCGGAGGCGGAGGCGGCGCGGCCTCAGGTGCTTTTACCGGAGCCGGAGGCGGCGGCGGGGGTGCTTCCTTGCTGCAGCCCGCCAACATCAGTGCGGCGAGCGCGGCGATCAGTACTAAGCGGTTCATGATTTGGTTCCCTTATGGATAAGTTAAACGGCGTTTGGCGCGGCTCTTGCGACCCGTTCCAGACGCGCGATTATACCGCTTTTCGCCGCTGCGTTAAAGGCCGCTGGTGGTCGCGGAAACGGCGGGAAAGGAATTGTCCCAGATTTCCGAAAACCGCAGATGCATACCCTGGCTTTCCTGGTCGTCATTGAGCCTGAGCGTGGCGCGCGGCTGTGCCTGAACCGGGCGGCGCACGAAGTGCAGTTTGTCCGCGAGCACGAGGCTGTCCTGTGCGCTGGTGGCTTCGGCCTGGGTCTGGTGAATAAACACGCGATCGCTGAATTGCCGCAGCAGGTTCAACAGGCGCGGGCAGTCGTTGCGGATGTAGCCGGTATCGTGGACTACGATGTACAGCCGGTTGTTGCGACCGCGCAGCATGAAGGCGCGCAGAAGCTCGTACGTCTGCGGCGAATTGATTTCCAGATCGGAAAAATCCGGATCGAAAATGCGTAGTTCGCGCTGCGCCAATCCGATCAGCCGCGCCAGCGCATCGCGGTATTCCCTGCGCGTGGAGAGCGCGCAGCGTTCCGGTTGGGGCTGGACGAGTTCTTCAGGATCGTGCATAGGACAATTATATCCACCGGCTTGTAGCGCGTGTGCAACAGGCCTCGGCGGGGGACTTCACGATTTCCCGGGATGGTTTAGAATCGTCCGGGACGTGAAGGCTAAAATGCTGCAAATCGGACAACCCGCTCCTGTTTTTTCCCTCGCCGATGCCGATATGGAGTCGGTCGATCTTGCTGCGTTCAAGGGCAAGAAAAACGTCGTGTTGTATTTTTATCCCAGAGACGGCACGCCCGGCTGCACGCTGCAAGCGATCGAATTCTCCGATCACGAGGAGGAGTTTGCGCGGCACGATTGCGTGGTTCTTGGTGTTTCCCCGGACGATTGTATCTCCCATGCCGAGTTCCGCGACAAACATGGCCTGTCGGTGTGCTTGCTCGCCGACCCGGAAGCGGAGGTGTGCGAGCAATACGGCGTGCGCGAGGTGAAAGAGTGCGACGGGGGGAAGAAGACCTGCATCGGCCGTGCCACGTTTGTCATCGACAAGAAAGGCCGGCTGCGGCATGCGCTCCACGGGGTCAACCCGCGCGGGCACGCGATGGAAGTGCTGCAGCTTGTACGGCAGATCAATAGCGAATGCAGATCGACAAAGACACGGTAGTCTCGCTCGATATGCAACTGGCCGACAAAGTCGAAAGGCGGGTAATGGACGGCCTCACCTGGCGTCGATAACATGACGGCGCCAGGGGTTGCCCAAGGGAGGGAGTATGTCAGGCGTGCTCGGAGTCGTCAGTTACGGACTCGGGACGGTCGTCGGATTCATCGTCATCGGTATCCTCATTTTCTGGTTTATCCAGGACATCACCCAGAAGAAGCACGCGGTCTTGCGCAACTATCCAGTCATTGGCCGGCTGCGCTATTTTTTCGAGAAACAGGGGGAATACTTCCGCCAGTATTTCTTCATGAACGACCGGGAGGAACTGCCGTTCAATCGCTCCGCGCGCTCCTGGGTATACCGGCTGGCCAAGGCCGGGGGCGGCATCATCGGTTTCGGGTCCCCCACGCA
>Ga0080064_1004739_pt1 | contig 16980 bp, 16 predicted proteins | sample Subgrocontami54m_FD_69260 | JGI IMG/M metagenome (GOLD analysis project Ga0080064, IMG submission 69260) | Subsurface groundwater microbial communities from S. Glens Falls, New York, USA - GMW46 contaminated, 5.4 m (SPADES assembly) (version 2) ...
CTGGAGTCGCGCCCGTGAGGGCGCGGTGGATCATGCCCGTAAGGGCGTGATCCTGCGGTCGCACGCCCTTACGGGCGTGATCCACCGCGCGCTTACGCGCGCGACTCCAAGTCGAGCTGGTTGGTGCATCCCGGGAAACTTAGTGGACGCTACTTAGTCCTGCGGGGCCGAGGTTTGCCCCCCGACCTCCACCCCGATCCCGTGTCGCAGTTCCCTCGCCCACAGCGCCTGCATCTGGACCAGTCGTCGGCCGATCCCGGTGCAAACGTGCTTCATGAACAGGTAGCCCGAGTGCGGGTCCTCCTGGAACGCCGATTCGAGCGCGCCCCGCGTCAGGCCGAACACCTCGCTCGGTCCGACCGCGTGCGCCGAGAGCGTGAAGCGATAGGGCGGGATCAGCGCCGACCAGCCGACCGCCGTCCTGGGCCCGCGCGTCTCGATCCGCAGCTCCCGCGCCTCGCGTTCGAGCGAGATCGGGAGCGTCAGCTCGATCTGGCCGGACCCCACCACGTAGAGCCGCGTGGCCTCCTCGCCGAGGCGGAACAGCGGCTCGCCGCCGTCCAGCGTCCGCGCCTCGACCGCCGCCGCCAGGGTCTCGATGCACCGCCCGTCGAGCCCTGTCAGGACCTCCGCTTCCAGGAACCTGCTATGCCCCATGTTCGGGCACCTCCGGTGCGTCGACGGCTTCGGGGGCGTAGAGCGAGTCGACCGAGGGGTGGGAGACGAATCCGTCGGCGAGGGCCTGCTCGTGGTCGACGTGGAGCTGCAACCTCTGGAGCGCCTGGCTGTCGTCCTTCGGCGCCTCGGACTCACGGCCACCCTGGCAGGCCACCCAGACGATGAGGAATGCGGACCCGAACAGGAAGAGCATGAGCCCGCAGACAATGATCCCGTACATGCCACCCCTCCCCTCTGCCGTTTAACCGCCGTCCACGAAACTGTGTCGCAACCACCTTGCCAGAACCTGCCATTCCCCCAGGTCCACGTGCGCAACGGGTTGGGGCGTTGGGCCCCGGACGCCTTAAGGGATTGAGGACGGATTGTCCGCCCCTCCTTCGCCGATTCGCTTGCAAGTGCTTTCGAGCGAAGATGTCGCGTCGTCGGACAGATTGTCCTGTAGCTCCGACGATTCGGTCACAAGCAACGGGGGCGGTGTCGAGACGCGCCTGACACGCGCGGACCAGCCGTACTTCTTCAGCAGGCGATAGAGGTTTCGCGTGCTGATCCCCAGCGTCCGCGCCGCGAGCGCGCGGTTCCCCTTCGCGTGCTCCACGACGAGGAGGACGTGGCGACGTTCGACCTCGCGCAGCGGGAGGTAAGGCTGCGGGACCGCGACGGACCGAGGCGACTCCCCGCCGAGACGGATCGCGGCGGAGAGGTCCGCCGGCTCGATCACGACGCGGTCCGTGAGGACGATCACCTGCTCGACGACGTGCGCCAGCTCGCGGACATTCCCGGGCCAGGGATAGCGGGCGAGGCACGCAAGCGCCTCCGCGCTGAACTCCCTCTCCAGGCCGAGGCGTCGACTGATCCGCCGGGCGAAGTGGTCGACGAGGAGCACGATGTCCTCGGTGCGCTCGCGGAGCGGGGGGATCCGGACCGTCAGGGTGGAGAGGCGGAAGAGGAGGTCCTCGCGAAACCGCCCCGTGCGAGTCGCCTCCCAGAGGTCGCGGTTCGTGGCGGAGATGACGCGCACGTCGACGCCGATCTCCCGCGTCCCGCCCAGGCGGCGAAAGTGGCTCGACTCCAGGACGCGAAGGAGCTTCGCCTGCACGTCGAGGCTCGTCTCGCCGACCTCGTCGAGGAACAGGGTCCCCCCGTGGGCGACCTCGAAGAGGCCCTGCTTGCGCGTGGCGGCCCCGGTGAAGGCCCCCTTCTCGTGGCCGAACAGCTCGCTCTGGAGGAGGTGCTCGTGGAGGGTGGCGCAGTCGACGACGACGAACGGGCGGTCGCGGCGCGGGCTTCGGGCGTGGAGGAGGCGCGCGACGACCTCCTTCCCGACGCCGGTCTCTCCGATGACGAGCGTCGCGCTGTCGGCAGGGCCGACGCGGTCGACCGTGTGAAGGACCGTCTGAAACGCCGCGCTCGCCCCGAGGAACGTGCCGTCGATCGGGTGGCGCTCGGCCCCCCCGGCTGTGGACGGATCCCGGGCGTCCGCTTCTCGATCGCTCATGGCGTCCCCTCCGCCATGGGGGTGTGACGGACCCCGCCAGATCCTGTGTAACACTCCCCGGGACGGGGATCAAGGAAGGTTTTCCCTACCGGCATGCGCCCGGGGCCCGGATTCCGCTTGACTGTGCCATCGGCGACTTTATGATGTTGCCTCGATCGAACCATGAGGATGCAGGGAATGGGCACATACCAGCCGACGCAGAAGGAGATCGAGGCCCGCCGGAAGTGGGTCCTCGTCGACGCGAGCGGGCTTACGCTCGGCCGCATGGCGACCCGGGTCGCCACGATCCTTCAAGGGAAGCACAAGCCGACGTACGTCCCGCACATGGACAGCGGCGACTTCGTGGTCGTGGTGAACGCCGACAAGATCAAGCTGACCGGGAAGAAGGCCGAGGAGAAGCAGTACCAGCGCTTCTCCGGCTTCCCCCACGGGCGCAAGGTCGTCCCCTTCAGCGTCATGTTCGAGAAGCACCCGGACCGCGTCGTCTACCTCGCGATCAAGCGGATGGTCCCGTACACGCGGATCGGCCGGCTGATGATCAAGAAGCTGCACGTATACAAGGGCGCCGAGCACCCGCACGTCGCCCAGAAGCCCGAGAAGGTGACCATTAGCATGTAGGGGCGGACCTGAAGGGTCGCCCCTCGCTACGGGGAAGGATAACGATGGCCGACGAAATCATCGCACCCGTCCAGCACGTCCAGCAGTACTGGGGCACCGGCCGCCGCAAGTCGGCGATCGCCCGCGTCCGCGTCCGCAAGGGCAGCGGCAAGATCGTCGTGAACGACCAGGCGTTCGAGAAGTACTTCTTCGCGGAGCAGGACCGCATCACCGTCCTCGGACCGCTCCTCTCGACGAAGTCGCAGCAGCGCTACGACGTGATCGCAAACGTCCAGGGCGGCGGGAAGTCCGGGCAGGCGGGCGCGATCGTCCTGGGGATCGCCCGCGCGCTCCTGATCGCCGAGCCGGTCCTCGAGCCGCGTCTCCGCGAAGACGGCCTCCTCACCCGCGACGGGCGCATGAAGGAGCGCAAGAAGTACGGCCTCCGCGGAGCGCGCAGGGGAGTGCAGTTCAGCAAGCGGTAGAGTTTCGCGAAGTCCAGTTCGGCGACCCCGGCTTCGCGGCCGGGGTCGTTCCGTTAAAGGGGCCGCCATGCCGTTCGAACGATCTGAGCGCCTGAGGCGCCTGCCGCCGTACCTGTTCGCGGAGATCGACCGCCGGAAGCGGGAGCTGATCAAGCAGGGGAAGGACCTCGTCAACCTGGGCGTCGGGGACCCCGACCTGCCCGCCTTCAAGCTCGTCCGCGACGCCCTCAAGGCCGCGCTCGACGAGCCGGGCGTCCACTCCTATCCGCCCGACAACGGCCTCCCCGAGTTCCGCGAGGCGATCGCCCGGTGGTACCAGCGCCGTGCCGGCGCGAAGGTCGACCCCGAGCGCGAGATCCGCCCCGTGATCGGGAGCAAGGAGGGGATCGGCCACCTCCCGCTCGCCGTCCTCAATCCCGGCGACGTGGCGCTCATCCCCGACCCCGGTTACCCGCCGTACCGCTCGGGGACCGAGTTCGCCGGCGGCGTGCCGTACTTCCTGCCGCTCCGCCGCGAGAACGGCTTCCTCCCCGACCTCGACGCGATCGACCCGCAGGTCCTCAAGCGGGCGAAGATCCTCTACGTCAACTACCCGAACAACCCGACGGGCGCGGTGGCGCCGGAGTCGTTCTATCGCAAGGTGATCGACTTCGCGCGGAAGCACGGCCTGCTCGTCGTCCACGACGCGGCGTACAGCGAGATGTGGTACGACGAGAAGCCGCCGCTGTTCCTGCAATTCGACGGGGCGAAGGAGGTCGGCGTCGAGTTCCACTCGCTGACGAAGACCTACAACATGGCCGGCTGGCGGGTCGGCTGGGTCGCGGGGAACCCGGAGGTGGTCTCCGCGCTCGGCGACCTCAAGACGAACCTCGACAGCGGCGTGTTCTCGGCGATCCAGAAGGCGGCCGTGGTGGCGCTCGAGAAGGGGGACGAGGACCAGACGGCGCTGCGCAAGGTCTACCAGCGGCGACGGGACCTCTTCGTCGCGGGGATGCGGAAGGCCGGCTGGCCGGTGGAGCCGATGAAGGCGACGTTCTACGTCTGGACCCAGGTCCCGAAGGGGACGGGGTCGATCGAGTTCTGCCGCCGCGTGTTGGAAGAGGGCCACGTCGTCACGACGCCCGGCGTCGGGTTCGGGCCGAGCGGCGAGGGGTTCTTCCGCGTGTCGCTCACGAGCAGCGAGGAGCGGATCCAGGAGGCGGTGGGCCGTCTGGCGAAGTTGGCGTATTGATGACCGTCCTCGTCATCGGAACCAGGAACGAGCACAAGCTCCGCGAGATCCGAGCCATCCTCGGGGACGCGGGCCTGGACCTGCGCGGGCTGGACGCGTACCCGAGCGCGTCGAAGGTCGTCGAGGACGGGGAGACGTTCGAGGCGAACGCGGCGAAGAAGGCGCTCTCGTGGGCGCGGGAGCTGGGCGAGGCGGTCCTCGCGGACGACTCGGGCCTGGAGGTCGACGCGCTCGGCGGGCGGCCGGGGGTCTACTCCTCGCGCTACGGCGGCGAGGAGGGGAACGACGCGCGGAACAACGCGCGGCTCCTGGAGGAGCTCTCGGGCGTGCCGGAGGCCCGGCGGACGGCGCGGTACCGCTGCGTGATCGCCCTCGCGACCCCCGGGGGCGTGGCGTTCTCCTGCGCGGGGACCTGCGAGGGGCGGATCCTGGAGGGGCCCAGGGGGACGAACGGATTCGGGTACGACCCGCTCTTTCTGCTGCCCGAGCACGGCAAGACGTTCGGCGAGTTGCCGGAGGACCTGAAAAACCGGATCAGCCACCGTGCGCGTGCGCTGGCGGCGGCGAGGTCGCGTTTGCTAGAGTGGATGCCACGTTGATCGGAGGACACCCCATGGACTGCCCGGCCTGCAATGAGAAGCTCGCCCCGACCTCGTACGAGGGCGTCCGCGTGACGCGCTGCAAGACGTGCGAGGGGTACTGGCTCGGCGCGAAGGAGCTGGACGAGATCAAGAAGAAGCGCGGGAAGAAGTTCGCGCAGAAGGATATCGTGAAGATGAAGGTCCTGAAGGAGTGGAAGGTCCTGGAGGCCGAGAAAGAGACCGGGCGGAAGTGCCCGAAGTGCGAGGAGGCGATGGCGCGGGTGCACTACGACGGCATTCCGGGCCTCGTGATCGAGAAGTGCGTGAAGAACTGCGGGATCTGGCTGGACCGGGGCGAGCTGGAGAAGATCCAGATCGCGGAGGAGACGAAGTAGCGGGGGCTCCCATGACCGAGAAATTCGCCGGGGAAGCGATCACGTTCGACGACGTCCTGATCCTGCCGGATCGCTCGGAGGTCGTCCCGTCGCAGGTCGACACGCGGACGCGCATGAGCCGGCGCGTGCCGCTCAACATCCCGATCGTCTCGGCGGCGATGGACTCCGTGACCGAGGCGGGGATGGCGATCGCCCTCGCGCAGGAGGGGGGGATCGGCATCATCCACAAGAACCTCGCGGCCGAGGCGCAGGCGCGCGAGGTCTTCAAGGTCAAGCGGTCCGAGAACGGCGTGATCATCGACCCGATCGTCCTCCCGCCGGAGGAGACGATCGGGACGGCGCGGCGGATCATGGCGGACCACAACATCAGCGGGATCCCGATCGTCGGCCCGGGCGGGCGCCTCGTGGGGATCCTGACCCGTCGCGACCTGCGCTTCCAGAAGGGGGACGACCGGCGGATCGGCGAGGTCATGACGAAGGAGGATCTCGTCACCGCCCGGTTCGGCACGACCCTGGAAGAAGCGAAGTCGATCCTCCACGGCGCCAAGGTAGAGAAGCTCCTCCTGGTCGACGAGGCGCTGCACCTCAAGGGGATGATCACGATCCGCGACATCAACAAGCTGACGCTCTTCCCGAACGCCTGCAAGGACGCGCGGGGGAGGCTGAGGGTCGGCGCGGCGGTGGGGGTGAACGACCTGGCGCGCGTGGAGAAGCTGGTGGAGAACGACGTCGACGTGATCGTCGTCGACACGGCGCACGGGCACAGCGAGAACGTGCTGAAGACGGTGGCCGAGATCAAGAAGCACTTCGACGTCGACGTCGTCGCGGGGAACGTGGCGACCTACGACGGGGCCCGCGAGCTCGTCGACGCGGGCGTGGACGCCGTCAAGGTGGGGATCGGACCCGGGTCGATCTGCACGACGCGGGTGATCGCGGGGATCGGCGTGCCGCAGATCACGGCGGTGATGGAGACCGCGCGCGCGACGGAGAAGGCGGGGGTGTCGATCATCGCGGACGGCGGGATCCGCCACTCGGGCGACATCACGAAGGCGATCGCGGCGGGGGCGAACTGCGTGATGCTCGGGGGGCTCCTCGCGGGGGTCGCGGAGAGCCCCGGGGAGCAGATGAGCTACCGCGGGCGCGCGTACAAGGTCTACCGCGGGATGGGCTCGCTCGGCGCGATGGTGGCGGGGTCGAAGGACCGCTATGCGCAGTCGGACGTCGCGGCGAAGGAGAAGCTGGTGCCGGAGGGGGTGGAGGGGAGGGTCCCGTTCCGCGGGCCGCTCGCCGACTTCATCTACCAGCTCGTGGGGGGCCTGCGCGCGGGGATGGGGTACACGGGCTCGCGCACGATCGACGAGCTGCGCAAGAAGGCGCGCTTCATCCGGGTCAGCGCGGCCTCGGTGAGGGAGAGCCACCCGCATGACATCGTGATCACGCGGGAGGCTCCCAACTACTGGATTGAGGACACCGCGGACGAGGGGAACCGCTAGCCAGTGCGGCGTTGCCGCCTAGCCTTCCAGCACGAACGTGATGTTGAGGTGGACGCGGTACTCGCTCACCTTGTTCCCCTCGATCTTCCCGTTGATCTTGACCACTTCCCATCCCTGGATCCCGCGGATCGTCTTCGCGGCCCGCTTGATCCCCTCGTTGATGGCATCCTCGACGCTCTTCGGCGACGACGACACCAGCTCGGTCACCCGTGCGACGGCCATGACAACCTCCTCGTAAGAAACTCTGCCTCGAAGGGCGCGGAATCGTAGTCGGGCCTCATGCCCGCGGCAAGGAAAACGCGCAGGTTCGGCTACCCGAGGTGGAACGCCCGCTCCACGAACCAGAACAACCCGACGACCGCGATCGCCGAGGACGCGACGCGGACGAACGACCGGAACGAGGCGTCCGGGCGGCCTCGCCTCGCCCAAGCCAGCAAGGGGAAGAGCGCGGCAAGGACGACGACCTGCCCCGCCTCCACACCCAGGTTGAACGAGAGGACGCAGGCCGCAAGGGAGCTTCGGGTCAGCTCCATCTCGCGGAGGGCGTCGGCGAACCCCAGCCCGTGGATGAGCCCCAGGACGAGGGCCACCTTCCAGCGGCGGGAGGTCTTCACGGGACGGTAGTTCTCGAGCGCTACATAGACGATCGTGAGGGCGATGGCCGGCTCCACGATGCTGCCGGTGAGCCTCACCACGCCGAAGACCGCGAGTGCGAGCGCGACGCTGTGGGAAACCGTGAAGGCGGTCGCGATCTTGAGCAGGTCGAGGACGCCGGGGGCGACGACGATCAGCGCGGCGAGGAAGAGGAGGTGATCGTAGCCGGTCCAGATGTGCTCGACGCCCAGTCTGAAGAACTGCCAGAGGGGGTCCGCAGGCGCTTCGGGCCCCGGAGGACCGTACTCGGGAGGTACGGGCACGCCTGGCATCGCCTTCCCGGGCGGTTCCTTCAGAGGGAAGCGGAACTCCTCCCCCTCCTTCAATACGATCTGGGAGGAGTGGCCCGGAATCGACGGATCGAACCCGCTTCCCTGCGAGAGCTTGACGAAGTGGGCGTGGTCCGGGGTCGCGGTCGTCGCCGGGAGGTCCGAGCGGAGCACGAGCTCCCGGGCGCCGTCTGGAATCCGGTAGACGAGGGTGACTCGGAGCAACGCCTGGTCCTCGGCCGTCGGGGAAGGCCAGCAGGCCACGGATGCGGAAGGCGGGTCCATCCGCGCGTCGATCCGGGAGAGTCCGCCTGCGCCCTGCACCCGGAGGGAGAGGGCCCTCTCGAGGTAATCGTAGAGGAGCGTGGAGAGGGCCGTCACCTCCGCTGCCGTGACCGTCCCATCGGAGTTCGTGTCGAGGCGGACGCCGGCGTCGAGCTCGGCCTCGGGAATGCGGATTCCGTACTCCAGGCGGTCCCCAGTGATCACGATCGAGCCGTAGCTGGCCGACTGGGTGTGCGCCTGGGCCATCGCCGCGGGCAGGAGGGCCAGAAGGAGAGCAAGTCTCGCCCTTGCGCCTCCGTGTGGCCGCAACTCGCGCGACGACGTGGACGGCATCCGCCAGGCTCCTTCGCGTTCCTGCCACGGGACAGGCGGTCTTCCAGCCACGGGATCGTATCCGCGAGGCCCGTCCGATTCAACCCACCCCCGAGCGCGCTCGCAGGGAAACGCGGGCTCATGCGGCGGGGGCGCGCAGGGACCAGGCGATCCAGACGACTCCGATGGCCATGCAGACCACGGATGCGGCTCCGGTGAACCAGGGCAGGAGCCGCGGCGCGCGCTCGCTCGCGCGCGCGGTCGTGGCCCCGACGGCCGCGGCGAAGGCGGCCATCGCGAGGATGGTCCCCAGGGCGAACCCACCCAGGTAGACGCCGGACTCGAGCGCCGTGGCGAACGCGGCGGCCGCGAGGACGCCGACGAGGTGCGCCGTGCCCGCCGCGCCGTGGAGGATCCCCGCGAAGAAGGCGGTGTGGCGGTGGGCGTGGGGGAGGGCGGTCGCGCCGCCGGCGGGGACCTCGTGCCCGTCCTGCGTGTGCGCGTGCAGGTGCGCATGGGGGTCGACCCCGTGGCTGTGTCCATGCGCGTGGATGCGGTCCCGGAGCGCCCGCCTCACGCCCCAGCCGCCGATCCCGATCAGCATCACGCCGACGAGGCGCTCCGACCACGCGCTCACGAGCTGAAGGTCCATCGACTGGCGGAGGGCGACGGCCACGATCGCGATGACGAGCACGCCTGCGCTGTGCCCGATCCCCCAGCGGGCTCCAAGCGCCCAGGCCCTCCAACGGTGGCCGACGGAGAGGGGGAGCAGGGCCGCGATGTGGTCGGGGCCCGTGAGGACGTGGATCGACCCGGCCGCGAACCCGGACCACAGGATGAGCGGAAATGCGATGTGGGGAGACATGCGCAGGCGTCCGTCGGCTCCGACGAATATGCCACTGGATCCTACACGAAACACTGCGGTTCCGCCACGCGCCCTGCGGGGTTCTTCGAAGTGGGCATTCCACCGGACGAGTCCGGCTTTACTTGAGCGCACGCACGTGCTTTAATCCGCACGCTGCTCCAGTTAAGGTGGGTAGATGGGGGAAGAGTTCGTCGCGATCCTGGACTTCGGATCGCAGTACGCCCAGCTCATTGCCAGACGGGTCAGGGAACAGCACGTCTACTGCGAGATCCTTCCCTGCGACATCCCCGCAGACCGGCTCGCTCGCCGCGAGCCGAGGGGGATCATCCTGTCCGGGGGACCGGCGAGCGTCTATGAGCCGCGCGCACCGCGCGCCGACGAGGGGATCTTCCGCCTCGGCGTGCCCGTGCTCGGTCTCTGCTATGGCATGCAGCTCGGCTGCGACGTGCTCGGCGGCCGCGTGACGCCCGCACCGTCGAGAGAGTACGGACGCACCTCCCTCTCCGTCGTCGAGGACGATCCGCTCTTCGAAGGGCTGCCGCGCGACATGATCGTCTGGATGAGCCACGGCGATCAGGTCCAGACCGTCTCCGGCGACTTCCAGGTCCTCGCCCGCACCGAGAACTGCCCGCTCGCCGCCGTCCGGAAGGGCCTCTTCTACGGACTCCAGTTCCACCCGGAGGTCGCCCACACGCCGCTCGGCTCCCGGATCCTCGGGAACTTCCTGCGCGTCTGCGGGACGTCCGGCTCGTGGCGGATGGGCGACTACGTCGAGCGCGCCGTCCGCGACATCCGCGCCATCGTGGGGGGGAAGGGCGTCGTCTGCGGGCTCTCCGGCGGGATCGATTCCTCTGTCGTCGCAGCGCTCTTGCACCGGGCCATCGGCCCGCAGCTCACCTCCATCTTCGTCGACAACGGCGTCCTCAGGCAGGGCGAGGCCGAGGGCGTGCAGGAGACCTTTCGCCGCGTGATGGGCCTGAACCTCGTCTTCGTCGACGCACGCGAGCGGTTCCTCGCGCGCCTCGCGGGCGTCAGCGACCCCGAGGAGAAGCGCAAGCGGATCGGGCACGAGTTCATCGAGGTGTTCAAGGAGTCGGCGAAGGGGCTTCGAGAAGTCGAGTTCCTCGCTCAGGGGACGCTGTACCCCGACGTCATCGAGAGCCGCTCGCCCACCGGCGGGCCGTCGGCAAAGATCAAGAGCCACCACAACGTGGGAGGGCTCCCCGCTGAGCTCGGATTCAAGCTGGTGGAGCCGCTGCGCTTCCTCTTCAAGGACGAGGTGAGGGAGATCGCAAGGGAGCTGGGCCTGCCGGACGAGATCGTGAAGCGCCAGCCCTTCCCCGGCCCGGGCCTCGCGGTGCGCGTGATCGGGGAGGTGACGGAGAAGCGGCTCGCCGTGCTGAGGCAGGCCGATGCAATCGTCCAGGCCGAGGTGGCGGCCGCGGGGGCCGACCGCACGCTCTGGCAGTGGTTCGCGGTGCTCCTTCCGGTGCAGACGGTCGGGGTGATGGGGGACGAGCGCACGTACGAAAACGTAGTCGCAGTGAGGGCGGTGGAATCGACCGACGGCATGACGGCCGACTGGGCGAGGCTCCCCTACGAGGTCCTGGAGCGGGTGAGCTCCCGGATCATCAACGAGGTGAAGGGGGTCAACCGGGTCGTGTACGACGTCAGCTCCAAGCCGCCGGCAACCATCGAGTGGGAATAGCGATGTCCTCTGACGCCGACGTCCTGTTCGGGAAAATCGCGATGCAGCTCGGCCTGCTCACGAAGGAGCAGATCGACACCGCGGTCTCACTCCAGGAGATGGAGGTCAAGCCCCGCCCGCTCGGCGAGATCCTCATCGAGAAGCGATACATCACGCAGGACGAGCTCCGGCGGATCCTCGAGAAGCAGAAGGCCAACCTCTCGAAGGTCGACGACGTCACGCTGCAGAAGAAGGAGGACGTCCTCTTCGGGAAGGTGGCGATCCGCGAGGGGCTCGCGACGGCCGACGAGGTGAACGAGTGCCTGCGGGAGCAGGCGAAGATCGAGTCGGACGGCTCGATCAAGCGCCTGGGCGAGCTGATGGTCGAGCGGGGAATCCTCTCGACATCGCAGGTGCAGAGGATTCTGGAGCGGCAGAAGCGCCGCATCATGGTCTGCAAGGGGTGCAAGGCGCGCTACAACGTCCCCTCGCTCGACGAGGGGAAACCGGTGAAATGCCCGAGGTGCGGGGGAGACGTCGTTCTGCCCACGGAGATGGGGGGCATCCAGGTCGACGGCGGCTTCGACGCGAACGCCACGCAGGTGCTCTCGATCGTGCCGCAGCCCTCCACGTCGCCCGCCGCAGCCCCTCCGCGCGCGCCGGCGCCCGCGAGGCCGATCTCCCCTCCGCAGCAGCCTGCGGTCGCCAGGCCGATCGCCCCGCTGCAGGCGCCCGCGGTCGCCCCTGGAACGTCGGCGCTGCCGGTCGCGCGCGCGGCGCCGATGACGCGCCGCCCGACGGTGGTGATGAAGAGCCCGTTCGCCGTGGGAGGCGCGGGGGCGGGCGCGCCGGCCGCGCCCGGCCCGAACGCGGGGGCCCCCGCGAAGCCGGCACAGCCCCAGCCCGCGGCGGGCGCGCCGACGAAGACGCCCATGGGCGGCGTCCCCGTCGTCCGCCCCGACGCCGGTGCCAGGACGCCGACGGCCGTCCCCCCGCCGAAGACGGCGGCCGCCACGCGCACGCCCACCTCGGTCCAGCGGATCATGCCCGCCCCGGGCGCGACTTCGGGGATCATGCGGGCGGCCGGCGGCGGCGGACCGAAGAAGGTCGAGGCGAAGTGCCCGATCTGCGACCACGGCTTCCACGCCGATGTCGACCCGAGCACGGGGCGCGTCAAGTGCCCCCAGTGCAAGACCAGCTTCTCGCCCCACTAAGTAGGACGCACTAAGTTCCACAGGATACCGGAATGCACGATCGCTGGAGTCGCGCCCGTGAGGGCGCGGTGGATCATGCCCGTAAGGGCGTGATCCTGCGGGCGCACGCCCTTACGGGCGTGATCCACCGCGCGCTTACGCGCGCGACTCCAAGTCGAGCTGGTTGGTGTATCCCGGGAAACTTAGTGGACGCTACTTAGCGTCGCACCCTCCTGGGCGCGACTCCGGGATCAGTTCCCAAATTCGGCGAAGCCGCTCCGGTCCTTGCTCGCAATGAACGCCGCCTCGTCCCGGAACGCCGCATTGCCCGCCGCCTCGTCGCCATCCAGAAAGCAGACCATGTCGAACTGCCGCCCGGGCGTGCCCGCCTCGTGGGCGTACATCCGCGCGATCTCGATCGCGGGGAGCGTCATCCTCCCGGCGACCTTGACCAGGCCGAAGCGCAGCATCCCGTCGTAGGCGCGGTAGACCAGCTCCGTGCAGACGAGCTTGTCCGCGGAGAAGAAGTCGAAGTCGAAGTCGTACGGCTTGCCCAGGTGGGAGAAGCCTCGCGCGATCGCCTCGTTGCGCTCCTCGCGGGTCAGACGCGGGCGCAGCACGACGAGGGCGTCGCAGCCGAGGGAGTGCTCGATGGAGGTGAACACGACCCCCTCGCTCTGGGCCTCGATCAGGCGGAACGGGTCCCCGTGGTCGTCGACGCCGGCCAACTCCTTCAGGTGCTTCGCGACCCGCGGGTCCTCCGCGAGGCCGAGCTTCGCGACGTCGTCCGCGTTTCCCACGTACAGGGCCGCGTGGGGCCAGAAGCCAGGGAGGAAGGCGTTCGAGTAGAACCAGTTCCTCCGCTCGAGGAGGATGTCTCCCGGCTCGAGCTTCCCGTGGACCTCGCGGACCTGCTCGGGCGTGATGAGCGGAGCGCCGCCGCGGGGATGCTTGATCTTGTGGTCTCCGAGCCAGGCGGAGATTTGCGTCTGGAAGAAGAGGTAGTTTTCCTTCGACTCCCGCTTCGCCTTGTCCAGGGCGATCTTCCAGGTCTCCCCCCACGTCTCGAGCGCCGCGCGCTCCACGAACTCCGAGGCGTCCTCCACGACGCGACGGAGCCGCGCATTCGCGCCGCCGGGGCCCTCGCCCAGTGCGACGAGGGCGTCCTTGCGCCTCGCGTACAGCTCCTTCGACTCCGCGAGGAGGTCGACGTTTTTCGGGTTTGAGGTCCGCGCGCGGACCTCGTCGTAGGTCCCCGAGCGGAGTCCCCAGGCGGAGTCCCCCTCGTTCAGCTTCTGGATGGCCGACGGACTGTCCGCGAAGGTCTTCACGAACAGGAGCCCCCGGTAGTAGAGCGTGACGCCCGCGGTGTACGCCAGGAGGAAGGCGCGGTCCCGGAGCTGCTCGGGGGCGGTCTCGTGGCGGCCATAGTAGAAGAGGATCCGGTAGAGGGCGGCGCGGTAGTTGTTGTAGGCGAGGAGGAGCTGGTGGATCTGGTCGTTCGTCTCCTGGGAGTAGAAGTCGTTCTGGCCGCGGTTGAACATCGCGACGCTCTCGCGCATCCGCGCCTGCAGCTCGTCGAGACCGTCGAGGACGTGGACCAGGGCCCGCGTGTCGGCGTCCATCTTCGCCTCGAGCGCCCTCGGGTCGGCGCGCGAGAGGTCGTTCGCCTTCGAGAGGATGCCCTCGAGGTCGCTCTCCTTGTGGATGGTCCATGCGTGCCATGCGAGGCATCCGAGGAGGACCGCGACGAGGAAGGCGAGGAAGCGCTTGCGGAACCTCTTCTTCTTCGCGACCGCCGCGGGGACGGACTTGCTCTCGTGCGGCGCGAGGGCTGGCGAGGCCAGCTTGCTGGCAGGGGGCAGGGGAGGCTGCGGGTCGGCCGGCTTCGGTGCTTCGCTCATGCGCAGGATGATAGGGCGCGGCGCGCTCCCGCGTCAACCGGCCGACGGGCTCACGCCCGCGAGCCCGCCGGGCCAGGGCGGATTGACGCGTATGACGCACCGTGTTACAAGGTCCCGCCTTTTGAGCCAGGGGCCCCATGCACCGCGTCGTCCTCGCAGCGATTCTCGCGACGTCCTTCGCCTTCGCGCAGGCCCCCCGCGCCGAGATCCGCGACGGGCAGCTCCTCCTCGACGGCGTCCCCACCTATCTCTACGGCGGCGAGGTCCAGTACTTCCGCATCCGCGACGCCGCGTTCGACGAGGCCCGCACGAAGGCCATGTGGGCCGAGACCCTCGACCGCGTGGTCGAGGCCGGGATGAACTACGTATCCACGTACGTCCCCTGGGACTACCACGAGACCGCTGACGGCGTCTTCGACTTCTCGGGCGCGAAGGACCTGCCGTTCTTCCTCGAGCTGTGCCGCCAGCGGGGCCTCAAGGTTCTGATCAAGCCCGGCCCGTACATCACAGCGGAGTGGCCCACGGGCTTCGGCAGCTACGGCGCCGTCCCCGCGTGGCTCAAGGAGTCCCGCCCGGAGACGCTCGCCCTCGGGCCGGCAGGCCAGCCGTGGAGCTTCGACCTCTTCGGAGCGCCCAGCGGGCGCCAGTGCTCCTACCTCCACCCGACCTTCCTCGGGTACGTGAGGCGTTGGTTCGCGACGCTCGCGCCAATCCTCCGTACGTACACGTTCGAGCGTCCGACGATCTACCTCCTGCAGCTCGACAACGAGACGAACCTCTACTGGGGAGACCACTACAGCGTCGACTACGGCCCCGCGGCGCTGTCCTACTGGCGGCGGTTCCTGGCGCTCAAGTACGTCACGATCGGCGCCCTCAACCAGGCCTACGGCACGGCGTACGGGGCCTTCTCGCAGGTCCGCCCGCCGACGCGCCGTCCGCCGGTCGACTCCGTCCGCGAGAACCCGTGGCACTGGGACTGGTTCGAGGCGGCCGAGGCGTACTGCCAGACCTACCTCCGGCTGCTGCGCGGCTACTGGGAGCAACTCGGCGTTCGCCAGCCCGACATCCTCTTCATCACGAACGACTCGCCGTTCAACGTGCCGCTCCGCCAGGTGGTCATGGCGCACGGCCTCCGCAAGAACACCGTGGGGCTCCACTGCCTCGACACCTACCCGAAGATGTTCCCGACGAGCACGTACCCCTTCGACAACCCCTTCCAGAGCGACTTCTTCACGAAGCTCTGGGACCACTACAACGACGTCGCGACGGGGCGGATGGACTTCACGATGGCCGTGGAGGTCCAGGGAGGCTACTTCCAGTATCCGCTCGGGATCGAGGCGCAGGTGAGCCCGGAGGCGACTGCGGCCACGATCGCGAAGATGACGGCGCGCGGGATGAAGGGGTGCGGGCTGTACGTGCTGCGTGGGGGCCTGAACGCGGACGGATCGGTCTACTCGTTCCAGGCGGGGCTCACGCCCGACGGCCGGACGACGCCGCGGTGGGATGTGGAGCGAGCCTTCGGGCGAAACGTCTTCCAGCCGTACGGCGCGACGCTGATGCGGACGGTCGAGGTGGAGGACTCGGTGGCGATCGCCGCGAACTGGCGCTACCTGCACCCGCAGGGAGGCATCCGCGACGACTTGCAGGCGATGTGCACGAACGAGTACGCCGCCCTGTTCGGCTGGCTGGTGAACTCCGGGTACAACCCCGAGGTGATCGACCTGACGAGCACGCCGGCGGCGGAGCTCCAGGCCTACCGCGCGGTGGTGTACCTGAATCCCGACTTCCTGGCGGACGCCGACGCGACGAAGCTGGAGGCGTACGTGAGGCAGGGAGGGACGCTGATCAACCTGTTAAACGAGGGGCGCTACGGGATGGGGTGGCAGCCGACGGCGGCGACGAGGCTCCTGACGGACCGTCTCTTCACGGCGACCGAGGCGGGGTGGTGGAACTGGCACTGGAACGGGATCCGGATCGGCGGGGGACTGGCGGTCCAGGTGGGCGGCCCCGTGAACTGGGGGACGTGGCCTCTCCTCAGCTCGTGGTACGAGACCTTCTGGAGCCTCCCGACAGGGGCGGCGGGGTTCCTGTACGAGCGACGGGAGGACGGGACGAACGGGCGGGCGATCGGATATCGGGTGAACCTCGGGCTCGGTCGGGCGTATTTCCTCGGGACGCACCTCGCGACGGAGTACAACCGGACGACGTACTACGAGCAGTCCGCGACGGACCTGTCGCGGAAAGCGTGGCTCGCGCGCTCGATGATGAACGCGGCGGGCGTACGGCCGGCGGTTGCGGTGAGCGGCGCGACGCGGTCGGAGGCGGTCGTGCGGCGGGTGCGGGGAGAGGACGAGGTGTTCCTGTTCGTCGTGAACGGGGACGGGGTCGCGCGGGACATCACGGTCCGCGCGGCGAGCCTGGCGCGGTGGGGGCTCACGGCCACGACCGCGTACGAGGCAACGGAGCTGCTCACGGGGAGGCCGCTCGGTCGGCCGACGGGGGCGGAGCTCGCGGCGGGGGGGATCCGCGTGACGCTGCCGGCGTACGGGAGCGGCGTGGTGCACCTGCGATGAGGGGCGGGGGCCCACGGGGCGAGTCGGGGCCCTGAGGGCGACGGGCCGGGGCGGCGATGTCGGGGCCCGTGGCAGGACGCAGGGCGACGATATCTGATATCTGACATCTGACATCCGATATCAGATATGGACAGGACCCGCGGCGTCCTCGGCTCCACCAATTGTCGCGTCTCACGCTCAGTGAGACTGGCTTCTCACGCCTGCTGACACTCACACCTCACCCTGCTTCTCGGTCTGAGCGATCCAGGGTTTCACGCTCATGAGGCGGCGATTTTCCACGGAC
>Ga0080064_1004740_pt1 | contig 16980 bp, 23 predicted proteins | sample Subgrocontami54m_FD_69260 | JGI IMG/M metagenome (GOLD analysis project Ga0080064, IMG submission 69260) | Subsurface groundwater microbial communities from S. Glens Falls, New York, USA - GMW46 contaminated, 5.4 m (SPADES assembly) (version 2) ...
GCGGCCGTGTTGGGCTGCGATTACCGGGAGCTTTTGCCATGACCCGCAGTAAAGAAGCGAAGCTTGATTACTGGCTGTTGTGCGATACTGTCCGCCGGGAGGATAGCGGCAAGCTCATCATCGTTGGTGTGTACATGCCAGACATTGTCGTTCAAGCCGTACCGGTGATGCTTCCGATGCTCTCATTTCTTTTCAAATGGGACCTAAAGCCGGGCCCACTGCGTACAGGCTCTATCGTCTTGAAGGATCCGGCTGGAGGTCAGATCTTCGAATTTCCCATAGAGGAAAAGACATCCGGAGAAGCTCTCGAATCAGCCTTCTTCGCCTTCGGGATTTCACCTTTCGGTATAGAGAAGCCGGGCACTTTTACGCTCATCTACCGTAGGGGCAACAGATCGAGCGCATTGGGTTCATTCAGAGTCATTATTCAACAGGCCTATGCACTTGACGCAACTGGGCGCTAGATGTTGTGGTAAGACGGCTCGACTCGCTACAGGATATAGGGGTTGGTTGCGTCAAGTGCATAGGCCTGTTATTCAATAAGCTGAGAAGCTCTAATCCTATTTTGTGAAAGCCTCGTCCTGGGGCCGCTCCCGACAGTCTGACCGAGTGCCCTTCGGACGCTTTAGGTGCGAGCATTGCGAACCATACCCCCCGCGAGATTTATCGCAGGCAGGTTTGTCACCCCTCCCTTTGACCCAGTCTGATGCCCACACGCTCCCTGCAATACGTCTTGACAATCTCCTGAGCATGCAGCATTTTTGAGGCGAAATACGTTTCCACGGGAGGATGAGTCGATGAGAGTCAGAGAGGTGATTCCTATCTCTGAACTGAGGAAACGCCAAGCGGAAGTCCTGGCGGCGCTGGAGAAAGGCCCGGCCATTCTTACCCAGCACGGCAAAGGGGCGGCGGTCCTGCTGAGTTTTGACGCCTACAACCGCCTACTGGAGGAGCTGGAAGATCTGCAAGACGCCATGGAGGCGCTTGAGGCCCGTCAAGCCCCTGGTAAGCGGGTGAGCCTTGACGCCTACCTCGCCAAGCGGGGGGCCCGCCGTGCATCGGCTGCTGCTCAGTCCTAGAGCGCAGAAGGACCTGGACCGGCTGGTGGGGGACACCTGGCAGAGGATGAGGGGGGCCCTGACTTCCCTCTCCCGTACCCCTTAGGCCCAAAGAATGCGTGAGGCTCAGCACCGGGGCCTGGCGGGTCAGGGTTGGGGGAGATCCGGGTACTCTACGACATAGACGACAAGGTGCGAACGGTAGAAGTCCTGAGGGTCAAGCACCGGCGAGATGTCTACCGGGGAGTGTAGAGAGAGCGTGGCATGTTGACGCGGCTTCGTATCGTGAGTGACAGATGTAAAAGTGGGGCGATCGGGTTCGTGTCCCTTCTGCTCATTGGGGTGGTGGTCTCCGCCTGCGGCTTCCCGGCCTGGCGCGATCAAGCCCTCCGCGACGTAGCCGAAGGGCGGTGGCATGTGAACCCCGAGCAGGTCCCTCCCGGCGGCCAGGGCTCCCAGACCATCGATCTCTTCGATGCCTCCGGACGGCATCTCGGGTACGGTAAGGTGCAAGACGGAACGGTGGAGTTTTTTAACGCCGATTCGAGCCGAGCTGGGTTCGGTAGGCTCGGGCGGTAGGGAGGCAGCAGAGCACGCACAGGTGGACAGGATCGAGGACTGTTTCAGCGGAAAAGGGCGTGGTGGATTCGGTGGGCCTGCCCTTATGGGCATGAGTACATAGAGAAGATCGGGACGGCCAAGGGCTTGGCGCGCTTGCTGTGGGACCCCTTTGGTGGCCTAGGCTGGTGCGTACCCTCCGCACGAGGACAAAGCTGTCAAGGAGGAATCTACTCATGACGCTCCGGGCGACCGCCTAGATAGGCCGCGGGTTGTCGGGGAGATAGGCCGCCGATTGCGGCGGTATTTGGCGATTAGAGAGTTCTTGACACGTTCAGCTAAGTGTTGGATATTTCAGCTAATTCAGTTTTGAGCAGCCTAGCAGGCTTGGGAGATAGTAACTGTCTTGTTTGTCAAGAGCTATGCGCAAAATGTTCTTGCCAGCGGGTCCGATACTTGAGCATTGCGTTCAGGATGCTGAGCGACTTCCGCGACGGGCAATCCACGCTTTGCCGGCGGAAAGGGTATTGCGGTGAGCGTTGCTCAGGTTATCAGCATCATCAACCAGATGGAGGCCGACGGTGTCGTGACGCGCTACGCCGTCGGCGGGGCGGTAGGGGCGACGTTTTACCTGGAGCCGGTGGCCACGCTGGACGTGGACATTTTCGTCGCGTTTCGCCACCAGCCCGATCAGGTCGTGATTAGCCCGCGCCCCATTTTTGACTACCTCACCGCCCGCGGGGGTGTGGTCGAAGGCGAGTACATCGTCTTGGCCGGCTGGCCGGTTCAATTTCTGCCGGTCACGAGTCCGCTGGTGGACGAGGCTCTGGCCGAGGCCGTTGTAGTGGACGTAGAGGGTACGTCGGCGCGGGTCTTCACGGCGGAGCATCTAGCGGCGATCGCCTTGCAGACCGGGCGGGCCAAGGATCACGCCAGATTGCTCCAATTCATCGAGGCTGCGGCGATCGATGCGGAGCGGTTTCAGGGCCTGGTGCGCCGGCACGGGCTACTTGATCGGTGGCAGACATTCGAACGGAGGTTTCTGTAGGATTCGGTATGACGTTTGACCTTCAACGCATTCTCGAAAGCAAACGCGCATTGCGACGCTCGCTGGCGCAGCGTCCGGTAGCGGAGAAACTGGCCCTGTTGGATGGGCTGCGAGAGCGAACTCGCTCCATCCGCGCCGCCGCCATAGTGCGAGCCGCGACGATGACGCGGGAGTCTCCGTCGGAAGACCGCGTCCAGCCTCGGAATCCTTGATCATTTCCAAGCGCCGGAAACCGCTCGAACTCACGTTTTAGCAGCATATCGCCGACTTTCTGGTCCGCATGCACAACTACGGCGTGCTCGAACAGGCCGACATCACGGACGCCGAGTTTGTCCGTGCGTTGGCGAATATCGGGGGACAGCTCAATCGACGCTGCTATTCATGAGGGCCTGTGGCGACCACCGAGCGGAAGATAATATCAGGGCTATGGGAGCTTTCTACATGAAGTATCTTCAAGAAGAGGGTGAGCCTGCCTTGTCTGGCGAGGAGGAGGGATCTGGCTTAATTGGCTCGTTGGAACTGAAGATCGGCGAATGACGCTTGGGCAGTTGACTTCGTGTGCTGGGAATTAATCCAGATTGCGACACGCCCCACCTTGGGGAGTGAGCTCTGGCCGAAAAGTCGCACGTAGTCCTCGGCAACATTTCGACGCTCCTGGACCCATTTGCCCAACTGCTGTTTTCCACTCCGCAGGACAATGACCTTGATGGGGGTGACGGGAGAATAGCCATCGGCAGTAGTTCCTGCGGGGGCATTACTGTCCCAGAGGTAGCCGAGCATGGGGCTTCGTAGTCGGATCAGCGAGTTCGGGAAGATGACGTAGATCTGGGCGGCCTGGTCGTTTTTGTCCTTTTCACGGATGTCACCTGCTAGAGGAAGGCGGTCTACCTTCCACCGCCAGCTCAGCATCGGAAACTCTTTCAGGTCCACCTCTATCACCTTATGTAGCCCAAAAGAGCTCTCTTCACTCACGAGGCGGATGCCGAACTGACCATTCTTAAGAGGCTCGAGCTTGATTTGATGATGGTTCTGAAAGGTTTCCAGGTCCCAGCCGACCGGGATCCCCTTCTCATCCATCGTCCCGCTGATGGGCAGGGGAATACTCGCCGGGTTGGGGACGTGCTTTGCTGCAAACGTCACCGATACAAGTCCTAGCAGTATCACTGCAAGCCCGATGAGCCCAGGCCAGATCCGATGACGTACCCCGCGTTTTGGGTAGCCCAATGTTGTTGAGGTCGTCGGGATGATGGTCGTACTCAACTCAGCCTCCTCGCCTGGGTATCACACCCAGGCCTGGTGACGCTGTATCAGAACTAACGAGCAATCGGCGGTCGACCTTCAGATGTTCCTCGTGGGCTGACCGCTACGTACTGATGGCTGATGCGTAGCTTCATAAGGAATGGGCAGTATTATAATTTAGTCATGATCTCGGCACAAGGGTTTTCTTCAGGCAGTGTGTAACGGATGGTGTCTCCAAATGCTGACGGTAGGATTCGGGGGTGCTCAGGCTCAGGCTCAGGATCAGGAATAGGCCAAAACCTCGATCAGGGAAGGATAGGAAACGATTGACAACTTGGGGGAGCGTATGTAATCCTACCAGCCTGTCGGTTGTTTTGCCAGCGTACCGAGAATCTCCCTTGGAGTAGAGAATGGGTAATCCGTTAGAGGCCGTCGGACGCGTGGCCCTCAAGCAAGTCCAAGCCATGGGGCGCATGGCCATATTTCTGGGTTCCACCGGTTTCTGGGCGGTCCTGCCACCGCTGAAGTTCAGGCGTATTGTCAGTCAGGTCTATTTTATCGGGGTGCAGTCAAGCTCTATTATTCTTCTCACCGCGGCCTTCAGCGGAATGGTCCTAGGGCTTCAGGGGTACTACACGCTTCGGAAGTTCGGGTCCGAGGCTCTTCTCGGTCCGGCCGTTGGCCTGAGCCTGATCAAGGAGCTGGGGCCGGTGATGGCAGCCCTGATGGTGACGGCGCGGGCCGGATCGGCCTCTGCCGCGGAAATCGGCATCATGCGGATCACCGAGCAGATCGACGCGTTGGAGGCGATGGCCGTCAATCCCATGAAATACCTGGTGGTTCCCAAGGTGATTGCGGGACTGATTGCGCTTCCTCTCCTCACGGCCATCTTCGACGTAGTTGGAATCTATGGCGGCTATCTCGTTGGGGTGGAACTGCTCGGCGTCAGCTCTGGCACCTATTTTTCCGAGATGCGGAACATGGTGGAGATGAGTGACATACGGGGCGGCTTCCTGAAGTCGCTGAGCTTCGGCCTCATTATCACCTGGGTGTGTACGTACAAGGGGTTTTATGCCGGGTATGGGGCCGAGGGCGTGGGAAAGGCGACAACGGAGGCCGTAGTCCTTTCGTCGGTCCTGGTTCTGGTCTGGAACTACTTTATGACCGCCGTCCTGTTTTAAAATGAATGATTCAAATCATTGATCTTTACAAAAGCTTTGAGCAGCAACAGGTACTCAATGGGGTGAACCTGACCATTCCACGGGGGCAGGTTACGGCTATTATTGGACGAAGCGGAGGCGGCAAGAGCGTACTGCTCAAGCACCTTATCGGCCTTATGCGACCGGACAGCGGTCAGGTGCTGGTCGATGGGATCGACCTCGGCCGGCTTCGCGGTAAAGCCCTGGATCAGGTGCGCGAAAAGTTCGGCGTCTTGTTTCAAGGGGGCGCATTGTTTGACTCGATGACAGTGTTCGACAATGTTGCCTTCCCGCTGCGAGAAAAGACCCGGCTGTCAGAAGGCGAGATTGCTCGGCGCACCATGCAGCGGTTGGAGGCCGTGGAGCTTGCTGATATGGCGCATAAATATTCCGCAGAACTCAGCGGAGGAATGAGGAAGCGGGCAGCTCTAGCCCGAGCCCTGGTCCATGATCCAGAGATCATCCTTTTTGACGAGCCGACGACTGGCCTCGATCCGGTCCTGTTGAACTCCATCCACCGTTTGATCCTGGACGCCCACAAGCGCTTCGGATTCACCGCTGTAGTGGTCAGCCACGAAATTCCGGAGATTTTCGACATCGCCCAGACGGTGGCGATGCTCGATAATGGGATTATCGTGGAGCACAATAGTCCAGAGGCCATCATGGCCTCCGTCAATCCTGTTATCCGGCAGTTCATCACCGGGACCAGCAATGGTCAGACTGGTCCGGAACAGGCGAACCGATCTGCCGTATAGGTTCTGGCGATGCCGACAGGATTTTTCGGAGATCAAGACGGGGAGCGAGATCAATGAAGCGACTGACCATGGAAACGCTGGTAGGGTTATTCGTAGTGGCGGGAATCGTAAGCCTAGGCTACCTCTCAATCAGGCTCGGCAAGCTTGAGGTGGTCAGCGAGCGAGGATATACTGTCCTAGCCGCGTTCGACTCGGTCTCAGGCCTGAAGCATGGAGCGATAGTCGAGATCGCCGGGGTCGCGGTGGGTCGGGTTAAAGCGATCGGGCTGGAGAACTATCGGGCCGTTGTCGCTATGAGGATCGACCCTGGCGTTGCACTTCAGGATGACTCCATCGTCTCGATCCGGACAAAGGGGTTGATCGGCGAGAAGTATGTGAAGATCACACCCGGGGGTTCTGACAAGCTGGTCCAACCTGGCGGTAAGCTTCGGGACACCGAAGACCCCATAGACATAGAGCATCTCATCTCGAATTATATTTTTGGCAAGCTCTAGACGGAAGAGGCAACCTGTAAGCTTACGTTGAACTGTCGCTCTCGAAGGAGTCACCCATGATGAATGCAGGCCGAGTGAGACAAGCACATTGGATCGTGTTGCCCTTGGCGCTCATTGTAATTGTGGCTGTCGCACGGCCGACGTCGGCGCAACCGCCGGCGCCGAAGGCCGTCTATACCCTGAAAGATCTGATCGGGCGTACCCTGGCTATAAGCCCCGAGATCCGTCAGATGCAGAGAGGCGCCGAGGTGGCGATGGCGAAGAAGGATCAGGCTGATGCTGGCCGATTTCCGCAGATCGATATGACTGCGATAGTGGGACCGTCGTCTCGCGCCCGCGGCACCGCGGCGAGCTCTCCTGACAGCAAGAACAGACCTGTTGTCGACGATGTGTTCGAGCGAGTCGAGATAAAGCTGGTCCAACCCCTCTACACCTTCGGAAAGCTTACGGGTTTCCGTGAGGCTGCGGAAGAGGGGGTGAAGGTCGAGAAGGCAAGGGTGGAAGAGAAGGCTGCCGACCTGATCTTGCGGGTCAAGGAGCTGTACTACAGCCGACTGCTTGCCAGCGACGTACTTGGGTTGATTGATGAGATCGCCAAGGATCTCGACAAGGCGATCGAGAAGACGCAACGACGGCTCAAGGCTGAAGTGCCGGGCGCTGACGAGATAGATCTGTACAAGCTGAAGGCGTTCCGAGGCGAGGTGTTGAAGAACAGGGAGGAGGCCCAAAAAGGGTTCGATCTGGCCACGGGCGCCCTGATGTTCTACGCAGGTCTTGATCGCACGCAACCGTTTGAGCTGGATGCGATAGGGCTGGAGGCCTCCCCTAAGGATGTGGAGCCGGTAGATCGGGGAATGGGCATGGCGCTGGAGCTACGCCCAGAGATGACTCAGGTGCGGGCAGGGCTCAAGGCTACGGAAGCGCTGGTCAGGGCGGAGGAGAGTAACCTATATCCCCAGTTCTTCGCCGCAGTAAACGGCGTATACGCCCAGGCGGGAAATCGAACCCGGCAGCAGAACCCCTTTGCCTTCGATCCGCTGAACGATCGCTATACCATGATTGTCTTTGGCTTTAAGTACGACCTTGACTTCGGGATCACCCGGGGCAAGATCCGGGCGGCTCAGGCGGAGCACCTCAAAGTCGGTGAGACGAAGCAATTTGCAGAGCAGGGGATCTCGTTGCAGGTGCGTAAGGCTCATCGAGAGCTCGCTGAGGCACAGGAGGCGCTCAGGGCCACGGAGGATGGGTGGCGGAACGCGAAGAAATGGCTGGTGGCGTCTAAAGCGAACTACGACCTTGGGGTCGGGGAGTCCAGAGATCTGGGCCAAGCTGCGGAGACATACGCCAAGCTGCGAGCAGACAACTTCAAAGCCATGTACAATTACAACCTCTCGCTTGCGAATATCGAGCATGCCACAGGTCGAGCCGTGAAGGAGGAGGCAAAGTGATCGTGAAGTATTCCGATACCAGGTGCAGATGGAAGGCGCTGGTGCTTGCCGGGGCAGCCGTGGCGGTCTTGTGGACTCCTGGACTTGGCCTTGCCGGTCCGGCGACAGATCAAGTCAAGGGGACCTTTGACCAGGTGTTAAAGATCTTGGCCGATCCGACTCTCAAGGGTGAGCAGAAGACCAAGGCGCGTCGGGCTAAGCTCCACAAGACCGTGATGGATCAATTTGATTTCTCTGAGATGTCAAAGCGCTCCATGGGCCGGGACTGGAGCGCGCGTACTCCCGAGGAGCGCGCCGAGTTCGTTCGCCTTTTCACCGACTTATTGGAGCGGACCTATATCGACCGAGTCGAGGGGTATTCGGGCGAGCAGATCTTGTACCAGGAGGAGACGGTGGATGGAAGCTATTCCGAGGTGCGGACGAAGATCATAACCAAACGGAATCAGGAAGTTCCAATCTTCTACCGTCTGCAGAAGGCCGACTCTAGGTGGGAGGTCTACGACATTATTATCGAGGGCGTAAGCCTGGTGAATAACTATCGTACTCAGTTCAGCAAGATCATCCGCACCTCCTCCTACCAGGATCTGGTAAAGAAGATGCAGGCCAAATTCGAGGATGAGAAGAGGACGGAGCTTGGCTCTCCCAAGTCGAAGGTTCGGTGAAGAAGGAGGCGCTATGGCAGGAGATGTTCAGAGCCTTTACCATAAGATCATAATCTGGTGTGCCACTGGTCATCCGGCGTACCTCTCATCGGATATGGCGAAAAGCTTCAGCGACTATCTGCTGAGTTTCCTCAAATCGGCTGAAGGGGAGAGGTTCCTACAGACCCTGGGCTATGTCCGGATAGTCGACTCTTCTGGGGACAGGCAGAGCGGGGAGAACTGACCGACCTACTTTTCCCCCTGCCGTTGTAACTCCAGAAGGATCCTTTCGAGAGACTCCTTGGCGTGCCTCGCCTGTTCCACATGGGCGCCCATGAGCTGAATCAACTCATTCCGCATGGTCGGTCTAAGCGGCGTGAGGAAACGCACAATCCCTTGCAGCGCTCCGTCGATCGCCTCCACCGCGGCCCGTATCTGTTCCTTGATCGCCTCTTCTGCCTGTGATTGTTCCTCTATCACGTTGAAAGGCCTTTCTGGCTTTTCAGCTCATCCAGGAGACCGAGGACTTGGACGATCGCCTGACATTGGTCCTCGAAATCCGCGGCCGCCACGCCGAACACTTTCAAGGGCTTTCGGGTCAGCTTCTCAGCCATGGGTTGACTCCTTGATCTATCGGTTGAAGCAATCCTTATCTACCCGTAACTACTTAGGTAGATAGACTGTAGGCTTTTAGACTGTAGGAACGCGCCATGCGAAACCATACCAAGCTCAGAGCGTTTGAACTGGCCGACTAAGTGCGCCTTGATTCGGTCCGTGCGCAGCGACTAACAGCCTTCAGCCTACAGCCTAAACACCTGAGTAGTTACATCTGTCTATCAACTTGAGTTTACACGACGTACCCTCTCAGAACAAGGGAATCACATAAGACGAGCCGAGGTGGTTGAAGCGACGGGCGCGATCTGCTAACCTTATAAATCAAGATGGCAAAAGAACACAGCCCCATCGAGATCGGTTCATCGTCACTGCCGCAAGACGCGCGGGCTCTTATCGATTCGTTCCGTAACCGGTACCCGTTCCCTTTTGACTCGTTCCAAGAAGAGGCCATCAGCCTGATCGCTGATGGCAGCTCTGTGATCGTCTCCGCGCCAACAGGCGCGGGTAAAACCCTCATTGCTGAATTCGCGATCTACCGGGCCATGGCTCATCAGCAGCGCATCGCCTACACGACCCCCATAAAGGCTCTGAGCAACCAGAAGTATGCCGATTTCACCCGTCAGTGGGGTGAAGAGATGGTTGGCATTCTCACCGGCGACGTGAAGGTTAATCCCCGCGCACCACTCGTGATCATGACCACCGAGATCCTGCGAAACAAGTTCTACGGGGGCGAGTTCCAGGGGTTTCACTATGTGGTGCTGGACGAATGCCACTACATGGGGAATGTAGGGCGGGGGACCGTCTGGGAAGAGATCATTATCAACTGCCCTCCTGAAGCCCAACTCGTCGCCCTCTCGGCTACCGTCAGCAACATCGGCGAGATCGCTGAGTGGATCGGCCAGACGCACCGGCCGATTCGGCCCATCCACCATCCGGTCCGACCAGTACCCCTCCAGTACCTGCTCTGCGATAAGGAGGGGCAGCTCTGGCCGCCGGAGCCGGCTTCGGCTCGGCGGATTCTACAAGCCTCCTTCTCAGGCCGAAGCATTTCGGAGGGTCGGGGTATCGGCCGATGGGAGCGACGTGGGGAACGACAGCACCGTATCTTCCGCCGTCGCGCGCTCGACGAAAGCATTGCCATTTCCGTATTGCGGGCGCACCACTGGCTGCCGGTCATCTACTTTATTTTCAGTCGATCGGGGTGCGAGCGAGCTCTCGCTCGCCTCCTGGAGCGTGGCGAGCCGCTCTTAGATGCCGCTAGAGGTGAGGAGGTCGAGGAGGCGATCCAACGGACGCTCCTCGATTATCCGAGCATCAGCCCTGAGAGCGATCTGAATCAACTGATCCTGCGTGGGCTCCGTCGCGGTGTGGGGCTGCACCACGCGGGCGTCCTGCCGGCTTTGAAGCGGCTCACCGAGGTCCTATTTGAGCGGGGACTGGTGAAGGTCGTCTTCGCGACCGAAACCATGAGCCTGGGGATTCACATGCCGGCCAAAAGCGTGGTGATCGGAGGACTTCGTAAGCGGAGCGATCTCGGGTTCCGGGGACTCACCGTGGGGGAGCTGACTCAGATGGCAGGGCGAGCCGGGCGACGGGGGATCGATCCTGAAGGGACCTGCCTCCTGGCGCTCGATTCTGCTGAGGCGGCCGAGGACGCCGTTCGTCTAGTGCGAGGCGATCCGGAGCCGATCGAGAGCCAATTCCGGATCGGCTACAGCAGCGCTGCCTTGCTGATCGCACTGCACCGAGAGCCGGAGGCGATCCGCAAGACCATCGAGAAAAGCTTCGGCCAGTTCCAGAATCGTCGGAAGATCGAGACCATCCGGAGGGAACAGGCGGGAGTAATCCGCAGGCTAGCCGACGCCGAGGGCATAGCATCACCCTGTTGCCCGGTTAGCACGCTGATCGAGTATCGGGAGCGCCGCGCCGCGCTCGAGCAAGAGCGGGAACGGCTCAGGACGTTGCGGGTGGCGACCGCGCGGGCCGGCCGTACAGGTGGCCGAGGTCGCGGCCGATCTCAGCCCTCATCGCTCAGTTTCTTCACCGGAGAATCGGCTGAGGAGGGCAGGGCAAAACTCGACACGATGGCCCTTGCCCTTTCTCAGATGCCCTGTCATCGCTGCCCCGAACGGGGGCTCCGGGAGCGACAGATCAAGCAGTCGCGACAATTAGGACAGATGCTGGAGCGTCATCAGCAGACGCAGCAGCATCTCCAGAATTCCTACTGGGAACAGTTCCTGCGGGTTGTGGCGATCCTACAGCACTTTGGTTACCTTGAGAATGGGCGGTTGGGCGCAGAAGGCCGCCTCATCGCATCACTGCGCCACGATAACGAACTGTTGGTGGCCCGGGTCGTCTTCTCCGGCCTCCTGGATGGGCTTTCACCAGAGGAGCTTGCAGCGCTGCTCTCATGCCTGATAGAGGAACCGCGAACAACCGAGCAGGCTGTCGCCAAGCTGTTCCTCCGCGATCAGGGGCACCTTCGCCGGCGCGTGAAGACATTGGAAGAACTCAGCCATGCGGTGGACAAGGTTCAGCGATCCTACCAGGTCGACCTTCCAGTCTCGATGCACACGACCTATCTGGCGGCCACCCATCGGTGGGCCTCAGGCGAGGACGACTGGGTTGCGCTGGTCGAGCAGAGTTTCGGAGGGCATGAGGGTGACCTCATCCGGGCATTCCGCCGTCTCATCGACCTGTGCCGGCAGCTCGAAGAGAGCCCGGATCTGCCGGCGGATCTGACGCGAACGCTGTCGCGGGCAACCGCGATGCTGGATCGGGGCATCGTCCTGGAATCCGCATTGATCTAAAGGGGTGATTGATGGTTACACGACGCGTCACCACACCGCAAGCGATTGGGATCGGGGGGTCGCCACTCGCGTCGCCCTACGAAGGGGTGGCGTTACTGGCAGACCCGATCCACCGCTATATTGTCTTCACCGTGCCGAAGGGTGACCGGTCAGAACGGACCGAGAAGGAGATCATTGATAGCCCTTGGGTCCAACGATTGCGCCGCATTCACCAACTGCAGAGCAGTTGGTGGGTCTACCCCTCCGGCGAACATAGTCGGTTTCAGCATGTCCTGGGGACCATGCACATGGCCGGCGCGTTCGCCAGACACCTCTATCCCAGCCTGAAGGAGACATTCGGGGAGGCCCTGCCGTCGAAGCCGTTCATCGAAGAACTCCTGAGACTTGCCGGGTTGCTCCACGACGTGGGACACGGCCCCTTCGGGCATTTTTTCGACGACCACTTTCTGCAGCAGTTTCACGTCGGCGGCGAGCGGCTGAACCACGAGATCCTAGGAATGGCCATCATCACGAAGAGGCTAGGGGGGATCATCAAAGCGATCCGCCGAAGCCCGAGCGGGCCGTTTCAGTCGAATGAGCGGCTCGACCCCAGGCAGATCGCCTTCCTGATCAAGAAGCCAGAGGCCGGCCTCGTGGCTGGCTTTCCAGGCTGGCTGCTGGCGCTCCGCCCGCTCTTCTCCGGGATCTACACCGTGGACAACCTTGATTACGTCCAGCGAGACGCCTATATGACCGGCTTCTCGCTTGATATGGTGGACATCGAGCGGCTGCTGCTGTACACGTTCTTCACGCCGAAGGGGCTGACCCTGCACAAAGCCGGAGAGTCGGCCCTGATGCGGTTCCTGAACGCGAAGATCGCCCTTTACGTGAACGTCTACCATCACCGGACGACCAGAGCTATCGACTTGCACATACAGGAGATCTTCAAGGGGACGATGGCGCGGATCGCCCCGTATAATCCGTACAAAGCGCTAGATCGATACCTGGAGTTGACCGATTGGTTTCTGCTCGAGCGGGTCCGCGAGTGGGCCACCTCAAAGGATTCGCACGAGCGGGCGCTGGGAGCGGAATGGGGGAAGATCTTGGGCCGGAAGGTCAAGTGGAAGATGGCATATGACTTCGTGTCCACCATCGAAGAGTCCCAGCGGATGGTCCAGTTTCAGACCGCCACACATCTGGAGGAGGCGATCCGCCGCCATCTATCCAAGCGCTTGTGTGGGATCGAGTTCAAGGTGGACATAGCCGCGCTCGATCCCCGTCCCATCAACCCGCTGGCCGAAGGGAGCAAGCAGATCTTCATGTACAATCCAGCCACGGGCGAGGTATCGCCCAGACCCCTCATGGAGCTATTCCGCGACATCCCACCCAAGGTGGCCCGCTACCGGGTCTTCACTACAGACCGCCGGCATGTCAAGGCCCTCAGCGAGGCCTCCGAGAAGGCCCTGACCGGTTCCGCCGGCGAGTCGGTTCCGACGAATATCTGATCCAGATGCCCTCGCCGCACTATTCCCTGGGGTATGCCACTGTAGGGGCGCTACTTGCTGCGCCCCTCATGAGCAGAGCAAGCAACGGTCCCACGACGGGCGCAGCAAGTAGCGCCCCTACTAACCGCCGTCGGTCCCTTCGCCTCCAAGGATTCGATTATTCCAAGGAAGGCGCCTATTTTTGTGACGATCTGCACACAGAACCGAGAGTGCCTCTTTGGTGATGTTGTGGATGGGGCGATGCACCTCAATGATGCAGGTCGGCTGGTTCAGACAGTGTGGGACGAATTGCCTGCTCGGTGTCCCGGTGCATACCTGGATGCGTTCGTTGTCATGCCCAATCACATTCACGGGATCATCACCGTAGGGGCACCCCTCGTGGGTGCCCAAAAGGGAACTGACAATGGGGCAACCACAAGGGTTGCCCCTACGGTCGGGAGCATCGTGGGAGCGTTCAAGTCGATCACCACCAACGAATACATCCGTGGTGTGACAACCGGATTCCGGCCACCTTTTCTCGGTCGGTTATGGCAACGGAACTATTACGAACACGTCATCCGAAGCGAAGAATCCTTGAACTGCATCAGAGACTATATTGCAACCAATCCCTTCCGTTGGGAACTCGACCGAGAGAATCCGGCGCGTCAAGGCGAAGACGAATTCGATCGCTGGTTGGCAACATTCAAGAGCAGACCGGACAAGAGGAAGAACCCATGATGATTCGCTGCCTCATGGATGACAATACGCAATGGCTGTTATGTGTTCCCCATCCAGCCAGCCGAGCTCGACGCCATGCGCCGACACTTCGTTGTGACCAGCCGGTACGAGTGGATGTTCTGGGGGATGGAGGACCGTCGGGAGTCCTGGCCGGTCTAGGTCCAGAAGCGGCTGAGGGTTCTCGGAAAGCCTGGAAAAATGTTTGACATCTTGGTGAGCGCATGGCAAGCTACGCTGCGCGAAAACACTCCGGTTATGTTCGGCGGAGAGACGTGTAACATCGTGGTCAGGAATGCCGCGTGGAGGAACAGGCGATGATCTATATGATCGAGTTTGACCAGAAGCCAGGGATTACACGGAAGCAGGTAGCCGAAGCGTACCAGCGGTTTGCTAACCACTTCGCAAAGCTCCTCCCGCAGTTTAAACTCGTCGGTTTTTTCTCCCGTGACCTCTACATGGGGCATCGCCCTCAGTACCTTGCACTGTGGGAGTTCTCCGCCTATGCGGATCTCGATGCATGGAACAACCTCTGGACGACGGACGAGGAAGGGCGACGGCTGGCCCAGGAGCTGAACGAATTCGCGCAAGACTGGAATGCCAAGGTATTGGCCAAGCTCCTCTAATACCTTACCGGTCAAGGCTGATGCAGGGTGAGTAAAGGTTCGCGAGCTATCGCGGCGGTGTAGCTCAGTTGGTTAGAGCACGCGGCTCATATCCGCGGAGTCACTGGTTCGAATCCAGTCACCGCCACCAAGTCTTCACGTCTTCTTCCCCTGGCGACGTCTAGCCGCCAGGGGCCTGTCGGAAGACAGCGCATACACGTCATGTGATTCTCGTTTCGATTCACACACTTGTCAACCATATTTCCAACGCAGGTGTTGCGTGCTATACGGGTCGGCATAGTTCCATTATAGCTGCGAGCGGGCTGCGCCGCCTTGCGCGTACGAGAATAGCTGTCGCTGTCCCCAAATGTCTGTTCCGTTTCTCATGAATCTCACAAAAGAGACTTGCGAATCGTGCGAAGGGACGTTATATTAATGTATAACTAAACAACTATTTGGAGGTCGCCATGCACACAACCAATCTGCGTAAGGTCGGCGGCTCGATCATGCTGGCTGTTCCGCCTGCTCTACTCGATGTCTTGCACCTGCGACCGGGCGCTCAGGTCGGCATCGCGGTCGAGAGCGGGCGGCTCGTCGTGGAGCCGCAGAAGCACCCTCGCTATACCTTGAACGAACTCCTCGCCCAATGCGATCCCAAGGCCGGCCTGACAAAGGAAGAGCGTGAATGGCTGGATGATAAGCCCGCGGGCGGTGAGCTGATCTGATGAGGCGGGGCGAAATCTGGCTTGTCGCGCTTGATCCTGCTGCGGGACACGAACAAAAGGGCCGCCGCCCAGTGCTAATCGTGTCGCCGGAGGCCTTCAACCGAGTGACTACAGTGCCAGTGGTTGTCCCGATCACAAGCGGTGGGAAGTTTGCGCGAACGGCCGGGTTTGCCGTGCCTCTGACGGGTACCGGGACCAAAACGACAGGTATCATCCGGTGTGACCAGCCCCGTGCGCTTGATCTCAGCGTGCGCAACGGCAAGAAGCTGGAAAGCGTCCCGGATGCGATCATGGATGAAGTGCTGGCGAGGTTGGCGCCGATTTTCGAGTGATTCGGGTTGCTTGTCCGCAGCGGTGCGATGTCAGCACGCCCGTCCCCAGTAGCCTGCCGACCTGTCGACAGGAACTGATAAGGGATGACAGGGCTTTCACGGGTGAGGCGTGATAGCAACAACGATGATCTCACCCCGCTTGGTCCCGTAGCGCCAGAAGATCCGGTAGGCCGCTGGCGTCTTACTCTCTGCGTAGGTTGCAAAAACCTTTTCGCCTTGCAGACCCTTCAGGCTTTTGTATTCGTGGGCATTGAGACTCGGATGGTGCAGGTTGGTTTCCATGAGGCCGAGGGTCTTTCGTACCGCCTTAAGGCGTTTCTCAAGACCTTTGTCTCGCTCAAGCGCCTCTAGTTGCTTGCTTGCGGTCGGCGTGAATGTCAGCGTGAATAGAGGCAAGTTCAACCGTTAATCGATTTCATCGTTAGCATGCTTAGCAAAAGAGCCGATCTTTCGTGCCTTGCCGCGTCCGGCTTCTTCCAGGCCTCGGCGCACGCTCTCAAGTGCGGCCTTGTTGTTGTAGAGCCAGGCTTCATGGAGTGGAACGGTAACTTCTGGAGAGAGCAGGATCTGGCCCGCCTTGTTGCAAGCGATCTTGAAGCGTAGCCTTTCCACGTCCTCGCCTATTACGGCTTGCAGGGCTTCGATAGCCTTACTGAGGGCGATGCGCTTCTTGCTGTCCAAGGTGCCCTTTCCAACGGGCGTGAAATGCTCGTCTAACAAAGCTTCATTGGATGACATCATTGCGTAATCTCCTTTAGCCTCGCTTCCACCGCTCGATCAAGACCTACCCTCATTTCTTATCCCTATCTTGTGGGCAAAATGATTTTACCCACTTTCCCACACATTGTCAAGTCTCATTCTTCTTTACCTTACGCGGCAACTCACCCCTCGCGAGATTCCTACCCGGGGCGCCCAACCGCTGGAGCGCTAAGGCGAACCTTCCCCCCTTTCACGAAACCATATGATGATCTCATGCCTTTTGGTGTCAAGTGGAGCCTTAGATAGTGACCGCGCGTGTTTCATCTAGTCGTGGAGGCCTTGAACGTGATAACATGCGGGCGGTTTTGATGCGCTGTTGTTGGTGAAGTGAGGGCAGTGCGTAGCGTCGTTGCGCTCGGCGTGTAGCCATAGGCGCTAGTGTAGTGTCTCTTAAATAAGTGGATTTATGTTGTGAAGTGTGATAGATGATGTTCATGGCACGACGCGCTATGCAGATAACCATCAATGAATCCGATCATCGGGAGTTGGAGCGCTG
>Ga0080064_1004741_pt1 | contig 16973 bp, 10 predicted proteins | sample Subgrocontami54m_FD_69260 | JGI IMG/M metagenome (GOLD analysis project Ga0080064, IMG submission 69260) | Subsurface groundwater microbial communities from S. Glens Falls, New York, USA - GMW46 contaminated, 5.4 m (SPADES assembly) (version 2) ...
CCAGGGGGCGCTGCCGGTCGACATCGACGACCTGAAGAAGGAAATCGCCGCGCGGCAGAAGAAGCCCGAGCACGAGGTCGTGCTGAAGGATGTGAAGCCCGCGCCCGTCGGCCTGCCCATCGGCAGCAACTACATCGCGTTCGTGATCGATACTTCCGGCTCGATGCGCGACCCCAATCACGGCGGGTTGTGGCCGATCGCGATCCGCATGGTGGAAACGGTGCTCGATTCCTATCCGACCGTGGACGGCCTCCAGCTGATCGACGCCGATGGCCGGTTCATTCTCGGGCGTCGCAATGCGAGCGGCACCGCGGCGTGGCACCCGGATACGCCGGAGATCCGTGACGATATCAAGCGCCGACTGCGGCGTTATGAGCAGGATACGGTGAGCAACCCGGTGCCCGGCATCTACAACGCGATGCGTTTCCTCTTCGACAAGGACAATCCGAAGATGCGGATGGGCATTTTTGTCTTCGGCGATGAGTTCAATTCGCCCGATGCCGCCGACAGCGTGATCCGCCGGCTCGATGAGCTGAATCCCGCCGACGAAAAGGGTGAGCGTAAAGTCGTGGTCAACGCGGTCGGCTTCCCGACGACCATCCGTTATCAGTTTTCGATGGGCAACACCGGGCTGCGCTTCGCGAATCTGATGCGCACGGTGACGTACCTGCACGGCGGCGCGTTTATCGCGTTGCAGGATTTGTAGCGCCGGTCCCGGCAGGTCGTGGCGACGCAGCCTGGCCTAACCCTTTCGCTTCGGCAGCTTCGTCCGGAAGATCGGCACCGACCGCGGGGTCGACGGAGAGCCACCGGTGTTCTCGAAGCGCGTCCAGCCGGCGTTGCCGACGAAAAAGAAATCGCCGGCGGTCGCGATGCAGCCCAGCGAAGGCGCGGCCATCGTGAGATGAGCGGCTTCGAGCACGGTCACGCGCGTCACCGTTTCAGCCGCGTCGTCGAAATCCAGTCGCAACACCCGATTCGGTCGAAGCCCGTTCTGAATCGCGACCACGCAGCCGTCGGGGGCCAGCGTCAGGCCATCCAGCCCAATCAGCGAAGTGTCCGGCGGCGATTCGATTCGTCGCACCGCCCGATTCGCAAGGTCGACCCGCAGCAACCCGTTCGCGTGGTCTGCGAGAAGGGCGACTCCGGCTGGCAGCAAAACGATGCCTTGCAGCGAGAGGAATTCGGAGCTTTCGGCAAACGGCTCGAGCGCCGCCCCGCCGGACGGGAGCCGCCAAAGCACCGGCGCACCGCTGTCCGGCAGAAACACGCTGCCATCCGTGGCCAGCACCAGGTCGCCGAGCACGTGCGATTGCTGGTCGCCGGCGCGCCGCACCACGGGGATCGTGCGGCGAATCGCACCGCTCTCCAAATCGATTTCCACCAGCGCGGCCGTGCCATCCTGCTCCGGTTGGAACCCACGCATGGCCGGCACCGCCGAGGTCGCGGCCCACAGGGCTCCGGTTGATTCGTCGATGGCAATGCCGAAAACGCCCAACAGGTCGTCGCCCTCCGGCGTGAGCCGCTGCAACGCCCCCTCCCTGGCCCGCCGCCAGACGGCGCGGCCATTGACGTCGCCGAAATAAAACGTGTCGGTCTTCTCCCGCCAGGCAATCCCCTCGATGAGCCCGGTGACATCGCGCAAGGTGAACGCGACCTCGCCCGCGCCCCTGGGATAGAGATTCGCCGCGAGTTTCTTCACGACCGCCTCGAATTCGCTGCGTCCACGCAGCGGCGCAAAATCCTGGGATTTTTCGACCGGCGAATGGAAACCCAGCGCGGCCAGCCGTTCGAGTGTCGCCAACGCGTCGGCCGGGCGATCCGCGGCAAGTTGGGCCGCGGCGAGATTGACGAGGATGCGTGGAAAATCCGGTCGCAGCGCCGCAGCCGCTTCCATCTTCGCCAGGTACGTCGCAGGGTCCTTCGCGTCGGCGGCCGCCGCCGCTTCGCGGGCGAGACGCATCGCTTCCGCCGCCGCGGGAACTTCGGCCGCAATCGCGCACGTCACCATCGCCAGAAGTACGCAGCTCGCGATCGTTGCGCGAGGCAGTGATGCCGGCGGTGGACCATTACCCGGCTGGCCCGGGCTCCTCGGCTGAAAGCTCAAATGCCAAGAATCATCCGCAGCAGAGCAGAGACAATGGAAAGCGGATTGCCGCCCCCGCCGCTGCTGCCGCCGCCGGGAGGACCGCCGCCGCCACCCGGCGAACCGCCAGATTGGCCGCCGCCGCCGCTCTGGCCGCCGCCCTGCTGGCCACCTTGTGAACCGCTCTGGCCGCCTTGCTGACCCGATTGGCCGGATTGGCCACCCTGGCCGCCCTGGCCCGAGCCGCTGCGCCCGCCGCGCTGGTTGGAAGCGACTTGTCGCTGGCCGCCGCCTTGCTTTCCGCCGACTTGGCCGGAATCGCCGCCTTCGCCGCCCTCGCCCCCTTCACCACCCTCACCGCCAGCGCCAGAGCCGCCCTTGCCTCCTTTGCCGCCCTTGGCGCTGCGATCCGCTATGCGGCCACTGTCATCGGCGCCGTCACCATTGCCGCCGGCACCACTGCCACCGGCCTTGTCGCCCTCGCCACCCGCGCCGCCTTTTCCGCCGCCGGCGGGCCGCCCTGTGCCGCCATTGCCGCCGGGACCGTCGTCCCGGCCGTAGGGATACTTGTCTTCGCCATTGGGAATTCCATCGCCGTCGATGTCCGGATCCTGGTCATTCGGGATCCCGTCGCCGTCCATGTCGTTGTCCATGGAGTTGGGAATCCCATCGCCGTCGATGTCGCCGTCCGCTCCATCGATGCCATTGCCGCCGCCTGCGCCGCCTTTTGCGGCTGCGCCCCCCGCACCGCCGCCTTCACCGCGGCGTCCATACACGCCGGAAAACGTGAAGCGCACGTAGTCCACCTGGCTGCTGGCCAACGTCGCGCGATTGCGAATCGCCGCATCGCGCACCGTCTCCATATCCCACTTCTTCTTCCGCGCCTCCTCCCGGTCGGGGAGTGGGCCAAACAGATACGTGAGGTTCTCGTGCCGGTAACGCACGTACCAGCCCTCATCACTCGGGCCCAGCCCCGTGGCGTTGATGCCGGTGTATTTCTGGCGGAACTCGTCCGCCGGCAACACCATCAAGTCATCGATGGCAACGACTGGGAAAATCATCGTGACCGCTCGAACGGCCGGCGAGACGGCCGACACGGCCAGGACGATGAGGGGCAGGCGAAAGAGATTCACGGCTAGGGGTTGAGGTGGCCGATCAGAGACCGGAGGGAATCGTGCGGCCTTTCTCGACGCGATTACCGCCACCGGCGCCAGAGGGCCCTTTGCCGCCCGTACCGGTGCCTTTTTCGTGCTGCTGGGTTTTACCGGCGACCTGTTGCTGCTGGCCGCCGACGATGCCAGCCGCGCCGGCGCTTGGCTCGATCCGCATCGCGGAATCACCAATCGCTACTTGTGAAGGTTTGTCGCCCGCGCCCGCAGCGCCGGCTCCTTGTTGACCGGGCAACCCGCCGAGTTGCTTCACCTGAACGCCATCTGGCTGGGCGCCCGCCTCACCGGCGCCGGCGATCGGGCTGCCGGCGGCATTTGGATTTTCCGGGCTGGCGGCGCCACCTTGGGCGCCTCCGCCCTGAGCGCCACCACCTTGAGCGTTCGCTGCCTGCTGCTGCTCGCCCCCGGCTCCGCCACCTTGCGCCCCTTGCGGCAGTTGGCCTTGCTGGCCACCCCCACCTGCCTGCTGTTGACCCGGCGGAATTCCGCCGCTGCCGCCTTTCTGGCCATTCGGATTCTGCTGGCCGCCAACTTTGTCGCTGCGCGCGTTTTCGTCTCCCGGCAGCTCAAAATCACCGAGCATGCCGTATTCGGTTTTCTTTTCCGCCGGCTGGCTCGAGCCATCGAGCAGCACAGGATCCGGCAACGGCCCCCTGCCGGACGTCGAACGCGAAGTCGGGGTCGGGCGTTGAACGGTGGAAGCGGTCTTGGTCGAGGACGGTGTCGGCCGCGCCTGGTCGGCGGCCCAAGCCACACTCACTGACAATACAGCAATCGCCAGCGTGCTGGCGCCGCGGCGGACGGGGATGAGGGTCATGGGAAAGTTGTTGCCGGGAAATTTCACACCGTTGCGGAAAGCGTAAGCTTTTCGCGACTGACATTCGGCGAAACGCTCACGCGTTCCGCTACAATCCGTGCGACGATCTTCATGCTGGGAGTGAAGTTTTCCGATTAACCGCGGTCCGAGGACACGCTGCAGGCGACCGTGACGACCGGCGGTGCCGTTCCGTTGCGAACCTGCAACAGCATCTGCACGTCGCGGTAGCCCTTGCGGCGGCCGACCACCTCGTAATCGCCCGGCAGTATCCGCACCACGCGCGTGTCGAACTTCTCGGGCTGGCGATAGTTCGTGATCTGCACCCAGGTGTTGCCATCGGACTTGAAGGTGACCTCGACCGGCTTGTTCTGCTGCATGAGCAGATTGTGCAGCTGGTTCACGCGCTCGCTGTTCACGAGGTACGACGGCTTCACCGCCATTGCGTCGTTGAAGCGTTTGATCGCGGCCTGAAAGTCCGCCTTGTTCGCGAGGGTCTCCGCCGCCTCGACGTATTTCTCATATTGCAGCAAGGCCCGAATGATGGTGCCCGCCCGCATGTAGCCGTCCTTGGCCTCGGCATGATCGGGCTCGAGCTGCAGCGTTTCGTTGTACGCTTCGCGCGCTTCCCTCCATTGATAGGCCTTCTCGTAGGCGAACGCCTTCGCGACCGACTTCTGCACGGCTTCCTTGTGCGCGTTCTCGCGCGCCGCTTTCAGCAATGCCTGCACATCGGTTTTTTGCGGATAAACTTTCAGCGCGTTCTGGTATTCGGAGATCGCCTTCGGCCAATCCTTCGTCTTCACCGCGGCGTCGGCGGCGGACTTGGCGGTGGCGAACTTCGTCTCCTTTTCCAGGCGCGCCGCACGGGACTGACCCTCCTGCGCGGAGGCGGAAAACGCATCGAGCGCGAAGGCCTTCTTGTACGACTCGGCGGCTTCAGCGTATTGCGCGTCCTTCTCCAATTTCTCGCCCTGCTTGAGCAGCGCGTAAACCCGGTCGATGTTCTCCGCGCGCTTCAGGCCTTGTAGCCCGGCTTCGTTCGCCGGCGATTTCTCCAGCGCGGCTTGGAACGCTTTCCTGGCGGCCTCTTTCTCTCCGCTCGCGAGTGCCTTTTGGCCCGCGATGAGGTTGTCCCGCACGTAGTCCGCCAGCGCCTGCGCGGCCTTGTTCAACTCGGCCTCGCCCCGATCGAAGACCTTCTTGGCCCCCGTGAAATTACCGTCGTTCAACAGCTGGCGGCCGGCGCTCGCGGCTTCAAAGGCCGCGTCCAGGGTTCCGGGCGCGAGGGCGCGCGCAATCTCGAGGTCCTTGATCCGCAGGAGAATCTTGTCATAGCCCTGCTTCGCTTCGCCCTTGATTTTGACGTTCCTGGTGAATTCGTCGATGTCCTTGTTCAGCGCCTGGAATACGGCGAAGGACTGGCTGAACTCGTGTTTCTTCAGCAGCGTTTCGCCCTCCTGGAAGTGCTGCTGCATGACCACCATCTGCTCGAACTGCACCGGGTGATCCGTCGGCATCCGCATCAATTCCCGCAGCGATTTCGACGCCATCTCGTGCGCCTGTTCGGCCTTCGCCTCGGTGATGAAGGCGGAATTGGCATCCGCCACGGTTTGGCCCGGCGCGGTGACCGCGTGCCGCGGCGAGAAAATCTCGGGTCCCAGGACGAGCTTCGCGACCCGAATCACGATACCCGCGGCGAACAGCAGCCCGAAGAAACCGCCGACGCTCCAAGCCAATACGCGTTTCCAGGTCCACCGACGATTCTGTTGTTCGCGACCGGCGTCAGGATTCCAATGGATGATGCGCCGCTTTTTTGAGCCCGACTCGAGATCCGCTGACATGGTAATGGGGGAGGAAAGACGTTGAGAAACTTGAAGCAGTTAGACGAACAAGCCCGCTGGTCGTTCAGAATGAAGGGGGCATTCCGGACGACGGAATGATGCTGGGATCGTGCCAAAATGCAAAGGGCATTCGGCAAATCCGCGGACCCTTTCCGCCCGGGATGGGTCGCACCCGCACTGCCGGACACTTGCCAATCCGGCCGCGTGAATTAACGATTTCTTCGCGCCCCGCCGCCCCGCTTCACCATGAAAGTGACCGTCCACCCTGCCTTACTCGCCACCCTGACCGCGCTGCTCCTGGCCGGTTGCTACCAGGTTCCCGTCACCGGTCGCAAGGCGATGAACCTCGTCGACGACAAGGAAGTGACGAAGATGAGCATCTCGATGTTCGACGACATGAAGCGTCGGTATAAGGTTTCCCACGACAAGGAACGCATCGAGCAGCTCCAGCGTGTCGGCGACCGCATCTCGAAGGTGGTGTTCTGGGACATGCCGGATGCGGACTGGGAGTTCGTCGTGTTCGATGTGCCGCAGATCAACGCGTTCGCGATGGCCGGCGGCAAGGTCGGCGTGTTCACGGGGCTGTACAAAATCGCCAAGACCGACGATCAACTCGCCTCCGTCATCGCGCACGAGATTGCCCACGTCACCGCGAAGCACGTGCACGAGAAACTTTCGCGCGACATGGCGGTGACCACGGTGGGCGCGGTCGGCATGATCGGCGGACTGGCCGGCGGCGTGTCGGGCCTCACGGTGGATGCGCTCAGCCAGGTCTACGGCTTGACCACGGGCATCAGCGGTTTCGCTTTCGACCGTTCCAAGGAAAAGGAGGCGGATTATATCGGCCTGATGTACATGGCGCGCGCCGGTTACGATCCGCACGAAGCCGTGACGGTGCTGCAAAACCTGGAGACGGAATCCGCAAACGACCCGGCGGGTCCCGCGATTCTCTCGACCCACCCCTCCCATCCCGAGCGCATCATCGCCATCGAGGACGCGCTGCCCAAGGCGCTCGACGAGCGTGCGAAGAGCGGCCGCCAGATCGTGAAGTAGGCCGCGCGAACTCCGAGGGCCGGTAGGGCGCGACCGCTGGGCGCGCCGAAATGAATCCGTAATTCCGCAGAGAATGCGGCGGGCCCAGCGGTCCCGCCCTACCTTCGAGCCGGCTTATTCGACGCCGCTTCAATCGCGCCGCGAGAGCAGGTACAGCAGGTTGAGCAGCGCGCTGATAAAGGCGGCGACGTAAGTCAGCGCCGCGGCGTCGAGCGTTTGGTTGACGCCCGGCATCTCGTCGCGATCGAGAATCCCGAGTTCAACCAGCTGCGCCTTCGCCCGGCGGCTGGCGTCGAACTCGACCGGCAGGGTAATCAACTGGAAGAGGCTGAGCACCGCGTAGCACATGATCGCCACGTCGAGCATGATGCCCGTCAGTCCACGGACGAAGAACCAGCTCGCGAGGATCACGAAGGGCAGGATCGACGAGACGATCTGCGTGGCCGGCACGAGTGCCATGCGGAAATGCAGCATCGAGTAGCCGACCTTGTGCTGAATCGCGTGCCCCGCCTCGTGTGCGGCCACGCCCAGCGCCGCGAGGCTGGTGCCGCGGTAATTCTCTTCGGACAGGACGAGCACTTTCTTCGTCGGGTCGTAATGGTCGGTCAGATGGCCGCTGGTTTCCTCGATCGTGACGTCCTGGACGCCGGCATGCGCCATGACGGCCTCCGCCGCCTCGCGGCCGGTAATGCCGCCGCGCGAGGGAATCTTCACGTTCTTCGCATAGGCGCTCGAAACGCGGATTTGGGCGTAGAGCGCGAAGATGAAGACCGCGATGAACAGGACCATGAAAAGTCCGTTCGAAATGAAGATGAAAGCAAAGGTGTTCATGGGAGAGTTGAGCTACGCGTGGTCCGGTTCCCCGGCATTACGCTGACGACAGGTTATGAAAAACGCGCGATTTGCCAGTGGAAATCGCACGATTGGAATGCGTTCAGAACTTTCTAAACGCCCTCCTCAGCCAACGGAGAAATTCAGTTGCCCGCGAATGGACGCGAATCTGCGCGAATGAAAACCGGATGGGAGAGGGCGATTCATTGGATGGTGAGCGCCCGTGTGATGCCGCGCTGATGTTGATTTCTGCTCTGAAATTCGCGGCAATTCGCGTGATTAGCGGGCAGCCTTTTGCCTTGTCACGGCTCAATCCAGCTTCGGCACGTCGACCCACCGACGTTCCGCCCAGGATTTGAGCGCCATTTCGGCCAGCTGCACTCCCTTCGCGCCCTGCAGCAGCGTCCAGGGGAACGGGGTGTTCTTCACCACGTGCTTCAGGAACAGCTCCCACTGGACCTTGAACGCGTTGTCGTACGCGCCTTGGTCGGGCACCACCGGCCAGCCGTCGAAATATTTGATCGGGCTGTCGATATCCGGATTCCAGATGCAGCGCGGCGTCGCGGAAAGATGCTGCGCGACACAATTGCGGAGCCCGGCGACCGCCGTGCCGTGCGTGCCGTCGACCTGCAACGTCAGCAAGTCGTCGCGCCGCACGCGCACGCACCACGAAGAGTTGAAGTGGCAGATGGTGCCATTCACCAGTTCGAACGTGGCGTAGGCCGAGTCGTCCGCCGTCGCCTTGTACGGCTGGCCGCTCTCGTCCCACCGCTTCGGCACGTGGGTGGCGCCGAGGCAGGTGAGCGACTTCACTTCGCCGAAGAGATTCTGAATGACGTACTGCCAGTGGCAGAGCATGTCGACGATGATGCCCCCGTCGTCCTCCTTCCGATAATTCCACGACGGCCGCTGCAGGTTCTCGTGCTCGCCGGTGAAGACCCAGTAGCCGAACTCGCCGCGCACCGAAAGGATTTTCCCGAAGAATCCCGTGTCGATCAGGTACTTCAACTTGAGCAGGCCGGGGAGCCACAGCTTGTCCTGCACGACGCCGTTTTTCAGGCCGGCCGCGGTGACTTCCTTCGCCAGCGCCAGCGCCTCGGCGGAGGTCGTCGCGGTCGGCTTCTCGCAATAAATGTGTTTCTTCGCCGCGATCGCCTTGCGCACGCCGGCCGGCCGCTGGCCCGTGAGCGTCGCGTCGAAATAAATCTGGTTCGCCGGATCGGCGAGGGCGCTGTCGAGATTGGTGGTGAACCGCTTCACGCCGGCGCGCGTGGCAAGGGCCGAGAGCTTCGCTTCATTGCGGCCGACCAGCACCGGGTCGGGCAGGATGACCTCGCCTTCGCCGAGTTTGACGCCCCCCTGATCGATGATCGCCTTGATCGATCGCAGCAGGTGCTGATTCGTCCCCATGCGTCCGGTGACGCCGTTCATGATGATGCCGATTTTGTGCGTGGTCATGGAAATGTAGACTTCTGCGCGGGAACATTCGCCAAGTCTAGAGCGAAGCGATTGAACAGAAGACCGCGAAGGTCGCTGAGGAATTTTTAACCGCGGAGTACGCGAATCACGCGGAATACACGCGGACATCGGCTCCGCTGATTCCGCGTATTTCGCGTGATCCGCGGTTAAGCTCGGTTGTTCGTATTTCGCGTACTCCGCGGTTCGCAGCTACTCGCCGGGTTTCTTCGTGCACTGCGGCTGCGCACCGGCCGGCAGCGACGGGATGCCGCCCTCGCCCGCTTTCGGCAAGGTGCCGTTCAGCTCCTGGCGCCAATGCGCCACGTCACCACCGGGGCAATACACATAAATCATGTGCATCGGCTCGTCCCCCGTGTTCGTCAGCTGGTGAAAGAGCGTCGGCGGCATGAACACGGCCTGGCCCGCCTTGATCGGACTGCGTTCGTTGCCGACGCAAATCTCCCCCTCGCCCTGCACGATGAAGTAAACCTCCTCCTGCTCCTGGTTATGCCACGGCACCTGGCCGCCGCGCGGTTCGAGGATCGAGTAGCCCATCGAGAAACCCTTGGCGGGAATCGGCTGCCCGAGTTGCCCGACGAGCCCGCGCCCCCAACGGCGCGCGGGAAAGGTGCCACCCGGAATTTTCGCGAGATCAGCGATGATCATAGTCCGGGAACGCGAACAGGGAACGACGCGGACGGCGAACCGAAAGCATGCGCCACGGAGCGCGCGAAGAGTACGGCCTTCCCCCGAACATTTCGCCAAGGCATTTAACCGCGGAGTGCGCGAATCACGCGGAACACACCCGGACATCGACTCCGCCGATTCCGCGTATTTCGCGTGATCCGCGGTTAAAAAAATCCGCGGTTGCACGGCCGGCGCGTCAGAACGGATACCCGATCGACAGATGCCACGTGCCGGGCGGATCGTCGGGCCGCGGGTTGATGTTGCGGCCGTATTCCAGGCGCACCGGACCGATCAAAGTCTGGTACCGCACACCCAGTCCCACCGAGTAGAGCCGCTCCGCGAACGGATAGTCCCGCAGCGAAACCGCGGTGCCCACGGCATCACCAAACGCCACCACGGACCAGTTGGGTGTCAGCGCCTGTTCGAGTTCGAGATTGCCGAGCAGGAAGCTCTTCGCGCCGATGAACAATCCGTCGGGTCCACGCGGCGCGGCCTCACCGCGCTGGTAACCGCGAATGCTGTTGTCGCCGCCAGGATAGAACCGCTTGTTGACCGGCAGGGTCCGGTCATCCGAGCCATACGTCGTGATGACCCCATGCGACAGTCCGACGTGAAACCACCGGCCGGCGCCCCAGCCGCTGTGGTAGGCGCCGGAGATCTCGTAGCGCTGGTAGGTGGTCTGCCCGCCCAACTTCGGATCGGCCGTTTCGATCTGGGCCGACCAGTGATAACCGTGACGCGGTCGCAGCGGGTTGTCGCGTCGGTCACCAGTGAGTTGGAGATTCACGCTCGCTGCATTCACCTGCTTCTCGTCGGTCGCCTGGGTGGACAGCGAGTTGCGGCGATTCCGCAACGCCTGGAAGGTGTAGCCCGCCATCAGCTCGCCATTCGTCGCGCGGACCGGCCGCTTCAGGGCAAGGTTCACGCCGAATTCCTGCCGCAGGAAGGCAATCTCGCGACGCTGCAGGCCGAAGAGCTTCGCCGTGCCATCGAGCGACTCGCCAAACAACTCCGGCACCGTGTAGGTGTATTCGCCATTCGTGCTCTTCATCGACTGCACCAGCTCGAGCCGGCTCTGGTGCGCGAGGCCGAAGATATTCATCTGCCGATGTTCGATCCCGGCGCGCAGTTGTTCGTAGCTCCCATAGCCCATCAGCAGATTGGTCTCGTACCGCGGCCCCTCGCGCACGACGAACACCGGATCGCGCACTTCGGCCTCCGGTGGGTCGTACCGGAGATCGACCGATTCGAAGACGCCGAGCCGCGAGATGCGGTACCGGGCCCGCTCGAGCGCGACCAGGTTCAACGGATCGCCGGGCGCCAGTTGCACGCGACGCCGCAGCACGTTGACGCGCGTGGCGACGTTGCCGGTGAAGCGGACGGTGCCGACCTTGACGCTGGAGCCGGGCACAATCGTGGCCACCACCGTCGCGGGCTTCACGCCGTCGCTCGGCTTGCCCGCCTGGGCGGGCTCGCCCGCTTCGGCTTCGACATGCACGCCCACGTCGGGGTATCCCTTGGCGTAATACGCCTGGCGAATCGCCTCGCGCACATCGTCTTCGACGGTGGATGACCACGGCTTCTTCAACCACGGTTTCGTCGGCGGCAGCTGGACGGGATCCCCGTCATCGCGCTGGAAGCGCACAGCGCTGACTTCCCACCGCTGGCCCTCCTTGACGGTAACGTGGACGACGACGCGGCCGGTGGCATCGTCCGGCTCGCTCCGCGCCCGCACGTCGGCCTCGGCGTAACCGCGGGTTTTCAACTCGCCGACCAGCGCGTCGACCCCGCGGCTGATGCGGGAAGGAGAATAGGCGTTGTTTCGCGCCGTTCCGAACACCGTCGAGTCCGACCGAAAGAAAGCCCTCGCCTGCCGGATCGACATCACAGTCAAGCCGTCAAACGCGACGTCCGCGATGTGATACCGCAGGCCGGGCTTGAGCTTGAATCGCACCTGCGTCGCCTCGAGCGGCCGCGGCAGCGGATTCGCGAATGTCGGATCGAACACGAGCGATTTGCGACCGCCGCCGGCCAGCGTCGCCTCGATCGCGATGTGGGGCTTTTGAAACCCTTCCTCGCCGAGCGACGAGGACAGGATGACCGCGGCGTCCTCGATCGCATTGGCGTCGAGGGACGATTTTACCTCGGTGGCCAGCAACCGCTGCAGCGCCAGCCGCAGTTCGCGATCGCGCAGCATGCCGGCGCCGTCGACGCTGATTTTGGCGGCGGGTACGGTGGACTTCGCGGCGCGGCCGCATGGCGCCGCGAGCGCGAGCACCGCGAACGCCATTGTCCAGCGGACAACCTGGCGGGAATCCTCAAAAACCGAAGCCTCGCTACTTCTTCGCATGCTCCGTCTTCGGCTCCGTGTTCCGCTTGTCCCGGAAGATCCGCCACTTCACGCCGGCATTGTACTCGTCGAATTCGTTGTATTCGCCGGTCAATGACCAACGATCCGAGAGCTTGTACTCGATGTCGTAGGTTTCCCTTCCTTGCCGCGAGACTTTCTCGCCGGACGCGATGCTCAAGCGGTCGGCATCGGCGGCATCCGCGCCGAGGCTGCCGAGCAGACTCGATCCGAGGAAATAGCCGATGTTGGCCATGCGTTGGGTGGCCGAGCCGTTGATTTCGTTGCTCGGCGCGGCCCCGGTCATGACCATCAGCAGCACCTGTTCGGAATCGAGCGCGGGACTCGAGGTGAACGTGACGTTCGGCTGCGCCGCGTCGCCGTCGATTTCCATCGTCAGGTCGTAGCCATAACGGCGGCCGGTTGCGCGCAGATAAATCGCCGGCTGGTACGGGTCGGCCTCGGTGAGCCGGACGGAACCCTGCGTCACCGCGAAACTCGCGAAGGGCATGCGCACGCGGCCATCATCGATCGCCACCTCGCCAATCGCCCGTGGTTCGCCGAGGGTGCCACTCAACCGAAAATGCGCCGACGCCACTCCGACGAACACCGGCGTGCGGAGGCGCATGAACTGATCGCCGCTCACCCCGATGGCGAGCGACCACGCATTCACCGGGGGCATCTCGATCGCGAAATACGGCGGACGTCGGGTCGGGCTCGTGCCGCCGCCCTTGGGCAGGAACGCGCGCACATCGGACAGGAAGAGGCTGTCGCGCAGTTTCACGTTGCCGCTGAGTCGCGGCATCCCGCCCGCCGGCGTCTGCAGCTTCAGATCGAGGTCGCCGCGCAGCAGCAGCCCGGTCTGGCGGACGAACGGCAGGTTTTCTCCGCGCAGCGCGAGATCAAACCGCGGCGCGGAATTCTCGGGCAGTTCGATCGTGCCCGTGAGCGTAATCGGTTGACCGCCGCTCCGCGCCGTCACGCCGCGCAGCGCGAGCTTGCGGCCCGCAAGCGCGATGTCGGCGTTGATTTCCTGCAGCACCCCCAGGGGACCCAGCGGCCGCGACGCGGCGTCGCGCAACTTGAGAAAGCCCTCCAGTCCGCCGCTCTTGTAATGAAGATCGGCCTGCAGCCGCCCTTTCGGCGCCAGCATGGCTGGCAGGAAGCGCGCGAAGACCGCCACGTCCGCATCCGGAATCTCGAGACGCAGGTCCGCGCCGTTGCGCGCGGTGGCGAGCGGCGCTTTGAGCAGCTGATCCCATTTCCCGTCCGTGACTGGCAGCCGCCCTTGGGCCCGCACCGCCTGGCCTTCGACGCTGAGCGAGAACTTCGTCAGCGTCACGCCGTCGCGATCGCCGGTGATCTCCACGTCGAGATCGTCGACCGCCGGCAACGCGCGCTGCACCCGTTTGGGGTCGACGGCGATCCGGGCCGCCTTGAGCCGCGCATAGCCTTGCGGACGCTGCCACGTGCCCTTGAGCTGCGCCGAGGCCTGGGGATCCTTCAGGTCAATTCCGCTGGCGGCGGCGAGCTTTTGCCAGAACGCGGAGTTCGGCTCCACGGTCGCCTCCAATTGCAGCGCGCCATTCTGATCGATCTGCAGCAGCGGTTTTGTCACGGGCGAGATGCGAATCGGCAGCCGGCCAACCGCGTTGACGACATTGGCCTCGCTCTCGGTCGCGCGCAGGGCGTCGATGTGCAGGCCGTCCTTTTCGCCGCGGGCCGACACCGTCACCGCCGCCGTGCGCCCCTCGGCGATCTCCAGGGCCGCGCCGGCACTCAGGGTGAAGTTCATCGGGCCGCGATCCCACGCACCCTGCAACGCCAGCAAGGTCAGCTGCCATGCCGGACCAGGCGTCGGCACAAAATCCGTTAACCAGCGCGACGAAATCTCGCGCGCGGACAATTCGATTCGGCCGGTCTCGCCGACGGTGGCGGACGCGGAGATGCTGGCGCGATCGCCGACCAGGCGAAACGACTCGAGCTGCAGCTGCGGTTTCCAGCGGATGACCGCCGGTTCCGCCAGGTGAAGCCGCTCGGTGTCCCCTTGGGCCAGCGTGAACGCGGTCAGCCGCAGCGATTCGCGGTCGGCGCGGCCGGCGGCGGTGATTTTCGACGCGCTCGCGACGGCTTCGACTTTGAAATCGTCGATCGTCACCGCGGTTCCGCGCCAGTCCGCCGTCAGTGCGAAAGGATTGAAGTTGGGCGCCTTCACGCCGTTCACCGTGGCGTGACCGGCATGTTTGAGCTCAGTGAGCGCGCCGGAGGCCTGCGCACTTATTTTCACGGTCTCGAACCCGGGTTGCGCGGGCAGCCAGCGGGCGATCGATTGCCGGCGAACTTCGCCTACCACCGCTGAATCGAGAACCTGTTTCTCGCGGATGTCGTAGCCACCGCGTGCCGTGAGCTGCTCGCCTGCGCCGCCCACGATCGTGGCGTCACTCACCTCGATTCGCGGCCAGTTCAGCCGCCCTCGGGCGCTGACGCTCCGCAGGTTCACGTCGCGCGCGGCAAGACCGTGCGCCTCCAGCGTGAACTCGACCACCGGAGCCGGCGCGAATCCGGAAACCAGTTTCGCCTCGCCCTGGACATTTCCTTTCGCGGCAAACCACGGTTGCTTGGCCAAGTCGGCGGCGAGCACAAACCGGGCCGCGCTCTCGCGGAGCTTGCCGCTGCGCTCGATCGTCACCGGCGCGGTGAGGTTAGCGGTGATGCCCGGCAGCAGCGCTTGAAACGCTTCGACGGTAAACGCCACGAGGTCGCCGGTGCCGCGCGCCGTGATTTCCAGCGGCGGCGCCGATTTGCCGGGCACGGGTTCACCTTTGGCCGAGACGTTCGCGGCGAAGCTCCCCGCGCGCCAATTGATTTCGGCCGAGCCGCCGAGCTTCGTGTACGCTGCGCCGAGTCGCAGCTTGTCCGCGGGCACCACCCAATCCTGCGCCTTGAGCGCGGCTTCCGCCGGCAACCAGCCGCGAGGGGCGAATTTCGCCGCAAAGGACGCCGGCTGCTCGAAAACGCGAAATTCGCCCGTGACCCGGTCGCCGGCACTTTCGAGTTTCGCCGCCAGCGAATTCGCGGCGGCCGGCGGCGTGTGCGCCGCCACGCGCAACGTGTCGTCGCGGCCGAACGCGACGCTCGCATCGACTTTCAGCGCGCGATAAGCGACACCGTCTGCGATGAGTTCGCGGGACGCCCAGCGCGCGGAATCGACCGCGATCTCGCCACCGGGGAAACGAACGACGCCGGCGCCGGCTGTGGCCTTCGGCAGCCAACGGCCGAGGGCGGTCGCGATGCGTTGCAGTTGGCCGCGAAGAGGCATCCAGCCGCGGGCGGCGTCTGGGTTTGCCGGCGGTGCCTTCGAGGGTTCCACCTCCACGCGCCAGTTTCCCGCGGTGATGACATGATCGCCCGCCTGCCAGTGGCGCCATCCCCAAAGTACCGGTGTGTCGGCCTCGGCTCGGGTCACCGTGACGCGCACGTTGGCGCGGTGGTATTCCACGTCGTGCAAGGCGAACCGCGAGTAGCCGAGGCGTTCGTACCGCGCGAAGGTCAGTCCGCGCGACGCCCCTGCCCATCGCACAACCGGGCCGAGCCACAGCGGCAGCGTCGCCACGAGCAGGACCGCGCCGATCGAAAGAGCGACGAAGATGAGCAGTAGGCGGCGACGCATTGCGAGGCGAACCGCTCGCGCGGCTTCAGGCGGCCGGCGCCAAGCCGCTGCGTTGAAGAAGCGCGTTCAGATCGGGGTCTCGACCCATGAAATCCCGATACAGTTCCGCCGGATCAGCGGAATTTCCGCGACTGAGGATTTTCTCCACGAACTCGGAACCCACGCGTGGATTGAAGATTCCCTCGCGTTTGAAGCGCGTGAAGGCGTCGGCATCGAGCACTTCCGCCCATTTATAGGAATAATAACCGGCCGCGTAGCCGACCGGGTCGGCGAAGATGTGCGTGAAGCGCTTCACGATCGTCGGCGCAGGTGGCTCGGTGGGGACGAGGCATTCCGCAATCAACGCGCGGACCTTCGGTTCCACATCGGGCTCGCTCGCAAATTCCGCCGTGCGCGTGTGGAGCAGCAGGTCCATCTTGGCGAACGCGACCTGCCGCATCGTCACGCAGGCCGAGCGGAAATTCTTCGCCGCAATCATCTTTGCGAAAATCTCCTCCGGAATCGGCGCGCCCGTTTCGTGATGCCGCGCGAACAGGTCGAGGCTCTCGCGCTCCCACGTCCAGTTCTCCATGATTTGCGAGGGCAGCTCGACGAAATCCCACGCCACGTTCACGCCGTTCAACGACTTGATTTCCACTTCGCCGAGCAGGTGGTGCAGCAGATGGCCGAACTCATGAAAGATAGTTTCGGCCTCGCGGTGGGTCAGCAAGGCCGGTCGGCCCTCGGCCGGCGGCGTCATGTTGCCGCAAATCAGCCCGAGGTGGGGAGCGCGCGTGCCGTCGGGTCGCGGACCACCGGTGATCAGAGAGTTCATCCACGCGCCGCCGCGCTTCGACTCGCGGGGGTGCCAGTCGGCGTAGAACGAGCCCACGTGCGTGCCGGCCCGGTCGAACACGTCGTAGTATTTCACCTCGGCGTGCCACGTCTCGACTTCGTGTAGGGCGGGGTCTCCCGACCCCGCCGCCTCGCGACGCGACCGAACGGCGGGATCGGGAGACCCCGCCCTACATGTAG
>Ga0080064_1004746_pt1 | contig 16953 bp, 18 predicted proteins | sample Subgrocontami54m_FD_69260 | JGI IMG/M metagenome (GOLD analysis project Ga0080064, IMG submission 69260) | Subsurface groundwater microbial communities from S. Glens Falls, New York, USA - GMW46 contaminated, 5.4 m (SPADES assembly) (version 2) ...
GGAGATCGTCGCTTATTGGATCCCCTCGTCCGGGCGCTGCAGTAGGGGCGGGGGGATCGTCAGCCCGAGCAGCTTGGCGGTCTTGAGGTTGATCGTCAGCGAGAAGCGACTCGGCCGCTCCACGGGAATTTCGCCGGCCGGCACGCCGTTCAAGACCTTCACGACGTGCGTGCCAGCCTGCCGGAACATCTCGAGGAGATGCGGCCCGTATCCCATGAGACCCCCGTCCTCGGCGAACCCCGGAAACGGCATGATCGTCGGCAGCCGGTGCCGGGTCGCCAGGTCAGCGATCTGCTTGCGGAATGCATTGAAGACCGGCGACGAGAGAACGAGCAGGGCGCCGGCGCGCGCCTTGTTCGCCAACTGGAGCGCGGGCTCCAGGTCCTTGGGCTGTGGCGCCTCGACGGGCTGAAGCTGCAGGCGTAGTGTGCGCGCAGCGGCTTCTGCGGCGCGCAGCTGAGCCGGCCCGGTGGCCGGGTCCCAGAGCACCGCCACGCGCGAGAGCCTCGGCACCGCCTCCTGCAGGAGCTGAAGCCACTTTCCGCTCAGCTCGGGAAAGTCGAGAAACAGCCCGGTCACGTTGCGCCCCGGCCGCGCCAGGCTCGCGACGAGCCCGGTGGCAACGGGATCGGTTTCCAGGTCCACCGCGACGACCGGGATGCTGGGTGCCAGCGCCGCAGCTGCGGTGACGCTCACCGGGCCGATCGCGAGGATGACGTCGACCGTGAGCCGGACGAGCTCCCGTGCGAGCGCGATCATCTGCTCTTGCGACGCCGACTTCATGCGGTACTCGATCGTGAGGTTCGCTCCGTCGACGTAGCCGCTCTCTCGGAGGGCCTGCCTAAAGCCATCGAAGTCGGTGCGGAACCTCGGATTGTCGGGTGCCGGCCGAAGCACACCAACCCGGTATACCTTGCCGGCCCGCTGGGCGCGCGCGGCCACCGGAGCGGCGAACACGCAGACGGAGGCGGCGATGAAGACGCGGCGATTCATCATTGAATCACCTCCTCCGCCCGTCCCAGCAGCGACTGCGGGATCGTGAGCCCGATCGCCTTAGCGGTCTTGAGGTTGATCACCAGCTCGAACTTGGTGGGCTGCTCGACGGGCAGGTCGGCGGGCTTCGCGCCCTTGAGGATCTTATGCACGTAGGTCGCAGCGCGCCGGAACAAGTCCGAGCGGTCCGGCCCATAGGCGGCGAGGCCGCCACGCTCCACGAATCCCCTCAGATGAAATATCGACGGCAGGCGGCGCTTGAGGGCGAAATCGGCGATCCGTTGCTCATTCGTGACGAATACAGGGGACGGCGCGATGACAAGGGCACCCACCCGAGCCTTGGTCGCGCTCTCGAATGCCTTGTCGAGGTCTTGCGTGGTCCGCACTTCCAGCGAATGGAGTTGGAGTCCGAGCTGTCGCCCGGGCTGCTGGATGTCTTTCCAGATTTGCGCCGCGACCAGGCCCTCCGGGTTCCACATCACCCCGACGCGAGAGAGCTTTGGCGCCATTGCCTTGAGCAACTCGAGCCGCTTTGCCGCGAGCTCCTGGGCCATCTGCGCCAATCCTGTGACGTTGCCGCCGGGCCGCGCCAGGCTCTCGACGAGCCCGGCTCCGATCGGGTCGCCCGCAGACGCCATGACAATGGGGATGGTCCGCGTGGCAGTCTTGGCAGCAAGCGTATCGGGGGTGACTGACGTCACGATGATGTCGACCTTGAGTTGGACGAGCTCGGATACGAGGCCGGGAAGCCGATCACTCCTTCCCTCCGCGTACCGATACGCAATGCTCACGTTGGTTCCCTCGATCCAACCGAGATCACGGAGACCTTGCAGGAATGCCTGGTTCCAGGGCGCGGCATCCGAAGGAGAGAACGGCGAGAGCATGCCGATCCGGGCGATTGGCGTCTGCGGCTGTGCCGCGGCCGCGATCGGCGAGGCCAGGAGGCCGGCCAGCACACCGATAAAGGCCCGCCGCGTCGTCACTGGATCACCTCGTCGGCGCGCTGCAGCAGCGACGGCGGAATCCTCAGCCCAAGCGCCTTCGCCGTCTTGAGGTTGATGACCAGCTCGAACTTGGTGGGCTGCTCCACGGGCAGGTCGGCGGGCTTGGCGCCCTTGAGGATCTTGTCCACGTATGTGGCCGCGCGCCGGTACAAGTCGGGAAGGCTCGCCCCATAGGCCATGAGGCCACCGGTCTCCGCATACTCTCTGTGCGCGTACATCGCCGGCAGGCGGTTCTTGTTCGCAAACTCCACGATCCGCGTTCGGTGAGCGATAAACAGCGGATCGAACAGGACGAAGAGGGCGCCCGGACGCTCTTTGGTGACCGCTGAAAAGGCATTGTCGAACGCGTCGGCCCCTCGCACGCCCAGGAATTGAACCCGCACCCCCAGCCGTCGTGCCGCAGCCTCTGTCTCTTTGACTAGACCGGCGGTGTGTGTACCGGCCGGATTCGAGAGCACGGCCACGCGGGAGGCCTTGGGCACGGCTTCCTTGAGGAGTTCCAGCTGTTTTGCCACCATCTCGGGGCCGAGGAGCGAGAGTCCCGTAAGGTTCCCGCCCGGACGGGCGATGCCGGCCACGAACCCCGACCCCACGGGGTCAGCGGCCGTCGCAAAGACAATGGGGATCGTCCTGGTCGCATTTTTGGCTGCGACGGCGGCCGGGGTATTCGACGCAACGATCACGTCAACCTTCAGTCCCACGAGTTCGACGGCGAAGTCGGGGAGCCGCTCCACCTTTCCCTCCGCCCAACGGTACTCGATCGCGATGTTCCGACCCTCCACGTAGCCGAGGTCGCGCAGCCCTTGCCGGAAGGCCTCGAGGCGAGCCGCAGACTCGGCGGGCGCGCTGGACCCGAGGAAACCGACCCGGGGAACCGTCGCCGGCGCCTGCGCCTCGACCGCGAGCGGCGCGGCGAGCAGGAGGACGGCGAAGAGGGCGAGCAGGGGCACCCTCATTGGATCACCTCGTCCGCCCGCTGCAGCAGCGATTGCGGGATCGTCAGCCCGAGCGCCTTGGCGGTCTTGAGGTTGATGACCAGCTCGAACTTCGTGGGCTGCTCCACGGGCAGGTCGGCGGGCTTGGCGCCCTTGAGGATCTTGTCCACGTAGGTGGCCGCGCGCCGGTACATCTGGGGACTGTTCGCCCCATAGGCCATGAGGCCACCCGCCTCCACATGGTCCCTGAAGCTGTACACTGCCGGGAGCCGGCTCTTGGCGGCGAGGGCTGCGACCTGGGTTCGCTGCGTAAGGAACTGCACGTCCCGCAGGACGATGACGCCACCCGCGTGCTGGCTGCGCATTGCCGCAAAGGCTGCATCGATCTCGGGGGGAGTGCGCGCCTGCACGACGTGAAGCTGCAACCCGAGGGTCCGGGCCGCACCCTCCGCCTGTCGCAACACGAAGGGGTGGTGGTTATTGCTCGGGTTCTGGAGAACGGCCACGCGGGATATCTTGGGGACGACCTCTTTGAGCAGCTCCAAGTGTTTCCCCACGATTTCCGAGGAAATGGTGGCCAGCCCGGTAATGTTGCCGCCGGGTCGGGCCAGACTGGCGACGAGGCCCTCGGCAACCGGGTCGCCTGTGGCCGCGACGACGATAGGGATCGTGCTCGTCGCCTGCTTGGCGGCCTCGGGGGCTGGCGGGCCCGCCGTAACGATAACGTCCACCTTCAGGCGAACGAGCTCGGCGGCGAGGGCCGGCAGGCGCTCGGGCCGGCCCTCGGCGAACCGATACTCGATCGAGATGTTCTGGCCTTCCACGTAGCCCAGCTCGCGCAGCCCTTGCCGGAAGGCCTCGAGGCGCCCCCCCGCATCGGTGGGCAAACTGGGGGAGAGGAAACCGATCCGGGGGACCTTTGCCGGCGCCTGCGCTTCGGCAGCGAGCGGCGCGGCGAGAAGGAAGACGGCCAGCGTGCCGATGAACGTTCGCCGCGTGGTCACTGGATCACCCCTCACCCTGCCCTCTCCCCTTGGAGGGGAGAGGGGGTTTGGCTCGGTCGCGCTCCATCTGGCGGAGCTCGGTGCGGCGGATCTTGCCGCTGATGGTCTTGGGCAGGTCGGCGACGAACTCGATCTCGCGCGGGTACTTGTAGGGCGCCGTCACCGTCTTGACGTGCTCCTGGAGCTCGGTGGCGAGGGTATCTGACGCGGTGTGGCCGGGGGCGAGGACGACGAAGGCCTTGACGATCTCGCCGCGCAGGGCGTCGGGCTTGCCGATGACGGCAGCCTCGGCGACGGCGGCGTGCTCGACCAGGGCCGATTCCACCTCGAAGGGACCGATGCGGTAGGACGCGCTGTTGATCACGTCGTCGGCGCGGCCGACGAACCAGAGATAGCCCTCCTCATCCATAGACGCGCGGTCGCCGGTGATGTACCAGTCGCCGCGGTGGCATTTCACCGTCGCCTCCGCGTTCTTCCAGTACTCCTGGAACATGCCGACGGGCCGGTCCGGCTTCACGCGGATGGCGAGGTCGCCTTCCTCGCCAGGCGGCAGCTCGCGCCCTTCCTCGCTCACTATGGCGAGATGATGTCCCGGCGCGGCCGGCCCCATGGAGCCCGGCTTCCACGGCGTGGCCGGGAAGGTTGCGGCCACCAGCACGCTCTCGGTTTGGCCGTAGCCCTCGTAGATGTGATGCCCCGTGCCCTCGCGCCAGGCCTCGATCACCTCGGGGTTGACGGCCTCACCGGCGCCGAGACAATGGCGCAGCGTCGGGTAGCGGTACTTGCGGAGCGGCTCCTGGACCATCATGCGATAGGCCGTTGGCGGCGCGAAGAAGGTCGTGATGGGGAAGCGCTCGAACATGGCGAGCGTCTCCGGCGAGTCGAACTTCTTGCCGCGCGCGTCCCAGACGAAGATGGCCGCGCCCATGTTCCACGGCGCGAAGAAGGAAGTCCACGCGGCCTGGGCCCAGCCCGTGTCCGAGATCGTCCAGTGCAGGTCCTCGGGCGTGTTGTCGAGCCAGAACTTGCCCGTGATGATGTGGCCGATCGGGTACGACGCGTGGGTGTGCAGCACCATCTTCGGGAAGCCCGTCGTCCCCGACGTGAAGTAGACCATCATCGGGTCGGCGCTGGCGTTCCTCGGATGCGCCATCTCGGGCGAGGCCTGGGCCATCAGCCGCTCGTACTCCTGCCAGCCTCCGCCCGCGCACCCAAGCACGATCCGGTGCTTCACAGTTGGGCACTCGCGCAGGATCTGGTCCACCTTGTGCGTGTTGTCCTCGTCGGTGATGACCACGCCGGCCTCGGCCGCATTGAGCCGATACGTGATGTCCTTGGTGGTGAGTAGGGTTGTGCCGGGGACGGAGACGGTGCGCGCCCGCAGGCAGCCCAGCAGGATCTCCCACCATTGGTAGACGCGCGGGAGCATGACGACGACCCGCTCGCCCGGCTTGACGCCGAGCCCCGCGAGCGCGTTGGCGAAGCGCTTCGACCGCTCGCCAAGCTCGGCGAAGGTGAAGCGGCGCGGCTGGCCATCGGCCGACACCCAGAGCAGCGCGAGCTTCGACGGATCCCGCGCCCACGCATCGAAGGTGTCGAAGGCCCAGTTGTAGCGCGCCGGCACCTCCAGGCGGAAGTCCCGCATCGTCGCCGCATAGTCCGTCATGTTCCGCGCCGTCACTGGATCACCTCGTCGGCCCGGAGCAGGATCGACTGGGGGATGGTCAGACCGAGCGCTCGGGAGGCCTTCATGTTGATGACGAGCTCGATCTTCGTTGGCTGCTCGACAGGAAGGTCGGCCGGCTTGGCGCCCTTGAGGATCTTGTCGACGTAGACCGCGCCTTGCCGGCCCATGCCGACACGGCTCGGGTTGTACGACATCAGCCCGCCGGCGACAACGTAGTCCCGGCCGCCGTATATCGCGGGCAGACGGTTTCTCGCGGCAAACTCCACGATCTCCTTCTGCCTGGTCCGCGGCACCGGCGTGGGGCCCACCACGACGGCCTACACGCCGGCGCGGGCCATCGCCGTCAACTGGGGCCCGACGTCATCGGGCGCGGGGACGGAGAAGGTCTGCACGGAGACGCCGAGGGTCCGCCCCGCCGCCAGGATCTCCTTGAGAAAGATCTGCGTGATGGGTGAGTCGGGACTCAGATCCTCCAGATATGCGATCCGGGAGGCTTTCGGCACCACCTCGTGCAGCAGCTGGAGCCACTTTGCCGCGAAATCCTCATGGAGCGTGGACACCCCCGTGATGTTGCCGCCGGGCCTGGCGAGGCTGGCGATCAAACCCAGGCCGACAGGATCGCCCACGCTTAGCATAACGATCGGGATCGTCGCGGTTGCGCGCTTGGCCGCGGCCGCCGCTTGGCTTGAGGTGACGACGATCGCGTCTGCGGGCAGACCGACCAGCTCGAGCGCGAGGCCCGGGAGGCGTTCGGCCCGCCCGTCGGCGAATCGGAACTCGATGGCGATGCTCTTGCCTTCCGCGTGTCCGGCCTGTTGAAGCCCTTCGCGGAAGCCAGCCAGGAAGTCGGCATTACCGGCCGCCGTGGGCAGACCGAGCCACCCGATCCACGGGATCTTCCGCGCGGGTTGCGCCTCGGTGGCGAGCGGCGTCGCCAGAACTGCCGCGGTCCCCGCGAGGAATGCGCGGCGGTCCATCACTGGATAATCTCGTTGGACCGGGCTCATCGCCGGCCGGGCACGACAATTTCAAGTCCCGTTCCGGCAAAGGGCATGAAGTGGCTGATGTTGAACGTGAGGAGTGCTGTAGCCTTCGCTCGCCTGGCGCACTCGGCGATGATCGCGTCGTAGGTCCGGCCGCCAGCGATCCCCTGCCGGGGCGCCTTGCGCAGGAGGGTCCGATAAGATGTCGCATCGAGCGCGACAATCTTTCCCGGGCTCATGAAGTTCGCTTCCAGGAGCGTGAGGGCATCGGCCGCGGACAGCCTGTGTGGTGGTGGTAGCCGCGTGAGGACCGAATACGTCTCGACCAAGGCGGGAGCTGCGACGAGCAGCGTTTCGGCGTCACGCAGGCGGCGCTCGATCTCTGCTCTCGCAGTGTCGTGTTGGGTGTGCCACGAACACATGGCAGCCACCATGCAGCTCGTGTCGGGGAGAAACAAAGCCGGGCCGGCCTTTCAGGCGCGCGGACTGCGCTCGCGCCTCAGGGTTTGGCGAGTCCGCTCGACCGTGTCTGCGGTCAGTCCGGCCACGGCCCTGTCCGGGACCGCGACCAGCAGCCGCCCCTTGCGCACGAGCTTCACCGGCAGGGGGGCCGGCTCGATCTCGATGCGGCCGGCCCGCCACCGCACATCAAGGGGCATGCCCGGCCGTAGGCCCGCTTCCTGCCGGATCTGCTTGGGGATGACGAGACGCCCGGCTGGATCGATGGTAGTTTTCATGGCAGAGAGATTACCATGTCGCTCCAGGCCCGCCTCACTCGATCACCTGGTCGGCCTGCACGAGAATGGCGTGAGGGATCTTGATGTTCAGGGCCGCGGCGGTTTTGAGGTTGACGGCAAGCTCCAGCTTCGTGGGCTGCTGAACGGGGAGATCGCCGGGCTTGGCGCCCTTGAGGATCCTGTCCGCGTAGGCGGCGGCACGCTTGTAGGTCTCAACGAGATCGACCCCATACCCGATGAGCCCGCCCGCTTCGACGTCGGCCCGGGAGGCGTACATCATGGGCATCCGGGTCTTGGCGGCCAGCTCGATCGTCCGCGCCCGAAGGGAACCCTGGAGCGGGTCGGCCAGGCGTATCAGGGCCTGCGCTCGCCAGCTCCGCGCCGCCTCGAAGGCGGGCTCGAGCTGCGCCGCTTCCTGGACCGTGAAGACGCGGAGTTGGACCTTCAGCTCACGGGCGGCGGCCTCGGCGTCCTGGATCTGGACGAGAACGTTGGGGTCGCCTGGGTTGCCGATAGCTCCGATGCGCGTGGCGGTCGGGATGGTCTCCTTGAGAAGCTGGAGCCGCTTGGCGGCGATCTGGCCGCTGAGGTTGGTGAACCCCGTGATGTTCCCGCCCGGCCTCCCCAGGTTGGAGACGAGCCCAACCCGCACGGGATCTCCGACCGCCACCATGACGATGGGGGTGGTCGTTGTAGCTTTCTTGGCCGCGAGGTTCCCCAGGGTGCCCGCGACCACCATGACCTTTACCGGAAGCTTTACCAACTCTGCCGCCAGTTGAGGAAGCCGGTCAGGCTGTCCTTCCGCCGACCGGTACTCGTAGACGACGCTCTTCCCCTCGACGTAGCCGAGCTCCTTCATCGCCTCGCGGAACGCGTCCCATAACGGCTTCGCTGCCGCCGACGGGGCCGGCGTGAGGATGCCGACGCGGGGCATGGACTCGCGCTTCTGCGCCGACGCATCGCTGAACCCGCAGGCGACCACGAGGGCGACGACAACCGCTGCGGCAAAGCTGATGAACGCACCGCGGGAGATCACTGGATGACCTCGTCGGCCCGCACGAGCGGAGCCGGCGGGATGGCCGTGGCAGGATGGAACACTTCCCTGGGATGTCGCCGGTCGGCGTGCAGGGTCCCGACCGTACCGCCCGCGACGCTAGAGTAGCGCTCTGAAGTCATCCGCGGAGATACCGGCCGAATCAAGAATTGCCGCCAGCGTGCCCGTGTCGATGCTGGCGTGTGCTGGTACGACCACCTGGGCGAAGGGGCTGTCGCGACGCAGGACCATGTGGCTACCCTTTGTCGTTTCAGATAGAAGCCTGCGCGTGCGAGGGCCCGTCGCACCTGGCGACCTGACAGCCCCCGCGGGAGCTTGGTCACCGCGCCGCGATCTCAATCTCCACGGTTTCCCGCCCTCGCTCCACTGGTACCGGTAGGCCGTCCTCTAGTAAGGCCTCGATGTACGCCTCGATGGCCTCTTTGATGTTCTTGCGCGCCTCGCGTTTCGTGCGCCCCTCCGAAGCACAGCCGGGCAGGGCCGGGCAGATCGCGACGTAACCCGACTCGCGACCGCTTTCAAGAATCACGGTGTAGCGCATATGGAGACCCCCTCTCGTAGTAAGGATCGCTTCGTCAGGATGCCACAGGGCCGCGCGTCAAAGAAGCGGTCCATCAGGGAATCCGGACCCAGCCTTCCATGAGGCGGCGGGCGGTGCGGTAGACGGTGACGCGCTCGGCGTGGTACTCGCCGCCCTGCGTCACCACCGCGGCGTCGAGGGGGAGGACGCCAGACGGGTGGCCGAGACGGACATCGGCACCGGGCTTGGCGGTCGAGTACTCGTGGACGAGCGTGCCCTCTATGCGCGCGGCTACGGCGAGGCACATGGAGGAGGTCAGCGGGAAAGCGCGGTGGCAGTTGCCCATGGAGATGGCGCGCGCGACGACGTCCGCGGCCTCGCGGCCGACACGCGTGCTGTCGAGGGCGGTGTAATCGACGGGCGCCGTGACCATGGCGATCTTGGGCGTGGCGGCGCTGCCCGGGATGCCCATGAGATGTGAGGCGGCGACGCGGATCTTCTCGAGGCGAGCGCAGAGCGCCTTGTCGCCGTCCACGGCCTGGGGCGTCTCCGTGCCGCTGAGCCCAAGATCGCGGGCGCGGACGAAGACCATGGGGATGGAGGCGTCCACCAGCGAGGCTTCGAGGCCTTCGATCATCTCGCGGGTCTTGCCGGTCGGCAGGAGACGGCCCGTGCCCGCGCCGCCGGGTTCGAGGAAGTCGAGCGCGATGCGGGCGCCTGTGCCGGCCACGCCGGGCAGCTCGAAGTCGCCGTGGACGGCGGGCTCGCTGCCCGCCACGGGCACGCGCGCCACGATGAGCTTCTTGGTGTTGGTGTTGTGGATGCGCACGAGCGTTTCGCCCTCGATGGGCTGGATGAGGCGCTCCTCGATGGCGAAGGGCCCGACGGCGGAGGAGCAGTTGCCGCAGTTGCCCGTGTAGTCCACGTGCGCCTTGCCGATTTCGACCTGGGCGAAGGTGTAGTCCACGTCGGCGGCCGGGTGGGTCGTCGGGCCGATGATGCAGGCCTTGGACAGCGACGAGATGCCGCCGCCCAGGCCGTCGAGCTGCCGGCCGTTGGGGTCGGGGCTGCCGAGCGCCGCCAGCAGGATGTAGTCGCGCTCGACGCCGGCCGGCGGCAGATCGCGCTCGTGGAAGACAAGGCAGCGGCTGGTGCCGCCGCGCATGTAGACGGCCCTTACGCGCGCTTGCGTCATGGCCCCCTCACCCTGCCCTCTCCCCCGATGGGGGAGAGGGAGACTGGGGGACGCGCTCCCCGGGTGGGGGAGAGGGAGACTGGGCGGCGGTCTGGGCGAGGAGGCCGCCCGCGAGGAGGATGTCGCGCTCGCGCGGCGTCAGCACGCAGCGCGTCTGGAACGTCTTGTTCGTGCGCTCGTTGGTCACAGCGATCTTCCTCCCTGCCAGGAGCGCGTCGCGGAGATCGGTGAAGCGCAGCATGTCGTCGCGCTGGATAGGGTCGTAGTCCGCCGCGTTGTCGAACTCGAGCGGGACGAGGCCCCAGTTGATCAGGTTGGCCCGGTGGATGCGGGCGAAGCTCTTGGCGAGGACGGCGCGCACGCCGAGATGCAACGGCGCGAGCACCGCGGCCTCGCGCGAGGAGCCCTGGCCATAGATCTCGCCGCCCACCAGCACGCCCGTGCCCGCCGCCTTGGCTCGGGCGACGAACTCCGCGTCCGTGTTCCTGAAGGTGAACTCGGCGATGGCCGGGACGTTGGAGCGGAAGACGAGCGCGGCCGTCCCCGAGGGCGAGATGTCGTCGGTCGAGACCTTGTCACCGAGCTTGATCAGCACCGGCGCGCGGAGCGCCGTCTCGACCGGGCGCCCCCGCGGGACTTCCTTGATGTTGGGGCCCTTGATTACGGTGGTGGAAGACGCCTCGCTCTCCGAGGCCGGCGGAATGAGGCCCGCGTTGGACGCGATCAAGGATGCCGGGTAGTGGCGCTCGGGCGCGGCGCCGCGCTTGCGCGGGTCGGTGATGACGCCGGTGAGCGCAGAGGCCGCCGCGGTCAGCGGCGAGCAGAGGTAGACTTGGTCGTCCTTGACGCCGCTCCGGCCGGAGAAGTTGCGGTTGAAGGCGCGCAGGCTCTTGCCTCCCACCGCTGGCACGTGCCCGATCCCGGCACAGGAGCCGCAGGTGGGCTCGGAGATGGACGCGCCGGCGGCGAGAAGGTCGGTCAGGAGTCCCTCGCGCGACATGATCTCGAGGATGCGGCTCGAGCCGGGGAAGACGACGAAGGACACCGACGGCGCCACGCGCTCGCCTCGGATGGTCCGGGCGACGGCCCACATGTCCTCCCACGAGGAATTCGTGCACGAGCCGACCATGACCTGCTCGAGCGCGGTGCCTTCGACTTCGCTCACCGGCACGACCTTGTCCGGCGAGGAGGGCAGGGCGACCAGCGGCTCGAGCGCCGAGAGATCGAGCTCGATCTGCTCGTCGTACTCGGCGTCGGGATCCGCGGCGAGAGGCCGCCACTCCTTCTCACGGCCGAGGAGGGCAAAGTAGCTGCGCGTCGCCTCGTCGGATGGGAAGACGCTCGTGGTCAGCGTCAGCTCGGCGCCCATGTTGCAGATGGTCGCGCGCTGGGGCAGGGAGAGAGTGGCCGCACCGGGCCCCGCGTACTCGAAGATCTTGCCGCCGCCGCCGCGCACGGAGTAGCGGCGAAGCAATTCCAGGATCACGTCCTTGGCGTGGACCCAGGGCTTGAGCTGGCCCGTGAGCCAGACACGGACCACCTTGGGCATGGGCAGATGATAGGCGCCGCCGCCCATCGCGACGGCGACGTCGAGGCCGCCCGCGCCGATGGCGAGCATGCCCGTCGAGCCGCAGAGCGGCGTGTGGCTGTCAGTGCCGAGGACGAACTGGCCGGGGACGCTGAAGGTCTCGAAGTGGACCTGATGGCAGATGCCGTTGCCGGGCTTGGAGAACCAGGAGCCGTAGCGCTTCGACGCGGTCTGGATATACCGGTGGTCGTCCGTGTTGCGCGAGTCCGTCTGGTTGACGTTGTGGTCGATGTAGCTGACGACCTTTGGCGGTTTCACGCGGGGGAAGCCCATGGCCTCGAACTGGAGCCACGCCATGTTGCCGTTGGTGTCGGTGAGCAGGCACTGGTCCACGCGCAGCCCGATCTCCTCGCCGGCCACGGCCTTGCCCGCGACCAGGTGCGACTCGACCAGCTTCCGCGCGAGCGGCTTCCCTGCCACTACCTTTTGTCCACCGGCACGAACGGTTTTCTGCCCGGACCCTTGTAGTCGGCGCGGGGGCGGATGAGGCGGTTGTCGTCGTACTGCTCGAGGAGGTTGGCCGTCCAACCCGCGATGCGGGAGGTCGCGATGACCGGCGTGAAGAGGTCCACGGGGATGCCGATCGAGTAGAAGAGCGGCGCCGAGTAGAAGTCCACGTTGGGGATGAGCTTCTTGGTCGCGCTGACCTTCGTGTGCAGCTTCACCGCGAGGTCGTACCACAGCGCCTGCCCGGTCTCCCGGCAGGCGGCCTCGGCCATGCCCTTCAGGATCGCAGCCCGCGGGTCACCCGCCGTGTAGACGCGGTGGCCCATGCCCATGAACCGGCGCTTCTCGGCGAGCGCCTTGTCCGCGAAGGCGTCCACGTTGTCGAGCGTGCCGATCTCGAGCAACGTGTTCATAACGGCCTCTCCGGCGCCGCCGTGGAGCGTGCCCTTGATCGCGCCGACGCCTCCCGCCACGGCGGAATGCATGTCCGACAGCGTCGCCGCGATCACGCGCGTCGTGAAGGTCGAGGCGTTCAGCTCGTGCTCGGCGTAGAGAACGAGGCTTGCGTCGAAGGCCTTGGTCGTGACGTCGCTCGGTTTCTTGCCCGTCAGCATGTAGAGGAAGTTCGCGGCGAGTGTCAAATCCTTCGAAGGCGGAACGGGTTCCTGGCCGCTGCGCACTCGATGGTGGGCGCAGATGGCCGTGGCGAACTGGCTCGTCAGCCGCATCGCCTTGCGGAGGTTGGCCGCGTGCGAGTTGTCTGTCGTGTCGGGGTCGTGCATGCCGAGGATGGCGACGGATGCCTGGAGCACGCGCATGGGATCCGTCTGCTTGGGCATGAGCGCGTAGGCCTTGACCAGATCGCCGGGGATTGGTCGCGCCGCCGCCAGCTCGGCCATGAAGCGGTCGAGCTGGCTTCTGTTCGGCAGCTCGCCCATCCAGAGCAGGTACGCCACCTCCTCGAACGTCGCCTTGCGCGCGAGGTCGTCGATGTCGTAGCCGCGGTAGGCCAAGCGGCCGTTCGTGCCGTCGAGGTCGCAGAGCTCGGTCTCGGCCGCGACCACGCCCTCGAGGCCGCGGATCAGCTGGGTGCCTTCAGTCATGGGCCGGCTCCTCTCAGGACGGGCGCTTGATGCCGAAGGCCGGCAGGACGGTCTCGACGAAGGCCTGAATCGCCTCGAAGTCGTACGGACCTTCGCGGAAGGCCAAGTTCACACGCTGGACACCCACCGCTTGATAGGCCTGGCACAGCTCGAGCGCGTCTTTCGCGGAGCCGCGGAAGAAGCCCTTGCGCTCCGGATTTTCGCCCCAATGCGCCTTGAAGATAGCCTCGCCGCGCGCGGTGCCCTTGGCGTCGGCGCCCATGTAGAAGCCGACATTGACGGTGCGTGCGACCTGCTTCGGGTCGCGGCTCTCCTTCGCGCACCAGTCGTCGAGCACCGTATTCTTGGCCTTCCACGTCTGCGGGTCGATATAGGGCGCGTTCCAGCCGTCGGCGTACTTCGCCGCGGTGCGGATCGTGCGCTTCTCGCCCTGGCCGCCGACCCAGATGGGCAGGCGTTTCTGGATCGGCTTGGGATTGCAGCGCGCGTCGTTGAGCTGGAAGTACTGGCCCTTGAAGTTGGAGACCGGCTGGTCGAAGAGCGTCCGTAGAATTTGCACCGCCTCCTCGAGGTGGTCCTGGCGGATGCCGATGCGCTCGAAGGGAATGCCGTAGCCTTCGTATTCGTGCTGGTGCCAGCCGGCGCCGATGCCGATCTCGCAGCGGCCGCCGGAGAGGTGGTCGATGGTGCAGATGGCCTTGGCGAGGACGCCGGGGTTTCGGTAGTTGACGCAGATCACGAGCGAGCCCACGCGCACGTGCTTGGTGTCGAGCGCGATGGCCGTCATCGTGCTGATCGCTTCGAAGCAGGGGCCGTTGCCGTCGCGGTACGGAGACTCCTGGAAGTGATCGGCGGAGGAGAACCAGTCGAAGCCGTTGGCGTCCGCGAAGCGCCAGAGCTTGCGCATATCGGCCATCGGCCCGCCCACGTGTCCCAGGTGCATCCCGAAGGTCATCGCCATTTTTCGGTCTCCGGTGAGAGTTAGCGCGTTGAGCCGATCGCTCAAGACTTGAAAGACCCGTCGATCCGTACGTCCACGAGATACGGGCCGCCGGAGGCGAGCCCGCGGTGGATGGCCGGCCCCACGTCGGCGGACTTCTCCACGAGCTCACCCGGCACGCCCATCGACTTGGCGAGGCCCACGTAGTCGAGGCGCGGGTTGACCAGGTCCATGGCGACGTACTTGTCGTCTTCGGCCGAGAAGCCCTTGAGGGCGAGCGTCCGTTGCTTGAGGATGCGGTACGAGGCGTTGTTGAAGATGACGTAGACCACGGGGATCGAGTCGTGCGCCGCGGTCCAGAGTGATTGGATGGTGTACATCGCGCTGCCATCGCCGACCAGCGCCACGACGGGGCGCCCGGGCTGGGCGAGCTTGATGCCGAGCGCCGCCGGCAGCCCCCAGCCGATGCCGCCGCCGCGGAGGCCGTAGAAGCCCTTCGGGTCTTGGCACTTGAGGAGATCGCGCAGGCCGCCACCCGAGGAGATGCTCTCGTCCACGACGACCGCGTCGTCGGGCACCGCGTCGGCGATCCCGACCACGAGAGAAAGCGGCGTGATGGGCGTGCGCCCGGCTTCGGCCTGGGCGAGCTTGCGCAGATCGGCGATTCTGGCCTCGCGGGCCTTGCCGAGCTCGAAGGCGCGCGACTTCGCCGCCTTGACCGCGTCGGGGGAGAGGCGCCGGCGCAGCGCCTCGGCCAGATCCGGCAGTGTCGCCTTGGGATCACCCTGGATGGCGACCTTGGCCGGGTAGTTCTTGCCGATCTCCCACGGGTCGAGGTCCAGGTGGATGAGCGGCAGGCCTTCGGGCATGGGCTCGACGTCAGACGGCAGGGAGAGCGTGAATATGTCGCCGCCCACGGAGAAGATGAGATCGTGCTTCATGAGGACATTGCGGATCGGCTGGCCCAGCCGAGGGAAGGCGCCCGCGTAGAGGGGATGCGTGAACGGGAAGGAGCAGGTGGAGGGCACGCACTCGGCGTAGACGGGCGCGCCGAGCAGCTCCGCCACCTCGGCCATCTCGGCGAGGGCATCGCCGTGAGCGACGGCGTCGCCGGAGATCAGGATGGGGCGCTGGGCCTTGACGAGGAGATCTGCCGCGGCCTCGATCGCCGCCTTGTCGCCGCGGATGCGCGGGGAGATACGCGTTGTCTCGAGGAGGTCGATCTGGCGCTCGGCGTTCAGCACGTCCACGGGCAGCGAGAGGAAGACGGGGCCCGTGGGATGCGCCTTGGCGGTCTTGGCGGCGCGCCGCACGGCGCGGGGCAGGTCCTCGAGCCGCGTGATCTCGTAGGACCACTTGACGTAGGGGCGCGCGACGGGCGGCAGGTTTGACCACAGGATGGGCTCCGTCAGATTCATCGCCTGGTCGTGCTGGCCGGCGGTGAGGAGGAGAGGCGAGCCCGCCTTCATGGCGTCGTAGAGCATGCCCATGGCGTTGCCGAGCCCCGGGGAGGTATGGACGTTGACGGCGGCAAGCTTGCCGCTGGCCTGGGCGTAGCCGTCGGCCATGGCGATGGCGACCGATTCCTGTAGCGCCAGGATGTAGCGGATGCCGGGCTCGCGCGCGAGGCCGTCCATCAGCGGCAGCTCGGTCGTGCCGGGATTGCCGAACATGATCTCGACGCCTTCCTGCTTGAGGATCTCGAGGAAGGCCTGCTTGCCGGACGTGAAGGGCATCGGAGACTCCTCTTAAGGGTTACCGTCTCGCCCACGTGCTGCGCGCCGTAGAACGCGCCGGAAGGGGCATTCTACGCCCGCTTCCTTGACTGCGCCAGAGGCGGCCTGTACGCTCGGCGACGATGGCACCGCCCTCCGTATTTCTCGACGCGTGCAGGCGCCGGCCGACCGCGTTCACCCCAATCTGGCTCATGCGCCAGGCAGGGCGCTACATGCCCGAGTACCGCGCCATGCGCGAGCGCCACGGCTTCCTCGAGCTGTGCAAGAACCCGCAGGCCGCGGCCGAGGTGACGCTCCAGCCGGTGGAGCGGCTGGGAGTGGACGCGGCCATCCTCTTCGCCGACATCCTGCTGGTCCTCGAGCCGCTCGGCGTCGGGCTCGAGTTCACCAAGGGCGAGGGGCCCCACATAGAGCGCCCCGTCCGGGGCGCCGATGACGTGGCGCGGCTCGGGCGCGTGGATGTGGCGGCTTCCGTGGGTTTCGTGTTCGAGACGGTCAGACTCGCGCGCAAGGCGCTGGGTGACCGCGTGCCGCTCATCGGCTTCGCCGGCGCGCCCTTCACGCTCGCCTCGTATCTCATCGAGGGCGGCGCCTCCCGCGAGTTCCTCCTGACCAAGCGCTTCATGCGCGCGGAGCGGGACGCGTGGCACGCGATGCTGGAACGGCTCGCCGACGTCACGGCGGATTATCTCAATGGCCAGATCGCCGCGGGCGCCCAGGCCGTCCAGCTCTTCGACTCGTGGGTCGGCGCGCTCTCACCGGCCGACTACCGCGAGTTCGTCCTGCCACACAGCCGTGCCGTCATCCAGCGCCTGACTCCAGGCACACCCGTCATCCACTTCGGAGTGGGCACGGCCACGCTCCTTCCTTTAATGAGGGCGGCGGGGGGCGACGTCATCGGCCTCGACTGGCGGGTCGAGTTGGGGGCCGCATGGGGGCGGCTCCGGTAAGACGTGGGGGGGGGGGGGAACCCCCACCCCCCCCCGCCCCCGGCCGGCCCCGGGGGGAGCCCCCCGCCCCCCCCAGG
>Ga0080064_1004748_pt1 | contig 16951 bp, 19 predicted proteins | sample Subgrocontami54m_FD_69260 | JGI IMG/M metagenome (GOLD analysis project Ga0080064, IMG submission 69260) | Subsurface groundwater microbial communities from S. Glens Falls, New York, USA - GMW46 contaminated, 5.4 m (SPADES assembly) (version 2) ...
TGCTGCTGTTCTCCATCGTTCTGCTGGGCGTCGGTGCCTGGGTGGAAGCGTCGTATTAAGCCCGCGGTTGATTCGACGTCAACCCGTCCTTTTTCTGTCCCGGTTCACTGCACCCAAACCATGAACCTTTCATTTTCCGCGCCGCGTCTGGTGGTTTTAGCCGCATTGGTCGCTTCATTTGCCTTCGGCTTCCTGGCACACGACCATTTTTCCCTGCCGCTTCTTGATGCCGCTTCCATTCAACCCGTATTCTCGCCGGGCCAAAGCGAGCCGGCTTTGCTGCACCTCATCGGTTCGGCCCACACGTCGCTGGACGTCATGCTGTACCAATTCTCGTACACGCCGCTGCAGGATGCCTTGGTCGAAGCCCGACGACGCGGCGTCACCGTCCGCCTCATATTGGATCCCAAAATCGAGTCCAACCTCTTTACGGCCGAAAAACTCAGCCTAGCCGGCATCCAAGTCCGCTGGGCCAACCGCGACTTCGCGTCCACGCACGCCAAATTCCTCGTTGCGGACGGCCGTTCCGTCTTCGTGGGCTCGACGAACTGGTCGCGGCATGCCATGCATATGAATCGTGAGGCCGCCGTGCTCATCCACAACCCACAAATAGCCGCGTCGTTTCAATCCATCTTCGAATCCGATTGGAGCCTCGCATCCGTATGGACCGTCTGAATCCGAAACCCGTCGAACCCCTGTCCCTTTCGCAACCTTCGGCCTATCCTTCCGTTTCGATCCGCCGCGGCACCACGTCGGACAGCGTGAGGCTCTCCCAGCTGACGAAACGCTTCTTTCCCTACATCCACGTATCGGCCGACCACGTGTTTGAGCGCATCAAGAACGGTATCGTTTACTTTGTCTTGGAAATGAAAAACAAAAACGAAATCCTGGGTTTCATCGACTTTGAGCTGAATTCCGAGCCCAATCCCCGCCACGCTACCAACGAGGCCTCCCCGCTGCAAAGCCCGAAAACGGCCAAGATCCTGGGCCTTTGCGTCGTGCCCGAGGTGCAGGGCCACGGCTGGGGAAAAAAGCTCCTCGCGGCCGCACTGGATGAGGCCAACGCGTTGGGCTGCACCCAAGCTGTCATGCTCGTCGAGCAGTCCAACGAAAAAGCCATTTCGATTTACGAACACGCTGGATTCAAGAAGCACGGCAAGCTGGCGCAAAAACTCTGGGACAAAGACGTCCTGCTTTTCGTCAAAGTGTTTTGATCCCGCCGCAGGCCGCCTATTTGCGGATGACGCCCGTCTTTTTGGCCGCGTCAGTCACGGCTTTTGCAACCGTCGGGCCTACGGATCGGTCCAACGCGGAAGGGACAATTTGGTCCGCCGTCGGTTTTTGGATGTGGTTCGCAATCGCCAGCGCGGCCGCGAGCTTCATCTCTTCGTTGATTTGAGTGGCGCGGGCGTCCAAGGCGCCGCGCAGCACGCCTGGAAATGCCAAGACGTTGTTGATTTGGTTCGGTAAATCGCTGCGGCCGGTGCCGACGATTCGGGCTCCGGCTGCAAGCGCGTCGTCGGGCCAAATTTCAGGCTCCGGATTGGCCATGGCCAGTACGATGGCGCCTTGGTTCATGGCGGCCACCATGTCCCTCGTGACGGTGCCTTTGACGGACACGCCGATGAAGGCATCCGCGCCTTCCATGGCGCTCTTGAGCGTGCCGGTTTTGTTGCCCTTGTTGGTAATTTTGGCAATTTCGGCTTTGGCCCAATTCAAGTCCGTTCTGTCGCGCGAGACGATGCCTTTGCTGTCCGCCAAGACGATGTCGTTCACGACGTAGGCGTCGGGCTTTCGGCCGTGTCCCATCAAAAAGCGGGTGATCGCCAAGCCGGCGGCGCCGGCCCCGCTGAAGGCCACGTTGAGATCCTTCATGTTTTTGCCCGTGACTTTGCAGGCATTGATCAAAGCGGCCATGACGACGATGGCCGTGCCGTGCTGGTCGTCGTGAAACACGGGAATGTCCAATTTTTCCTTCAAGATGCGCTCGACCTCGAAGCAATTCGGCGAGGCGATGTCTTCCAGGTTGATGCCGCCGAAGTTGGGCGCGATTTCGCACACGATGTCCGCCACTTTCTTGGGATCCTGGGTGTGCACGCAGATGGGAAACGCGTTGACGCCGCCGAATTCCTTGAACAACAATGCCTTTCCTTCCATGACCGGCAACGCGGCCGGGCCGCCGATGTTGCCCAATCCCAGCACCGCCGATCCGTCGGAAACGACGGCGATGGTGTTGGCGCGGATGGTCAAATCAAACGCGGCTTCGGGGTCTTTCGCGATAGCGCGGCAGGGCTCGGCCACGCCGGGCGTATAGGCGATGCTCAAGTCGTCCTTGGTCTTCAATGCGACTTTGGATTCGGTGGACAGCTTTCCCCGGACCTTGCGGTGTAGATCCATGGAGGCTGCGTAGTAGTCTTTGGCCATGCGGTTTCACTTGACGTGCTGTTTCATGAATTCTTCGATACGGTTGAAGCTTTCTTCGAGGATTTGTTCGTTCGGAAGGAAGACGGTTCGGAAGTGCCGCGTGCCGTGCGGCTCGGCGAATCCGATGCCGTAGACGGTCAACACGTGCTTTTCGCGCAACAGCTGCAAGACGAATTCCTTATCCGTGGGCCACGGGCCTTCGTTGATTCGTGGAAAGGCGTAGAAGGCGCCTTCGGGTTTGACGCACGACAAGCCATGGATCTCGTTAAGCCGCTTGTACGTGATGTCGCGGCGTTTCTGGAGCTTGGGGATGAACTCTTTCTTGGCATCGCTGTAGGCCTTGTGGTTGCGGAGGGCCTCCATGGATGCCACTTGGGCGGGAAACGACGAAGAGAGGCGGATGCGGGCCAGTTGCATGAAGGCATTCTTGAGCGACTCGTCGGGGAAATTGCAGAACGTGATCCATCCGATGCGCCAGCCAGGCGAGAGGAAGTTCTTCGACAACCCGTTCATGGACACGATGGGCACATCCTTGGTCAACGACGCCATGGCTTTGTGGGGTTTTTCATAGACCATTTCGTCGTAAATCTCGTCGGCGAGGATCGGGATATCATATTCGCCAGCCACGGAAATGACGTCGCGCAGCACCTTTTCGGGATATAGCGAGCCTGTGGGGTTGTTGGGGTTGATCACGACGATGGCGCGCGTGTTCTCATCGACTTGCTTGCGTAAGTCCTCCACGTCCGGTGCCCAGCCATTGGACTCGTCCAAAAGCGCGAGCCGCTTTTCCCCTCCGTAGTAGGACACGAAAGCGTCGTACAGCGGGTAGGATGGAGACGGGATGACGACGTTGTCGCCGGGCTCGACCATGGCGCCCAATAGCAGGTTGACGGCTTCGGAAAGACCCGACGTGACCACGACGTTGTCCGGATCGCTTGCGAACCCTTTGCCCTTGTTATAGTCACAAATCGCTTGACGGAGCGGGAAGAAGCCTTGCGAGTCCGAATATCCGTTGTGCCCTGAGCGGACGGCTTTGTCCAGTGCATCCTTGATGTACTCCGGCGTGTCCAAATCGTACGCGTTGGGATCGCCGATGTTCAGCTTGAGAATCTTGTGGCCTTGTTTTTCGAGTTTCTGCGACTCGGCCACCACGTCGCGCACGGCGTACGTGACTCCATCCAACCGGCGAGCAATCCGCATAATTTCGACCCCTTTTTAGTAAAACGTCTTTGAGTGGCTTTTTCTCAAGAGTCCTATTGGAGGCAAAGCCATTAAAACCGCTTCCAGAGGCATGCGACCTTCACGTGATGGCAAATTCGATTTCGTTTCCTTGGGCGTCAAAACACGCCACGTCCTGAAGCCGAAATGGCCAGCAAGCAATAAAGTGGATGCCGTTTTCCTTCGAAAAATAGTACAAGTCCTCGTCGGACGGGTACGCCGTGTCCGGGTCGGGGTGGGAGTGGAACGAGGCTTTTTCGCTGGAGTTGGCCGGGATGAAGTACGGGCTGTACGACGAAGAGTCCTCATCGCCGCTCGAAAACGGGGGAATGATCAATTCGGTCAGCAAGAGGCCCGGCGTGGCGCGGCTCTTCGTATTTTTGTTTCCCTCTGCGCTTCCGGACGTGCCGGGCTTTATTTCTTCGCCCCTGAAAAGTGCGATGAACTCGTCGGGGTGCATTTCTTTTGCTCCTTGAAGTGCGGAAAGCAAGGCGGTTTTGCGTATTCGGACGGTTGCGACCGGTTTAGGGGCCATGAGAATTGTTGTGCGCCTGCGAGTGCTTAAAAACAACGTTTTCCAAGCCAATGGCGTATGGACGTTCAAACCAAAGTCGGCCTCGTTTCCGCCGCGCCGGTGGAAGAAATCCTGATGCCGGACGAACTCACGGCGTTGTTCGAGTCGAACGCCAAGCCCAAGCACTACATCGGCTTTGAGATTTCCGGCCTGCTGCACGTGGGGTCCTTGGTGGCCAACGGCTTGGTCATCAACAACTTGCTGAAAGCCGGCGTCCAGTGCCAGGTCTTCTTGGCCGATTGGCATTCCTACATCAACCGCAAGATGGAAGGCGACTGGGACAAGATCCAACAGGCATCCAAGTACTACGAGGAGGCATTCAAATTCTTCTGCCCTGGCGTCAAAATCGTCCACGGCTCGGATTTGTACAAGTCCAACGACCAATTCTGGCGCAAGGTGCTCGAGTTTTCCAACCACGTGACGCTTGCAAGAGCCACGCGGTGCCTGACCATCATGGGCCGCAGCGAAAAAGAAACGCTGCACGTGTCGCAGTTCTTCTACCCGTCCATGCAAGGCGTCGACATCCACGAACTGGGCGCCGACATCGCGCATGCCGGCATGGACCAACGCAAGATCCACGTCTTGGCGCGGGAAGTCTATCCCAAGATGGGCTGGAAACCACCCGTCGCCGTCCACCACCACTTGCTGCCGGCCTTAGGCGAGCCGCCCAAGACCGAGGACATCGAAGAACGCGTGATGCTGCAGAAGATGTCCAAGTCCAAGCCGGATTCGGCCGTGTTCATCCACGATTCCAAGGAGCAAATCGCGGCCAAATTCAAGAAAGCCTTCTGCCCGGAAAAAACCGTAGCGGACAACCCGGTGCTGGACTGGACGAAATACTTGGTCTTTCCGTCTATCGGTTCCTTGCGCGTGGAACGGCCCGAGAAATTCGGCGGCGACGTGTGGTACGAATCCTACGCCGACGTGGAATCCGATTTTGCCGCCGGGAAACTGCACCCCGTGGACCTCAAGAACGCCGTGTCCGGCAGCGTGGACCGCATCCTGGAACCGGTGCGCACGCATTTCGAGAAACACCCCACGTTCCTCGACGTCTACAAAGACGTGAAGATTACGCGATGACCCTTGAGCGTGGGATTGGCAAGCTGGGCGATTACCGCGTTGGCCATCGCAATACCGTAAAACTTGCCTTGAGTCGTCTCTTTAGTGACCGCGTCGTTTACGAGCCCGTGCCAGCGAAAGGCACGTTTCCGGAAGAACACCGCTTCACCGTCTCGCTGACGCCTCGACGCATTCCCGCGCCCAAACCCCTTACCAAACAACACGTTGCTGAAATTTCCAGCCTCGGCTACACGACGGGACGCCCCGTCAAACCCTTGTCCCAACACGAACACTTTTTTGTACTTTTTAAAGGAAAACCCGTCGCCCTCGTGGTTCATCGCCCCGGGAAGGTCGTCATTCGCGGCCACGACCTGCGCGCCCTCAGTACGTTTGTGAGCCTTTTGCGCATGCACCGCCGGACTTTCGGAAACTTGGGTTAATCCGCGCTGAAGTTCGCAACCCGTAAATAGTTTCCCGTCCACACTCATTGAATGCGCGCTTTCCGCCGTTTTTCGCGCGTGGCCGTGGTCAGCCAAAAAGCAGCTCAAGTCCGCCTTCTCCTCAAAAAACACGGCTTTTCCGTCGTTTCTTCTCCTTCTGCCAAGCCCGACGTGGTCGTGGCGTTTGGCGGCGACGGCACCATCCTGGAATCCGAACGGCGGTATCCTGGCGTGCCCAAGCTTTCGGCGCGCGACAGCCGGCACTGCCACCTCTGCACCGTGCGGTACGCCGGCAAGCACGCCCGCGAAGTCGTCTGCTGGTCCTGCCTCCAAACCGGCATCGACGCGCTTAAAGACGGCGCCTTTGATGTTGTGTCCCACGCGAAAGTCGATGCGGTTTTCGGCAAAGAAAAACTGACGGGACTTAACGAAGTACAGCTGCACAACCCCGACCCTCGGCGGGCCGTGCGTTTTTCGATTGCTGCCGATGGCCGGACGTTGGCCCACGACGTCATTGGCGACGGCGTGTTGTTGGCCACGCCTTTCGGCGCCGGCGGGTACTTCCGCTCCATCTGTCGGCAGTCTTTTGATTCCGGCTTCGGCTTGGCGCTGAACAATCCGGTCGAGCCGCAAGGGCCTTGGTTCTTCGGCAAGGCGTTTACGCCCATCCACGTCCGGGTCCAGCGGGGCCCGGCGTGGGTGTTGGCGGATAACGCTGCGCGAAAGCTTATTGTACCGAACGGTGGTAAAGTAGTATTCCGACGATCGCCGCACGTTGCCCGGTTTGTCGCGCTGAGGTGAAACCTTCGTATGGATTCGAGCATCATCCAGACACCGTTGGTCATGGACGGAAGCGAAATGCTGTCCAAAGCCATCGGCCAACTCAATAAACGCCGGGACGACTACTTCGTGGTCGCGGATGGCAAGACGTACGCCGGCGTGGTCGACAGCCGCGTGCTGCGCGATTTCGACGGCGACCCGTCCAAGACCAAGTGCCTCACGGTGGCGCATAACGCGCCGGCGTTGCGCGACAGCGATTCGGACGAATCCGTCGTCGAAAAACTCCTGGCCAGCCGCACCAAGGTCCTGCCCGTCTTGGACAAGTACGACCGCGTCATCGGCGTGGTGACGCGCTGGGCTGCGTTGGATTTGATACAGTCGGCACCCGTTTTGCACGGCAAGAAAGTCGCCGACATCATGAGCGCTCCTGCTATTAGCATCCCGGACACGGCCACCATTGCCCAGGCGCGTGCGGCCATGAAGTCGCACGGCCTTTTCCGCCTCGTGGTCCTGAATGCGAAAAACGAAGTGGCTGGCGTGGTGTCGTCGTTCGACTTGGCTACGCGGGCCCAATCGGACCCCAAGGACAAGCGGCGGCAGTACTACTATTTCTCGACGCCGAAAGTGCGCGCCGACGAGGAACCCATCCGCAGCATCATGACGTCGCCGGCCCAAGTTATTGACGCTGGAAAACCGGTTTTGGAAGCCGTCGTCCTGCTGAAAAAGAATGGCATATCCAGCCTCGTGATCACCCAGGACGGCAAACTCGTCGGCGTGCTGACGTCGCGCGACGTGTTTTCCGCGTGCCTGGTGCCGCAAGCGGCCAACGTGCGCTTCGTGGGCCTGGACAAGGAAGAGCACATCTTCAAGGCGTCGCTGGAGGCCTTGGCGACCAAGTACTGGGACAAGATCTCGACGCGCGTGGACCTGCAGCCGGATGACGACTTGGTCGTCAACGTCAAGACCAAGGCGCATGACGGCAAACGCCGCCAGTACGAAGTCAAGGCCCGCCTCACGGTCAAAGGCAAAGTCTTTGCCGTGAACCCGAAGGACCGGCCGGAACACTTCAAGAACTGGGACTTGCAAGCCGCGGTCAAGGAAGCGTTGGACGAACTGCTCAAGATCGTGTCAAGCCAGCATTGAGCGGTTGGCTTAGCTTTTTCTTGATTTTTTCTCTTTTTTTTCTATTTCTTTGCATCAAACGGTTTTCTTTGGCCGGATGAACTGCTCCATGCGGATCTGCTGTTCCGATACGCCCAAACCCAAGAGCGTCTCATGCAGCGCACGGACCATCTCGGGCGGACCGCACAAGAAGAACGTCTTTTCGCCTAAGGGTGCGGCCAGTTTCTGGATCATGCCGGCATCCACGCGTCCCACAAGGCCCTTCCAAGCTGAGCCTTCCGGTTCGTTGGTCAGCGTGATGTCCGCCACGATCTTGCCTTCCCGGCCGTAGCGTTCCAGTTCGTCTTTGAAAATCACGTCGGCCGTCGTCCGGTTGCTGTAGATGAGGATGGGCTTTGTCGGCAGGCCTTTGCCGACGATGTAGCGGATCATGGCCATGTGCGGCGTGACGCCGTTGCCCCCCGCGATGAACACGGGATTGCGGTCGTCGTCCTTGAACGTGAACATGCCGTACGGCCCGCGCACGTGCAGTTGGTCGCCGGCCTTCAATTCGTGCAGGGCCGAGGCTGCCGAACTGTCCTCGTACCGCTTCACGGTGATGTCCAAGTGGTCCTGCTGCAAGGGCGAGGACGAGATGGAAAATGACCGCACCTGGACGCCGTCGGGTGCCGGCACCTGCACCGAGACGAACTGCCCGGGCTTTTGTGTCAAGGCCTGGCCTGAAGGCAGATCCGAGAGGCTGAAGCGGAACGTCTTGACGTTGTGCGCCTCGGCAATCACGTCTTTGACGGTCAAGTCGGCGTCGATCATCGTGTTCGCTCGATTTTGTGAATTTTTTCTTTTCCGTTTCGCGCCTTTGAGCAGGCGTCCTTGATGGATGCTTTCTGCATCGGCGTTGATTTCACGTTGGCATATCGAACGTGAAATGTTTTTTCAGCACTCTAACTCTCGATCATCGCTTTGCAAGCAAAGCTCTCCACTCATATGCCTCATCATGTAAGTCAAACGGTGGGTTTTGCACGTTAAAAAATGGGCGGTTGTAAATTTGTAAGCGAAACGTTTTTTTTTCTTGAGTTTGTCCGAAATTGTTTTTTCTTAGAACCAGCCGCGGCGCTTGAAATAGAATCCCAGACCGACGACGGAGGCGGCCATGAGGGCGAAAGCGACTTGCGCGCCGCCCAAGGCGTAGTCGGTGATGTTGGCGAAATTCATGCCGTAGATGCCGGCAATGAGCGAAGGCACCATGATGATGGCCGTGATGGCCGTGAGTTTTTTCATGATGACGTTGAGGTTATTCGACACGCCCGTCAAGTAGCCTTCCATTGCAGACGACGTGGCTTCGCGGTCGTTGTCCAACGATTCGATGATACGGATCATGTGGTCGTACACGTCGCGGAAGAACACGGCGTTTTTCTTGTTGATCATGGGGCTGTCGTGGCGCGAGAGCGTCGTCAGGACGTCGCGCACGGGCACGACGGCCTTGCGGGTGTTGAACAGGCGGCGTTTGAGGGTGAACAATCGGCTCATGACTTCCGGCGAGCTGTCCTTGAACACGCGCTCGCTCACGACGTCCAGTTCCGTGTCGATCTGCGTGACCAATGGGAACAGGCTGTCCACGTACGTGTCCATGACGCTGTACAGAGCAAAATCTGCCCCGCGGTTCAGGATGTTGTGGTTCTTCTGGGCGCGTTGCCACACGTCGTCCAAGAACGCCATGGGCTTGTTGTGTACGCTCAGCAGGTAGTTCGAGCCCAGCACCAAGTTGAGTTGGGCGGTTTGGCTGGTGTGTCCGTTCTCGAAGACCTTGATGACGACGTACATGTGCTCGTCGTACGGCTCGACTTTCGGCCTTTGGCGCTCATGCGCCATGTCTTCCAAGACCAACGAGTGCAGGCCCAGCTTCTTTTCCAAGAACTCGAATTCGTCCGGCGTGGGCTTGTCGATGTCGATCCAGAACCGCTTCTGACCGCCTTTCATCTCGCGTTCCAGCTCGTCCAGATTGGAGATCAAGTCGACGGAGCCGTTGTGGGATGCCAGGGCCCGCAACATGGTGGGTCCTAAAGTGCACGTTGGCGGAGTATAAAACCGCGGCGCTTAGGGTGGTCAAGGCGGCCGGGTATTAGCCGAAGAGCGAGCCGAAGCCAGCGGTGGCCGCATTTTCCTCGGATTCGATCGCGTCCAGGACTTTCTGCTTGTCTCCCGGGGACACGGGGACGCATCCGGACACGGCTTCAAGTTGTTTTTGGTAGGCGCCGCCCTTTCCGTCTTCCGTCTTGAAGTAGACGATGTACCCGGCGATGCCGTAGGGTTTTCCTTCGCGCAGGACATAGCCCAATCGGGTGAACGAGGTATCGGACAGCGTGTCGCCTTCGAGGACTTTCTTGAGTTCCTTGAGGTCGGAACAGGAGTAAACGAACGTTTCCATCGGGTTTTGCACCTTTTGTTTTTACTTATTTTTTGTCGGTAGTTTTCCTGCTTTTTGGCGTATAAATATCCTCAAGAACAAGAATTTTTCATTCCATTTTACGCCCCAGTAGCTCAGCGGCAGAGCGCCTGTTTTGTAAACAGGAAGTCGGGAGTTCGATCCTCCTCTGGGGCTTTAGGATTTACCTGCCATTTGTTGGGGTGGGTCAGAAGGAACGTGAAACTGGGGAGGGGTAGTACCTCTCCGCGGTTCCGGTTCCGATCCTCCCTTGGGGCTTTCGGTTTTATTTCTTTTGGGGTTCACACTATTTCCATGAAAATCCAAAACCCGGGCCTGCTCACGGAAATTTCAACCGATTTGAAGCTTTCCATTGAAGGCCTGACGCTGGAGCCGGATGTCCGCACCGTTCACCAGATGCGGCCGGTTTTCTCGGGAGCCGTCAATTTGATGGACTCGCAAGGCCTCTACTCCATGTACCGCGAGGCGTGCAAGCTGTCCGACCAGAACGTCTTTGAGAAGCGTTCGCTGCGCTACGACATCACCGTCGTGCCGCCCGTCATGCTGGGCGACGAGTTCAACAAGACATTGGGCCACTACCACCCCGACTCCGTCCGCCCCCCGCTTTCGTATCCCGAGTTGTACGAAGTCCTCCACGGCACGGCGCACTATTTGCTCCAAAAACGTAAAACCACGCCCGTCGGTACGTTGGAAATCGAGCGTTGTTTCCTGGTCGAGACGCGTGCTGGCGAGAAGGCGTTGATGCCGCCGGATTACGGCCACGTCACCATCAACGCCGGCAAAGAGGCAGTGGTGATGGACAACATCGTCGAACGCACGTTCAAGAGCGTGTACGAGCCGTACGTCAAGCGCCACGGCGCGGCGTACTACCTCGTCCGCCAAGACGGCAAGGCCGTGGAAAAACCCAACTCCCATTTCAAGGACTTGCCAAAATTGGAACGAATCCGGGCGCCGGCGTTCAACCGCATGATCCGCGCGGAACTGGCCGACTTTCTGGACGGCGGGTATAATTACGAATTGTTCTTGAAGCATCCGGATTCGTTCGGCTTCCTGGTGGATCCCAAAGACGTCGCTTTGAAGCCGCATTGAGATGAGCGTACAGGTGCATGGCATGATTTCGTATTCCAAAATGTTCGACATTTCCACCACGGTATCGGAAGACATGGCCGTCTACAAAGGCGATCCTTTGCCGGTGTTCGAATGGGCCAAAAAGCTTCCGGAAAACAGCTCGTTCGTCACCCGCATCAGTTTCGGGGCGCACACCGGCACGCACGTCGACACGCCGCTTCACTTCAAGCAAGGCGCGGCAAGCTTGGATCAAGTGCCTTTGTCGGCTTTCGTCGGCGAGGCTGTGGTGGTCGACGCGTCGGCGGAAACGGAAAAAGTGACGCTGGACCTGTTGAAGAAAACCGATGTCAAGAAAGGTGACATCCTCTTGCTCAAAACGCGCAACTCATCCGAACACGCCTGGCGCGAAGACTTCATCTACTTGGATGCCGAGGCAGCTGCTTTTCTTGCCAAAACCGGAGTCAAGACGGTGGGCGTGGACGGCTTGTCGGTGGACCGCTTCAAGTCGGGCAACCACCCGACGCATCACGCGTTGCTGGATTATGACGTCAACATCATCGAAGGCCTGCGCCTCAAAGACGTCAAGGCCGGCCGGTATTTCTTGGTCTGCCTGCCTCTGAAGTTGAAGGGACGCGAGGCGGCGCCTGCAAGGGCGGTTTTGTTCCAATAGCTAACGTGCGGCCCAGACGCCCAATTCGTGTTCTTGTCCGGTCATGGGATCTTTTAGGACCACTTTCTTGCGTTGGTCAAGGCCGGCTTTTTTCGGCGCCGTGCGGTAGAATTGTTGTTTGGCGCGTTCCGGAAGCCGAGCGCTGTATGTCGCCTCCATTCGTTGGGCGGCGTGTTGCTCGTCCAAGTGGTAGACGTTCATGATTCCCGCGTTTTCGGCCCATTGTTGTATGGCCCGTATGGTGGCGGCGTAGGCCCGGTTGAAGCGTCTTTTGTTGGCGCGGTTCAAGTCGTAGTATTGCCGGCGGTGCTGGGTATTGCTAATGAGCACGACGGGCTTGTCGTCTTCGAGCATGACGTTGAACCCGACCAGGTCAACGGCTCCCTTATGCAGGCGATACCGTTCTTCCGTCGTCACTTGGTTCAGGTGATCCAAGTCGCGTTGTTGCTCGCGGTTTTCTGACCTGGCGAGCCGGGGATAGGCAAACGCCCATGCATGCGAATGGGGGTAGGCTTTTCCGCTGGCCACCGTGCGAACCTGCAACCATGCTCGTGGTTCTTTTTCACCTGAAAGTTCGACGCGGTGTTCGGATGGCACGTGGCGTAAGAGCTGGACCAACGGTTTGAGGTGGGGTTTCGGGTTTGAAAGGAGGTCGGCATGCCTTTCGGCTTGGGCTTCGGCCAATGGATGTATTTGAAGTATTCTATCAAATCGATGGGGTCCGGCTTGCTGCATGAGTTCCAGGGTTTCTGCCGGTTGCAGTTCGAGTTTCTCGGCGTCGTGAATCCATCGGTTCACGGTGGAGTAATCATATCTTCGAATCGCGTCTGCAGCCAACGCGACATGGCTTATCGGAATTCCGTAATTTTCGCACAGCGTCCGGGCATGTCGTTGGAGGATGGCATCCATGACGACTCGTTGGCTTTCGGCCGACTAAATCTTTCCGGTCAGCCGTAATTCTTCGTCCGGAGGAATGATGTAGACGCGTTCGTGCGTCTCGACGGCCTTGATCTTTCCCGTCCTCACGGCATGCCATAGCTCGTCCGGCGTCATGCCAAGGACTTTTGCAACTTCGCTCCAGCCTTGTCTTTGGCCCATGAAGATGTCGTGGTGGCGCATTCCGGATGAATCGTCATGTGCCTTGGGGGAAGCCATATTTTTTCCCATTTTAGGTTGAATCTTTATTCAGCACGGACGTCGACTTTGAGGCCGAGCATCTTTTCCAGTTGCATGATGTTCTTGCCTTTCTTGCCGATGATGGCGCTCATGGCGCGCTCGGGCACGCTGAGGATGACGGTGCGGCCGCTGATTTCATAGGAGTAATCGTCCTTGATGAAGCGGTCGAGGGTCTTCTGGACGTGCCGTTCGTCGATCTTCTTTTCGGGTTTTGCGTTTTTCAGCGGGAAGACGACGGTTTCGTCGCCGAACTTGTAGATTTCGTATTCCAGCGCGCCGGTTTCGAGGTCCTTGACTTCGATGACGGGCCGTGCCAAATCGGCTTCGGGCATGCCGTGCGGCGGCCGGACGGCGAAGGTCAGCATGTACGTCTTGGCGACTTGGCCTTTGGCGATGAAGCAGATGGTGTCGATGACCTGGGGAATCATGCCCAACTCGATTTTGCCGATGAAGCGTTGGATGGCGTCGATGGGTTTGGACGCGTGCACCACGCCGACCATGCCGATGCCGGCCATGCGCAGGTCGGCAAAGACGCGGAAGTCGTCCGGTTTTCGGACTTCGTCGTAGATGGTGTAGTCAGGCCGGACCAAAAGCAGAATGTCGGCCGTGTCTTCGGCTTTTCCGTCCAAGGGCGCGTATTGGGTGATTTCCGCGCTGACTTGCAAGTCGCGGGGCGATTCGAGGGTTTTGACGATTTTTTTCTTGTCGTTGTAGAATTCCGCCAACGCCGTGGCGAACGTGGACTTGCCCGATCCGGGGGGTCCGGCGATGAGGATGCCTTCGGCTTCGCCTTCCAGGCGTTCGCGGAGTTTGTCGCCCAGCTCGTAGTCCTTCATGTAAAGTTTGGTGATGGGTCGCACGATGGTGACTTCGAACGCCTCGCTTACGGGCGGTCGCGTGTACGTGATGCGGAGGTCCTTGACCTGCATGACGGTGGCGCCGCGGCGGTCTATTTCGATGAAGCTTTTTTCGTGTTGTTTGGAAAATTCCACGGCTTCTTTCATGAGGCCCTCGATTTCCTTGCGCGTGGTCTTCTGCTGTCCGATGGGGACTAGTTCGAATGCGCCGGGTTTGCCGCGTTTGGCCTTGGGGATGACGCCGTCCTTGAGGTGGACGCTCAACGTCTGTGGGTTGAAGAACTTTTCCAAGGACAGCCGGACTTCGGCCACCACGGGTTCGAGGTATTCGACGGTGAGGCCTTCGGCTTCGGCGACCTTGCTTTGGACCTTGTCGGTCGTCCACAGGGTGGCTTTATGGGTTTTGGCGACGGCGCGGATCTTGGCGTCGATTTCACCGAATTTGGCGCGTTCGATCTCGGAGGCGGTGGGCCGCGAGCCGGAAAATTCGATCTCGATCTTGCCTTCTTTTGCCAGGTCGGACAGTTTCTTCAGTTCGGCCAATCCGGCGAATCCGATTTCTCTTCCGCTGTTGGCTTGGTATTCCAGTTCGGCCACGACGGCTTCAGGCACGAGGAGTTTGAGGGGGTGTTGCATCTGTTCGAGGCGTTGGGTGATGCGGCCGTCAATGAGGACGCCGGTATCGGGTACGATTATTTTCATATGTTGGGTTTCACTTCTCTTGTTGTTTTTTGTTCGTTTTCATTCGTTTTTGGGTTTGACTTCTTTTTCTTCCGTTGGGTAGGCGTCGTGTTTTTTGAGCCAATCGCCGATGGCTTCTTCCAAAGCCGATTTGAGGGATCCTTTGGAATAGCCGTATTTTTTCATGGCCGTTTCGCGAAACATGCGTTCCGTGTCGGCTTTGAGGTGGAAGAAGAGCGTCAATCCAATCGCATTTGACTATATATCTATATGTATATATACCTATTTATGCGGAGGGGAGTCCGTGGTGGCTTCAATCATGCGTCAGTCTGGGCATTTAACGTCAGTTTAGGGCTTTGGTTAGCCATCTGCCGAATGTATGTTCGTCAAGAAGCAAAGCTTTTTATTGAGTTGAGCGCCCCAACTGTCTTTGGTGGGTTTGTATTTCAATGGATCAACTGAAAGTCAAGATTGCCGGCGAAATCGCGTTAAGCTCGGATCCGGGCAACGCCATGAAGAAGTGGCGGGAAGTGTTCGGCGTCTCGCAAAGCGATTTGAGCCATTACCTGGGCATTTCGCCGTCGACCATCAGCGATTACGAAAGCAACCGGCGCAAGAGCCCCGGCATCGGCGTCATCCGCCGCTTCGTGGACGCCCTCTTTCAGATTGACCTGAAAGCTGGCGGCGAACTCATCAAGCGGTTCATGGAGGCGGAGCCGGAGCAAAAGTTCTTCGAAGCCGTTGACTTCAGTAAAGCGACAACGGGCGCCAAGCTGCTGGAAGCCATCCAAGGCGAATGCGTCGCCTGCAGCCGGAAACTTGAGGAACTGCCCCTTTACGGCGTGACCATATTGGATTCCATCAAGATCATCCTGGAACTGCCCTACGAGAGCTTCGTGCGCATCTACAGCACCACCAGCCAGCGTGCCTTGCTATTCACCGGCACGTCGACGGGCCGCAGCCCCATGGTGGCCGTCCGCCTGGCCCCGATAAAACCGGCCATGGTCATCCTGCACGACCTGCACGGCGACAAGGTGGACAAGCTGGCCGTCAAGATCGCCGAAAGCGAAGGCATCCCGTTGGCCGTCACCAAACTTGGCTTGTCGGAAATCAAGAAGAAACTGGAAGCCATGCACTGAAACGCGTTTTATGTGAACCGTCTGAAGGCACCCGATCACCCTCACACGTGAAATCGTGGTATGGTTTTCTTTACTTTTTTAGAGATTCTTTAAATACCTCCGTCTCTTACCCCCTCCATGCGTCGGCTGGTTTACTTCGTTGCAGTCTTGGCTTTGATTTGCTTTGCCCTGCCCGTCTCTGCCGTGAACGTCACGCAGTGCCAATCCATCGGCTTGGCCGGCGTCTATTTGCTCAACGTCTCGTTGGTCGCCAACGGCCCCACGTGTTTTTCCATTACGGCCAGCGACGTGGACTTCAGCTGCTTCAGCGCGTCGACGGGGATGCAAAGCAACCTGACCTCCGGCTCGTATGCCGTGGCCACTTCCGGTTCACTCAACAACGTCTCCGTCCACGGATGCACCATTTCGGCCTTTGGCAATGGCATCAGCATCGCCGGCACGACCAATTCCAACGTCTCGTACAACAATATCGCCAATTTGACGGACAATGGGGCTCAAGGCGTCAACATTGGAAGTTCTAACTTTTCATTCGTGGGATTCAACACGATCAGCAACGTCACGACGACGGGCGTCATTGCGGCTGGCGTCGGCGGCGGAAGCGCCAACAATTCGCGCGTGCAAAGCAATACAATCCAAAATTTTGCTGCTGCCGGCGCGCGCGGCATCGTTTTGGATACCGTGGCCAGCTCCCAGAATCACACCGTGTCCTCCAACACCATCCAAAACGTCAATGATACCGGGATTGAAACGCATGGCTTGAACGTTACGGTGACTGGAAATACCGTACTCAACATTCGAGGAAACGCCGTTTACCATGAAGGAAGCAATTCGCTCATCACATCGAACACGCTATCCAACCATTCGGTGGCATTCGGCTTTACCAGCGGCATCACGGTGGAAAACGGCTTTTCGAACACCAACGTGACGTCCAACACGATTTCCGGCGTGTCACGCGGCATTGATTTCCGAATCAACACCTCATTGATCGCCCACAACGTCGTATCCAACATCACCGACCAAGACAGCGGCGGCATCGATGTGGGTTGGAATGGCGCCACCGGAACGACGGGCAACACAATTTTCAATAACACGGTCCGGGATACTACGCCTGCCGTCGCTGTGGGTGCGGCCATCGGTACCTCCGGTAACAATTACAATGCCTCCTACAACACGGTCAGCAACTGGAATGGATCCGGCATTTCCATAACCGGTGACAATGGACGGCTTTCGTTCAACACCGTCACCGGCATCAACGGCATCAACGCCTGGGCCCTTCAATACCAAGGGCAATTCGGCACCA
>Ga0080064_1004749_pt1 | contig 16946 bp, 11 predicted proteins | sample Subgrocontami54m_FD_69260 | JGI IMG/M metagenome (GOLD analysis project Ga0080064, IMG submission 69260) | Subsurface groundwater microbial communities from S. Glens Falls, New York, USA - GMW46 contaminated, 5.4 m (SPADES assembly) (version 2) ...
GAAATTCGAGCGCGACATGATGGTGACGCACCAGCGGACCGGCAAGACCGTGCGGCTCTCCTCTTCGCACAAGTTGTTTGGCCAGGAGCGCGAAACGGTCGACGAAGCGTGGCCGGGCGATGTCATCGGGTTGGTCGGTCACGGCGAGTTCGGCATCGGCGACACGCTGACCGAGGACAAGGCGATCGTGTACGACGAGATCCCACGCTTCCCGCCGGAGGTGTTCACGTACATCACGAATCCGAATCCGGCCGATGCGAAAAAATTCCGCGCGGGTCTCGAGCAGTTGCTGCAGGAGGGCGTCGTGCAGGCGTTCACCGCGCGCAACGCCCCTCCCGGCGCCATGCTGCTCGCGGCGGTCGGTCCACTGCAATTCGAGGTCGTGCAGTATCGCCTGCAGAGCGAGTACGGCGCGGAGTCGCGGCTCACCTCGACGCCGTGGACGCTGCTGAAGTGGGTCGAACCCCATCCCTTGCTCAAGGAAACGTCCCGGCTCATCGTCGCGACGGGCGTCAGCTTCGGCGCCGACAAGTTCGAGCAACCGATTGTCTTGTTTCCTAACGACTGGACCCTCCGCTATTTCGTGGAGAAGAACCCCGAGCTGAAGCTGCACGACCTGCCGCTCGAGCAGACCCGCTGACCCGCGGCGGATTCCCCAGCGCTGCTGAGGTGTTTTTGCCCGACGAAGGCATTGCGCCGCCTGGCAAAGGTCCCTTGATTTCGGGCGCGACATGTCCTGGTTACGTCATTTCGCGCTGCCCCTCGCGATCCTCGGCGCCAGTGCCGGCGCGGCCCGCGCCGCCGACCCGGCGGCCGCCGTGGCGACCCCGACGGCCGAGCTCGAGTCAAAAATCGCCGAAGCGCACCGGCTGCACCTGACCAATTCGACGCGTTCGCGGCAGCTGGCGGAAGAGGCGCTCGCGATGGCCCGCACCCAGCACGATCGGAAAAACGAGGCCGTCGCGCTGCTCGAGCTCACTGTCGCCCTGCGCCGGCAGAGCCACAACGGCGCCGCGCTGCAGAACGTTCGTGATGCGCTCGCCATCGTCGAAACTCTCGATGACCGCCGCCTGCTCCGGCGCACCGTGCAGGAGGTGGGCCGCACGTATTGGGTGCTCAGCGACGCTCCGGACGCCACGCATTTTTTCCAGCGCGCGCTGAGTCTGAGCGAGGAAGATGGCGACCTCAGCGCGCAGGCCGATGCCCACGCCGGACTCGGCTCGGTGGCGGCCCACCTCGGCGATATCGCCCGCTCGCGCGCCGAGAAGGAGATCGCGTTGCAGCTCGCCGAGCGGAGCGGCGATATCAACCGGATCGGCAATTACGCCGCCAGTCTCGGCAATGCGCACCTGGCGCAAAAGAACTTCGCGCAGGCGCGGCGACTTTTCGAGCGTGCGCTTGCCATCGCGCAGCAACTCCAGCAGCGCACGGAAGCCGCGGACATCCGCGCCCTGATCGCGCGGGTCGACCTGGCGGAGGGCAAGCTCGACGCGGCGGAGAAAACCCTGCGCGACATCCTGCCCAGCCGCCGCCGGCTGCGTGGTCACGTGAAGCTGACCGACACGCTGACGCAGCTCGCGGAAGTCCTCCGGCTGCAGGGCAAGCTCGACGAAGCCATCGGTCTGCTCAACGAAGCCGCCGGCTACGCCGCGCAGCTGACCAGCCGAAGCCTGCGGATGAATGTCTACCACGAACTCGCGGCGACGCAGGAGGCCCGCGGCGATTTCAAGTCCGCCATCGCCTCGTTGCGGCAGCGCCAGCAGGAAGCCGAGGCCCAGGCCGGCAAGGCGGCGCAAACGCGCGCGGCGGAAATCCGCGAAACCTTCGCCGCCGAGCGGCGCGACCTGGAGATTGTGCGGTTGCGATCGGCGGACCATGCGCGGCTGACGGCGCTGCACGCCAAGGAGGCCGAGTTCCGCGCGCAACAGGCGGAAATCGAACGGGCCCGCTGGCAGCGCTACGGACTGCTCAGCGCGCTGGCGTTCGGCCTGATCACGGTGGCAGCCCTGATCAGCCGCCATCGCGTGAAGGCGCGCGCCGCCCGGCGGATTCTCGAGGAAGCGCGCGCCGCGCAACACACCGCGGAAACTGCGGACCGGGTGAAGACCCGCTTTCTCGGCATCGCGTCCCACGACATCCGGGCGCCGCTGGGCAACATTCTCACCCTCACGAACGAGCTGCGTGCCGAACCGACGACCGACGAGTTGCACGCCGAACGCTGCGACATGATCGGCGCCGAGGCGCAGCGGGTGATCTGCCTGGTCGAGGATTTGCTCACGACGGCCGCACTCGAATCCGGGAAACTCGAGTTGCGCATGGCCCCGATGGATCTGGGCGAAACGACGCGTGATGTGATCGAAGGCGTCCGCCGCCAGGCCGAGGCGAAAAGGCAGGTGATCGAGTTTCCCGCTCCCGCCCCCGGCACCGGCCATATGCTGGGCGACCCGGCGCGGTTGCACCAGGTGGTCGCCAACGTTCTGAGCAATGCGATCAAGTTCAGCCCGCCGGGCGAGACGATCACGGTCGAGCTCGAGCGGCGCGACGAAACCGTGACCCTGGCGGTGCGTGATCGCGGGCCCGGCATTGCCGAACAGGACATTCCGAAGCTCTTTGCGCCGTTCCAGCGACTCGCGACCCATCCCACCGCGGGCGAGTCCTCGCATGGCCTGGGGCTGTCGATCGCGCAGGACATCATTCAGCGCCACGGCGGCCAAATCCGCGTGCAATCGCAGCCGGGCCGAGGCACGACTTTGCGGATCGAATTGCCGGCGGGCGGCGTCGCCACGTCGACCACCGCCGCCAGCATCGCCGCGGAAATCTAGCGAGGCTTCGCCTCAGACCACGGACTACTGACTACGGACGACTGACCAAAACCATTCGAGCCGACTGCTTGAGGTCAGTTGTCAGTTGTCAGTTGTCAGTGATCCACGGTCCACCGTCGGCGTAAACGCCCACCGGCTGGTGAAATACCGGGCCAAGGCGGACCTCCGGCCGATTTCGTCTCGCCGCGTCGGGCAAAATCGCCTTGCTCGCGCGAATGATTTTTTCGCGTCGACGCACCCTGGCGATTCTCCTCCTGGCGAGTCCTGCGCTGCTGTCGGGCGCCGCCGCGCGCAAGGCGCCGACCCGGCCGGCGGAGCCAGCCGACAGCGCGGCCTACAAAGGCGCGATCGTCGTCGACGTCGGCACGGGCAACGTGCTGTTCGAGGACCGCGCGGATTTCATCGGGCCGCCGGCCAGCGTCACGAAACTGATGACGTTCCTCATCGTGCACGACCGGATCGCCCGCGGCGACCTGACGTTGCAGACACCGGTCACCGTCACCGCCGAAGCGGCGAAGACGGGCGGCTCGCAAGTTTATCTCGCCGAGAAGGAGGTTTTTCCGGTCGAGGAATTGCTCTATGCCTTGATGATCGCCTCGGCGAACGACGCGGCGACCGCGCTGGCGATCCACTGCGCGGGCTCAAAGAGCGCGTTTGTCGAACTGATGAACGCGCGGGCGCAGGAACTGGGGATGACGAAGACGATGTTCCGCTCGCCGCATGGCTTGCCGCCGGTTGGGCGGAAAATTGCCGACAGCGATCTCACGACGCCGCGCGATCTCGCGACCCTCAGCGTCCACCTGCTGAAGAAGACGAACATCCTGACTTACTGCTCGGTGAAACAGCGCATCTTTCGCCCGGGCCCGAAGCAGCAGGAGATGATCAACCACAACAAGCTCCTGGGCAAAGTCGCCGGCGTCGACGGGCTGAAGACCGGTTTCACGCAAGGCGCCGGATTTTGTCTCGCGGCGACGGCGCTGCGCAATGGTCGCCGCGTGCTCGCCGTGACGATGGGATCGCCCGACAGCAAGACGCGCGATTTGAAGATCGCCGAGTTGCTCGAGCGCGGCTTCGCCAAACTGCCGCCCGCGCTTGCCGCGCCCGCGGTCGCCGCGGACGCGCCGATCAAACCTGCGCCGACCCGCGCCGCACCGGCGACCACAACCGCGACGCCGAGCCCTGGCGCCCCGGCCGCCGCCGCGAACTCGGGCGATGCGCCCGTGCGGTTCGTGATTCCAAAACGCTAGCTCCGACAAATCCAGCCGCGGCAGCCGCCACCAAGGGTCGTGCCCGGGCAATCGCACTCGTTCTCATAATCGTTCCTCGTTATCCCGAGATGGATGGAACGATAACGAGAACAACTCGCGGTGGATCGTGTAACGTATTACGTTACACTCTACATCAGCCGAATCATGCGGCGGTGGGAGATGCGCGCAACAAAAGCGGTGGTGGCCGCGGAGGCGGACCCGAGCGGGCCGGTCCGCACAGGCGGGCGACGCGCGAGCGCGAACATTTGCGTTACCCTCCCCGGCTCCTAGCGTCTCCTTGAGCCGAACACCCGCCTCGCTGCCGCCCGCGTCGCATTTGCCCGCTGCCCCCATGTCCGTCCGCTTGATGCTGCACCTTCTTCGCGCCAGCACTCCGCTGCTCTTCCTCACGGCGGTTTCGGGGAAACCGATCCTGCCGGCGACAATTTTCGGCGACTTCACGCCGACCACGCGGCTCGAGGCCGCGGACCCGGAAGCACCGATCGCCGAGGCGCAATTCAACACGCTGCCGAACCCTTTGCCTCCGAACCTCGCGAGTCTCGGCTATCATATCACCGGCACGGCGGAATTCGGCGATCTCGTGCGGTTGAACGGCTCCGCGCATTTCGTCGAGAGCATCTCCGTGACGATGAGCAGCTGGGCCATTCGCTCGGACTATCCCGGCAGCCCGGCGTTCGGTTTCACGCACCCCATCACCGTGAAGATTTACGAGGTCGATCAGCGCAGCGGACAGCCGCGCCCCGGCCCGCTGCTCGGCCGCGCGACCGCGCCGTTCCTGATTCCCTGGCGGCCGGAACCCGATCCTACGGCGCCCGCTTCGCCGCTGCGGCCGTGGCGCGGGCCGGACGGCAACTACTACGGTGGCGTCGCGTTCAATATCACCTTCGACCTGAGCGGCCTCGCGCTCGCGCTGCCCGACGACGTAATCGTGAGCGTCTCCTTCAACACGCAGCAGCACGGCGAGGCGCCGCTGGGGAAAGAGGGCCCGTACAATTCCCTCAACGTCGGGCTCACCTCGGCGCCGCCGGCGGTCGGCAGCGATCTCGGGCCCGGCGCCGTGTATTGGAAAACGGCAGGGGGCAGTTTCTACAGCGACCAGGGCGCAGCCGGCGTGAACGTGTTGCGGCTCGATCCCGGCTGGGGCGCCTACACCGCGGCGATTCGCGTGAACAACTCGCCCTTCGGCACGCTGGCCGACGTCGCGACGCGGCTCACCGATCTTCACCCACGCGATCCCGTGGCAACCGAGGCGGTCGCCCAGGCGCGAAAGCTGGTGACCGCAGCGCTCGATCGGAGTTTGTGGCAGAACAACCGCCAACTGCAGATCGCGTGGGGCCCGCTCGTGTTCGATCTTCTTTCGGAAACGGTCGGCGAGTTGATGAACCTCGCCGGCAGTCGCGACGCCGCGGCGCCCGTCGCGCACCGGGCGATCGATTCGCTCCTGACCGTCGGGCAAGCGCTCGCCGATGGCGCGATGGGGGAAGCGGCCATGGGCGGCGGCAACTTCTCGGGACTGGTGCGAGCCGAAGACGCGCTCGAGGCCGCCGCCACCGCCCGGGCGATGGCCCGACCCGACGTCAGCATCGATGAACTGGCCAACGCCTGGCGCGAGGCGCAGTTGTCGTTGCGGTGAGGGGGTCGTTGCTCCGCCCAGGATGAGCCATCCATTTCGGATGGCTCACTTGTGATCCCACGGCAGCTTCACCTCGAGTCGCGGGTGCTTCCAGACTTCGAACCGCTCGAACATCTTGCCGGGATTGAGAATGCCGCGCGGATCGAGAGCGTCCTTCACCGCCTTCATCGCACGAATCTGCGCGGGCGAATGCTGGAGGCGCAGGAATGGAGTCTTGGCGAGCCCGATGCCGTGTTCGCCGGAAATCGCGCCGCCGAGCGCAACGACAGTTTGCATCAACCGCCGCACAGTCTTTTCAGCCATCCGACACTCGGCCGGCACCGCCCGGTGATACATGATGTTCACATGAAGGTTGCCGTCCTGCACGTGGCCAAACGTCGGGATGGGCAGTCCCGACTCGCGCTTCAGCCGCGCGAGAAACTGCGCGAACTTCACGTAGTTTCGCATCGGCACGACGATGTCCTCGTTCAACTTCGCGTCGCCGAGCTCGAACATCGCGCCGGAGCATTTCCGCCGCACCGCCCACAGCGCCTCCGCCTCCTCGCGCGTCCGAGCCGCCCGATGCGCGGGGGCGCGCGCTTCCGCCCAGGCGAGCACCTGCGCGCGCTGCTCACGCACCTCGGCTTTCGTGCCCGCGAGTTCGATCAGCAGCACCGGCCGTCCCGATTGGCCGGGGAACACCAGCTTCCCGGTGGCGCGCTCCGCGCAGAGCACGCTCTCGCGATCGAGAAACTCGCAAATCGCCGGCTGGACCTTGGCCCGAAACAGCGCGAGCGCGCTGCGCAGCGCAGCGGTCTCGTCGCGAAAAGCGGTCAGCACCGTCCAACGCGCCGCGGGCTGCGGGATCAGCTTCAACACGGCGCCGGTGATGACGCCGAGCATGCCCTCGCTGCCGACCCACAAATCGCGGATGTTGAAACCGGCGGAGAATTTCTTCGTCGCCGTCCCCCACTCGACCCATTCACCGGTCGGCAGGAACCCGCGCAACGCGATGATGAAGTCGCGCGTGACCCCGTACTTGCCGCCGTGCATGCCGCCGGCATTGCAGGCGATGTTGCCGCCAATGGTGCAGTATTCCTTCGATGACGGGTCCGGCGGATAGAACCAGCCCTTCGCTTCCGCCGCACGCTGGATGTCACCCACTTTCGCGCCGGCACCGACGTGGGCCATGCCGGCCTCCTCGTCGACCGCGATCGCGTTCAACGCCAGCAAATCGAGCACCCAGCCGCCTCGCACCGGAGCGGCTGCGCCGGTCAGCGTCGTGCCGCGGCCGCGGGTGGTTACTGGGACGCGGTGCCGGTTCGCGAGGGCCAGCACGGTGGCAACATCGGCCTCGCGGCGGACGTGGATCACGGCCTCGGGCATGAAGGGAATCTTCGAGCTATCGAACGACGCCTCGCGCCGGGCCGCCTCGTCGGTGCGGACAATCCGGCCCCCCAAGGCTTGTTTCAGCGCGGCCGTCGCCTTCGCGTGCGATTTCATGAACGGTGAGAAATGAACACCGCTGTCGCCGCGTGCAAGCCGTGCTGCTGCCCTGTCATCGCCGAAATTTCGTCTTCCGTCGCGCGGGCGCGTGTGTGAGAACCACCCCTTCTTTTCCTCATGACGAAGATCCTCCTGACGACCACCTCGTTCCAAGACACGCCAGGCGAGCATCACCAACTGCTCGCCGCCACCGGCTGGGACGTCATCGGCGCGCGCGGGCCGCTGAACGAAGCCGACACGCTGGCGGCGGTCGGCGAGGTGGACGGCTACATCTGCGGAGACGACATGATCACCCGCCAGGTGCTCGAAAAGGCGCGGCCGAAGCTGAAGGTGCTGTCGAAGTACGGCATCGGCGTCGACAAGATCGACGTGAAGTCGTGCACGGAATTCGGGATTCCCCTGCTGTTCACCCCCGGCGTGAATCACACGACCGTGGCCGAGCACACGTTCCTGCTGCTGCTCGCGCTCGAGAAGAATTTCCTGTTCCACACCGATTCGACGCGCTCCGGCGGCTGGAAGCGCAAGACCGGCCACGAATTGCTCGAGAAGACCATCGGCATCATCGGACTCGGCCGGATCGGCAAGGAAGTCGCGATTCGCGCCCGCGCGTTCGGCATGCACGTGATCGCGTTCGATGTGTACTGGGACGAGAAGTTCGCCGCCGCCAACGCGGTGAAGCGCGCGGCGTCGCTCGACGAAGTCTACGCGGCGTCGGATTACATTTCGCTGCACACCAACCTCACGCCGGAGACGCGCGACATGATCAGCGCGAAGTCCTTTCCGAAAATGAAAAAGGGCGTGCTCATCCTGAACTGCGCCCGCGGCGAGATCGTGCACACGGCCGACATGGTCGCAGCGCTGAAGTCGGGCCAGGTCGGTGGCTACGGCACGGACGTGCTCGACGCGGAACCGCCGAAGCCGGATCACCCGCTGCTCAAGCTGCCGAACGCGATCGTCACGCCGCACATCGGTTCGCGCACGCACGAGAGCGTGCAGCGCCAGGCCACCGCCGCGGTCAAGAACCTCATCCTCGCGATGCGCGGCGAGAAACCGCTCGCGCAGGTGAATCCCGAAGTGCCGGTGAAGAAAGTCGTCTAAACCAATTCTTGGAACACAGGGGACACAGAGCTCTGACACCGAGTGCCCAGAGCAATTCCAACTGAATTCAACCTCCGTGACCTCTGTGCCTCCTCTGTGACCTCTGTGCTCCCAAACCCGCTTTCCTCTCATGTCTGAGATCTTCTACGTCGTTCCCGAAGAGCAGCACAATGCACTGGTCGCAGCCGCGTATAAGAAACGCGGCTACTCCGGCCCGGAAGCCGCCGCGGGCGCGCGGTTCTGCGCCGAAGCCACGCGGCACGGCATCCGCACGCACAACGCGCTCAAGGCGCTGCACCTCGACCACCTCTTTGGCTCCGGGGCCGGCGGCTGCCAGCCGAAGGCGAAGATCGAGAAGGTGAAGGTGCCGTTCCGCGCCGCGCAGGTGTGGAACGCCAACCGCAAGCTCGGCCAGGCCACCGGCTACGCCGCAATCGAGACCGCGATGAAGCTGGCCGATCGCTACGGCGTCGGCATGGTGTCGGTCGACAACGCGTTTCACTACCTCTGGGGCGGCGGCTACGTGATGGACGCCGCCAAGCGCGGCTACATCGCGTACACGAACTGCACCGCGGCCCTCGCGGAAGTCGTGCCCTTCGGCGGCAAGCACCCGACGCTCGGCACCAACCCGCACTCGTGGGGCTTCCCGACCACCGAGGCGATCGGTTATCCGATCGTGATCGACTGGGCGACGAGCGTCGTTGCGATGGGCCGCGTACAGCAGCTCCTGCGCGAGGGCAAGCCGCTCCCGCCCAACGCCGCCGTCGACGAGAACGGCACGCCCACCACGGACCCGGCGAAGGCGAAGTACCTGCTGCCGTTCGGCGGTCACAAGGGCTACGGACTTTCGCTGATGAACGAAATCATCGGCGCGTTCATCGGCGGATCGCTGCCGACGATTCGCAACCGCTGGGACAAGGTCGGCGACGACAAGGGCACGTGCACGTTCTTCTTCCAGGTGTGGAAACCCGAGGCGATGAACGCCGGCGCGTTTGCCAAAGGCCGCAACCAGCCCGCGAACGTCAAGGCGGTGATCGAGGACATCCTCGGTCACGGCAACGAGAGCTGTCTCCTGCCGGGTCAGCCCGAGGCACAATCCGCCGCCCGCAGCGCGAAGAATGGCGGGCTGCTCTTCTCCGAAGCCGAGATCAACGCTTTCAACGAACTGGCGGCGGAAGCTCGCAAGCGGAAGTGGACCGTAAGCGAATTCAAGGTCGCTGAATAAGTTTTCGCGCGACGCGAAAACCTAGGATTCCAGGGGCGCAGGTTTTTCTTCCACGACCCAGCGGATTTTGGCCGCGGTTGATTCGCCGATGCCGTCGATGGCGGCTAATTCTTCGGCGGACGCCTTCGTGAAATTCGCCACCGAACCAAAATGTGCGAGCAAGCGTCCGGCCCGCTCCGGGCCAATGCCGGGGAGACCTTGGAGAATGAACAGTTGGCGTGGCTTTCGCGCAGCGAAAACCTCATTGACCCGCCGCACGCCCCGGATTCATGAGTATCACGCGATAGGTACGCACGCCAAAACCAGGTTCTCGCGCAGCGAAAACCTCACGCACCCGTAGCTCAGTTGGATAGAGCATCTGGCTTCGAACCAGAGGGCCGGGGGTTCGAGTCCCTCCGGGTGCGCCAGGTTTTCGCATGGCCGCGAAAACCTAGGCTCGACGGCGACCTCCGGGCGCCGTCATGCGTGCTGAGATTGGAAGAACGCGCCCGGCGGTCGCGTTCCACCTCGCGCCCTATTGAATCACAACTCGAGGATCACGACCGACCGGGCGGGGAGCGTCACCCCGAGGGTCGAGCCGTTCAGCGTCGCGCCGCTGAACGGCACCGGCTTGACCGCGTCGGGCTGGGCGAAGGTGTTGTGCGCGTTGATCGCAGCGGCGGTCAGCACGCGGCCAGTGACGCTTTGCGGCGCCGCACCCGTCACCGTGCACTTCACCGGAATCGACCGGTTCGCGTCGCAGTTCGCGAAGGAGACGTGGATCTTTCCGGCCGCGTCGCGCGACGCCGAGGCGCTGATCGCCGGTATCCGGTTCGCCCCGACGACGTAGTCGGGGGAGGTCAAGGTGGCGGGCAGCAGTCTGGCGCCCTGATGCACGTTGAACATCTCGAACACGTGGTAGGTCGGCGTGAGCAGCATCTTCTCCTTGTCGGTAAGAATGACCGCCTGCAGCACGTTCACCATCTGCGCGATGTTCGCCATCGTGATCCGGTCGGCGTGCTGGTGGAAGAGGTGGAGGTTGAGCGCGGCGACGACGGCGTCGCGCAGCGTGTTCTGCTGGTATAAGAATCCCGGATTCGTGCCCGGCTCGACGGCGTACCAGGTGCCCCACTCGTCGACGACCAGCCCGATGCGTTTCTGCGGATCGTAGCGATCCATGATCGCGGAATGCCGCTCGACGAGTTCCTTCATCTTCAGCGTCTGGATGAAGACCTCCTGCCAGGCCGTCTCGTTGAATTCGGTCGCGGAGTCCTTCCGGCGCCAGTCGCCGCGCGCGACGGTGTAGTAGTGCAACGCGAGGCCATTCATCTGCCGGCCCGCATTCTTCATCATCACCTCGGTCCATTCGTAATTCTCGCCGTTCGGCCCGCAGGCGATGCGGGCGATCCGGTTCTCGGCGCCCGGCTGGTAGTTTTTGATGAACGTATTGTAGCGCTTGTAATTGTCGGCGTAGAACGCCGGCGTCATGTTGCCACCGCAGCCCCAGCTCTCGTTGCCGACGGCGACGTAGGGCACGCGCCACGGTTTGTCGCGGCCGTTCTTCCGGCGCAGGTTCGCCATTGGCGACTGCGCGTCGGAGGTCATGTATTCCACCCACTCCATCGCCTCCTGCACCGTGCCGCTGCCCACGTTCACGCAGACGTACGGATCGATGCCGACCAGCTCGCAGAAATCGAGAAACTCGTGCGTGCCGAAATGGTTGTTCTCCACCACGCCGCCCCAGTGCGTGTTGATCATCGCGGGACGCGACTCGCGCGGACCGATGCCGTCCCGCCAGTGATACTCGTCGGCAAAACAGCCGCCCGGCCAGCGCAGCACTGGAACCTTCAGCCGTTTCAACGCGGCGATGACATCGTTGCGGTAGCCGCGCGTATTCGGGATCGGCGAGTTCTCGCCAACCCAGATTCCCTCGTAGATGCAGCGGCCGAGGTGTTCGGCGAAATGCCCGTAGATGGCCTTGTTGATGACCGGCCCGGGCTGGCCGGCATCGATCGCCAGCGTCGCGCCTCCGGAATTCGCAGCAGCATCAGCGGCGCACGTCGCCGACAATGCCACCAGGCTGAGACACAGTGAACCAACCAGGAATCTTGCGTCCATCGAAGTAAGGCAGCGGATCACGAGCGTACCCGCGTAATCGCCGGAGACACGCCTCAAATTTGAACCAGACAGTCCGGCGGGCGCGCGCCTTCACATTGGAGGTCGAATCCGCGCCTTAATGGGCGCGGCTACCGAACACGTGGTAGCCGCGCCCATTAAGGCGCGGTTGGCTGACGACCACGCGCTACTGGCGGCCCGGAGGGCGCGCGGCCTTCCAGCCCGCGTGCAGCAGCGCCGCCATTTCCGTGCGCGTCGCCGCCTGCGCAGGATCGTCGGCGAGGTTCACCGTTTCCCATGGATCATTCTGCAGGTCGTACAGCGCGACGGGCACGGGGCCGTTCTTGAACTCCATGTAGCGGTAGCGCCGGTTGCGCACGGCCTGGTCGTCCGGCGTCTGCACCATGAACACGGCGCTCTTCCATGGTTGCGCGGGATTGGCCAGCAGCGGCGCGAAACTTGTGCCTTCGACCTTCGCCGGCACGTCGAGGCCGGCGAGTTGCCCGACCGTCGGCACGAAGTCCACGAACTCGACGAACTCGCGACACACGCTCCCGTTGCCCGGCGCGCCCGGCACGCGCACCCAAAGCGGCGCACGCTGCACTTCCTCGAGCATCGAGTACTTCGACCACATGCCGTGATCGCCGAGGTGCCAGCCGTGGTCGCCAAGAATGAAGACAATGGTGTTGTCGGCCAGCCCCTGGCGTTCGAGCGCGTTCAGGATGCGGCCGACGTTCTCATCGACGAATGTCACGCATGCGTAGTAGGCCGCGATCGCCTCGCGCGCCTGCTGCGCCGTCGGCTGGTGCTGCGTGAAGATGTCGGGGTTGCCGCCGGTCGTGCGCTTCGCATAGGGGAAATTTTTCAGACTCGCGGGCGGCGCCGGCGGCGTGGGGATCTTCGCCGGATCGTACATATCCAGGTACTTCTTCGGCACAATCAGCGGCGTATGCGGGCGCGACTGGTGGACGGAGAGGAAGAACCGCTGCTTCGATTGGGCGAACGTCTCCAGCAGTTTCACCGCGGTCTGGGAAATCTGGTAGTCGCCCTCCTCCTCCGTCGTTTTGCCGGAATCACCGTAGCGATCCGATTGCTGGCGGCGCATCTGCTGGTAGTCCTTCCCCTTTTTCGCCTTGGCCGCCGCGCGCTCGCCTGCGGCCGGCCGCTTCGAAATCGCCGGTTCGCCCTTCCAGCCCGGCGGCGGCGCGTAGTGCTCGATCCGATCGAACGACATCAACTGCGGCCCGGCATATTCGGTCGTGTGGAAGAACTTTCCGATCACCGCCGTGTGATACCCCTTTTCCTTGAGCAGCTCGGGCAGTGTGCGCGTGCCGGGCGGCAGCCGCTCGCTCATCACCTGGGAGTTGTTCCAGACGCCCGTCGTCAGCGGTCGCAGCCCGCTGAGGAACGAACTGCGCGACGGATTGCACGCGATGGCCTGCACGTAGGCGCGGTCGAACTGCACCGCCGTGCGCGAAAACCGATCCAGGTTCGGCGTCCGGCAAATCGTGTTGCCGTAGCTGCCCCACACGCCGGCGTAGCAGTCCTCGATGATGACGAAGAGCACGTTCATCTGCGAGGTGTCGGGCAGGGTTCGGCTGCTAGCGGCAGCGTGCATCACCGGTGCGACCAGCGTGAGGGCGAGGGCAAGAAGGCGGACGAGAGGTTTCACGGCTGGCGTTTAGCACACACGGTCGCCTTTGACGATGCCGCGGTTGGCGGTCGCCGACGCCTCACGTCGCTCGTCCAACCGCGCCTCAATGGGCGCGGCTACGAATCGTGGTAGCCGCGCCCATTAAGGCGCGGTTGGTTTGGGCCGCTGACGAGGATTGGCGCCGTACTGTCCTTTGCATTCGAGGCTGGACGCTCCCCGCGGGGATGAGAGATTAGGCGCTTTTCACCGCGAAATTCCATGAGCCTCCAAATCAAACCTGCCAACTCGGTCGCCTTCGACCAAATCTCGCTCGGGGAAGTCATGCTCCGGCTCGATCCCGGCGAGGGCCGGATTCGCACCGCGCGCGAATTCAAGGTGTGGGAGGGCGGCGGCGAGTACAACACGTCGCGCGGCCTGCGGAAATGCTTCGGCTACAAGACCGCGGTGTGCACGGCGTTCGTCGACAACGAGGTCGGCCACCTCGTCGAGGACTTCATCCTGCAGGGCGGCGTCGCGACCGACTTCATCAAGTGGCGCGAGGACGACGGCATCGGCCGCACCGTGCGCAACGGGCTGAACTTCACCGAGCGCGGCTTCGGCGTCCGTGGCGCCGTGGGCAACCCCGACCGCGGCAACACCGCCGCGTCGCAGCTCAAGCCCGGCGATTTCGACTGGGATCACATCTTTGGCAAGCTCGGCGCGCGCTGGTTTCATACCGGCGGGATCTTCGCCGCGCTGTCCGCGACCACCGCCGAGTTGACCGTCGAAGCCGTCAAGGCGGCCAACCAGCACGGCGTGATTGTGTCCTACGATCTCAACTACCGGCCATCGCTCTGGAAGACGATCGGCGGGCTCAAGAAGGCCCAGGAGGTCAACCGCGAGATCGCGAAGTACGTCGACGTCATGATCGGCAACGAGGAGGACTTCACCGCTTCGCTCGGCTTCGAGGTGAAAGGCGTCGATCACAACATCAGCCAGATCGAGACCGACGCGTTCAAGGACATGATCCAGACGGCGGTGAAGGAGTTCAGGAACTTCAAGGTCGCGGCCACCACGCTCCGTCGCGTGATCACGGCGACGAAGAACGACTGGAGCGCCATCCTCTGGCACGACGGCAAATTCCACGAGAGCCGCAAGTACCCGGAGCTCGAGATTCTCGACCGCGTGGGCGGCGGCGACAGCTTCGCCTCCGGCGTGCAGTTCGGCTTCATGCAGTTCAACGACGCGCAGAAAGCCGTCGACTACGGCGCGGCGCACGGGGCGCTCGCGTCGACGACGCCGGGCGACACCTCGATGGCGACGCGGAAGGAAGTCGAGAAGCAGATCTCCGGCGGCGGCGCGCGCGTGGTGCGTTGAGTCCGTGAATGTAGGGCGGGGTCTCCCGACCCCGCAGAGCCCCAAATCGAACCGGCTGCCGCGGCGGGGGCGGGAGACCCCGCCCTACAGGCCCGGCCTTTTCAATTCCGCTCCTTGTTGAGCCCCCAGCGCAGCAGCAGGTTCGCCGGCAGTCCGAACCATTCCTTCGATGGATTCTGCGCCACCATCCGCTCCGCTTCGGTCATCACCTGCTTGAGCACGGTGGGCTGCGGATACTTGGCCAGGTAGCACTGCGCGCCATTGCGGGCGGCTTCCTTCACATCGGCCGGGTGCTCCGAGGAGGAGAGCATCACGACGGATATCTGATCGAGCTGCGGACGTGCCCGAATCCACCGCAACAGCTCGTGGCCGTTCATATTCGGCATCTTCACGTCGAGGAAACACAGCAACGGCAGATCCGCCGCGATGGCCCCGTTGCCATCCATTGTCCGCGTAAGCGCCGCGACGAGTTCCTCGCCGCTCCGATAGACTTCGATTGGCTGCGTCACCCCGGCCTTGCGGAAAAGGAGCCGCATCAGTTCGACGTCTTCTTCCTCGTCGTCGACTGCCAGGATGACACCGCGTGAATGTGGGTACGCTGAATCCATAACACTGTGCGCCACAGACCACGACTCCGCGAAACCGGCATAAATATCCCGGGACATTTTGAAAATTTTAACGGCACCAACGGGGTGAAGACCGTAGGTATGTGTCGGCAAGCACCCACCTCGCAACGATGAAAGGCGATCAGCGCCGCGCCGCCTCGACGACGTTGACGCTGGAGACGATCCGCTCGTCACCCATCGCCGCGGCGAGCGCGGCGCGACCGAAGGCAACCTCCGTCGCCACCACCGGCGTGGCACTCGGACAGCGCAGGCGACAGCCAGCCCCCACCGGCTCGCCAAACACCGGCCGGCCGTCCGCGGTCCAAGCGAACCGCTGCGCGTAAACCGCGCGATTCCAATTCGGCTTCGTTTCGAGTTTCGCGTGGAAGACGAGCCAGTCTTCCGTGCCATCCGGCGATTGAGTGAAGCTGCAGTGCCCGACGCCCCAGGTCGTGCCGGTGGCGGCAAACACGGGATGCGGGTCCTTGCGCCAGGCCCCGGCCGCCAGCGGATCGCGTCCCGGCGCGAGCTCGAGCAGCCCGAGCTTGTAGGTGATTTCCCAGGACGCGCTGGCCGAGTACACGACAAAGACGCGGTCGCCCCGCACCAGCACCTGCGGCGCCTCGTTGAGGCCGCGGGTGCGGCTGGTTTCATCCACGCGTTCCCAAAGATGATCGTCGTTGGCGCAGAGTCGCACGCGGTTCGACGCCACCGTCCAGGGATTCGCCATTCGCGCGATGTACAGGCACTGTTCGTCGCGGTCCCCGGTCCACCCCGACCACAAGAAATAACGTTCACCCCCGTGCTCGAGGATCGTGCCGTCGATGGCCCAGCGATTCCGCGCGCCGGTCGCCACCTCGTCCCCCGTGTACAACTCCGCCTTGAACCGAAACTCGCTCGTCGGATTCTCGCCGACCGATTCGAGGACGACCATGCGGTGCGTCTCGTTGTTGCCATTCGAGGCGGCCACGTAGATGTACCACCGACCATCGAGCCGGTGCAGCTCGGGGGCCCACACTTCGCGGCTGTGCGGGCCGCGGGCCGGCGCGCGCCACACCACGATCTTTTCGCCGCGTTCGGTCAACCGATCGGACCGGTACACGGCGACGCCCAGATCGTTCTCGCTCGCGCACCAGTAGTAAAATCCGTCGTGCCACACCACCCACGGATCGGCGCCGGGGGCAATGGGATTGCAGAACGTCTCACGCTCGGTGACGGCCGGTGCCGCCCCCACCGCTGGCGTCATGATCGAAGCACGCGCTTTTTCGGTCGACGCATCGGTGGAGAACGGGCTCATGGCGGCACATCATGCCGACTCCGCCGATATCACTTTATCCGGCTGCGTCTGATTGGGATGTCAGTCTGCGCGCCGCGCGGCTGTCGGTGTTTGTCTGACAACGCGGAGCCGCGCAATCCACGCGCTGCGGCACTCAGGGAGGCCCGACCTGCATGCCGGCCACTGGACGGCACGGACGTCGTCCCTCCATTTGAGTGGAGTCATCCCAATCGGCTGCTAAACACGATGTCATAAATGACCAGCGTCGTCTGTGGGCGCGGTGCCCCCACCGCGCGGGATATCGCCTGCGAATGCCAACTCGCGGGGTGCCGCCTCCGCCCAGCCTTCGGCGCGCCACTGGCATCTTGCCGCGTCGAAGCCCGCAGGGCGAAGACGGGAGGGCACCCCGCCTACAACTGCGCGGATTAAT
>Ga0080064_1004751_pt1 | contig 16944 bp, 19 predicted proteins | sample Subgrocontami54m_FD_69260 | JGI IMG/M metagenome (GOLD analysis project Ga0080064, IMG submission 69260) | Subsurface groundwater microbial communities from S. Glens Falls, New York, USA - GMW46 contaminated, 5.4 m (SPADES assembly) (version 2) ...
GCCCCCAACCAATACCGCCTGGGGGAATTTTTTCGAGATTTCGACCAGCGCGCCGAAACCGCCGATGCCGGCCAGCACCTCGGGCCGCATGGTGCGCCTGGCGTAGGGCTTGATCGCCTCGACCAGGGCGTCACCGGCGTCGATGTCCACGCCGGCATCGCGGTAACACAAGGATTCTTTGGGGGGGGTGTTCAAGATTTGTATGTTTGGCGAGATACGGCTACAGTTTTGTGTTTTGTAGTGCGAAGTCTACTCGAAATGACGCCCAAAATCCTGGCCGAGCCGAACAAGCTGTGGTGGTTTATCCCCGCCGCAGTGGTCGTTGCGCTGCTCTATTTTCTGAGCCCGATCCTGGCGCCTTTCCTGTTTGCCGCCATCCTCGCCTACATCAGCAACCCACTGGTGAGCTGGCTCGAGCGCCACCGGGTGCGGCGCACCCTGGGCGCGGTGCTGGTGATGCTGATCCTAGGCGGCTTGTTCGTGCTGTTGCTCCTGATCCTGCTGCCGCTGTTCATCACCGAGCTGCGCCTGCTGTCGGAACGGCTGCCGGGCTTTTTGGCACAACTCAACGACAATCTGGTGCCCTGGATCAAGGCCAGATTCGGAGCGGAACTGCAGTTCGATCTCGCCGGCTTGAAAAAACTCATCGGTGACAACCTGCAAGGCGCAGACGGCCTGGGGATGAGACTGCTCGACTCGCTCAGGATCGGCGGACTCGCCGTGCTGGGCTTCGTGGTCAACCTGCTGCTGGTGCCGGTGGTGCTGTTCTACCTGCTGCGCGATTGGAACGCTCTGCTGGCGCAGATCGATGAATTGCTGCCGCGGCGCTGGCACCCGCAACTGACCGGCGTCGCCAGGGAGATCGATGCCGTTCTGGCCGAATTCCTGCGCGGACAGATCGCGGTGATGGTTCTGATGAGCGTGCTCTACGTTCTGGGCCTGTGGCTTGCGGGGCTGGAGTTCGCCCTGCCCATAGGCATCATCACCGGAATGCTGGTGTTCGTGCCCTACGTCGGCATGCTCACCGGGTTGGCGCTCGCGACCCTGGTTGCCCTGATGCAGTTTCCCAGCGTGAGCGGCGTTATCCCGGTATGGATAGCATTCGGCATCGGCCAGGCGCTGGAAGGCACGCTGGTGACGCCGCTCCTGGTGGGCAAGCGCATCGGCCTGCATCCGGTGGCGGTAATCTTCGCCCTGCTAGCCTTCGGCCAGATCTTCGGCTTCTTCGGTGTTTTGCTGGCGCTGCCTGCGAGCGCGGCGCTGCTGGTGGGCCTGCGCCATCTGGGCGCCCAGTATCGCAACAGCAGCCTGTACAAAAAATGATGCAGCAACTGCTCCTGCAACTGGCGCCGCCACCGGCGCCGACTCTGGACAACTACGTCCCCGGGCGCAACGGCGCCGCCCTGCAGGCGCTGCGGGAGATCGCGCGCGGCGCGGGCGGCGAGCGCTTCGTCTACCTCTGGGGCGAGCCGGGGAGCGGCCGCACGCACCTGCTGCGCGGCCTGGCCGAAGCCGCGGGCGGCGGCAAGGGGCTGTATCTGTGCGGGACACCGGGCGGCAGCATGGCGGCGGACAACGTGATCGCCGTGGACGATGTGCAGGATTTGTCGGCAGGCGGTCAGATCGCCCTGTTCGACCTGTACAACCGCGTGCGCGCAGCCGGCGGTGGGCTCGCAGCCAGCGGCGACGCCGCGCCGGCGCAACTCGCCCTGCGCGAAGATCTGCGCAGCCGCCTCGCCTGGGGCCTCGCGTTCCAGCTGCACCCCTTGTCGGACGCGGAAAAGGCGGCGGCGCTGCGCGAGCATGCCCGCGGGCGCGCGCTCGATCTCCCCGAGGATGTCATCGCCTACCTGTTGAAACATGCGCGCCGCGACATGGCGAGCCTGATCGGCATCCTCGATGCGCTCGATCGCTACTCGCTCGAGCAAAAACGCCCGGCCACCCTGCCATTGGTCAGAGATGCCCTGGAATCGATGAAAGACAAACCATATATTCGATCTTAAGTACTATCGCAAGCCACCAGCGGATTTGCGCGCTGCGCGCGCCAACCGTGTTTTTGGTACGGATAAAAACCATCCGTACCAAAAACACGGTTATGGTTAACAGCAAGTACGGCGTGGGTTTTTTATACAAGATCGCCGATGGCGCACGGATGGTTTTTATCCGTGCGCCATCGGCGATCCGCGCGGACGGTTTCTCGTCCGCGCAAAATCGACAATAGAGGAATTGCATTGGAACTGGTTCTATTCGACCTCGACAACACCCTGCTCGACGGCGACAGCGACTACGAATGGGCGCAATTCCTGATCGAACAGGGCGTGCTCGCGCGCAACAGCTACGAGCGGCGCAATCAGGATTTTTTTGAACAGTACAAGGCCGGCCGGCTAGACATCTACGCCTTCCTCGACTTCCAGCTCGCGCCGCTGGCGCGATACCCGCGCGCGCAGCTCGACGCCTGGCACGCGCAGTTCATGGCGCTGAAAATCCTGCCAATTATCACCGGCGCGGCGCGCCGGCTGGTTGACCGGAACCTGGTAGAGGGGCATCTGTGCGCCATCGTCACCGCCACCAACTCTTTCGTCACCGCGCCGATCGCGCGCGAGTTCGGCGTGGCGCACCTCGTCGCCACCGAGCCCGAGGAAGCCGGGGGCAGATTCACCGGCAAGGTGAGCGGCACCCCCTGCTTTCGCGAAGGCAAGATCACCCGGGTCGAGCAGTGGCTCGCCACGCAGGGCAGGCGCTGGGACGATTTTTCCGAAAGCCGGTTCTACAGCGATTCCCACAATGATCTGCCGCTGCTGGAGCGGGTCTCGCACCCGATCGCGGTCCGTCCCGATCCCTCGCTCGAACAGACGGCGCTCGCGCGCGGCTGGGATGTCATCGCGCTCGACTAGGCTCGCGCCGGTCGCCCCGTATAAGCCGGTGCGGGCGGCGTGCCACTGCGGCCGCCTGAATTTGAGGTATCATGCGGCCCGCGGCGGCCTTGCGTCGCTCACCCAGGGCGATCCGGAGGCCCTTTATCCATGCAAGCCCGAATCCGCCGGCGGGTCCGGCTCTAACCTTTTCATTCCCGCACTTTGATCAAGAAATTCATCCGCCGCATGTTCAAGATGGGCGCCGAACCGGCGCCCAGGATATACGGGCGCGACAAGCACGGCATCGCCCGCAGTTCCATCAGCCACGGCGCGCTCAAGGTGTGCGAGATTCTGCGGGCGCACGATTACTCCGCCTACATCGTCGGCGGCGCGGTGCGCGACCTGCTGCTCGGGGTGGTTCCAAAAGACTTCGACGTCGCCACCGATGCGCATCCGGACGAGATACACCGGCTGTTCCGGCGCTCGCACTTGATCGGCCGGCGCTTCAAGCTGGTGCACGTGCTGTTCGGCCCAGAGACGGTCGAGGTGTCCACCTTCCGCGCCGGCGAAGGCGGAGAAGCCGACGAGCACGGGCGCCTCCTGCGCGACAACGTCTACGGCACGCGCGTACAGGACGCGGCGCGGCGCGATTTCACCGCCAACGCCCTGTATTACGACCCGCACGACGAGACCGTGCTCGACTACCACGGCGGTTTCGCCGACGTGCGCAAGAAGACCATGCGCATCATCGGCGACGCGAGCCTGCGCTTTCGCGAGGACCCGGTGCGCATGCTGCGGGCGGTCCGCTTCGCCGCCAAGCTCGGCTTTACCATTGACCCGAAAACGCGGGCGCCCATCCACGAACTCGCGGGCTTGATCGAAAACGTGCCCGCAGCGCGGCTGTTCGAGGAAATGCTGAAGCTGCTGCTCTCGGGCCATTCCGCGGCCTGCCTCGCGAAGCTGCGCAAGGAAGGCCTGCACCACGGGCTGCTGCCGCTGCTGGACGTGATCGTGGAACAGCCGCAGGGCGAGCGCTTCCTGCGCCTCGCGCTGGATCAGACCGATACGCGCATCCAGACCGGGAAATCGGTCTCGCCCGCGTTCCTGTTCGCCGCCCTCCTGTGGCACGAGGTGCTGACCGCGTGGAAAATCAACGAGAGCAAGGACCTGCGCAGCATCCCCGCGCTATACCTCGCCATGGACCAGGTGCTGGATGCGCAGACCGACAAGCTCTCGATTCCGCGGCGCCTGACCACGACCATGAAGGAAATCTGGGCGCTGCAACCGCGCCTGGAACAGCGCTCGGGCAAGCGCGCCCTGGTGCTGCTCACCCACCCGCGCTTTCGCGCCGGCTACGATTTCATGCTGCTGCGCGCCGAGAGCGGCGAGGTACCGATGGAACTCGCCAACTGGTGGACCCGCTTTCAGGACGCGGAAATGGAAGAGCGCAACGCCATGCTGATCCCCGAGACCGCGGCGAAGAAGCGTCCGCGCCGCCGGCGCAAGAGCAAACCCCAGGACGCGCCGCAGCCGGCGCCGGCTCAGGATGAACCTGGGAATTAACCAAGTGCAGAGTCCGCACAAGTTTTTGTTGAAATGCTTTGCTTTTCCTCCGCGACCTGCGCGTCCTCCGCGGTAGTCAATTGATATCGATGCATACCGCATTCATCGCCCTGGGCAGCAATCTCGGCGACCCCGGGAGCAAGGTGCGACAGGGATTCGCGGCGCTGGCCGAATTGCCGCAGACACGGCTTGTCACCGCCTCTTCGCTCTACCGCAGCGCTGCCCTCGGCCATGCGGACCAGCCCGATTTCGTCAACGCCGTGGCGCAGTTATCGACCGGCCTCGCGCCGCAGGCCCTGCTCGCGGCCCTGCTCGCCGTCGAACAGCGCTTCGGCCGCGAGCGCTCTTTCCGCAACGCGCCGCGCACTCTCGACCTCGACCTGCTGCTCTACGATGCGCAGACCATCGACGAGCCCGGGCTCGTGGTGCCGCATCCGCGCATGCACGAGCGCGCCTTCGTGCTGGCGCCGCTCGTCGAGATCGCGCCCGCCTGCGTCATTCCCGGCAGAGGGCCCGCAGCCGACTGGCTCGCCCGCTGCGCGGGTCAGTCTCTCGTCCGTCTTGCCGCGCAATGACGCAGAATCTTTGCGCCCGCTGCCTCCGCTGCGGTTAAACTCGGCTTTTGAATCGCGCACCAGCCTTGGATAAGTATCGCTACATTGTCGTCGAAGGGCCCATAGGCGTGGGCAAGACCAGCCTCGCCCGGCGCCTTTCCGAGCACCTGAAAGCCGAGCTGCTGCTAGAGCACCCGGAGCAAAACCCGTTCCTCGCGCGCTTCTACCAGGACATGGAGCGCTACGCGCTGCCGACGCAGCTGTTCTTCCTGTTCCAGCGCTTCAACGAGTTGCGCAACCTGGCCCAGATCGACATGTTCAGCCGGGTGACGGTGGCCGACTTCCTGCTCGACAAGGACCCGCTGTTCGCGCGCCTCACGCTCAACAACGACGAGATGCACCTGTACCAGCAGATCTACGCTACGCTCTCGCCGCAGGCGCCGCAGCCCGACCTGGTGATCTACCTGCAGGCGCAGACGGAAACGCTGATCGGGCGCGTCAGGCGCCGCGGCGTCGAATTCGAGCGGCCGATCTCGGAGGCCTACCTCGCGCTGGTTGCGGAAAGCTATAACCGGTTCTTCTATCACCACAGCGGCACGCCGGTGCTGATCGTCAATTCGGAACGGCTCAATTTTGTCGACCGGCCCGCCGACTTCGGATTGCTGCTGGAGCGCATCGCAGGCATGCGCGGGCAGCGCGAGTTTTTCAACCGGGGCGAGTGAGCATGGACATCGTCACCTCCGTCACGGCATTGCGCGAGCGGCTCCAGCGCGAGCCCAACAACGTGTTCGTGCCCACCATGGGCAATCTGCACGAAGGGCATATCGACCTGATACGCATCGGCAAACCCAAGGCCGCGTGCACGGTGGTGAGCATTTTCGTCAACCGCCTGCAGTTCGGGCCGAAGGAAGATTTCGAGCGCTATCCGCGCACTTTCCAGTCCGACTGCGACAAGCTCAGGGTGGCGGGCGTGAACGTGGTGTTCGCGCCGGACGAAAAGGAAATCTATCCCGAGCCGCAGACCTTCGTCGTCGAACCCTCCGATCTGCAGCACATCCTCGACGGCGCCTTCCGCCCGGGGCATTTCCGCGGCGTCGCCACGGTGGTGCTGAAGCTGTTCAACATGGTCATGCCGCATGCGGCGATCTTCGGCAAGAAGGACTACCAGCAGTACCTGGTGCTGCGCGACATGGTGCGCCAGTTCGCGCTGCCGGTGGAAATCATCCCGGCGGAGACGGTGCGGGCCGCCGACGGCCTGGCGCTGTCCTCGCGCAACGGCTACCTGACCGCGGCCGAGCGCGCCGAGGCGCCGCGCCTGTACGCCCTCCTCAGGCACGCACAGGAAAAAATCACCAAGGGCGAGCGCAATTTCCAGCGCATCGAGCTCGAAGCCATGGCGCTGCTGTCGCAAAACGGCTGGGTACCGCAGTACATCTCGGTGCGCCGCCGCTCCGATCTGCAGGCGCCCGCGCCTGAGGAGCGCGAGCTGGTAGTGCTCGCCGCCGCCTATCTCGGCCGGACGCGGCTCATCGACAACGTCGAGCTGACCCTGTAGCGCGATCTGGAATAAACTGGATTCCGCATCCCGTTTCTGGAAGGATACGAGCATGAAGCATCGAATCACCCGCATCGCAGCGCTCATTCTCGCCAGCTCAAGCCTGCTGCTCGGCGCCTGCAGCAGCATAAACCTGGACCTGCTGCCGTTCACTGGCGGCAAGGAGCAGGATCTGTCGCGCACCCCGCCCGGCGCGACCGCATATGCGTGCGAAGGTGGAACGCGCCTGTTCGTGCGCTATCTGGACAACGGCGCCGCCGCCTGGGTAATCCTGCCGGAGCGGGAATTCCGCCTGAACAAAGCCACCTCGACCTCCGGCACCCGCTACAGCAACGGCAGCGCCACGCTCGACATCAAAGACAACGAGGTGACACTCTCGGACGGCGCCGCGGTGACCCACGCGGGGTGCAAGGCTTCCGGCGGCTAAACTACGGCGCAATCCTGGCTCGCCGGGACGCTTGTCGCGCTTGCTCATGGGCTGAGACTGGCACGAATCGGGTATTTGTCAGGGCATTTAGTGTGCCTGACCTACTTAACGGATTGATCTGCTTGAAGCATGACAAGGCCCGGCGCAGAATAGGGTATCCAGACCCCGATTTTCGGCGGCCGACTTTAAGTTAAGCACGCGGACCGTATCGGGAGGTCACATTTCATGAGCATCCAAGAGGAAATTGACAAGACGGCACTTCAGATTCTAGGGGAGGCGCCCGACGGACTACGATTCGGCGAACTTTGGCGGCGCGTCCATGACGCACTGCCTCAGCTTAATGAGAACACCGTTTTCACCACAGTCAGCACGCTTGCGACCCGTCGGCCGAAGGAGGTGACAAGGCCCGCTCGCGGCCTTTACCTTCTTGCCAGCTTCGAACATGTGGTCCCGGAATCGACGGCGGGTGCCGTACCTTCAAAGATAACGGAAGAGCGGTTTTACAGGCCATTTGCGGATTGGCTGATCGGCGACCTCGAGGAATGTACCAGAGCTATCGCCCTAGGTGGCAATCGCTTCAAGGACAAATGGGGAACTCCAGATGTTATCGGAGTACGCGAGGCAAAGAAAAGCGACATCATTAAATTTGAAACCGAAATCGTCTCCGCAGAAGTCAAGTTAGATGCCGCGAGCCTCATTACCGCTTTTGGGCAAGCCTGCGCGTACCGACTTTTTAGCCATAAGTCTTACCTTGTAAGTACCGTCCGCGTCGGCCCAAGCAGACCTGGCGAGGCTTGACGCGCTCTGCCGGATCTTCGGAATCGGGTTAATCCTGTTCAATGTCGCTGATCCTCAGAGTCCTGGATTCGACATTCGAGTTAGAGCCGCTAAGCACGACCCCGACATGTTTTACGTTAATCAGTGCATGAAGGTCATCGAGGATGATCTCTTCACTCACTGACAGCTGGCCTAACTTTAGCTGGTGCGGACGGGCCGGAAGCGCCATGCCATTCTTCACCAATGTGCGGGCCCGCCGCACAGCACGACGTCAGACAACTCGGGCGACATAAGGTGACCGCGAGTTTACTTAAACCCAACTCAGCCGCGGAATGGCGCGAGGGGCGCCGCCTCGTTGAAGAGTACGCCGCTTCCCTGAACCTCGATCTTTCATTCCAGAATTTCGCGCAGGAGCTGGAGCATTTCGAGAACGAGTATTCTCCGCCTTCCGGCGCATTCCTTTTGGCCCGGGAAAAAGGCTCCTTCGTCGGCTGCGTGGGGCTGCGGAAGCTGTCCGGCACTGTCGGTGAAATCAAGCGGCTTTACGTCGAGCCAACTGCACGCGGGCTCGGTTTGGGACAGGCGTTGGTGCGAGGCATCGCGGATAAGGGCAAGGAACTCAAGTACACGCGGCTTGTTCTGGACACATTACCGTCCATGATCGAGGCACGGTCCCTTTACCAGGGATTGGGGTTCAAGCCTGTCGCGCTTTATCGCTACAATCCGGTTGCGGGAGCGGTGTTTCTTGAACTGCAGCTGCATGATCAATAGACCTCCGGAAGGATAAACTGCAGCCACATGACCGAATATCGCTTCACCGAATATTTCGAGAACGAGGTTCTTCGCAAACGACCATATCTCAAGAAAGAGTGGTGCATTCGCGTTGTCGAGAACCCAATTCGCGAGGAACCACAGGAGAACAACCGCTTCCGCTTCTGGGGTGCCTGTCCCGAACTCGACGGACGCCACTTGCGAGTCGTCACGTTAGAGGATAAGGTGACCATCCATAATGCTTTCCCGGACCGAGGGTTTAAGCCATGAAGCTGAGTTACTACGCTGCCACGGATTCGCTGTATATCGATCTTTCAGAGCAACCGAGTGTGGAAAGTCGGGAGATTTCCGAAGGGATCGTGCTCGACTACGATTCGAAGGGTAATCTCGTCGGAATCGATATCGACAACGCGAGCCGAAAAGTTCAACTCGAGCACCTGCTTGTTAACAAGCTGCCATCGGAAGTTACGACCGTTGCCGCTTAGCACCGCGTTGCACCGGACGCGCAAGATTGCCACGCGCCGATCACTGCGAACGTTCAACGGCGGGCACCGGGCCACCGCACGGTAAGACGCCAATGTGCCGGTAACCCGCGTCCCTATTGGCTCTTCGCAAGATTACCTCTATGATTCACGCGCGCAAACCCCGCCCGCTTTCGGCCGCCAGACCCCACAGAGCGGAGAAACTATGAAAAAGGTGTATGACTTTTCTAAAGGCAAACGTGGCGCGGTAATTCCCGCGACTGGAAAGACGCGCATCACCATCTACATGGACGACGCGATTCTCAAGCGCTTCAAGGCTCAGTCCGAGAAGTCCGGAAAGGGCTATCAGACGCTGATCAATGAAGCGCTGAATTCGTACCTTGGTCTCACGGAGCAACCGGTAACTCAGGAGCTTGTGCGCAAGATCGTGCGCGATGAGCTCGCAGCGCACGGTTGAGCGCTAACTTGGCACCGCACACGGACGCACCGGAGCCGCCGTGTCATCGTCCACAACTGTGGCCGGCGCGCTGGTGGACTCCACGTTATTTGGCACGAGGACGGATTGTGATATGAACTACAAGCGCAAACGCCCCAAGCAACGACGGGCCGGGTGTCTCCTTTGCAAGCCGAACAAACTCGGGAAGGGCATGGAGAAGAAACTTGGTCACCGAGGATTCGGAAAGCTGCGGAAAGAGGCGGCAGGCAAGCAGGACTTGCGGGATGCCGCATAACCTGGCGCCCGACGCGGACGCGCCGCGAGCGTCGACACGCTGGTGAGTGATCATCGTGTTGAACTTAGGAAGGCCTGGAATGAGTACTTCAGCCATTGAGAGGGAAGTGCCTTTTGCCGAAGACCTGACCGTTTCGGACGACACGCTTTGCGTCGATCTGAGCGACGGCCGAAGCATTTCGGTTCCCCTTGCGTGGTACCCGCGGTTATTGCGTGCCACCCCGGCAGAACGCAAGCGCTGGCGGCTGATCGGCCGCGGTTTGGGTATTCACTGGGAAGATCTCGACGAAGATATAAGCGTCGAAGGACTGTTGGCCGGCAAGCCGTCTGGAGAAAGCCGAGCGTCCTTCAGCAAATGGCTTGCGAAGCGGTTATCGCACGTAACAACGCGCTCAACTCGGCCGCGCGCAAAATCAGCGCGCGCCACTTAGCGTGGGTGTTAGGATTCCCGGATGACGATAGTTCGTTACGGTGCATCTGCCGCCGCAGTATCTCCGGCCGCTGGAGTCACTGGCTTCCTATTGAAACGTGCGGATGGGTCGTTCTTCTTCCGCGTCTATTGTACGAGCGGTGATTTCACAGACTACGACATCCGTCACGATGATCTTGAAGTTACGATCTCTCCAGATGCACTCGCTTCCTTTTACCAGATCGGTGACCGTCGGCTTCTTGATCATAGCCCCGAAGTTCTCGGTTTGGAGGGTGACCCCAATGAACAGAAACTCTAACTGTAGCTGCTGCGGACGGGTCGGAAGCCTTGCGCCTAAATTGAATTCCGTGGCGGCGTACCGCAAAGCACGACGTTAGCCCCCAGACATGAGCATTTACGCGACTCTCTGGGCTTTGCGATTTCCGCACTTCGGCGACTACCATTCCGGGTGTGAGTGGGTAACCGTTCTTGCTCAAGCAGTCCCGGGGCATATCGGCGCAGAAACCCCGGACCCGTATGCTTCGTTTCTGCCTCCGGCGCCGGAATCCATCGCGGCAGATTTGCGGGCTGTGGTTTTCGTAACCGAGGGCTGGCCGAAGGGCACTATTCGCTCGGCTCAAGAATACGTTGCTCCTCTGCTCGTTCTGTCAGGCACGGAATATGCGTCGATACCCTTCCCGGTTCTCCATGCCAAGTTGTGCGACGCGCTACGCGGCGATCGGCCACGATTGACAGCGGAAATCCATCAACCGGACGGGAGATCAATATTGCTGTTTGACGACGGGTCAACGTTCGATCACGAATTGGAGGCTCGGAAATATGGGCGCTAGCTTGAGGTCGAACGGACGGGCTGGAAGCGCCGCATCAGAACAATCGCCGTACTGGCACGCCGCACACCAAGACGATCAACGGCGGACACTCGCTCGCCGCACAGCAAGACGCAAATGTGCCTGAAACCCGTGTCCCTATTGCCTCTCCGCAATATTGCCTGTTTGATTCAGGCGCGCAAACCCCGCCTGCTTCCTGCCGTCAGACCCACTCCACCTCGACGCCGTTCGCCTCGCACCACGCCTGTGCCAGCGACGCATGCGCGGCGCCCTCGAACGCGAACCAGACTTGGCGCAGCGCCGGATAATCCAGAAGCGTATCCTTGAAGCGCCGAAACGGCTTGGGGCCGCTGATTGCATTGGTCAGGCGCGCTGCGGCCTCGGTATCGCTCACGCTTGCGACGAAATCTTCAATGATGCGGAACGACTCGTGCGCTTCGATCGGTTCGATCCACAAGTAGCGCGGATTGTCGTCAATGTCCTGCGGCGTCTCATCTTCCGCGCCGTCACCGGTAAACAGAATTTCCCCGGTCTCGGTGTCGAGATACGAATTGCTGTCGCTCAACTCGAAATGGAAAGTGAGCGCCAGGACGAAATCATCGCGCTTGATCTTGAGTTTGGACATGGTGACGGCGCAGAGCGCGAATCGGGGCGGAAGCCTTGATGCGAGGCATTGACGAGATACCCGAAAAAAGTGCGTCAGCGCAAACGGTAGGGAATCTCGACGAAGGAAAACTTGCCCGGTGGGAAATCCCTGGTATTGCGAGTAGCCAGCTTCAGGCCGTGGTGGGTTGCAAACGCAGCCTGAATCGCATCGGGCAGCTTGAGCCTGGTCTGGCGGCGGATGCGCGCCGCCTCGTCGGCAACCTCGGCGTCCATCGGAAGAAAACGGAAGCTGTCGAGCAGCGCAACGCCGAGCGGGACGTCCGCTTCGTCGAATCCGGCCAGCACCTCCGCGCGCGTGATCGCGGAAACGGCCAGGTCCCGGCCGTGGCGCTCGATGAAGCGCATCGCACCGGTGACGCCGTTCAGGTGGTCGATCAAGACAACCGAGTCAAGCAGGTAGCTCATCGTTTGTCCCATTCGCCGCGGAGTTTCTTCTGCCAGGCGAGACCATCGCCGCGCTTCCAGATGCCGCGCGTGTTGTCGAGCAGGGTGGCGAGCGCCGGCTTTTTGCGCCTGCCATCCTGCGCGCGGTATCGGGCCAATGCGTCACGCACGACGGCGGTCATCGGCTTGCCCGACCGGCGCGCCTTGTCGTCGAGCCAGGCCTTTTCTTCAGGGTCGAGGCTGATGATGGTGCGAACCACGAGGTGACTCCCACGGGGATATCGGAAATGGCAGCAATGATATCACTTTCAAGCAGGTGGTTTCAACGGCCAGCCTTGTCCAATGGGGTATGAGTCTGAGCGGGGGGCGTGATTCCAACGGGGTTTGAGTCTGAGCGGGTAGCTGGGATCGATCATGATGCGGAGCATGGTGATCGACATGAACAACGAACAGTTGCATACGCTGGCCCAGATGCAGGCTTTTCTGGATGGGACGGTGGCACTCGAATTTGCGGTGGCTGCCGAAGAGCGCTACGGCTTTATTGGCCGCACCGTGCGGCGCTTCGGCTACGCGCGTCTGAAGCGGGCCGAGAAGGCCGTGGTGCTGCGCTTCCTGGAGCGCGTCAGCGGTTATTCGCGCCAACAACTCACCCGGCTGGTCAAACGGGGCAGTGAACGCGGCCAACTCATCAAGCGCTACCGGGGCTCGCGCACCAGCTTTGCGCGCACCTACACGAACGCTGATGTGCTCCTGCTCGCCCATACCGATAGCTTGCACTGCACCCTGTCGGGGTTGGCTACGAAGAAGCTCATGGAGCGCGCCTTCGAGCTGTTCAAGGAGGTTCGCTATGAGAGGCTGGCGAAGATCTCGGTGGCGCATCTGTACAACCTGCGCCAGCGTGAGGGCTACCAGCGTCAGCGCCAGGTCTGGACCAAGACCCGGCCGGTGAGCGTCGTCATCGGCGAGCGGCGCGCCCCAGCCCCCAACAACCGGCCCGGCTATTTGCGCGTGGACAGCGTGCATCAAGGCGATCAGGACGGGGTCAAAGGCGTCTACCACATCAATACCGTGGACTGCGTGACCCAGTACGAAGGGGTGGCTACCTGCGAGCGCATCAGCGAGGCGTTCCTCATCCCCGTGCTCGAAGAGCTACTGGAAAGCTTCCCCTTCCCGATCCTGGGCTTTCACAGCGACAACGGCTCGGAATTCATCAACCGCCAAGTCGCCAAGCTGCTCAACAAGTTGCTCATCGAGGAGCAAACCAAATCGCGCTCGCGGCACTGTAACGACAATGCGCAAGCCGAATCAAAGAACGGCGCTATCGTGCGCAAACACCTCGGCTATAGCCATATCCCGCAACGCTTCGCGAGCTTGGTCAATGCGTTCTGCCGGGACCACCTTAATCCCTACGTCAATTTCCACCGCCCATGCCTGTTCGCCGAAACCATCACCGACGCCAAGGGCCGCCAGCGCAAGCGCTATCCCTACAAACTGATGATGACACCCTACGAAAAACTCAAATCACTGCCCGAGGCCCAACAATTCCTCAAACCCGGTATCACCTTCGGCCAGCTCGATGCACAGGCTCGCGCACTGAGCGATAATGAGGCCGCGAAGCGCCTCAACGACGCGCGCACAATCCTCTTTAAAACCATTTTTAACCGATCGAAAACAGCCGCCTGACTGGACTTTAACCACTTCGCCATGCACCCGGGTTATACACCGGGCCGCTCGCCTCCCGCCTCAAAGGGGCGGGCGGCAGCCCCGTGCATAACCCTGCATTGGGATAGCATCAAAAACTGAACCGCCCCCACTCAACTCAGACTCATACTTGGATTGGAATGTACTCGGCCAGCCTTGCCCGCTGTTGTGACAGTCTCTCGGCCCGCTATCGTCGTAACCCTGCAAGCAACCCGCTGAGCGCATCGGCAAGGCGTTGCACGGTTGCGGATTCGGGAACCGGCAACTTGAGGTAAGACTTGCCGGTTGCCGCGTCGGTTTCGATCCACGATTGCGGCGCGGTGCGCGCTTCGCTTTCAGCTCCGCCCTCGCCGCGAGCGGCGGCGAGCGTTTCGACGAGTTTCAATCCGGCGTCGATCAGGGTTGCCCAGGGGTCGGACGCCCGTGGCGCAACCCCTCCGCCTTCCGCGCCGAACCGCAATGCATTTTGCGTCGCCGCGGAGTCCGCCGCACCCGCCTCGGCGGCTTGCGGCGTACGCTCCGCGGCTTCGATTTCCGCGTCGGCCGTTGCCGCCTCCTCTAGCGGCTCCGCTTCTCCCATGGCGCCGGTGACCTCGTCCACGCTCTTCATGAATGCCGACAACCGCGTTCCGTGCAGGAACACCTCGTTTTCGCCGCCGTCGAGCACGCCAGCAAACAGTGATTTCTTGAACGCCAGCACCGACAGCATGCCTTCCTCGATCGTCCCCTGCGCGACGAAATTGACGACTTGCACGCTCCGCGTCTGCCCCATGCGGTGGACGCGGCCGATGCGCTGCTCGAGCACGGCCGGGTTCCACGGCAAATCCATGTTGACGACGGTCGCGGCGGCGTGCTGCAGGTTGAGGCCAACGCCGCCGGCGTCGGTGGAAAGAAAGACGCGGCAGGCAGGATCTTCGAGAAAGCGCTCGACCAGGGCGCCGCGCTTCTCGCCCGGCACACCCCCGTGGAACAGCACGTAGCCCCAGCCCCTGGCTTGGAGCCGGCGGATGATCAGTTCGTGTGTGCGCACCCACTGGCTGAAGACCACGGCCTTGGCGCCGGGCTCCTCGAACAGTTCGGCCAGCAAGGTCGCCAGTTCGTCGGCCTTGACCCCGTGGTCGGTTTCGTGGTCGAGCAGATAGGTGCTGTTGCAAGACATGCGCATGTTTTGCAACGAGCAGGTCAGCCGGCGCTGGTCGGCTTCTGACAGGTAGCCGGTCTTGCGCCAGCGCTGGACGATGCGGCGTACCGTGTCGCCGTTCTCGTCGTGATGCGTGATCTGCTGCTCGGTCATCGGCACGAACAAGGTGTTGTCGATGCGCTCGGGTAGCTGGTCGAGGACTTCAGCCTTGCGCCGGCGCAGCATGATCGGCGCCAGCGTCGCGCCGATACGGTCCAGATTACGGTAGCCGATGACGCGGCCAGCATCGTCGCGGTGCTGGTGCTCGTGCAGCAGGCGCCAAGTGGGGCCGAGCCGGTAGCGATCGACGAACTGGACGATGGAGATCAGTTCCTCCAGCCGGTTTTCGAGCGGCGTGCCGGTGAGCACGATGGCGTAGGGGCTGGCGATGCGCTTCAAGGCGCGCGCGGCGATGGTGTTCCAGTTCTTGATCCGCTGCGCCTCATCGACGATCACCAAGTCCGGCGACCACGCTCCAATCAGGTCCAGATCGCGGGCGAGGGACTCGTAATTCGCGATCTTGCAAAACGCCTCCTCCCGATACTGCTGCTGGCGCGCGGCGCGCGGACCGTGGATGACCTGCGCCGCGCGCCCGACGAAGCGGGCGATTTCGCGCTGCCACTGATACTTGAGCGAGGTCGGGCAGACCACCAGCACGCGCTCGGCGCCGAAGTGACGGGCGAACAGTTCGGCGGCGGCGATCGCCTGGATGGTCTTGCCCAGACCCATTTCGTCGCCGATCAGAACACGGCCAGCGCATGCGGCGAACAGCGCGCCTTCGGCCTGGAAGGGATAGAGCTCGGTCTTGAGCAGCTTGGCGAGCCTCCGGCTTTTCGGCCCATTCGGATAGGCTTCGGCCAGCACGCGGCGGCGCTCCTCGGCGTCGCGGATTTCGGCGACCAAAGCAAGCGCGTCGTCGTAGCAGCGGACTTCATGGCCTGAGCGCTGCGCCGACGAGAGGAAGGCGTCGAACTCGGCAAAACGTGAAGGCGGCAGCCTCCAGCCGGCCATTTTGTCGAACAACTTGCCGGCGCGCTGTAGAAGTGCACGCGGACAATCGGCCCCGGCGCGAAAGCGCACGCTACGCGCGCCGGTGTAGTGCAGATAAATTTCGCTGTACGGCGGGTGGAAGCCGCGCCCGAGTGCCGCGCGACCGCCGCGCCTGGCTTCGATCCGGGCGAGCGTGAATTCGATGTGCTTGCAGGTGCCCAGATCGTTGGTGGCGAAGTCGGGGCAGGAGCAGAAGTTCTCGCCCATGCCGCGCCCGCGGATCGCGACGCGGTAGTGCCCGCCGCTTTGCGGATTGGCCACGGCGAACTCGGAGAATACGGGCTCGGTGCCGAGGTTTTCCACGACAAAGGACTGCTCTCTGCCGAATTGCCGGCGCAGACCGGCCTGCCAGTCCTCGACCGGCATTTCAGTGGGACGACGCAGGCGCGACAGCCGCGGTTCGGCAGGGCTTGGACGGGCCGATTTTCCGCGCGGGGCGCGGGCCGAAACGGAAGCTTTAACGCGTGTCATCGGCCTTCTCGCTATGCACGCCGCAGGCTGAACTGCGGAAAGCGCCGCGCGAGCGCATCCAGGTCCGCCGCGGCAGCGCTGCCTTCGGGCCGGAAGGCGAGGCAGCCACTGTCGCGGAATTCCTGCAGCGCGTAGCGGCGCACACCCAGATCGGCGAGCGTCCGGGTCAGCCGTTCGAGTTCTGCAGGACTAAGGAACCCGGCGTGCCAGGTGGTGCGGAACTCGCAGTCGACACCGCTGGCGAGCAATGCCCGCGCGCTCTCCAGCGCCGCCGCCCCGCTCGCGCGCACGCCGGTGATGCGCTCATAGGCCGTGTCGAACGGCGCCTTGGCGTCGAAGCCGACCCAATCGACCAGGGGCAGGATTTCGGCGAGACGACGCGGGTAAATGCCGGCGCTGTGCAAGCCGATGCGGTAGCCCAGGGCTTTGGCTTCGCGCATCGCCCGCGCGAGCCCCGACTGGGCGGTCGGCTCGCCCCCCCGCCACACCCCCGCGCCGGCGCACCCCGCGCGGCGGGCGGG
>Ga0080064_1004752_pt1 | contig 16941 bp, 11 predicted proteins | sample Subgrocontami54m_FD_69260 | JGI IMG/M metagenome (GOLD analysis project Ga0080064, IMG submission 69260) | Subsurface groundwater microbial communities from S. Glens Falls, New York, USA - GMW46 contaminated, 5.4 m (SPADES assembly) (version 2) ...
CGAAGCCTGCGCGCATGTGCAGCGCTTCGCGCAGGCCGCGGGGCTGCCGGTCGGCTGCACCTTCCGCTATCAGGACCTGTTCGACAACCGCCACGAGTGCTACGTGGGCGACGCCGGCATCGGCATCAATCCGAAGCTCGCGCAGCGGATCAAGGACGCCGACCTGCTGCTGGCCGTCGGCGCGCGGCTGGGAGAGATGGAGACAGGCGCCTACACGCTCATCGAGCCGCCCTGCCCGAAGCAGAAGCTCGTGCACGTGCACGCCGGGGCCGAGGAATTGGGCCGCGTCTACCAGGGCGAGCTGCTCATCAACTCGGGCATGCCCCAGTTCGCGGCGGCGCTCGCCGGCCTTTCGGTGGATGGCTCGGCCTGGCGCGCATGGCGCGAGTCGGCGCGCGAGGACTATCTCGAATGGCAGAAGCCGCAGGCGGTCCCGGGCAAGGTGCAGCTCGCGGAGATCGCGCTGTGGATGCGCGAGCGCCTGCCCGAGGACGCGATCGTCTGCACCGGCGCGGGCAATTTCTCCGGGTGGTGGCAGCGCTACTGGCGCTTTCCGGGACTGCGCACCCAGGTCGCGCCGTGCAACGGATCGATGGGCTACGGCGTGCCGGCCGGCGTGGCGGCGAAGCTCGCGCATCCGGAGCGCATCGTGGTGTCGGTGAACGGCGACGGCGACTTCCTCATGAACGGCCAGGAGATCGCCACGGCCGCGCAGTACGGGGCGAACACGGTGTTCATGGTCGTCAACAACGGCATGTACGGCACCATCCGCATGCACCAGGAGCGCGATTATCCCGCGCGCGTGTACGCAACGGCTTTGAACAACCCGGATTTCGCCGCGCTCGCGCGCGCCTACGGCCTGCACGGCGAGCGCGTCGAGGAGACCGCGCAGTTCGCGCCGGCCTTCGAGCGCGCGCTCGCCGCCGGCAAGCCCGCGCTCATCGAGCTGCGCGTCGATCCGCAGGCGATCACCACCGCGACGACGCTCGACGCGATCCGGGCGCGCGCGTTGAAGTGCGCTTAGGCGGCCCCAGTACGAGTCATCCCCGCGAAAGCGGGGATCCAGCGGCTGGTTGCATTCCTGGATTCCCGCTTTCGCGGGAATGACGAAATCCCGATCGAACAGTCTCCTACTGTTCTTCGCCCCCGGCGAGCAGGTCGGCGTTGCCGCCGACCGCGGCGGTGTTGACGCTGAGGGTGCGCTCGACCGCGAAGCGGTGCAGGTAATACGGCCCGCCCGCCTTCGGCCCGGTGCCCGAGAGGCCTTCGCCGCCGAAGGGCTGCACGCCGACCACCGCGCCTATCATGTTGCGGTTGACGTAGGTGTTGCCCGCGCGCAGCAGCGAGCGCACCCGCCGCACGAACGCATCGAGCCGGCTGTGGATGCCGAGCGTGAGCCCGTAGCCCGTGTCCGCGACGGCCGCGAGCGCGCGCTCCAGGTCGGCCGGGGCGTAGCGCGCCACGTGCAGCACGGGTCCGAAGACCTCGCGCCGCGGCAGTTCGGCGAGGGCCAGCTCGTACGCGACCGGCGCGACGAAGCTTCCCGGCGAAGCGTCCCGCGCAAGCGGCGAGCGCGCGATCAGCCGGGCGCCGCGCTCGAGCGCGGCGATGTGGCGCTCGAGCGCCGCCTGGGCCTGTGCGTCGATGACCGGGCCCACGTCGGTGTCGGCGCGGCCGGGATCGCCGACGCGCAGCTCCCGCATCGCGCCCGCGAGCATCTCCAGCACGCGCGGTGCGGCCTCCTGCTGGAGGAGCAGGATGCGCAGCGCCGAGCAGCGCTGCCCGGCGCTGTTGAACGCCGAGGCGAGCACGTCGGCGACCACCTGCTCGGGCAGGGCGGAAGAGTCCACCAGCATCGCGTTCAGGCCGCCCGTCTCGGCGATGAAGGGCACGATGGGCCCGTCGCGCGCGGCGAGCGCGCGCCCGATGGCCTGTGCGGTCTCGAACGAGCCGGTGAAGGCGACGCCCGCGACGAGCGGATGGCGGACGAGCGCCGCGCCCACCGTTTCGCCAGAGCCTTGGACGAGGCGGAACAGGTCCTCGGGCACGCCCGCCTGGTGCAGGATCGCGGCGGCGCGCGCGGCCACGAGCGGCGTCTGCTCGGCGGGCTTGGCCACCACGGCGTTGCCCGCGGCGAGCGCCGCGCCGGCCTGGCCGATGAAGATCGCGAGCGGGAAATTCCACGGGCTGATGCAGGCGAACACGCCGCGGCCCGCGAGTTCCAGCGTGTTCGATTCGCCCGCCGGCCCGGGGAGCGCGAGCGGGGCGCCGAATTCGGCGCGCGAGCGCGCCGCGTAGTAGCGCAGGAAATCCGCCGCCTCGCGCACTTCGCCGGCGCCGTCGGCGAAGCACTTGCCCGCTTCGCGCGCGAGGAGCGAGATCCATTCCCCCGGCGCCGATTCGATGCGCTCCGCGGCGCGCTCGAGGATCGCCGCGCGCTCCGCCGCGGGCCGCGCGTCCCAGCCGCGCCACGCGGCCGCGGCGCGCTCGACCGCGGCGTTCACGTCGGCGCCGGTCGACCAGCGCAGCGTTCCGACGACGCGCCCGCCGTCGGCGGGCTCGGTGATGGCGTGTTCGCCCTCGGCGAGCGCCGCGGACCGCGCGCGGTCCTCGGCAACGCGGACCTCGAGGCGCGCGAGGACTTCCAGATCGGAAAGATCGATGCCTCGGGAATTGGCGCGCTCGGGATACAGGTCGCGCGGCAGCGGCACGCGCGGATTCGGGACGTAGGGATCCGGCAGCTGCGCAATCGGATCGGCGACGAGCCGCTCGAGCGGGATCGCAACGTCGGCGACCTGGTGCACGAACGAGGCGTTGGCGCCGTTCTCGAGCATGCGGCGCACCAGGTAGGCGAGCAGGTCACGGTAGTTCCCGACCGGCGCGTAGACGCGGCAGGGAAGGCCGGCGCCCCCGGAGGCGAGCGCCTCGTAGAGCGCGTCGCCCATGCCGTGGAGCTTCTGGAACTCCAGGTCCAGCCGCGCGCCCGCGCATTCCAGCACGAAGGCGGCGGTGTGGCAGTTGTGCGTCGCGAACTGAGGGAACACGCGCGCGCCCGCGGCGAGCAGCGCCTGCGCGCAGGCCATGTAGGAGAGGTCGGTCGCGCTCTTGCGCGTGAACACCGGATAGCCCGCGAGGCCGAGCACCTGCGCGTGCTTCACCTCGGTGTCCCAGTACGCGCCCTTCGCGAGCCGCACCATGATGCGCCGCCCGGTGTCCGCGGCGAGCGCGGCGACCCAGTCGCACACCGCGAGCGCGCGCTTCTGGTAGGCCTGCACCGCGAGCCCCAGGCCGTCCCATCCCGCGAGGCCGGGCTCGCGCGCGAGGCGCTCGAACAGCTCGAGCGACAGGACCAGCCGTTCGGCCTCCTCGGCGTCGATCGTGAGCGGGATTCCGGCCTGCGCCGCGGCCCGGCACAGCCCGGCGAGGCGCGGCAGCAGCTCGGCGAGGATGCGCCCGCTCTGGGCGATTTCGAAGCGCGGGTGCAGCGCGGAGAGCTTGATCGACAGTCCCGGACGCGCTTCGAGCGCATCGAGCGGGCGCGCGGCCCTGCCGACGGCGGCGATCGCGTCGTGGTAGGCGGCGAAATAGCGCTCGGCGTCGGCCGCCGTCTTCGCGGCCTCGCCGAGCATGTCGTACGAATAGCGGTAGCCGGGACGCGCCTGCTCCAGCGCGGAAGCGATCGATTCGCCGGCGACGAACTGCCCGGCCATGATCTGCAGCGCGTGGCGGATTGCGGTGCGCACCAGCGGCTCGCCCGCGCGCGCGACCAGTCGGCGCATCACGGCCTCGGCGGCGCCGTCGGCCGCGTGCCAGTCGACCAGGCGCCCGGTGAGCATCAGCGCCCACGAAGCCGCATTCACGAGCAGGCCGGAATCGCCCGCCGCGTCCGTCTTCGCGTTCCAGGCGCCGCCGGTGAGCTTGTCGCGGATGAGCGCGTCGGCCGTGGCGGCATCGGGAATGCGCAGCAGCGCCTCGGCAAGACACATGAGCACCACGCCTTCGCGCGTCGACAGGCTGTAGCGGCGCAGGAACGCCTCGGCGCTGAGGGACTTCTGCGAGGCCGCGCGCACCGCCGCGCCCAGCCGGTAGGCCTCCGCGCCGATGCGCCTGCGCTGCTCCTCCGAGAGCGCGAGGCGCGCGCGCAGCGCGGCCACGGCCTGCGCTTCGTCGCGGCGGTGGCCGGGGGCGATGGCGCTCCAGGCCGCCGCCATGCTGGATTCGCCGCCCGTAGCGCGGATCGTGCTCATGATCGCAGTGTAGCCCCGTGCAAGCCTAAGCAGGCACAGCCGGAACCAAACAGCTTGCCGTGACTCACCATCCCAAATCTCCCGATTTTGCGCAGTTGCGAAGTTGCAACTGCGCAAAATCGGGAGACCAATAGAAAATCAAAACCCTCGCCAATTATGTCAACATCCCCTTGATAAGTGGCTATTCGCCCAACGCGACGCCCTCGCGCCGCGGATCGGCGCCGCCGGCGAGGCCCTGCGGCGTGACCGCGATGCCGTGCAGGCCGCTCGGCAGGGCGATGACCCTGACCTCGTGGCCGCGCGCACGCAGCGCGGGTGCGAGCGCCTCCAGTCGCGTGCCCTTTTCGAGCTCGGTGCCGCGGTTGCGGCTGCCGAAATTGGGCAGCGCGACGGCTTGCTGCACGTCCAGCTTCCAGTCGATCACGCCCACCAGCGTCCTGGCGACGAAGTTGATGATCTGGGGTCCGCCGGGGGAGCCGAGCACCCACCGCAGGCGATCGCGATCGTCGAACACCATCGTCGGCGCCATCGAGCTGCGCGGCCGCTTGCCGCCTTCCACGCGATTCGCCGCTTCGGCCTTGCCTGCGCTCGGACCCCGGGCGAAGTCGGTGAGCTGATTGTTGAGCAGGAAGCCGCGCACCAGGATACGGCTGCCGAAGGCCGCCTCGATCGAGGCGGTGAGGGCCACCGCGTTGCCCTCCGCGTCGACGACAGAAAGGTGGGTGGTCGAAGGCAGCTCGAGCGTGGTGTCTTCGCCGCGCGGCGGTGCAAGCGAACCGGGCGGCGCGGTTCCCATGCTGCGTCCGGTCGAAATCAGCCGGCTGCGCCTGCGCAGGTAATCGCGATCGAGCAACTGAGCGAGCGGCTGAGGCATGAAGTCGGGATCGGCGATGTAGCGGTCGCGGTCGGCATAGGCGAGCCGCCCGGCCTCGGCGAACAGGTGCACCGCCTCGGTCGAGGCCGGGCGCAGTCCGCCCAGCGGGAAGCGTTCCAGCAGCCCGAGGATCATCGCGACCGTGACCCCGCCCGAGGAGGGCGGCGGCATGCCGCAGACGCGTTTGCGGCGGTAGTCGAAGCAGAGCGGCGCGCGTTCCAGCGCGCGGTAGCGCACCATGTCTTCGATTGCGAGATCGCCGGGAACCGGCTGCGCGGCCACGGCAGCGACCACCTCGCGCGCGACCTCGCCCGAGTAGAACGCTTCGGCCCCTTCGGCGGCGATGCGGCGCAGCACCTGTGCGAGCTCCGGATTGCGCAGCCGTTCGCCGCTCGCCTTCGGGCTGCCGTCGGGATGGAAGAAGTACGCCCGCGCCGAGGGGCTGGCGGCAAGCAGCGCATCGTCCGCGATCAACATCGCGAGGCGCGGTGAGATCTCGAAGCCTTCCTCGGCCAGTCGGATCGCGGGCTCGAACAGGCGCGCCAGGGGCGCGCGGCCGTGCCGCCGGTGCAAGGCTTCGACCAAGCGCACGAGCCCCGGCACGCCGACGGATCTTCCCGAGCGGATCGCCTCCGCGAAGCGCATCGGCCGGCCCTCAGTCGTGAGGAAGCGGTCGGCCCTGGCCGCCGCGGGCGCGCTCTCGCGGCCGTCCCAGGCGGTGAGCCGCTGTTCCGAGGCCGAGTACACGAGCGCGAACCCGCCGCCGCCGATGCCCGAGGATTGGGGCTCGACCACGTTCAGCGCGAGCAGCGCGGCGATCGCCGCATCGATCGCGTTGCCGCCGGACTTCAGGACCTCGTACCCGGCCCGCGCCGCGAGCGGGTGCGCCGCGGCGATCATGAACCGGCTCGCGCGGACGGCCTGCCGCTCGCTGCGCTCCGTCGTCGGCTCGGGGAATGCGTCGTCTTCCTGCGCCAGACCCCGCCCTGCGGCGACGAGCGCCACCAGGACCAGAACCGGGACGCACGCCCTGCGCACGATCAGTGATGCAGGATCTTGGACAGGAACAGCTGTGCGCGCTCCGAGCGCGGGCTGCTGAAGAACGCTTCCTTGGCGTCGTCCTCGACGATCTCGCCGTGGTCCATGAAGATCACGCGGTGCGCGACCTTGCGGGCGAAATCCATCTCGTGCGTCACCACCATCATGGTCATGCCGTCCTTCGCCAGCTCGACCATGACGTCGAGCACCTCGTTGATCATCTCCGGATCGAGCGCCGAGGTCGGCTCGTCGAAGAGCATCGCCAGCGGATCCATGGCGAGTGCGCGTGCGATCGCGACGCGCTGCTGCTCGCCTCCGGAGAGCCGGCCGGGAAGCGTGTCCGCGTGCGCTTCCAGCCCGATCCGCCGAAGCAGCGCGAGCCCCTTGGCGCGGGCCTCCTCGGGCGCTCGCGCGAGTACCTTGATCTGCGCCAGCGTCAGGTTCTGAATCACCGACATGTGGGGAAACAGCTCGAAGTGCTGGAACACCATCCCCACCTTGGCGCGCAGCTTGGGCAGGTCGGTGCCCTTCGCGCCGAGCGAGACGCCGTCGATGACGACCTCGCCCCGCTGGAACGGTTCGAGCGCGTTCACGCACTTGATGAGGGTCGACTTGCCCGAGCCCGACGGACCGCAGACGACGACCACTTCGCCCGCGGCGACCTCGGTCGAGCAGTTCTTCAACACCTGGAAGCTGCCGTACCACTTGCTGACGTTGCGTATCGAGATCACCTGCGTGCGACCTATCGAATGACCGCAATGCGCTGCTGCAGCCAGCGCACGTAGCTGGAAGCCGCATAGCTTATGACGAAATACACCACGGCGGCGAACAGATACATCTCGACCAGCCTGCCGTCGCGGTTGGCGATTTTGGCCGCGGCGCCCAGGAAATCGGTGGCCGAGATCACGTAGACGAGCGAGGTATCCTGAAACAGGATGATGGTCTGGGTGAGCAGCACCGGCAGCATGTTGCGCAGCGCCTGGGGCAGGACGATTCTCGCCATCGTCTGCCGGTAGTTCAGCCCGAGCGCGTAGGCTGCCGACACCTGGCCGCGCGGGATCGACTGGATTCCCGCCCGCATGATCTCGCAGTAGTAGGCGGCCTCGAACAGGGTGAAGGTGATCGCCGAGGACAGGAACGCGCCGACCCTGATCGGCTGGCTGCTGCCGGTGATCCATTGTCCGATCCAGGGCACGAGGAAGAAGAACCAGAAGATCACCAGCACCAGCGGCACCGAACGCATGAGATTGACGTAGGCGCCGGCGACCTGCGCGAGCGGCTTCGCGCTCGACACTCGCATCATTGCGAGCAGCGTGCCGAAGACGATGCCCCCGGCCATGGCGAGCCCGGTGAGGGTGAGCGTGAACACCATGCCCTCGCGGAACAGGTAGGGCAGGGAGCGCTCGATGACGTCGAAATCGAAGCCGGTGAACATGTCAACGCAGTACCTGCGGGGCGTCGCCGCTGCCGATGTAGCCCGGCACCTGCAGTGCCGTTTCCAGCCGGCGCATGCCGAACACGACGACGATATTCACCAGGACGTAGAGCAGGGTGGCGGCGGTGAACGCCTCGAACACCTGGAAGCTGAATTCCTGCATCGAGCGCGTCCGCGCGGTCAGCTCCATGAGCCCGATGGTGAGCGCCACGGAGCTGTTCTTGATGATGTTGAGGAATTCCGAGGTGAGCGGCGGCAGGATGATGCGGTAGGCCATCGGCAGCAAGACGTAGCGGTAGGTCTGCGGCAGCGTGAGGCCGACCGCCGTCCCCGCCATGCGCTGGCCGAGCGGCAGGGACTGGATGCCGGCGCGCACCTGCTCGGCGACCCTCACCGAGGTGTAGATCCCCAGGCACAGCACCGCCGGGACAAACGAGCCCCAGGGCGGCGGCATCTGCTTCATCCACGTGCCGGCGGCCTCCGGCAGCAGCTCCGGGAGCACGAAGTACCACAGGAACATCTGCACCAGCAGGGGGACGTTGCGGAACAGGTCGACGTAGGCGTTGCCGATGCGTACGGCCCATTTCGAAGGCGTGGTGCGCACCACGCCCACCAGGGATCCCACTGCGAGCGCGATCAGCCATGCCGCGAGCGCGGTGGCGAGGGTCCACGCGAGGCCGCCAAGCAGCGTGCCGAGATACGTCCCCTGGCCGTCGGGCGACAGCTCGAAGAATATCCGCCAGTTCCAGTTGTAATTCAGAAGCTCAATCCGTCGAACTGCGATGCGCGCGTTCAGCGGCGGCCAGCCGTCCGCTGCAACGCGCGCAAGGCGAAGCGGCGCGTAGCGTCCGCATTTCGCCTAGGGATAGGCAGCCGGATCGCCCGAATCGGTCGGATTCGCGACGACTTTCTTGAAGCGCTCGCTCATCGGTACGTTGAGGTTGACGCCCTTCGGGGGAACGGGCTTCAGGAACCATTTCTCGTAGATCGAATTGATCCGGCCGCTCTTGTAGAGGCCGACCATCGCGGCGTCCACGACTTTCTTGTACGCCGAGTCGTCCTTGCGCACCATGATGCCGTAGGGCTCGACCGAAAGCGCGTCGTCGGAAATCGCATAGTCGCCGGGCGCCTTGGAGGTCGCGGCGAGGCTGTAGAGCAGAATGTCGTCCATGACGAACGCCGCCGAGCGTCCGGTTTCGACCATCAGGAAGGCCTCGGCATGGCCGTTGGCGGAGAGGATGCTCATACCGAGATTACGCTGGCCGTTCAGCTCGGTGATCTGCTTGATGTTGGTCGTTCCGGCCGTGGAGACGACGGTCTTGCCCTTGAGATCGTCGAGCTTCTTCAGGTTGGCCGACTTCTTCGCGATGAAACGATTGGCGGTCACGAAGTGGGTGATGGTGAACCACACCTGCTTCTGGCGCTCGAGGTTGTTGGTGGTCGAGCCGCACTCCAGGTCGATGGTGCCGTTGGCCATCAGCGGGATGCGGTTGGCCGAGGTGACGAGCTGGTACTTGACCTCGAGCTTCGGCAGCTTCAGCTCGGCCTTGATCGCGTCGGCGATGTGGTGGCAGAGGTCCATCGCGTAGCCGACCGGCTGCTGCCTGTCGTCGTAATAGGAGAACGGGATCGAGGCGTCGCGGTGGCCGATCGTGATCGACCCCGAGTCCTTGATCTTCTTCAGCGTGCCAGTGAGCTCCTGAGCGGAGGCCGAAGCGGCGATCCCCGCGCCGGCGAGCAGGGCGGCGATCAGGACGGAAGTTCTCTTCATCGTTGTTCCCTGGAGATGGGGCCGTGGGCACGGCCGCCGATCGGAAGATTCTACGCAAGCGGTATGCGCTTGTCCAAGCGGTTCGGCAGCCTGCGCGCCGGAAAAAGAAAAAGGCCTTGCGGGATTTCCCGCAAGGCCTTCAGAGGGTCCTGCTCAGCCGGTCCGGGCCGGAGCCCGTCCCGATGTCACTTCCAGCGGTAGATGTAGCTCGCCGCGATGAAGTTCACGCTCTGGTTCGGCTTCGCGCCCAGCGTCGTGTTGTCGGAGTACAGGAACGGCACGTTGTTGTAGCTGTAGGTCCATTCGTTGAACAGCGTGCTCTGGTGGATGAAGTCCACGCGGATCGACGAGGCCTTGTCCAGCGCGTACTGGCCGAACAGCTTCACCCGCATCAGGCGGTAGGTGACGTCCGGTAGCCCGCCCGAGGCGGCGAGGAAGGCCGCGTTGGACGCGCTTGCGAGCGGGTCCTGGACCTGGCCGTAGATCAGCCTGTCGTTGATGTAGGTTACGTCCGCGCCCACCTGCAGCCGGGGGGAGGCCTTGCCGATGACGCCCAGGCCGATGTTGTCGTTGATGTCCCGCAGCGTGGCGTCGTAGCCGGTGGAGTGGCCCGCGTCCAGGGACTGCTCGCCGCGCGACAGGTAGCCGGTCAGCCGCCACGCATCCGACAGCGTGTACGAGGCGTCGAAGCTGAACATGCGCATGCCGGTGTCGCGCAGGCCGTGCTCGGTCGGGCCGTGGAAGATGTCCTTGCCGTCCTCGACGAACAACTGCAGCCCCAGCCGGTCGGTCGGCGTCCAGCTCGCCATCAACCGGATCTTGTTGCGCTCGCGATCCTCGAAGATGAACGGGAAGATGGCGGTGCGGTTGTAGATGCAGGCGTTGGCCCCCACCGATTGGCAGCCCGGGCTGGCTTCGAACACGCCGGTGAGCGGCAGGCTCGCGGGTTTCATCCAGGGCGAATTGCCCTCGCGCCGGCTGGCGATGTAGCTGACCGCGCCGGTGAGCGTCTCGGACATGGATTTCCGCAGCTCGACCCGATAGCTGGTTTCTTGCGACTTCTGCCGAATTCCGGAGATGCCGGCGACGTTGTCGGTCGACGTGAAGGTGCCGTGATCCACCGACTCGTATTCGGCACCGACGGTCACCCGGTAGTCGGCGGGAAGCTGGTAGCTGCCTTCCAACTTGGCGTTGAGCTTCCTGGGCGAGGGATTGCCGTTGGTGAACGTATTCGTCCCCTCGATGTTGTACAGCGCGATCGGCGTCTTGTTGTCCTTGGACTCGTAGCGCAGGTTGGCGAGCAGCGAGAGCTTGGGCATCGGGCGCATCGACAGGCCGGCCTGCGCGAGGGTTGTATTCATCTCCCCGCCGAGGTTGCTCCTGCCGGCGGGAGCGGCAGTGAACCCCATGCCGGCGAAGTCCTCGTTCTGCGTGGCGTGGGTGTACGAATACTTGTAGGTCAGGCGCGTGGTCGGCGCGAACCGGTAGTTCCCCGAGACGTAGAACTGGTGCGCCTGGCTGTCGGGCCACAATGCCATCGGCAGGCCCAGCGTGGTGCGCAGGCCCGAGTCGACCGTCTGCGCGGCGCCGAGCGGGTTGTTCAGCGTGGCGGGGATGGTCGGGGTCAGGTTGCCGTTCGCGTTGTTGTAGAACGAACCGTAGTAGCCCCCGGTCACCAGGAACTTGTCGCCGGACCAGTTCAGCTTGGCGTCGAACTGCTTGATCGTCGAGTTGACCGGCTCGGGCAGCATCAACAGGGCCCACTGGGTGGTGCTCGTGGCGCACGAGCCGGCGGCGACCCAGGAGGCGCTGCAGGCGAAGCCCCGGCCGAAGAAGCGCGCGCCGTCCTTGTCCTCGTTCTTGAAGACGGCCTCGAACTGCAGCGAGCCGCCGAACCATTTTTCCGCGCCCAGTGTGAAGCTCTTGCGCTTGAGATCGAGGTTGAGTTCCGAACCCGTCCCGGGAGCCGCCAGGCGCACGACCGTCGGGGTGGTGGTCCCGGCACCGGTCAGGCCGGTGTTGATGGTGCGCGGGTCGTGGCGGACCAGCTCGCTGTAGTCGAAGGTGACCTTCCAGTCGCCCTGCTTCTGGTAGGAGAAGCCCAGTTCGCGGTTGTCCAGGCCGAGGTTGCGTCCCTGGAGCTTGGTCCAGGTCGCGGCCGAGTCGTCGCGCTTGATGTAATCGAAATCGAACAGGCCGTAGCTGCCGTGCTCGCGCAGGCCGTTGAACATGCCGAATCGCGCCCTGTCCTTCTCGTCGCCGCTCGCGGCGCCGATCCCGACTCTCACCGAGCTTTCCGGCGTGGTCATTTCCTGGGCTCGCGCCGGAGCGAAGGCTGCCAGCACCGCGAGGGCAATGACCGTTTGGCCGAAGCCGATAGCTTGTTTGCTTGTCTTCATGATGGTTCGCCCTTTCTCAGCGCAGGAAGAACTGCGGGGGTGGGTTGGTGGCGCTCGGGTTGTTGTTGCCGTGGATCTGCGTATGGCAGTTCAGGCAACCCCGCCCTTGCGTGTAGTTGATGCCGCTCTTGCCGCTCGTGGTGGCGCTGAGCAGTCCGAAAGCCTGCTGGTTCTGGCCGGTCAACTGGGCGAGGTTCCCGCCGTGCGGGGTATGGCACTGGTGGCACAGGAAGGGCGGACGCACCTTCAGCATGCTGTCGGCGACGGTGCCGTGCGGGTTGTGGCAGAGGGTGCAGTCCTCCTGCACGGGTTCGTGGTTGTGCACGAACGGGCCGCGCTTCTCGGCGTGGCATTGGAAGCAGGTCTCGACCACGCTGTCGCGCTTCATCAGCGCGCGGCCGGCCGAGCCGTGCGGGTTGTGGCAATCGGAGCAGGCGACCTTGCCTTCGACGATCGCGTGGCGGAAGACGCGGTTGATCTCCGCACGCTGCTGCTTGTGGCAGGCGAAGCAGACGTCGGGTTGGGTGATCTTGGTCAGCACCGGGTCCCTGGGCGTGTGCACCGTGTGGCAATTGGCGCAGGTGATGTCGCGGCTCTGGTGCGTGCTGCCGTCCCAGTGCGAGCGGCGGCTGTCGCGCTTGTGGCAGCCCATGCAGGTATCGCTGCGCGCCTGGGGCGGGTTCTTGGAATTCCTGGTGAAAGTCATGTCGGGCGGCGTGCCGCCGGAGGCTTTCACGTGCTCGGTGCTCGCGCCGTGGCAAGTCTGGCAGCCCGGCGTACGCGCATCGGCCTTGACGCCGTGCTTGGTCTGGTACATCGACAAGATGGGTTTTGGCCAGTTCTCGTCATGGCACGCGGTACAGACCTTGTCCCCCGCGGCGGACCTGTCCGCCTGCGCCATCGCCGGAGCGATTCCGGCAAGGCCGGCGACGAACACGCACAGCGCTAGCAAGCTATGTGAAGTTTTCATGCTTTCTCCCGATCCGGCGATGTGAATGGCGGAATGACCGGTGCCCGGAGCCACGCGGTCACGAATTGCTTCATGCTTGAAATCGTGTCGCTCCCCTGCGGCAGTGCGTGCGACGCACGCATGTCGGCGGCGAGAGCGGAGGTGGAAAACGCGAAGAAGGCGGCAGCGGCGACCGCGAACAACAGGCCTTCCAGATGACGCTGCATCATCCCTTCCCCTCGCAAGGTCTTAATGGTAATGGACCTGGAATCGCTTGACATCGTCATATCGAGAATTTGTTGCGGTGACGCAACAATCGCGGACAAGCGCGCGGGGCTTGGCTTGCGCAGCAGGGCGTATTGCACTGCAACACAACAGGACCGTGCGGATAACCGGACAGAACGCCCGAATGTACGACTGCGACGTCAAGCAGCTCCCCTAAGCGACGTGCGAACGAACCCATTCCCCAAGCGGCCGCAATTGAACCGCCGTTCATTTGTCGCAATTGAACCACTACTCAATCGCGTACGTGGGAATATTTGAATGGCGTGATTTCGGTCACAACAGGGATTTTCGATCGGCTCCCGCAGGACGGGGGGCCGGTGCGACCGGGGTCGCGGAGGTCAGGCCTAGTCGCCTCGCTCGTCGCGATCGCGGCCGACGCCCAGGTCCACGTCGGAGAGATCGTCGTCCTCGGGCGCCTCGCTCATCTCGGATTCGCGCTCGGCTTCCTGCAGCAGCGACAGGGCGATCTCGATGACGTCGGCCCGGTCCTTGAGCGCATGGGACTTGCGGTATTCGTCGATGAACTTCAGCCGCTTCGCTGGGAGCGTGATGGAGACCGTCTTGGAGTTCATGGGTGTGGCGTTTCGACGATTGCAGGCATCCATGCTACCAGCGGCATGCGCTCCCGTACAACCGGAGCGCGCCCGATCAGAGCTCGGCCGTGCCGCGCGGGCCCGTCGGATGGGGTGCTTCAGTGCACGATTGCTGTGCACGGGCGGCCGGGTCCGCACTAGAACGCGGCGCAGCGAGCTTGGGTCAACCGATGAGATCGGCCATGTCGATGACCGTCTGGGCGACTTCGCCCAGGCGCTTTTCCCGGCTCATCGCCATGCGCCGCAGCGCGTGGTAGGCCTCGTCTTCGGACAGGCCGCGGCTTTTCATGAGGATGCCCTTGGCGCGTTCGACCAGCTTGCGCTCGGAGAGTTTGAGATTGGCATGCGCGAGTTCGGCGGCGAGCCGCTGATACTCCTCGTGGCGCGCCACTGCGACGTCGATAATGCCCTTGACGCGCGCGGGATCGAGTCCGTCCACCACATAGGCGGAAACGCCCGCGCGCACCGCCTCGCGGATGGTGTCGCCCGCGCCGTCGCTTGCGAACATGACGATGGGCCGCGGCAAGTCCCGGCTCACCGTCACCACGTGATCCAGCACGTCGCGCGAGGGCGATTCGGTGTCGATGATGATGACGTCCGGCGCGAGCTCTTCCACCGCGCGCAGCAATTCGAGCGGCGATCCGATCGACGCGACGACCGTGTAGCCGGCCTGCTCCAGTCCCGTGCGCAGGATCTCCGAGCGTTCCTGCGACTCGTCGACTAACAACACGCTGAGCATACTGTTCCGCCTGTATCCGGCACCATCGCTGCAACATACGTGCCAGCTGGTGAAGATCGCGTGTCAGGCGGCGCGCTTCTCTTTCTTGCCCAGGACGTTGCGCAGGTAGCGCCCGGTGAAGCTCGCCGGATTCGCCGCCACGTCCTCCGGCGTGCCCTGGGCGATGATGCGCCCGCCGCCGTCGCCGCCCTCGGGGCCGAGGTCGACGATCCAGTCGGCGGTCTTGATGACGTCGAGGTTGTGCTCGATCACCACCACCGTGTTGCCCGCGTCGCGCAGCCGGTGCAGGACCGAGAGCAGCAGGTCGATGTCCTTGAAGTGCAGGCCGGTGGTCGGCTCGTCCAGGATGTAGAGCGTGCGCCCGGTGTCGCGCTTGGACAGTTCCTGCGAGAGCTTCACGCGCTGCGCCTCGCCGCCGGAGAGCGTGGTCGCCGACTGGCCGAGCTGGATGTAGCCCAGCCCGACTTCGAGCAGGGTCTGGAGCTTGCGCTCGACCACCGGCACGTTGCGGAAGAACTCGTGGCCCGCCTCGACGGTCAACTGCAGCACTGCGTGGATGGTCTTGCCCTTGAACTGGATCTCGAGCGTCTCCCGGTTGTAGCGCTTTCCGTGGCACACGTCGCAGGACACGTAGACGTCGGGCAGGAAGTGCATCTCGACCTTGATCAGGCCGTCGCCCTGGCAGGCCTCGCAGCGCCCGCCCTTGACGTTGAAGGAGAAGCGGCCCGGGCCGTAGCCGCGCTCGCGCGCGGCCGGAACCCCGGCGAACAGTTCGCGGATCGGGGTGAACAGGCCCGTGTACGTGGCGGGATTGGAGCGCGGCGTGCGGCCGATCGGGCTCTGGTCGACGCTGATCACCTTGTCGAAGAATTCCAGTCCTGAGATCGACTCGTGCGGCGCGGGCTCGGTGGGACTGCCGTACAGGTGCTGCGCCACCGCGGCGTAGAGGGTGTCGTTGATGAGCGTGGACTTGCCCGAGCCCGACACGCCCGTGACGCACACGAACAGGCCCAGCGGCAGGTCGAGGTCCACGCTCTTCAGGTTGTTGCCGCGCGCCCCGGTGAGCGCGAGCGAGTGGTCGCGCGCGTTCCGGCGCCGGCGCTTCGGGATCGCGATCTCGAGCTTGCCGCAGAGATACTTGCCGGTGAGCGACGCTTCGCTCGCGCGGATCGCCTCCGGCGGGCCCTCGGCGACGATGCGCCCGCCGTGCTCGCCGGCGCCCGGCCCCATGTCCACGACGTGGTCGGCGCTGTTGATCGCCTCCTCGTCGTGCTCGACCACGATGACCGTGTTGCCGAGGTCGCGCAGGTTCTTCAGCGTGTCGAGCAGCCTGCCGTTGTCGCGCTGGTGCAGGCCGATCGAGGGCTCGTCGAGCACGTACATGACCCCGGTCAGCCCCGAGCCGATCTGCGAGGCGAGCCGGATGCGCTGCGCCTCGCCGCCGGAGAGCGTGTCCGCGGCGCGGTCCAGGGACAGGTAGTCCAGGCCGACGTTCACGAGGAACTTGAGCCGCGAGACGATCTCGTTGACGATCTTCTCGGCGATCGCCTGCTTGTGCCCCGGCAGCGCGAGCTTGCCGAAGAAGGCGAGCCCCGCCTTGAGCGGCAGGGCGCTCAACTCGTAGATCGGCTTTTCCGCCACCTTGACGTGGCGCGCCTCGAGCTTCAGGCGCGTTCCGTCGCACGACGGGCAGGGCTTGACGTTCAGGTACTTCGCCAGCTCCTCGCGCACGACCACCGAGTCGGTCTCGCGGTAGCGCCGCTCCAGGTTCGGGATGATGCCCTCGAAGGGATGCTCCTTCACGAAGGTGCGGCCGCGCTCGTTCAGGTAGGAGAAGGGGATGCGCTCGGTGGTGCCGTAGAGGATGATCTTCTGCACCGCCTCGGCGAGGCGCTCGAAAGGCGCGTCGACCTCGAACTTGTAGTGCGCGGCGAGGCTGGTGAGCATCTGGAAGTAGAACTGGTTGCGCCGGTCCCAGCCCTTGATCGCGCCGCCGGCGAGCGACAGGTTGGGAAACCCGACCACCCGCTTGGAATCGAAGAAGCTGATCGTGCCCAGGCCGTCGCAGTCCGGGCACGCCCCCATCGGATTGTTGAAGGAGAAGAGGCGCGGCTCCAACTCGGCGAGCGCGTAGCTGCACGCGGGGCAGGCGAACTTCGCCGAGAACAGGTGCTCGCGGCCGCTGTCGGCCTCGACCGCGAGCGCCCGGCCGTCGGCGTGCCGCAGCGCGGTCTCGAAGGATTCTGCGAGCCGCTGCTTGACGTCGGGCCGGATCTTGAGCCGGTCGATCACGACGTCCACCGTGTGCTTGCTGTTGCGCGCGAGCTTGGGCAGCGAGTCGATCTCGTAGACGCGCGTATCGATGCGCACGCGCACGAAGCCCTGGGCGCGCAGCTCCGAGAACAGCTCGGCCTGCTCGCCCTTGCGGTTGGCGATCACCGGGGCGAGGACCATGAGCTTGGTGTCCTCGGGGAGCGCCATGACCGCGTCGACCATCTGCGCCACGGACTGCGCCTCCAGGGCCAACTGGTGCTCGGGGCAGTAGGGCGTGCCGACGCGCGCGTAGAGCAGCCGCAAGTAGTCGTGGATCTCGGTCACCGTGCCGACGGTC
>Ga0080064_1004754_pt1 | contig 16938 bp, 15 predicted proteins | sample Subgrocontami54m_FD_69260 | JGI IMG/M metagenome (GOLD analysis project Ga0080064, IMG submission 69260) | Subsurface groundwater microbial communities from S. Glens Falls, New York, USA - GMW46 contaminated, 5.4 m (SPADES assembly) (version 2) ...
GGAACGCCTATCAGCCGATGCAGCGCAAAGGCATTTCTAGGAGAGCGGTTGTCCTGCGACGCATCGTCAGAATGCCCTGGGGCGACATGGTAGCTCGGGCGGGGTAGGGGTCCTTCGACTCGGCGCTCGCACGCTCGCGCCTCGCTCAGGATGACAGCCGTTAAGGAGAAGAGCAGGCGTAAACTCAGCTCGCTGCCCCGGCCTTCCAGCACGTCGCGCAAGCTTCGACCTACTGATTCTCCAGCGTCTGGTCGAGCGGGACCTTCTTGCCTTGCTCCACCGTCACCGTTTTCTGCACCGGCTTGTAGCCCTCCAGCTTGAGGGTGATGGTGTAGGCGCCGGGATCGAGGGTGAGCTTGGCGGGCGTCTTCTTTTCGTAGGGACGGCCGTTCACCAGGATCACGGCGCCCCTGGGATCGGTGTGGACGTCCACCTGGCCCTTGCCGGCGGGGATGCCGCCGAAGAAGGACTTGAGCTTGCTCCCGGTGCTTTCGCCGCCGGAGCTGCCCGGCTGCAGCTTGGGAGCGAAGTCAAAGCGCTCGCCCTCGACGATGCTGGTGGTGACGCTGGCATCGGCGAAGCCCGGCTTGCGCACCACGATCTTGTGTTCGCCCTTCTCCACCGCGATCTGCGCGGGCGTCAGCTTTCCCGTCTCCTTGCCGTCCACCAGGATGGCGGCGCCGGCCGGGTCGCTCGACACGGAGAGCGTGGAAACCGACATGGGCAGTTGGGCGTGCACCGTCAGGCTGCGGCCGGCGGCCACCTCCACCGTCTGCGTCTGCGTCAGGTAGCCGGACTTGGAGAAGACCACCGTGTGCGCGCCCGCGCTCATGCTGGGGCTATTGAAGGGCGTGATCCAGATGGGCTCCGTCCAGCCATCGATCTGCACCTGGGCGCCGGAAGGGTAGGAGGTCAGCCGCAGTTCGCCCGAGCCCGGTGCGCCCTTCGCGCCGGGAGAGACCGGAGCCGAGGAAGTCACACGAACCGGCTGCGAGCGCGGCTTGGGCGTGATGGGCTTCACTTCGGGCGGTTTGCCGGCGGGTTCCGCGGCCGCGGTTGTGCCGGAGGCCGGCGGGACTGCTTCCCCGGAAGCGGGCTGCGAGCCGGCAGGCTGAGAGGTCTGAGGTTCCCCGGCCGATGGGGCGCCGGTCGGGCCCGGCGGCGCCGTGGTCTGCTGCTGCGCGGGCGTGACGGCCTGCCGCGCGGGCGCCGCAACCAGATGGCGATAGTAGGTGATGGCGGCCACCGCCAGCGCCAGGAACAGGAAGCCCGCGAAGGCATGCATCGGCCGTTTGGCCAGGGCGGTGAAGGCGGTTTGCGGTTGTGGCGGCAGCTTTACCGGAGCGCCGGCCGCCACGGCCTTCTTCCTGGCAGTCTTGGCGGCCGGGGCCGCCGCCGAAGCGGAATCTCCCGGAGACCAAACGCCGGTGGGTACATCCGGGACGGGCTCGTCCGAAGGCGTGTAGGCCTTGTAGTTCTCGAGCGCCCGGACCAGTTCGGCGCCCGTCTGGAAACGTTCGTCCGGGGATTTGGCCAGGGCCTTGGTGATGACCCAGCTCAGGCCGGGATGGATGGTCGCGTCCAGATCGCGCGGCGGGATGGGTTTCTCGTGCACGATCTTGTACACGATGGTGGTGACGGTCTGCCCGGTGAAGGGCTTTTCGCCGGTGACCATCTCGTAGAGGATCACGCCGAAGCTGAACAGGTCGGAGCGCCCGTCGAGCGGCCGCCCTTTCACCTGCTCCGGCGACATGTAGTTGGGCGTCCCCAGCACCTGGCCGGCGGTGGTCAGGCCCTGGCCTCCGGACTTGGCGATGCCGAAGTCCATGATCTTCACCGTGCCGCCGGCTTCGATCATGAGGTTGGCGGGCTTGACGTCGCGATGCACCACGCCGTGCGAGTGGGCGTAGTCCAGCCCGGCGCACACCTGGCGGGAGTACTCGATCACGTCCTCGACCGGAATCACCCGCCGGTCGGCCAGCTGGCGGTGCAGCGTCACCCCTTCGATGCACTCCATGGCGATGTAGAACAGCCCTTCCTGCTCGCCGGCGTCGTAGATGGTGACGATGTTGGCGTGGTTCATGACCCCGGCGGCCTTGGCCTCGTTGCGGAAACGCTGCAGCATCTCCTCGGACTCGATGCCGTGGACGTCCACCCGCATGGTCTTGAGCGCGACCGTGCGCCCGATGGTGGGGTCGGTGGCCTTGTACACCACTCCCATGGCGCCCTTGCCCACCTCGCCGATGATCTTGTAGCGGCCGACGTGATCGAGTGTGGTTTCGCTTCCCATGACAGACCCTGGGTGTGGCTATGCTCGAGCAGCTTCCTCTGCCCAGCGGCCTGGGCCGAAAGGAGGGAATCCCGCAAAAATACAGTAATTTCGAAGGGTCCGTCAACGCGGGGAATGCGGGTTCAGGGCTTGCCGCGCTGCAGTTCGCGGTAGGCTTCGCTCTTGGAAACGCCCATCTCCCGGGCCACCACCTTGAGCGCCGCCTTCTCATCCAGTTGGCGCTCCTGCATCACCTCCTGCAGGCGGCCGCGGACGCTCTTCTTTGGCGGCATTTCGAGCGGGACCGGTCCGCCGCCAGCCCTCTCCTCGGCCCGGATCAGCAGCGTGACCTCGCCCTTGATCGCCCGGTCTTTCAACTGCTTCACCAGGTCCGCGGCGCGCCCGCGCAGGAACTCCTCGTGCAGCTTGGTGACCTCGCGCGCGATCACCACTTGCCGCTCCGCACCCAACACCTCCACTACGTCGGCCAGCGTCTCCTGCAGCCGGTGCGGGGCTTCGTAGAAGATCTGGGTGCGGGGCGAGCTCTTGATGTGCTCCAGCTCCTTAAGCCGGGCGCCCCGCCGGGCGGGCAGAAAGCCGCCAAAGCGGAAGGAGTCGGTGGGCAGGCCGCTGGCCGCCAGCGCCGCCACGAAGGCCGAGGCCCCCGGGATGGGCACCACCGGGATGCCATGCCGGATGGCGAGCGAGATCAGCCGGTAGCCCGGGTCGGAGATGGCCGGCATCCCGGCGTCGGAGACCAGGGCGACCTTGGCGCCTTCCTCCAGCTCCACCACCAGCTCGGCGGCGCGCGTCATCTCGTTGTGCTCGTGGTAGCTCACGGTGCGGGTGGTGACGCCGTAGTGGTTCAGCAGCTTCTGCGTCTGCCGCGTGTCCTCGCAGGCGATTACATCCGCCTCTTTGAGGAGGCGCAGCGCGCGCAGCGTGATGTCTTCCAGGTTGCCGATGGGCGTGGCCACCAGGTAGAGCACGCCGCCGGATTGCTCCCGCGCTTTCATCGAGCAAAGTTTACACCGCGTTGCGGGTTCTCCTTACATCCCGAGCGCTGCGAGGGAGCCCTACGGCGGGTTATCGCAGCAAGCCTTATCAAGAATGTCATCCTGAGCGAGCCCCGAATGATTCTGTCGGGGCGAGTCGAAGGACCCCGCTCGGCTCGCGCTACGATGCCGCACCAGGGCATTTTCACGATGCATCGCAAGCACTGAGTCGGCGGTTCTCGTAGAAATGCCTCTACGCTGCATCGGGTTGTGAGCGTTGGCCGGGGGTCCTTCGACTCCCCCGTCGTCCCGCCCTGCGGGACTCCGGGCTCGCTCAGGATGACAGTCTGTAGGGGTTGAGCGGCTCAGCAACGAAGTTACAACAGCAGGGAAGCCGGTCTAGAATGCTGGGAGGTCAACCTTGCCTCTCTACGAGTATCAGTGCCGGAAGTGCAAGCACCGCTTCGAGCGCATCCAGAAGTTCTCCGACCCGATCCTGAAGACCTGCCCGGAGTGCGGCGGCACGGTGGACCAGTTGCTGACCGCCGCGGCGGTGCGGTTCAAGGGCTCCGGCTGGTACGCGACCGACTACCCAAGCAAGAGCTCGAGCAAGAGTTCGGGAGAGGGCGCGGGCGAGAAGGCCGGCGGCGAGAAGGCCGGCGGCGAGAGCGCCACCGCTGGAGCAGAGGCCAAGCCGGAAACCAAGCCCAAGCCGGAACCCGCCCCCAAGAAATCCCGCGACAAGAAGAAGTGAGCCCGCCCTTAGCCGGCGGAGCGCTTCAGCTACCTACAGCAAGAATCAGGCACTTCAGGTAGGAGGTCTCAGGCACGGCAAGCAGGATCGGGTGGTCCTTGGCCTGGCCCCGCTTTTCGAGCACCCGGGCGGTGCGATGAGCGTCGGCGGCGGCCGCGGCCACGACCTCCAGGAAGCCGGCCTCGCTCAGGTGGTAGGAGCAGGAGCAAGTGACCAGGATGCCGCCGGGACGCAGCATCTTCAGCGCCCGCAGGTTGAGCTCCTTGTAGCCCCGCAGGGCGGTCTCCACCGTGGTCTTGGATTTGGCAAAGGCGGGCGGGTCGAGAATGACGGTGTCGTACTGGCGGCCGGCGGCGGCATAGTCCTTCAGCAGGTCGAAGGCGTTGGCTTCGATCCACTCGACCTCCTTGGCGGAAGACGACGCGCGGTTCAACTCCTCATTGCGCTCCGCCATCTCCAGCGCCGGCCGCGAGCTGTCCACCCCGGTGACGCTCTCGCACCCCCGCGCCAGATGCAGGGCGAATCCTCCCTGGTAGCAGAAGACGTCCAGCGCCTGGCCGCGGGCGTAACGGGCGGCGGCAGCGTAGTTCTCCCGCTGGTCGAGAAAGGCGCCGGTCTTCTGGCCTTCTCCCGCCCGGTAGTGAAAGCGGACGCCGTTCATGGTGAAAATGGTGGCGTCCTTCTCCCCCGCCAGCAGCCCGCCGTGCGATTCGGGCAGATGCTCCAGTTTGCGGATGCGCGGGTCCGCGCGCTCCACCACGCCCGCCGGAGAGAACTCTTCCCCGAGCGCCGCCACCACGGTGGCCTTGACTTCCGGCTGGTCCATGGCCTGGGTGAGGGCTTGCAGGCAGAGCACGTCGTTGTAGCGGTCCACGATCAGGCCGGGCAGGGAGTCGGCCTCGCTGAAAACCACGCGATAGGCATCGCTTCCCTCCACCACCCGGCGGCGGTATTCGACGGCGGCGTGGATGCGTTCGCGGATAAGTTGGTGGAACGCGGCCTCGTCCGCCACCGGCCCTGGGGAGATCATGCGCAAGGCGATCTGCGAGGCGCTGCTATAGAGAGCGGTGCCCAGGGTGTTTCCGCGCGGGTCGCGCACCGTGACCCGCGCTCCGGGCGCAAGGTTGGAGGCGGAGGCCAGGTCGGAGCGATAGACCCAGAGGTGTCCGGCGCGCAAGCGTGCGGCGGCGCGCGCCCGCACTTCGATCACAGGATTGTCGTTGGCGTGCTTCAGTGGGGGATCTGGGTCTGCAGGGCCTGCAGCCCGGCGCGCGCGCGCGCGGCCGCCGGTCCGGTCGGGGACTCCTGCAGGTACAGTTGGTATTCCGCCGCTGCCTCCGCCGGCCGCTTCAAGGCCTCCAGCGCCCGGGCGGCGACCAGGTGCACCAGGGTGTACTGTCCGTGCTCCAAGTTATGCAGCCGGCGCGCTGTGGCCACCGCCTCTTCCGGCTTGCCCAGCAACAGTTGGGTGTTGGCCAGGTGCAGCAGAGCGTCCGGGTTCATGGGATCACTGCTCAGCGACTTGTTCAGCAGGTTTTCCGCTTCCGCATAGCGCTTCTCCCTGTAGGCGATGAGCCCCAGGTTCAGTGCGGCCGCGGCGAGGTGGTCGTCGATACGGAGGGCGGCTTCAAACGCTTGGCGTCCGCGCGCCGGCTCCCCGGTGTTCATGAACGCCACGCCCAGGCCGTTCGAGGCGCGCGCGTACTGCGAATAGATCTCCAGGGCCTTCTGGAAGCGCGCTCTGGCTGCCGGCCAGTTCTTCAGGTTCAGCGCCGCCATGCCCGCTTCATATTCCTTGCGCGCGCCGTTCGGGACGTTCAGTTCCAGAGCGGTGACCGGCGGCCCCGACCCGAGCGTCACCAGCCCCGCGGAGTCCTTGGCCTGCACCCGCACGAATTCAAGGTGCGTCCCCTCCCCGCGGGAGAGCAGGAAGTTATTGGTGGTGACGTCCTCAATGCCGATGCCACTGACCTTCAGGCGGTAGTAGCCGGCGCGAATTCGCGAGAAATTGACCTGACCCACGTCATCGGTGAACCCTTGTGTAACCTCCAGTTCATTACTGGTGAGCAGGTCCACCCGCAATGCGGCAGGAACTTCCCGGTCGTTGAGGTAGGTGACCCGCACCCTCAAGTCCACGAAGGCGGTCGGGTCCGAGGGCGCGACCTGCGCCGCAGCCGAGGCGGAGAGGAACAGGATCGTCAGCGTCAATTCAAGGAACCAGTTTTTCCTTTGCATGAATGCCTTTCACGACGAGGAGGATGATCCGGCCTCGAGCACCGACGCCTCGGTCTCGGCGGCCTCTTCCTCGGTTGTCTTTTTGGGAGCCCGCCGGTGCGCGGAAGGCTCCGGCGCCGGTTCGTGCGCGGGATCATGGAACAGGATGCGCCCGCAGGAATCGCAGGTCACGATCTGCTGGTTGCTCCTTACGTCGTTATAGGTCTGGGGGCGCAGCAGGACGTTGCACGCCGTGCAATTCTGTGCCCGCGCCTCCGCCACCGCCGTCTTGCGCGCGTGCAGCACCCGGTCGTAGTGCTCGAGGACATCGGCGGAAACGCCGGCCCGCAGTTCCTCGCGCCGGGCATTCTGCTCCGCCATCAGCTTTTCGTCCTCGGCGGTGCGGGCCCGCGCCTCCGCTTTTTCCTTCTCGATCTCCGCCATCTCCGCCCGCAGTTCGGCTTCGCCCGCCTTCAGCGCCGCTTCCCGCGCCTCCGAGTCCACCATCCCTTCCAGGATTTTGTCCTCGCAGGCCCGAATCTGCTGCTCCGCGAACTCGATCTCGTGCAGCAGCGCCTTGTACTGCTCGTTGGTCTTCACCGCCACCGATTGCTCGCGGTACTTGGAGACTTTTTCCCGGTGGTCCTGGATCTGGGTTTCGAGCTTCCGGCGGACAGTCTGATTGGCGGCCAGGCCCTGCTGCGCCTTCTCGATCCGCGCCTGGGTTCCGGCCAGCTTGGCCTCGATGACGGCCACTCGGCGGGGCAGGGTTGCGATCTCTTCCCGCAGGCGAGCGACTTCCCCGTCCGCCTGCTGCAAGGCGATCAGCTTTTCCAGGTCTGGGTGCATACTTCAGCCCAAAGGAGGGGAGTGGGCAAAGATTGTAGCACGCGCGCACACTCGGCATCTCCCGCCCCCACGGTGTAAACTTTTGCACCTCGCAAGCTACCCAGGAGGAGCAAAGAGTGAAGCGGCTGATCACGATTCTGATCTGTTCGGCGGCTCTGTGGGGCCAGCAGCCGGCGCCAGCGACCCCACTGACGGTGGAGGCCATCTTCGCCGAGGGCGGCTTGGCCGGCCGCGCCCCGGAGACATTCAAGTGGAGCCCGGACGGTTCGCGGCTCTCCTACGTCCAGCGCGACGACGCCGGCGAGCGTGGCGAGCTGATGTACCTGGATTCTGCCACCGGCAAGGCCGCAGTGCTGGTCTCGCGCGAGAAGCTTGCCGGCCTGGCCCCGCCCGCCCGTCAGCTTAAGGACGACCGCGAGCGTGAGCGCCGCTCGCGCTACTCCGTCGCCTCCTACCACTGGGCCCCGGACTCGCAGCACCTGCTCTTCGACTCGAGCGGACAGCTCTGGTACTTCAGCCTGGCGACCGGCACCGCGGTGCAGGCGACCTCCTCGCCCGACCCCAGCGGCGATCCCAAGTTCTCCCCGGACGGCCGCCGCATCGCCTACGTGCGCAAGCACAACCTCTACGTGCGCCGGCTGGACAAGGACCGCGAGCGCCAGCTTACCCACGACCAGGACGATGCCGTCCTCAACGGCGAGGTGGACTGGGTCTATGCCGAGGAGCTGGACGTGCGCAGCAACTACTTCTGGTCGCCCAGCGGCAACCACATCGCCTTCCTGCAGATGAACGAGACCCCGGTGCCCAGCTATCCCATCACCGACTTTATCCCCACCCATCCCACGGTGGATTTTCAGAAGTATCCCAAGGCCGGCGACCCCAACCCGGCGGTGCGCCTGGGAGTGGTGGAGACGGCCACGGGCAAGAGCCTGAAGTGGATCACGCTGCCGCCGCAGGCGCGCGAGCGGGATGATGCCGGCACCCGGCCGCGCGAGGCCCAGGACCTATACATCCCGCGCTTCGGCTGGGTGCGCGACGGGCTGCTCTGGGCCCAGGTGCTCAACCGCGCCCAGGACCGCCTGGACCTTTATTTCGTGGACGTCGCCTCCGGGCGCTCTCAGCTCATGCTCAGCGAGAAGAGCGACGCCTGGGTCGAGGTCAACGACAACTTCCGCATCCTGCGCTCCGGCGACCGCTTCCTGTGGTCGAGCTGGCGCGACGGCCACACCCATCTTTATCTCTACCGCTTCCAGGAGGGCAATCCGCCCACCCCCGGCGCCACGCTGGAGAAGCAGCTCACCCGCGGCGACTTCGAGGTCTTCGGCGTACAGGCGGTGGATGAGGACGCCGGCATCGTCTACTTCATCGCCAATGAGGGCGACGCCCGCGAGCGCCACCTGTACTCGGTGAAGCTCGATGGCTCGGATTTCCGCCGCGTCTCGCGAGAGCCCGGGACGCACAGCGCCAACTTCTCTCCCGACGCCCGCCACTATGTGGACAACTACTCCGCGCTCCTGACCCCGCCGCAGCTCTCGTTCTGCGCCACCGGCGGCGCCTGCCAGAAGTTCTGGGAGGCGCGCAGCCTCGCCGCCTACGACCTGATCGCGCCCAAGTTCGTGGACTTCAAAGCCGAAGACGGAACCGTGCTGCACGGCCTACTGCTGCTGCCGCCGGAGAGGCCCATGTTCAAGAGCTGCCTCGACTGCCCTAGTGTTGGATGGCCGCTGCTGCTCAATCCCTACGGCGGCCCCGGCGTGCAGACGGTGCGCAACGCCTGGGGCGGCGCGACCTTCCTCTTCCACCAGATGCTGGCGCGCGAGGGCATCGCCCTGCTGCAGGTGGACAACCGCGGCATGGGCGCACGCGGCCAGAAGTTCACCGCCGCCCTGCGCCGCAACTTCGGCGAAGTCGAACTGAAGGACCAGCTGACCGCGCTCGACCAGGCGCTGGCGGCCTATCCCGCGCTGGATCCCAGGCGCGTCGGTTTCTGGGGATGGAGCTACGGCGGATACATGACGCTCAACGCCATGACCCACTCTGACCGCTTCGTCGCCGGCGTGGCCGTCGCCCCGGTCACGGACTGGCGCGACTACGACTCCATCTACACCGAGCGCTACATGGGATTGCCGCAGGAGAATGCCGAAGGTTACAAGAACAGCTCTCCGGTGAACTCGGCCGCCAATCTGCGTGGCCGCGTGCTCATCGTCCACGGCACCAGCGACGACAACGTCCACATGCAGAACACCATGCAGATGGTGCAGGCGCTGGTCGCCGCCGGCAAACCGTTTGACCTGGCGCTCTATCCGCGCAAGACCCATGGCATCGCCGGCGCCGTGGCCCGCACCCACCTGTTCACCCGGATTCAAAAGCACTTCGAGCAGAACCTGCTGAACGCGCCGCGGGCGGAGAGCCACTGAACCTCATGCCTGACCCTACGCCACGCACACTCACCCTGGGCGACTTCGAGCTGACTGTCTTTTCCGACGGCACCTACTACCTCGACGGTGGCAACTTCTTCGGCGTGGTCCCCAAGGTCCTGTGGGAAAAGAAGATGAAGCCCGACGAGCGCAACCGCGTGCCGGTGGGGCTGAACTCGCTGCTCATCCGCGACGGCAAGCACACCGTGCTGGTGGAGACCGGGATCGGCAACAAGCTCGACCCGCGCATGGCCAAGATCTTCGCTCCCCAGGCCAAGCTGATGGACAGCCTGGCCGCAGCCAAGGTCGCGCCCGAGGACATCGACGTGGTCATCAACACTCACCTGCACTTCGACCACTGCGGCTGGAACACGGTGCGCCAGGGTGAGCAGGTGGTGGCCACCTTCCCCAAGGCGCAGTACTACGTGCAGGAAGGCGAGTGGCGCCACGGCTCGCAGCAGCACGAGCGCGACCGCGTCAGCTACCTGAGCGAGAACTACGACCCGCTCATCCAGGCCGGCAAGATGCATCTGCTGCAGGGCGACCAGGAACTCCTCCCCGGCATCTCGGTGAAGGTCTATCCCGGGCACACGCGCCACATGCAGGCGGTGATGCTGAAGAGCCAGGGCAAGCGCGCCTGCTACGTCAGCGACCTCATCCCCACCACCGCCCACCTCGACCTCACCTGGGTGATGGCCTTCGACCTGTTCCCGCTCGAAACCATCGAGAGCCGCAAGCGCGTCTATGAATACGCCTTGCCGGAGAAGTGGCTGATGATCTTCACCCACGACCCGGTGACGCCGTGGGCGTATTTGGAGTCCCCCGAGCCGGGGAAGATCGTGGCTGTGCCTGTCTGATCTTTTCTTGTGTGCTTCTACATCCCGAGCGCAGCGAGGGAGCCCTACGTTCAACTTTGCTCTGCATCAACCCTTAAACGACTGTCATCCTGAGCGAGCCCCCGAGTCCCGCTGGACGGGACGACGGGGCGAGTCGAAGGACCCCTACCCCGCCCGCGCTGCGGTGGCGCCCCAGGGCATTCTCACGATGCAGCACAAGTTCTGGGTCAACCGTCTCGTAGAAATGCCTCTGCGCTGCATCGGTTGGCGAGCATTCCCGGGGTCCTTCGACTCGTCCCGCAATGCGGGACTCGCTCAGGATGACAGCCGTGTAGGGGTTGTAGAGGGTAGGGCTCTTTCGGCCGCCGCGGCGGGCTCGAGATGTATTTGAAATACGCCGACTAGGAAGCGACCGCGGGTTGGCCCTCGGGAGCGAAGAAGCGGTCCACCGCGTCCACGATCTCCCGCTCGGTCCGCGCGCCGTAGACCGCTTTGCGCAGCGCGCCGCCGTTCTCGACGCCGTGGGTGAACCAGGAGGCGAACTGCTTCATCTTGCCCGGCGCGCCCGGCATCTCTTCCTCCAGCAGCCTCTGGAAGTAACCGCGGATCATCTGGTAGCGGTCCTGCTCGCCCGGCTGTTGGTAGCCGCCGGTCGCCTGGTACTGCGCGATCTGGCGGAAGATCCACGGATTCGACGCCGCCGTGCGGCCGATCATCACCGCGTCGCATCCCGTCTCGGCCACCATGGCGGCGGCGTCCTCGGGGGTGCGGATGTCGCCGTTGCCGGTGACTGGGATCTTTACCGCCTGCTTTACCGCCGTGATCCACTCCCAGCGCGCCTGGCCGCTATATCCCTGCTCGCGGGTGCGGGCGTGCAGCGCCACGCCGTTCAGGCCGCAGTCTTCGGCCAGCCGCGCCAGCTCCACGCAGATGATTTCCTTCTCGTCCCAGCCGGCGCGGAACTTCACCGTGAAGGGAATCTTCACCGCGGCGCGCACGCTCTCGAAGATGGAGCGGATGCGCGGCAGGTCGCGCAGCAGGCCGGAGCCCGCCGCGCACTTCACGACTTTCTTGGCCGGGCAGCCCAGGTTCAGGTCCACCAAGTCGAAGCCCAGGCCCTCGACCAGGCGCGCCGCCTCGGCCAGCACCCGCGGCTCGCCGCCAAAGAGCTGCGCCGAGATGGGATGTTCGTCCGCGTAGAAGTGCAGGTAGCGGCGGGTCTTGGCGTCGCGGTCGCGCAGCACCCCCTCGGCCGAGGTGAACTCGGTCATGAGCAGGCCGCAGTCGCCCAGGTTGCGGATGAAGCGGCGGAAAACCGTGTCCGTCAGCCCCGCCATGGGCGCCAGCACGGTCGCCGGGCGGATCTCCACCGCGCCCAGGCGCACGGAGGCGGGAACCGCCGCTGCTCGCGTGGCAGAGTCATCATCGGCTGTGCGCGCCGGATTGTCCCAGAACTTCTGCACCTAAGATTCCTCTGGCCGCCCCAACTAAGAACCTAGAAACTGTTAAGTTCTGCTTCCGAATCCTGATTGAAGCCGTACTGATTCACAAGGCTGCCGTCGAGAAGGCTGAGGATGTCATGGACTCGCGTTAAGTCGATGAGCAGGTTTTCAAAGCTAATCCCCAGTCGTTCTGGCCGCGGCTCACTAGGGGCCGCTACGGATAGTTTCCTCGGGTATCTAAACCGGATACTACCCTTGTCGACCTGCTGGAATTCCTTTACGAACCTTTCCACAAACTCAACGTCGAGACCCGTAGCTGGCACATCAGGAGACCGCTTGTTCAGTTCCGAAAGAAGTTCACACCAGAGGAGCCACAATTTATGCTCCTCTTTGACAGCTTCGACCTCATTGGCAGGAGCGTTCCGCGAGGGTTCATCAACGGTACGTTCCTTCAGCCAGCGCGCATGAAACAATGCGTACTTGAGCGCGAGTTCGAGATAATGCCGACTGAGGAAAACAGCGGCAACCCCCTCCACTCCTTCTCGCAAATTCCCCTTGATAACCCCTTCCAGCAACACTTTGGCTGATTGGTAGTAGCCGTCCGCAAAGGATGCATCCACCTTCCAAGGGCCGCTCTGGGGAGTGAAGAATATCCGCCGGTATTCAGCAGGCCGATAAAGGGCAGTGTGTTCGGAGATTATCTTCTCCTCCTCTTTGGCGAGATCCTCAAACCGTATGGAATCACTTTCGCGGTCCATTAAGTCCTCCGGGAAACCTTCTAAATAGTCTAGTCCTCACTCGAAGGAGGCTCTACGGAGAAGCGGGCGCAAACCCATCGCCGGGGAGAGGAGCCTAGAATCCCCGTGAATCCCGGCACTGTCCTAATCTGCCCTACCAATTCTCAATTGTGCCGAAGACGAATCGCCCCATGAGGAGGATTGCCACGGCTGAGACATACCAAGGAAGCCCCAGAAAGCTGCCCAGTAGGAACAAGGCCCAGACAATGACACAGATAACGGCGCAGCCTAGAAGCAGGGTTCCGACGAGAACCAGCAACTCCTCCATAGCAGTCCTATGAATCCCCGAAAATCCGCGCCGAACTGGTTACTTCTTTTCTGTCTTGGCGTACTTGCGGCGGAAGCGCTCCACGCGCCCGGCGGTATCCAGCAGCTTCTGCTTGCCGGTATAGAAGGGATGGCAGTTGGAGCAGATTTCCAGATGGATGTCGCCCTTGTGGGTGGAGCGGGTGACAAAGGCGTTGCCGCAGGCGCAGTGCACGCGCACTTCGTTGTAAGCGGGATGGATGCCGGTTTTCATGATGGGGGAGACTCCCCTCGCGAAACCTCGATTTTACAGGAGCCTCGCGATTCCGGCAAACCGCGCCCTCCGCGGCGAGTTTCCCTGAGCGCCGCGGGGGCGTCCTGCCGTTTGCTTGGTGAGTGTCCGGCTACTTCCTGTTGACCGCCTGCTTGAGTTCGGCGCCGGGGATGAACCGGGCGACCCGCCGGGCCGCGATGCTGATCGGTTTTCCCGTCTTGGGGTTGCGGCCGGTGCGGGCGGCGCGCTGTGCGGTGGAAAAGCTTCCGAAGCCCACCAGGGTCACGCGGTTGCCCTTCTTGAGCGCGCCGGTGATGCCGCTCACCAGGGCGTCCACGGCCGATGCCGCCTGGGTCTTGGTGATGCCGGCGGCGGCCGCCAGCCGGTCGATCATGTCGGCCTTGTTCATCGTAAGACCGCCTCTCCGGACGGTTCCGCGGGGGCGGGACCGCCACGGCGCGCTATTTAGCTCCCCTTCTGCGCTCTTGTCAAGACAAGGCCCAGCCCCCGGTTAAGCTCTTACATTCCGAGCGCGCAGCGCGAGGAAGCCCTACTCGAGCCACAGAGCTTGGGTCAGGGTAGGGCTCCCTCGCTGCGCTCGGGATGTAACAAACTCAAGCGCGCTTGCCCAGCACCAGCGGCGGGAGTAAAGTCAGAGGCGCGAAGAATTCTTTTCTGCGCGCTCAGGAAATCCGCTCCCTTCAGGTGCCGGCTTGGCCAACGCTGCCTCCTCCGTCTGTCCGCTATGCGAAGGTTCGGGATGGAAGCCGGTGGCCGGCGGCGGCCCCGGCCCGCCGCGCCGCGTGACCCGCTGTGACTGCATGGCCGGGGCCCGCACCCAGCGCCTGCTCGAGGCCGCGCGCATCCCCGCCCGCTACGAGCACTGCGAACTCACCAACTTCGACCCGCCCCGCGGCCCTCATTTCGAGCCGCTTTCGAACGCCCGCCTGCAGGCCGGACGCTTCGTCGAGGAGTATCCCGTCGAAAAGACCGGACTGCTGCTGGTCGGCTCCATCGGCGTGGGCAAGACCCACCTGGCGGTGGGCGTCCTCAAGGAACTCATCGCCAGCAAGGGCATTTCCTGCCTGTTCTACGACTACCGGGAGCTGCTCAAGGAGATCCAGAACTCCTACAACGCGTCGGTGCAGACCACGGAGCTCGAAGTGCTGCGCCCGGTCTTCGACGCCGAAGTGCTGGCGCTCGACGAGCTGGGCGCGGTGAAGCCAACCGAGTGGGTGTGGGACACGGTCAGCCTCATCCTGAACACGCGCTACAACGACAAGCGCGCCACCATCATCACCACCAACTTCCCGGACGAGGCGGAAAGCACCGGGCTGAGCAAGGAGCAGCACGCGGGGCGCCCAGTGACCCTGGGCGACCGCATCGGCGAGCGCATGCGCTCCCGCCTGCACGAGATGTGCCGCACGGTCCAGATGCAGGGCGAGGACTTCCGCAAGCGCGTCAAGAGCGCCAGCTTCCGATGAGCCCAACCCCCAGGCCGGATTCCGCGCCTACTTCTTCCTTGACACCCGGCACAGTGCAACTTAACTTTGCCTGTCTCTCACTGAACTTAGGTTCAATCCAAATGCCTGAGCCTGCACGCCTGAGGAGAAGCCTGTGATCGGCTCCACCTTGGGCAATTACCGCGTGGACGAAAAGATCGGCGTGGGCGGCATGGGCGAGGTGTACCGCGCCACCGACCTGGGCCTGGGCCGCACCGTCGCCATCAAGATCCTGACCGCGGTCTCGGCCGACTCGCAGCGCGAGGCCCTGGCGCGCTTCCTGCGCGAGGCCAAGGCCCAGTCCCGCATTCAGCATCCCTGCATCGTCAGCATCCATCAGGTCGGCACCGCGGACGAGATCCGCTACATCGTGATGGAGTTCGTCGAGGGCAAGACCCTCAAGAAGGTGATCGGCGGCAACCCGCTGCCCCCCAGCCAGGTCTGCGAGTACGGCATCCAGATCGCGGAAGGACTGGCGGTCGCGCACGAAGCCGGCATCATCCATCGCGACATGAAGTCGCAGAACGTCATGATCACGCCCCGCGGCCAGGTGAAGGTGCTGGATTTCGGCCTGGCCAAGCTGAGGGAAGCGCCCGGCGCTTCCCCGGCCGCCGCCGCCGATCTGGGCAGGACCATGGTCTATGGCGAGGAGCCGGCGCCCCCTCCCGACCCGGGAGAGTTCAAGACCCAGGTGGGCACGATCATGGGCACCGCCACCAATATGTCTCCCGAACAGTGTCTGGCGGCAGAGGTGGACGCGCGCTCAGACATGTTCTCGTTCGGTGTGGTGCTCTACGAGATGGCCACTGGGAAAATGCCCTTCGAGGCGCCCCTGGCCGCCGCCCTGCTGATGATGATCCTGCAGCAGGAGCCGGCGCCGGTGCGGGAGGTGGTCCCCGCGGTTCCTCCAGAGCTCGAGCAACTGATCCACCAGTGTCTGAGCAAGGAGCGCGAGAAGCGGCCCACCGCCGCCGGCGTGGCCGCGGCGCTCAAGAAGATCCAGGCTTCGCTCAGCGCCGGAAGCATCGCGGCGCCCGGATTGGGCTCCGGCGCGCAAGCGGCCTACCCGCCCACCCACAAGAGGGAGAAGGTTCCCTCCACGCCGGCGGCGCCCCCCCGCGAAAAGCCCAGCCCGGCGGCCGCGACCCCGCCCAGGACGCAGCCCAAGCTGGTGCTCGAGGGACCGCCCCGGGCCCAGCGCCTTTATCCCGCCCTGCGTGTGCTTCACATCACGGTTTCCGTGGTCACCTTGGCGGTGGCGCTGGCCTACTTCGCGGACTTCCTGATTCGAGCCAACGTCATCAAGGGGCGCTCGCTCGAGGGGACCTTCCTCCTCTCCTTCATTCGCGCTCTGGTCGCGCCCGGACTGGCGGTCGCGGAGAAGATGATCCACCTGCAAGTCGGGCGCTGGAACTTCTTGCTCCCCGCTCTGGGCGTGCTGACCTTCGTGGTGCGCCACTTCCTCCTGCTCGTTCTGGAAAACGCCACGCTGCGGGCGAGGAGCAGGTAGCCGTATTTTTCTTCCCGCAGGGATTCCTCCGTGCCGCCGCGCCTCCGCGGTGAGAGAATCGTGCGGTGCTCGCCCGTTCGATGGAGTTTCTGCCGGAGCGTGACGCGGAAGTCTTCGCCGCGGTCCCGGCGGCGCCCGCCGTCTTCCTGCTGCGCGGCGGCGAAGCCGGGGCCGAGCCCTACGCCAGCAAGACTGCCAGCCTGCGCCGCCGCCTCCTCCGCCTGCTGGGCGCGTCTGGAGAGATCAGCCGCCGGCTCAACCTGCGCGACCGCGTCCGCCACATCGAGTTCACCCTCACCGGCTCGGACTTCGAATCCGGCTTCCTGCTCTACCAGACGCTGCGGCAGGCCTTTCCCGCGAAGTATCGCGAGCGCCTTCGCCTGCGCTTCGCGCCGCTGGTGAAGTTCAACCTCGACAACCCCTATCCCCGCGCCTACATCACCCGGCGCGTCACCAGCCTGCGCGGGAAGTCGGCGTACTACGGGCCGTTCGCCTCGCGCGCCGCCGCGGAGAAGTTCCTCAACGACTCGCTCGACCTCTTCAAGATGCGGCGCTGCGACTTCGACCTCCATCCCGACCCGCAGTTTCCCGGTTGCATCTACTCCGAGATGAAGATGTGCCTTGCCCCCTGCTTCAAAGGTTGCACCGACGAGGAATACGCGGGCGAAGTCGGACGCGTGAAGTCCTATCTCGATAGCGGCGGGCAGTCGCTGCTGCGGGAGATTTCCGCGGAGCGCGAGCGCGCCTCAGCAGCGCTGGCATTTGAAGACGCCGCCGCTCTCCACGCCCGCGTGGAGAAAGCCGCGACCGCCGCCGGGCTGCTGCCCGAGGTC
>Ga0080064_1004755_pt1 | contig 16932 bp, 14 predicted proteins | sample Subgrocontami54m_FD_69260 | JGI IMG/M metagenome (GOLD analysis project Ga0080064, IMG submission 69260) | Subsurface groundwater microbial communities from S. Glens Falls, New York, USA - GMW46 contaminated, 5.4 m (SPADES assembly) (version 2) ...
GCTGCTGGTCAAGGCCGTTACCGTGCCGTTCAGAACCCGGCCATCCGCGCAGGTCAGGACATCGAACTCCCGGACCTGGGTGGCGGCAGAGGCGCCGTTGGTCTGCACCCCCACGGTGCGGTTGGAGATGCTTCTGAGGAACAGGTTCCGGCCCTGGGCGCCGACATATGCAACCGACGCCGTCAAGCGCGCTCCGACCTCCTGCTGCACGGAGGCCGTGTACTCATAGACCTTCTCAGGCAGCGTGTACTCGTTGGCATAGGCGCGGGGCTGAAAATTCCGAGTGAGAGGGTTGGACGTGAAGCTCGAAATGATCGCCGCCGCGTTGAGAGGGTAACTGCCGCCCGTCTGCGTGAAGCTGATGCGCTCGGCCTCGATAGGCTGAATCTGATCCTCGGTCTGCCCGGGGCCGACGAAGACGCCCATGCCGGCACGGACGGCCGTCTTGGAGGTCGGCTGGTAGGACATCCCCAGACGGGGCTGGAAGTTGTCCTTCTTCGACTTATAGAAGGGCGTTATGTCCGGGTCCAGCGAGCCCGTGTTGATGTTGAACTTGACGATCCGGTTGTCTGCTTCCCGCAATGGTTTGTAGTAGTCGTATCGGAGGCCGTAGTTGAGGGTGAGCTTGCTGTTCGCGCGCCACTCATCTTGCGCGTAGCCAACGTAGTAGTCCTGCCTGATGTGCTTCAACCCGGTGGCCCCGTTGTTGAAGGGGCTCGGTTCGCTCATATCACCGAAATATTGAATCGACGCCGGCGAGTTTGCCATGAACTGCTGAACGCTGTTGAAGGTGTAGGTGATCCCGCCCAGCTGATCGGTGGTCATTCGAATCAGCCGGACGTCGGCGCCCGTCTTGAAGTAGTGGGTGCCGATGACCTTGCTCAGATTGTCGGCGAAGGTCAGCGAGTACGGGTCGTATGGAGCCCCGCGGCCGTTCGAGGCGCTGTTCACCCGGACGAGGGCGCCTGGGGACGCCTTCCCCGTATTCGCGCCCTGCCCGGCGATGCCGGCGTTGGCCACCTGCCCCGCCAGGCTGATCGCGATGCCTTGTACGAGGGACGATGTCTCCGCATCCTCCGTGCTCGGCGCGGCGTTGTACCCGACTTTGAACTCGTTGATCAGCCCCCCGCGCATAACTCCCTGCAGGTTGTAAATCGCATTGGTCGAGTCGATGGTCATGTGGAAACGCCGGCCGCTGACGTCCTCGGGATTGAAACTCTTGGCCTGGTCGTGAAACACACGAACATACGACAACCAGGCGTCGTTGATCTTGAAGTCCACGCGGGCGCCGAAAGCGTTTTCATTGACCTCTTGCGTGCCCTGCCACTGGAGGATGTCGAAAAGAGGATCCGTTGACGTACCCACCAGAACATGCGAGCCGGAAGCCGCAAACGCCGGCCGCAGAGCCAGGACCGCCGGCACGGTGGTCGTCGCCCATGCTGCGTCGCTCGGCACGGCCTGGATCAGGTTTCTGCCGGCGTTCAGCCGGTAGCCTTCGTAGCTGCCGAAGAAGAACACGCGATCCTTCACCAGCGGTCCGCCGGTGGAGGCGCCGAACTGATTCAACTTCAGCGCCGACTTGGGAACGGTCGGCGAACTGCCCGCGGCAAATAGGATGCTCCCGTCGTCCTTGCGCTGGGAGTCGAAGTAGTTTGCGGCGTCCATCTTGTCGCTGCGCAGGTATTCGAACAGCGACCCGGTGAACCTGTTGCCGCCCGACTTCGTGACAACGCTGACCTGCCCGCCCGTGCCGGTACCGAACTCGGCAGGATAACCGCTCGACTCGACGCGGAACTCCTGCACGTTCTCCAAGCTCGCCTGCAACTTGAAGAGACTTTGATTTTCGCCGTTCGCCACGCCTGGTGCAGAGTCGATGATCCCGGAGGCTTCGACGCCGTCATACTTGATGACATTCTGCTCGACGGCCCGGCCGGAGAATCGAATGTCCCCCCATCGGCCTTCTCCCGCGTTCTGGGAGCCGGGCGCCTGCAGCATGAGCTGCGACATCTGGCGGCCGTTGATCGGCAAGCCCTGTACTTCGCGCTCGCTGACGTTCACGCCGATCTTGGCCGAGCTGATGTCGACGATGGGCGCCGTCCCGACTACGGTGACCGTTTCCGCGAGGCCAGCCAGCCTGAACTCGAAGTCCAGCGCCAGCTCCTGACCCACCGCGACCGGCATCTCCTTGTATTCGATCGGCGCGAAGCCCTGTTTGGTCACCGTCACCGTGTACATTGTGGGCTTCAGCGAGGAGACCGCGAAGAAACCGTCCCGATTCGTCGTCGTCGATCGTGTCTCCCCCGTCTTCTCGTTCTTCACCGTCACCGTTGCTTCGGCGACCCAGGCGCTGGTTTGGTCGCGAACCGTACCGCTGATGCGACCCGAATCGGTTTGCGCAAAGGCGAGCCTGGTAGGCCCGGCCAGCAGCAGCAGTAAGACGGCCAACCATTGCTGCGTCCGCATCGTAAGCTCCTATCGTGTCGGTCCGGCCCCACGCCGAACAGAGCGTTCACCCTGTTAAACAAGTCAAAGCGTAAGTGGCGCTTGTCATCAGGTTGTGTCAAACGGGTTTCGGGTAAGTAAAGTTTTCGTGTGCAGCAACACACTCCGGGCAATTGTTGGCTCAATTTGCCTCCGCTCAGGCCGTCCTGGATGAGGAATACCCCGGAACCCCTACCCCCCAATCTCTAGTCCCTTCGCCGACGATGCTCTCGTCGTCCTCACCTGGATGCGTTCGAGATTCCTAGAGAAACGGGCAGGGGGTTTGGAGCGGACCGTGAAAGGGACTGAAAGAGCTGCCGGTCCGACGACAGATAGTGCGGCACTCGGCAGCCGCTCAGGAGGCGATCCCTGGGCGTCCCGCCTCCACGACAAGCGTGCCGCCAATTCGCGACGGCCGATCCGCCACCGTTACCTTGTCCAGAATCTTAAAATCCGCGGTCATCGTCTTTGGCGTGGCCGTGCAGGCAATGTACCCGCGCCGCGCGCTGTGATACTTGATGTGGGGATTGTCGGGCTTCATCTTCTCCCAGTCTGCAGAGACGTCGCTGCCATCGCCGCCCGAACTGATGGATGTGTTCGTGAATTCAACGCCGACCGTGGCCGAGCGAGGATCGGCGAAATCAAGCTTGAGGTCCGCCCCATAGTGCATGTGCACGTCGCCGGACAGGAGGATGGGATTTGGCGCGTGCGTTTCCTGCAGGCGCGAGTACAGCCGCCGCCGAGCAGCGGGATAGCCGTCCCACACGTCCATCCAGAAACGGCCGTTGGGGTTGACGCTGACGAGATCGTGCGCGAAGGTCGGCACCTGCTGGCCGAGGACCGTCCAGGTCCCTTGCGGCGTCGCGAGATTCTTGAACAGCCACCGCTCCTGCTCGGCGCCCAGCATGGTCCGCGCCGGGTCCAGCGCTTCGATGCAATTCGTGTGAGCGCCGTCGCCACAGGCTTGATCGCTGCGCCATTGCCGCGTGTCGAGGACGTTGAGGTCGACCAAGCGGCCGAACTGGAGCCGCCGGAAGAGCCGCATCCCCGGACCAGTCGGGATCGACGACGCGCGGAGCGGCATTGCCTCGTAATATGCCTGGTACGCCGCGGCCCGGCGTAACAGAAACAGCGCGGGCGGCGTGTTCCGATCATCGATCGCTCCGGCATAGTTGTTAGAGACCTCGTGATCGTCCCACGTGACGACGAACGGCGCGGATGCGTGCGCCGCCGCCAGGTCCGGGTCCATCTTGTACTGGGCGTAGCGCTGGCGATAGTCCACAACCGTGAACGCCTCGCCACCCCGGTGCTGCCGCACGCCTCTCGTTCCAGCAGGCCCCTCGTAGATGTAGTCGCCGGTGTGGATGACGAAGTCGAATTGCTCCTCGGCCATGCGACGGTACGCCGTGAAATAGCCCGCCTCGTAGTAATTGCACCCGCAAACTGCAAAGCGAAGCTGGTCGACGGTGGCTCCAACCTTGGGCGCCGTCTTCGTGCGCCCAGTTGGGCTGACGGCTCCGCCGATCTGGAAGCGGTACCAGTACTCCCGCCCAGGCTCCAGGCCCGACACTTCGACATGGACGCTATGTCCCAGCTCCGGCCTGGCCACGGTCGTCGCCTTCTGAACTATCGTTCTGAATCCCGGATCGGACGCCAGCTCCCACCCGACCTGGACATTCGACATCGGCATCCCGCCGCCGTCGAGCGGCATTGGAGCGAGACGGGTCCAGAGGACGATGCCGTCAGGCAGTGGATCTCCGGACGCCACTCCCAGAGAGAACGGGTCCTCGTCAAAGGTGGCCTGCGCCAGAGCCTCGCTGACAGAAAAGGGCTGGACGATCGCGGATGCACCAGCGGCGCCCAGAATCCGCAGGAGCTCGCGTCGCGATAGCCGGGCAATCGCGTTGTCGTAGGGGCGGAACACAGCGAGCTACCGCTTGTGCGACTGCCCGTAGTCAATGGCGAACTGGCGAAGAGTCGCGCTCGTCTGACCCAGTGCCACGGCTTCCTTGGTGGCGCGATCAACATCCCAGTGATCAACCGCCAGCCGCTTGATCAGCCACATCGTGGCGGCTCGATTGCCTCCCGCGCAATGCACGAACGCCGGTTCCGCGCCTTTCGTCGTGATCGCGTCCAGGAACTTCTCGGCCGCTTCGGGATTGGGCATCCCGTTGAAGGGCACGTGGAAGTACCTGAGGCCCGCCGCCTTGACAGCCGCTTCCTCCTTCTCAACCTCCGCGCCGGCCTCGGTTGCCACGCGCAGGTTGATGATCGAGACGAACCCCATTTTCTTGATCGCGGGCACCGCATCTGCCGTCGTGGCGCCTGCACACGCGACGGTGGTCTCGAGGCGCGCCAGGTTGGTGATGCCCGGGACCGTTTCCCTCGTCACCTGCTGCGCAAGCACAGTGCCCGCGCAGAGGCTGGCAACTGCAAACAGACCAGCGATCGTGTTGGCTCGTGAAGACATGACTCGACTCCTTGTTGTTAACACCCGCGGCATCGGCCCGACACGCGGCCGTCATCTTCCCGGTCCATTATCAGGGCAAGGAGGCTGTCATGCCATCCGCAAGCAGGCCCAGGGGATCACGAAACAACGGCGAGGAGAGATACATGCCGACACAGGTTGACGACGCGGTGCAGCTCATCAAGATGGAGTATGCGGAGATGCCCGATTTGAAGCTGACGTTCTTCCAGGCGCAGCGCCTGTGGAATCTCTCGAGTGAACTGTGCGACAGCGCGCTTCGCACGCTCGACGGAACCGGATTCCTGCAGCGGACCGCCGACGGTTGCTACATCCGGCGTCACGAACCGCAGCTCGACATTCCAGCTGATTCGGCCGTGATCCGCCGAGTGAAGGTGGGCTAGCGCGAGTCGCCGTTACAAACAATTTACCTCTCGGCTCCCGCTTCGTTCTTGTACTTCCCGCGACCCCCTGGTACCTTCCCGAGCGATCTCGGCGCGGCCTGACCGCAGCGCGATCGCTCTGATCGCCTCAAAGAAGAGATCAGAAGGTACCCTGCTCTACCCCACGCCACGAACCGATCGCTGGGATCCCTGGGTGGTAGGCGTGCTTCTGGCGATACTGCTCGCCGCGGCCGCAGCCGTCCGGCTGCTTGTAGCGGACGTCTGATAGCGCCCGCTGAGCCGATCGACTGAGAGCGGCAAAGGCCTACGCCGGCGGGTCCCGCTTCCACGAGCCAATCTGCGACGGATGATTCCTCACCGTCACTCGCTCCGGACTCTCGAAATCTGTAGTCAAACCGGCACGCGTCGAGCTGCTCTACCAGGAGTCGCCCGCCGCGAACGGAGGAGACGACTTGGAGACGTTGGGGTCCATCTTTCAGCAGGCACCTACACGACGACCGATCGTCGTCACCAATCCGTGACCGGCACTGGCGTCGCCTCGATCAGCACGGTATTCAGACGGTAATAGAGAGCGTCGAGAAACTCGTCGAACTGGACGAGTGCGTGCAGCGACACCGAGGAGATGGACACGATTTGAGCCCGGTTACCGGCGTCCTCCATCCACCGCAGCAGTTGCGTCTGCTCCTCAACGTCTAGGGCCTCGACGTGATCGAGAACGAGCGTGCGGGTTCCACCAGCCGGGAGCGTAAACGGCTTGCCCGGGCTCAAGGTCTGAAGAGGGTATCGCAACCGCGAATCCCGCAGCGCGCGGCTCGTCCAGGATGCGTCACACTGCAAGAGAATGTTCACGCCTGTCTCCACCGCGATGCTCCAGTCTTCGAAGCGGCGATCCGGAGTCGTCCTCGCCTTCTTCATATCTTCCATAGCTAAGACTGTGTGCTCGCGTTGCAACATCCCGGCATCGATCGGGTCAACAACAAGCAAAATGTTAGCGCCCATCCGAGGAGTAGGAGCCGCGACGACGAGTCAGTGGTTTCAGGCCGCGCGTGGCCCAGAGCACTAGCAGCCGATCTTGAGCTAAACCGGAAACGGGATGGACCCGCCAACCCGACCCACGGCCCACGTCAGAGGGTCGACGTACTCAACCTGAACGGGCGCCGTACCCCGGCGAACGTACGCCCCGTCTGGTCCCTCAGCGAGAAATCGGGTTGCAACCAACGCGGCGACCGCGGCGCAGCAGATCTCGATCGGCAGCATCCACAAGTCAGCGGTCTGAGCCAGCGTCAGCTTCAGGTCCGGCCTCTCCACGTACTCCATCTGAATGGTCATGAGCGCCAGCCGGAAATTTGCGCGAGACATCGGCACCTCCATCGACATGTCTCCATGCTGGAGGCCGAGTGTGACAACCCAGTGTCATGTCTGGGTCAGGACTGTAACTTCTGCACCGAATCCGTTCATTGAGGCTACCCGGCTCTGAAGCCCTCCTCGCCGTTCGACGCCCCCGCATGCCACTGAAGCAGGGCCTGCTGCGCATCGATCGCGGGTTCCGATTCGCCACGCTCAATGCGGTGATACGCGCGGTCGACGAGCACATACGCCCGTTCGTTGTCCCGCAAGTAGACATCGAGCACGAGCTCGCGGAGGTGCGCAGCGACTGGACGCGATCGGACAGGACACAGCGTCTCGACGCGGCGATCGAGATTGCGCTCCATCAGGTCGGCGCTGCCGATGTACACTTCGGATTCTCCCCCGTTCTCGAAGTAGTACATGCGCGAGTGCTCGAGGAACCGTCCCACGACTGAGCGCACATGAATGCGATCGCTGACGCCAGGAACGCCTGGCCGCAGGCAGCAGGCGCCACGGACGATGAGGCCGATGTTGACTCCCGCCTGTGAAGCCCGGTAGAGGAGCCGGATGATCGCGGGGTCCGTCACGGCGTTGTTCTTCACGATGAGACGGGCGGCGTGGCCAGCCCGTGCATGCTCGATCTCGCGCTCAATGAGGGTCGTCAACCGCGCACGAAGGCTGACGGGCGCAACAAGCAGATGGTTGTAGTCCTTCCTCCGCGAATAGCCTGTCAGCGAGTTGAACACCTCGAGAACGTCGTCGAGCACACCCGCGTCAGCAGTAAAGATCCCCAGATCCGTGTAGACCTGTGACGTGATGCGGTTGTAGTTACCCGTGCCAATGTGGACGTAGCGCCGCACACCATCGGCCTCCTTCCGGACGACCAGGCACAGCTTGCAGTGTGTCTTGAGATTCTCCACCCCGTAGACGACATGCACGCCCGCATCCTCGAGGCGCGTGGCCCACTGGATGTTGTTCCGCTCGTCGAACCGCGCCTTGAGCTCAACCAGCACCGCCACCTGCTTGCCCGCGTCGGCCGCCGCGATCAGTGTGTCGATCAGCGGCGAGTTCGCCCCGATTCTGTACAGCGTCATCTTGACCGCCAGGACCAGTGGATCCGCCGATGCCTGGTGGAGGAATCCCTCGACCGCCGCGAACGAATCGAAGGGATGGTGCACCAGGCAATCCTGTTCACGGATTTGGTCGAAGATGCTCGCGTCGCGTCGCGCGCCCCACAGGACGCGCGGCACGAATGGCGCGTCCTTCAGGTGGCCAAGGGGCAGGCGGTGGAGCGCCATCCAATCCGAGTAGTCCAGTCGGTGCACGGTTCGCATCACGATGTCGTCTTCGACCTCGAAGTTCTCAACGAGCGTGTTGAGCACACGCTCCGGCATCGTCTCCTCCACCTGCAGGAGCGCCGGCGGCGCCTGCCTGAGCTGTTTGAGCGTGCGATCCATCGACTCGAGCAGGTCGTCCGGGCCCTCCTCCGGGACGTCGACGTCCGTGTCACGAATCACGCGGAAGAGATGAGCCCCGGCGATCTCCATCCCGGGAAACAGGTCGCCTAGATTGGCTCGCACGACGTCCTCGAGGAACGCGAACGTGTGCTCTCCGGCCGCGCGGCCAGAACGACTGTGTGGGACGGCAATGAAACGCGGCAGCGGCGGTGGGATCTTGACGCGCGCGAACCTGGTCCGCCGGCCCTGCCGGACGACCACCGCGAAGTTCTGGCTGCAGTTCGAGATCACGGGGAACGGATGACCCGGATCGAACGCCAAGGGTGTCAGCAAGGGATAGATCTGCGTGCGAAAGTACGCAGCCAAGTATCGTTGGGTTTCGGCGGTGTAGTCGTCCGGCTCGAGAATCCGGACGCCCTGTTCGGCAAGCGCCTGGCGCAATCGCGCATTCCAGCAGGTCGCCGTGTCGGTCATCATCACAGCCGAGCGACGCCGAATCTCGAACAGCAACGCCGGCACGGTCATCCCGTCGATCGACAACTGTTCGACATTTGCGCGGACCTTCCGAAGCAAGGCCGCCACCCGCACCATGAAGAACTCGTCGAGATTCGAGCAGACGATGGCCAGAAACTTCACGCGCTCGAGCAGCGGGTGGGCTTCGCTCATCGCCTGGTCGAGCACGCGCTGATTGAACTCCAGCCAGCTCAGCTCGCGATTGATGTAGAGATGGTGGGCGTGGAGATCCGCCGATGCGGCCGATTCCGGAACAGTCGGACTAGCGGACCGCGGCATCATGAGAGCAACTTCCACACGGCGTCCGCGACCGCCCGCTGGGAGGTCGCCGCTCAGCTTGCCTGGTCGATCGCATGATGCCGAACGTCGCGCGCCTCCACGATGAAGATCACGTCCTCGGCAATGTTGGTGGCGTGGTCACCCACGCGCTCGAGATGGCGCGCAATCAGAATCAGCTCGACGGCGGGTTCGATCTTGCGTGGGTCACCGAGCATGTACACGAGCAGTTCCCGAAAGATCTGATTTTTGAGGCCGTCGAGCATATCGTCCTGGGCGAGGACCATCTCGGCCGCCGTGACGTCGCGCGAGACGAACGCGTCGAGCGCCTCTCGGAGCATGAGCTGCGCCATGTCGCCCATCCGCGGCAAATCGATGAGCGGCTTGACGGGCGCATGCGCCAGATAGCGCTCCGAGGCCTCGCTGATATTCACCGCGAGATCTCCAACCCGTTCGAGGTCGTTGTTGATCTTCACGGCTGAAACAATCGTTCGAAGGTCGACCGCCATCGGTTGATACAGCGCGAGCAACTTGAAGCACCGATCATCGATTTCGAGATGCAGTGCGTTGACCTGGTCGTCTCCGCGAATCACGTCGGCGATGAGTGCGTGGTCGCGTTCAACGAGCGCGTGCATCGCCGCGCGCAGGCGCTCCTCGGCCAGGCCGCCCATGACGAGCACCCGCTGCTTGAGCTCCTCCAGTTCCTCAGCGAAGTGGCGCGTGTCTTGTGTCATTGAAGTTCCCGTCCGATCATCCGAAGCGGCCGGTAACGTAGTCTTCCGTCAGCTTCTCGCGCGGGCTCGTGAACACGGCGTCGGTGCGGCCCACCTCGACGAGCCGTCCCAGCCAGAAGAAGGCGGTCACATCGGAGACGCGCGCAGCCTGCTGCATGTTGTGCGTCACGATCACGACCGTATACGTGCTTTTCAAGTGATAGATCAGCTCCTCGATCCGCTGCGTGGCAATCGGGTCCAACGCCGATGCCGGCTCGTCCATCAGCAGCACGTCCGGCTCGACCGCAAGCGCTCGCGCAATGCACAGGCGCTGCTGCTGGCCGCCCGACAGCGCCAGTGCGGACTCGTGCAACCGATCCTTGACCTCGTCCCACAGTGCCGCGCCACGCAGGCTCTTCTCGACCACTTCAGCGAGCTGCGACCGCCCAGCCGCCATCCCGTTGATGCGAACGCCGTAGGCGACGTTGTCGAAGATCGACTTCGGGAACGGGTTCGACTTCTGGAAGACCATTCCCACGCTCCTGCGCAGCTCCACGACATCGACACCGGCGCCGTAGATATCGCGGCCGCCGATACTGATCCGCCCTTCGACTCGAGTCCCGGGGATTACGTCGTTCATGCGGTTCAACGTGCGCAGGAACGTGCTCTTGCCACAGCCGGACGGACCGATGAACGCCGTCACCACGTTGGCCCGAAGCTCGATCGTAATGTCCTCGAGCGCCTTCTTCTGGTCGTAGAAGAACGACAACGCCTTCACGTCGATCGTGATGGGATGGTCGTCGATGCGCCCTTTGTCAGTCGGTGGCGGCACAAAGGTTAGCGCCGGCGAGAACATGGACATGGTCTTCATCGGGAGTGAAGGCCTTCGAGGCGTCTCGTGGCGACCCTGGCGAGCAGTGAACAGAGGAACACCAGCAGCACCAGCACCAGCGCACCGGCCCACGCCTGCCGGTGCCAGTCTTGATACGGCGAGATGGCATAGGTGAACACTTGGACCGTCAGGGACGCGATGGGCTGGGTGAGCTTGGTGGTGAAGAATCGATTATTGAAGGACGTGAAGAGCAGCGGCGCCGTTTCGCCGGCGATTCGTGCCAGTGCGAGAAGCACGCCGGTGACGATGCCTGGAAGGGCCGCGGGAAGGACCACCGTGAAGACCGCCCTCGCCCGTGTGGCGCCCAACGCGAGCGCGCCTTCCCGCATGGAACCGGGAATCAGCAGCAGAAGCTCCTCCGTCGTCCTCGCGATGATCGGGATCATCATGATCCCGAGTGCAATACCGCCCGCAAGGGCGCTGAACTGCTTGAACGGAAGGACGGCAAACCCGTAGACGAACACGCCGATCACGATCGACGGCACACCGTTGAGGGTGTCGGCCGCGAATCGCACGACCGATGCCAATCGGGTTCCCGCATACTCCGACATGTACACACCGCTCATGATCCCGACCGGAATCGCCAGCAGAGACCCCAGGCTCGTGAGTATGAGCGTGCCGACGATGGCATTGGCCATCCCGCCGCCGGGCTCGCCGACCGGCTTGGGCATGTGCGTGAAGAATTCGAGATTGAGCGCCTGAATGCCCTGGCTGACAACGAAAAAGAGCACAAACGCCAACGGCACCAGCGCCAGAAGAACGGAGAGGGCGCAGAACGCGACGAACAACCACGAAATCGCCTTCCGCACGGCGGTCCGGTGGCTCATGCAGCAGCCTCTACGGCGGGTGCGACCGCCTGTGCGCGCGTTGTAGACCGCGCCATGCTCCAGATCAAAAGTCGAGACAATCCGTTGATCACAAGGGTGATGATGAACAGCACGAGCCCGATCTCGATGAGCGCATCGAGGTACAGCTCGGTATCAGCTTCGGTAAACTCGTTGGCCAGCACCGCAGCCATGGTGTACTGGGGCGCGAACAAGGACGCCGAGATTTGCGGGTTGTTCCCGATCACCATCGTCACCGCCATCGTCTCGCCAAGAGCGCGACCGAATCCAAGCATGATGGCGCCGACGATGCCCGTTCGCGCAAAGAAGAGAGCTGCTCGAATGGCCTCGAAACGTGTCGCGCCCAGCGCATACGCGCCCTCACGTTGTGCGATCGGCACGGACTTGAGCACCTCCCGAGCCACCGACGATGTGAAGGGGATGACCATGATCGCGAGGATCACGCCGGCGGAGAGCATACCTACGCCGACCGGGGGGCCACTGAACAAAGGCAAGGCCCTGAGGGACGAGGGCAGCCACGTTTCCAACGACCGGATGAGTGGGACGAGGACAAAGATACCCCAGAGGCCATAGACGATCGATGGAATCGCGGCCAGGAGCTCGGTAAGAAACACGAGTGGTTGGCGAATACGAGCGGGACTCAGTTCCGAGATGAACACGGCGATGCCGATGGAAACCGGTGTGGCCAAGGTCAGCGCCAGCACCGATGAATAGAGCGTGCCCCAAATGAACGGCAACGCGCCGAAGTCTCCGGCCACAGGGTCCCACGTCTGCGTACGCCAGAAGTTGAACCCGAACTTCTCGATGGACAGCATCGACTGTCGGGTGAGCTCGACACCAATGGCCACGACAATGAGGACGAGGACGAGCGCAAATGCGCCCGTCCCTATCCTGAATCCGAGATCCCGAGAACGCATCCTAGGACACCTTGATCTTCTGAAGCGCAGCCATTTCGAGCTTCACCACGGCTTCGGGCAGCGGCGCGTACCCGAGCTGACCGGCAAACTTCTGGCCGTCAGCGAGCATCCATTTCATGAAGTCCAGCATGATTTTGCCCTGCGCCTTGTCCTTGGGGGTTTCGTAGAGCAGCAGCCAGGTGAACGACGAAATCGGATAGACGCCCGTCCCTTCCGCGTTCGTAATGGAGACGCGAAAATCCTCGGGCATCTTCTTGGCGGCATTGGCGGCCGCGGCGGTCACGGACACTTCAGCGGCCTTGACGAACTCGCCTGCCATGTTCTGCACCTGACCGTAGCTGACCTTGTTCTGTAGCGCGTAGATCAGTTCCACGTAGCCAATTGAGCCAGGCGTCTGCGTCACGAGACCGGCGACACCTTCGTTCCCCTTGCCGCCGAGGCCGACTGGCCAGTTGACCGCCGTCGCGACGCCGACTCTCTTCTTCCATTCCGCGGACACCTTCGACAGATAGTCCACCCAGATATAGCTCGTCCCCGAACCGTCCGAGCGGTGGACCACGGTGATGTCTGTTGACGGAAGATTGACCCCGGTGTTCACTTTGACGATGGCCGGATCGTTCCACTTCGTGACTTTGCCGAGAAAGATATCGGCGAGCAGCGGCCCGGTGAACTTCAGCTCCGCATTCACACCTGCAATGTTATACACGGGGACGACGGCACCCAGTACCGTCGGGAAATGCAGAATCTTCGACGGAGCCGCCAGCAACTGATCGTTCGTCATCGGGCCGTCGGTGGCCCCAAAGAACACCGTCTGGTTCGTGACCTGCCGGATGCCACCGCCTGAGCCGATCGACTGATAGTTGATCTGCACGTTCGGATGGGCCTTGTGGTACTCGTCGAACCACTTCGAGTAGATGGGATACGGGAACGTCGCGCCCGCTCCGTTGATTTGCACGTTCTGCGCCGCGACACCGGCCACGAGCGCCGTCGCACACGCCAGGACGGCAAGCGTCTTATGTATCGATCTCATTGTCTTGAATCCTCCGCTCAAAAGTTAATCAGCCCGTGCACTACGATGCTCTTCGTGGGCGCGGTTGTGATGTTTTTGAAGATCTGACCGTCGTAGTCGAGCAACAACGCGGTCGACACGTTGCCCTGGTGCGGGAACCAGTACGCCACGCCCGCAATGACACGGTTCTGCTCCTGCGACTTGAACGTCACGGTTGTCAGGTCCGGCGACGTCGTCGTTGAGAGTGCGGCGGAGGTATTCGGTATCCAGTGGTCGTACCGCAACAGCCCTTCCCACGACGCCCCCGTTGACTTCGGCAGTCGCGGTGTCGCCCAGATTGAGTACCCATGGCTCGACACATCCGCGGCCGTCGCGAGCGTCTGATCCTTGGCACTAAGGTAGTCGAACCCGGCGTTCAGGTACTGATGCTCGAAGGTCACATTGCCCATGACGCGCTGACGCTCGTCGTTGCGGGCGTAGTTGTCGTTGTAGTACACGAGATGCGCACGAAAGCCCCGCAGGACCGGCATGCCCGTCGCGAACGGTCTGACCGTGCCGCGGAACTCCAGCGCCTTCTGGTTGTTGACCTCGACTCTCTGATAGTTCTCGCCGTTGTAGACCCCCACGTGGATATCGCCGTAGTTGGAGGGGAAGTTGTAATGGAAAGAGGCGCCAGCGTCCGCCGATGTCATGGTCGTGGGTAGCGGGATGCGCTCGGCGAACACCGTCCCCTGGAACCGGTAGCGATAGATGCCTTCTTCGAAATCGACCCACGGCGTCTGCTGGATGCCGACTCGCGCCCACGAGCCTCTCGTCGTCCAGTCGTCGAGGTTGAACTGCCCGTACGCGTATTTGATGCGATAGACCAGGCTGTCGCTCGTAACAGTCGACCCAGTCGCCGCGTTGAACAGGCCGGATTCTCGCGTGATGTCCGGCGTGATACGGAAGGCGACGAGGTGCGAGATGTTGCCTGTGATGTTGATGTAGGCACGGGTAATGTCGAACGCGTTCTTGCTGACGCTGTTGCCGTCGGCGTCAGTGATCTTAGGATCCCTCTGAAACGCGTACGTCGGGAACAGGGTCATGCCGACACGAATCACCGGCGTGTCGTCGGGCGGCGTGTAGCCCGCCGCCGGCGTGACCTGCGCCCACGCCGACCCGGCCGAACAGGCCACAATCGCCATCCCCATCCATAGAATCGGTAGCGAAACAGCGCGTCTCAAGGACCCCTCCTATTCAGGACCAACCAAACGGGTCAATCCATGTGTTTCAGTGTGGGGCGAGAGTATTCGCCGTGTGTGTCATGGGTACTTCGGGTTCGTTACATATGTGTTAAATCGGGTCTCGACTCCTTTCTATCTCGACTCCCTGTTCCTTATTTCCGGTGCGTCTACCTGTTCGCCGCCGAGCCGTCAACCGCCGACATGCGACCGAATGCACTGTCAGTGTTAACCGCTCTGTGATGCCTCTGTCGTTGCTTCGTCGCATCGGCTGCCTACAGTGGGCTTCTCACATTCCAAGGAGGAGTTCCGCATGCGACTTCAATGTGCACGTTCCGTTTCTCTCATCGCGCTCCTTGCGGCTGCCGCGACATTGTCGACGGCGCAAAACGCCAGCGCGCAGACGTTCCAAGGTCCGAGCAGCTCACAAACCCCGTACATCGTTCCAGCTCCTGGATGGGCCGTGGCCTCGCTCATCACAACAGGCGACTTCGACAAGAAAGGCACCTACCGGATGGTGGGGATTCCGGATGGATTGGGGGCCGTCGCAGGCCGTTTTCGGAATGGCCACTATGTCGCCGACAAGTCGTATATGACGGTGTTCATCAACCACGAGCTTCCAGCGGGGTCTGGTGCCCTGCGCGCGCACGGACAGAACGGGGCGTTCGTGTCGCAATGGACCATCCATCTGAATTCGCTGGAGGTCAGGCGCGGGCAGGATCTCATCCAGCGCATTTTCGCCTGGGATACGGTGAGTGGCCAGCACGTGCCCGCGACCCTCGCCCAATCTCAGCTCGGCCGGCTGTGCTCGGCTGACCTTCCGGCCTTCGAGGCGTTCTACAACCCCAGGACCGGCAAGGGTTTCAACGGCCGCATCTTCATGGACGGAGAGGAAATCGGCAACGAAGGACGCGCCTTCGGACATGTCCTGACGGGGAATGGCAAGGGCGACTCGTATCAGCTCTCACACCTCGGCCGATTCTCGTGGGAGAACAGCGTGGCGCATCCCGACGCCGGAGACAAGACGATCGTCATCGGCACCGATGACAGCACGCCGGGACAGGTGTACGTCTACATCGGTCAGAAACAGCGCACGGGCAATCCCGTGGAGCGTGCCGGACTCGTGGGAGGCTCGCTCTTCGGCGTCAAGGTCACCAACGGAGGCGCTAGCTACGGCGGCGGCGCAGTCACACGCGAGAACAACGGGGCCATCAATGGCGCGTTCGTCCTGCAGGGCCTCGCGGATCTGTTCATCGCTGTTGTAGTAACGCTGATTCCGCGTGCTGCCGTAAATGACCAAGCCCGGTTGCTCGGCGTGGAGCTTGCACTTGGCAAGCTGTTCGTTGAGTTCCTTCTGCTGCACTTCCTGAATGCGGTACTGGCCTTCCGCGGAACGATCGCGCGCGCGCGCTTGGGCCAGCCGCGAAATGGCTTGCTTGCGCGTGCGATCGAAACCTTGGAGCGCTTCCTCATAATGGGACAGAAATTCTTCCGCGGCTTTCGCGAACTCGTACTTCCTGAACAGTTGCAGCGCGGTCTCGGAAGTTTTCACGCGCAGTTCATTCTTCCGGACGGAAATATCGTCATTATCGAGTTCCGTCTTGGTCACGAAATTTTTTTGAAATAGGCGCTGAGTGCCTTCGAGTTTGGTCTTCGCCACGTTGAGATCGGTTTTGGCGACCAACAAATCGTCCTCCAGCTTGCGCAGGTTTTGTTTGGCCGCACCGTCGCCCAGTTTGGCTTCATCCACGTATTCGGTGAAGTCGAAGGTCAACGAACTCACCGTCGGCTTGGCGCTGCCATTGGGGGAAGGCCCGCTGTGCGATCCGCCGGCGGGGGACGGCCCGATCGGCATGACCGTCGCGGCGCTGCAGCGGGGGGGGTGGGGGCTGGTGGTCGACCCGAGCCGCGACGTCAACGAAACGGCGGCCCTCGTGCTGCACGCCAAGCGCGCGGGGGGCAGGAGCGCGATCGTCGTCATGGGCGGTGGCAGCCCCAAGAACTTCGCCCTGCAGACCGAACCGCAGATCCAGGAAGTGCTGGGCATCGACGAGACGGGGCACGACTACTTCCTGCAGGTCACCGACGCGCGCCCCGACACCGGCGGGCTGAGCGGCGCGACGCCGGCCGAGGCGGTAAGCTGGGGGAAGATCGACCCCGACCGGCTCCCCGACGCCGTGGTCTGCTACCTCGACTCGACGATCGCGCTCCCGGTGCTCACGAGCTACGCGCTGGCCAAGCGGAAGCCGCGGAAGCTGAAGCGGCTGTACGACAAGCGCGGGGCGATGATGAAGCGGCTGGTGGAGGAGTTCAGGAAAGCGAACAGGTAGACGCAGAGAACGGCGGGGGACAGCGGGGGAAGGGGGGGGGACGCGGGGGGAGAGGGGGGCGAGG
>Ga0080064_1004758_pt1 | contig 16911 bp, 21 predicted proteins | sample Subgrocontami54m_FD_69260 | JGI IMG/M metagenome (GOLD analysis project Ga0080064, IMG submission 69260) | Subsurface groundwater microbial communities from S. Glens Falls, New York, USA - GMW46 contaminated, 5.4 m (SPADES assembly) (version 2) ...
GCCCCGGGAGCGCAAGGGCATCACCATGACCCGGCAGCGCTTCGCCCTGCCGATGATAGCGAGCGCCACCGAGGGGTTCGTGGGGGCGGAGCTGGAGGCGGTGGTGAATGATGCGATGTTCCCCGCGTTCATGGACGGCAAGCGCGAGATCGAGACTGCCGATCTGGTGGCCGCCGCGGGCGACATGGTACCGCTCGCCAAGTCGCACCGCGACCGGATCGCACAGCTTCGCGAGCTGGTGCTGAGCGGCCAGGCGCGCAACGCCTCGCGCGGCACAGTGAACGAAGAAGTGAAGGTGGAGCAGGTGCGCGGCGAGCGCCTGCTCGATATCGGGTAACGTAGATCCACAAGGAGGCCGACGCGATGTCACATTTCACCCGAGTGCAGACCGTGATCCGCGACCAGACGTTGCTTGAGGAAGCCCTGCGCCAGTTAAATTACCAGTTCCAGTCAGGTGAGAGCGTGCTGGTCCGTGGCTACCAGGGCAACCAGGAGTCTGCTCAAGTGGTCATCGACACCGGCAGCGGCTACGACATCGGCTTCCAGCGCCAGGCCGACCAGAGCTTCGCCGTGTGCGCGGACTGGTGGGGCGTGCGCAACAAAACGAAGCTGCGCCAAGAGAGCTTTCTGCAGGAGCTCAACCGCACCTACGCGCATCTGGCGGTGAAGCGGCAGGTGATAGCGCAGGGGCTGATCATCGAGGAGGAAAACGTCTTGCCAAACGGCGAGATCGAACTGGTGGTGTGCGAGCGGTTCTAGGAAAAACAGGAGAGTCGTGATGGGCATCAAGAAAGTGAGAATCCGCATCGGCCTGGATGGCCGCACGCAGTTCAAGGTCGAGGGCGGGCAAGGGGCGGACTGCATCGATTTCACCCGCGCCTTGGAACAGGCGGTAGGCAGCGTGGAGAATCGCGAACTGACGGCGGACTACCATGAGGCGGCGACTGCACCGGTCCGTGACGAGTTGAAGGAGCGAGGGCTGTAGGGCGGTTTGCAATCGACAGCGGAAAGCTTCGCATGGCCAAGGCATTCGTCTAGGAACTGGGCGCCTACATCCGCGCCGGCTACCCCATCGTCACCATCGTTACGCAAGTCCTTGAACGCCGCTAGCAATGCAATCAGCGAGCCGCTGCTTTTGGCCGGACTCGGTCAGCGGGACTAGCAGTGCAATTCTTGCCGAATCCTTACAGAGCGGGTTTGCCCGGGCGGGGCGCCGGGCGCGCTGCTAAGTTTAAGCTGTCCGCTTCCTGCTTGAAGTGCTCCCCTGGGGCTGTTTCGCCGACGCGACACCTACCATTGGCGTCGTGCCCGTTTGCTTAACTGTCATGGCAGGAAAATAGGTTTGCTTTGATGTCTTGTTCTGACCGAACTTGAATGTCTCGAACGCGCTCCTCTTCATTCTTGCGCTCCCCCCGATGTAATCAACCCTGCGAACGGGTGATGAGGCTGACACAAGATACCTATTTCGCCAACGCACAACCTTGTGCAAATGCAGTGAGTAACCTGGGGATCTCCTGTGAATAAGGTGGGGATAATCGTGCGCAGGTGATCGTGGGGTTCACCTCGTCCAGGGTGCGCGTGGCCGCGCGCCGGATCGGAGCTGACCCGTTCACGACAGTCCGGTTTTGGCCGATAGGGTAAATTCCCTGTTGAGTCCGTAACCGGCCACTCGGAGAACTCCACTTTTTTCCGAGGTCCGCTTTCGGTGAGTATGGGCAACCGCCGCAGTCGGCCAAGAGCGGCCGCCCGTGTGTTTGCTCCATAGCTGACGCTGGCTGGTCAGGATGGGCTCTTCAACCACCCGGCGGGCGCGTGGCAACACAGGATGCGTAATCCAAAATCACCCGACAAGTGAAGCGGAAAAATTCCGCCGGGATTTTCGCCCCGGCGGAGTTCATTCTAACGATGCAACTACGATTTCATTTGAGCGCCGCCACGCCGGCCAGCGAAACCACGTCATCCTGCGAGCCGGTACCGCCGCTCACGCCGATGGCGCCGATCACCTTGCCGCCAACCACCAGTGGATTGCCGCCGCGCGAGGCGATCACGTCGTCGAGCGTCGGTAGATAGGCAAAGAACGGGCCCCTGCCGAGCAATCGTTCGAACACCACAGTTGGGCGGCGATAACGCGCCGAGGTGCGCGCCTTATGCTGCGAGATTGAGACAGACGCATACTGGCAATTGTCCTGCTTCTCGAAATAGACCAGATCGCCGGACGGACTAACGACCGCAACGCACAGGCCATCCCAGTTTCGCTTCTTGGCTTCCGCGATGGCGCCCGCGGCCGCCTTCTTGGCAGTCTCGATCTTGATTGGCTCGCCGTAGGGCGGCGGAGTCATCGCGTCCGGAATGGCTTCGTTCGGATTATTCGGATCAGGCGGCACCTGAGCGAAGCCGCCGGTGCTGGTAAAAAGTGCGACACAAACAACGCTCGCTATCATAGTCAACCGATGCATTCATTCCTCCCAAGTGATTGTTTCCCGACATTTCCCAGATGAACACTGGGGCCGCGCAGAAGATAGCATTCTTCCACCAAACTCGCTCCGATCGCTTCCGCCGGTACGCTGGATACGTTGACCGGCCGCTTTCCAAAGACCTGTGCGTCTGCAAAGGGTCGAGGGACTAAACCGCTCGCGCGGTAGGGAGCTCCGAGGAAGGGTCGGTGGCGCCGGACACCTTCGGATGATATGGTCGGACATTCATCCGTCCCGCGACCTTCAATCCCGCCGCGTCGAAAGCAGACAGTAGCTCGGCGCGCGTACGCAGGCCCAGGTGTTCGGCAAAATCCGAGAGCACAAGCCAGCCTTTACCACTAACCTCGCTCCGATCGCCCCCCGCCGGGGGTGCGCAGGGGAGCGAAATTGACATAATGTGCATGTGCGCGATTTTTCGGCCAGGTTCATGCACCGGATTGCGGCCCCCGGCAGGCCGTTTCGACTTCGTGGCCGAATTGATTCTACTATCCCTCTACGACGATAGCAGGACCACCTTTTGACCGTCGAAGTTAACCGACGCGCATCCGTTTTGAACGCGTTGGACGGGTGCTTGAGTGGGCCAAATCCAGCAAGCCACGCAACGCAGCGTTGACGGATTCTTCATTGGGAAATGCTTTCGACACGGCGGGATCAATGACAACTACGTTGGATTCAGTGGCCATGCGACGCGCGTACTTGCCGCGCACGATAGGGCCCAAATCAGCGCGAGTGTATTCCGGGCGCAGCCAGTCATTGGCTTCGGTTTTAGCCTTCTTCATAAATTTTCCTTTCAGCGCGATTGGATGGCCGCAGGCGGTGTGACAGTCGCTGATTTGCGCCGCGCGTGGGAGATTTACTCAGCTCCCTGTTTCGGTATCACGGAATTACCCCAAATCCGCGTCCAAAACGATCTGAGCCATCTCACCATACCCGGATATTTTTCCGCCCCGTCGTCGATCTGATGATTGGGGTCAGGTCCGGCAGCGAGTGCAACCGGCGGCCTTGTCGTCGTGGCGATGCCTCCGTTGATCATATAGGCGATCGCGGCTCGAATTTCAGAATCCGTGAGGTTGGCCACATCGCCACGGGAAGGCATCGGCCCGTGCCCCTTGATCGCGGAACCGACCAAGACCTCGAATCCTTGCTTGAGCCGGGGGATCCAGGCAGCCCGATCGCCGGTCTTGGGCGCGCCCTCTGCACCGGTTTGGTGGCACTTGTTGCAGTACGCCTGCACGACCTCCCCGCCGCTGCGCTGGACAGCAGAGGCGAGCTTGCTGGTGGGCTCGATCCAACGGCCGCCCGACTGGTTGACCATGTAGGTAATGGCGCGCTCGATTTCGGTGTCGGTGAGATCGGGATTGCCGCCGTGCGGCGGCATTTTCCGGATACCCTTGAGCGCGACGACAGTGAGGCCGGTGAGGCCCTTGGACGTGAGCTTCGCCCATGCATTCCGATCGCCGATTTTCGGGGCGCCATTCACGCCCGTCCTGTGGCAGACGGTGCACACCGTCTCCACGACTTCCTTGCCGCCGCGCTCATGCTCTTGAGCGCTCGCCGCTTGCGCTGCGGCCGGCGCGAGGCAAGAAAAAACCACCACCGTTATCAGGCGCCTGGCCATGCCGGCAGAAGACAAACGCCGGTCCACGTGCACTTGCTTGTTCACTGCACAACTTGCCACTATTTCCGCCCGTTCTTCCGGGTGGCGAGCAACACGGCTTCGACACGGCTTCGCACGCACAGCTTGCCGAGTATGTTCGTCATGTGGTTCTTGACCGTCTTCTCCGCGAGATGCACGCGCTCTCCGATCTCGCGATTGGTCAGGCCTTCGGCCACCAAGCTCAAGATCTTGCGCTCGCGCTCCGAGAGCTCGCTTAGCGGGTCCTGCGGCCGCTTCCCTGTCAGCTCGCTCAGCAAGCTGGCGGCGAGCGTGCGCGAAACGTACACGTCCCCGGCGGCTACCAGGCGCACGATATTGGCCAGATCGCGTGCCAGCACGCCCTTCACCACGTAGCCCCGCGCGCCGCCTTTGAACGCTGCGAGCAACCGGTCTTCGTCATCGAAAGCGGTCAGCATCACGACCTTGGTTGCCGGGCAGGCTTGCGACAACTTCTCCACCGTTGCCAGCCCTCCCCAGCCGGGCATGCCGATGTCGAGCAGAACGACATCAGGGACGAGATCCACGGCAAGGCGCAGCGTTTCCTCGCCGCTCTCCGCCTGCCCCACGATCGCGAGATCGGGCTCGGCGGCAAGCGAGTGGGAAACGCCCTCGCGGAACAGCGGATGATCGTCGGCGATAACGATGCGGATGGGTTCAGTCATGCGCCGTCGCCGCTCGTCAAGGGTATTTCGGCCCGCACCACCGTTCCCTGACCTACAGCGCTCCATACGTAAAACGTTCCCCCCAGAACTTCGACGCGCTCCCGCATGCCTTCGAGACCCAGGTGCCCCTCGGTTTTTGCGGCTTGCGGATCGAAGCCTTTTCCGTCGTCGCGCACTGCGACTTCCAGCCGGTTGTCCGAGGTGCCCAGTACGATGTGCTGCTTTACCGCGCCGCCATGCCGGAATCCATTGGCCAACGCCTCCTGCAGAAGACGGAACAAGGTGATCTTGACGGGCAGCGGTCCGTCCCCGGGTACGTTGTTGATTGTCAGCTGGACGTCCATTCCAGAGGAGCGCGCGTAGTCGCGCACCACGCGCCGCGCGACGTCGGCCAGGGACAGTTCCTCGATATTGGGCAGGTGCAGCCCATTGGAAATCGACCGCACGTCTTGCTGCGCCGAATTCAGCGCTTCCGAAAGTCTCCTGAATTCCTCGGCCACCGTGGACTTCGCGCCGATCGCTGCGCTGCAGGTGCTGCACACTTCCGCCAAAGTTCCCAGGCGCATGACCGCAAGGGCAATTCCCTGGACCGGGCCATCGTGCAGATCGACCGCAATGCGGTGCAGCAAGCGTTCGTTGCGCGCCGTCGTGCGTCCTGCGGCGCGGGCCACCCGCTCATAGGTTTGCGCGTTCTGCGCCGACAGGTTCGTGAGCTGGGAGACTTTCTCCTGCAGTTGCTGCTTCTGGGTGATGAGGGTGTTGCTCGCGGGCATGATCAGGGCGGCAAGCAGCAGATACATGACCGTCGCTGCCGCGATCACCACCATCCAGCTTTGCAGCCGGGCCGTGCCGACGGCCTGGGCCAGAACATCGGTCGTCTGATGGATCTCCGCAACCGCCAGAATCGATCCAGTCTTCGGTTGATGTACCGGCGCGTAGATTTCGATGAGCTTCGACCAGTGCGCGCCCTGGAGCCGGCGTTCTTCATCGTCGAGCGTGAACATCCGCGATTCCGTCTCGCCCCGAAACGCGGCGGCAAGGGCGGGACTTATCTCGGACTGCAGGCCGATCTGGGTGAGATCAGTGCTGTAGAGGACGCGTCCGTCGCGTGACCGCAACTTGAACGCCACGATGCGCTCTCCGAGCCTCGTTCCGTAAAGCAGCTTGTCCAGCGCAAGCATGCCGGCATCGCTCAGCGATCCGCCGCTGGCGAGTGACTGAACCTGGTCGGAGAGGACGCTGTCCACATACAGGGCGAACAGCTCCCCTTCGTGGTGGATCATTCTTTTCTCGATCGCCCCGCTGAGCCAGGTGCCCACCACCAGCATCCCGATCAGCAGCACGGCGAACCCGCCGACCAGCAGTTTGCGGGTGAGGCTCATTCGAGTGGAAAAGCTCATGGCGACCGCCGGATCGTGATAATGCCGAAACAAACTATCACAAGCGCATTCTGAGCGTCTATCGATCTAGGTCCCGTCGCAAAAAGGACTAAGGTCCTTGCCAATTCATGACCATCGCCTCTGGTTCAATCACCGCGCTTTTCACATGATAGCGTCGATTGCAATGCATCGGAGGGCGCGGGTGCGCTGCAAAGCGGCCTGAGGGGCAGCACGGAGGAACGAGCGAAGGTCTTGGCATGGAGCGTATACCCGAACTGCTTGATCTGGCTACTGCCTCGGTTGCCGGCCCGCAGGAGTGTCGCGCAATTCGAATGGATGGCTGCTCGCAACGCCGGGCCGGAGCCCTTGACGGGACGCAAGGCGAGAGCCAGGTTAGTCGTCAACACTTCCGCAGAGGAGATTAGCGATGAGAAAGTTTCTTGACAGGTCGGCCGCAGTTATCGGACTCGCACTGTTTTCCCCCGTGGCGCTTGCTCTGCAGTTGGAGGAGGCACAGACGTTCGTTGGGAAAGCGGGACTGTACGTGCTTGTTCTGAGCACGATCGCCACCGTCGTCTTTGTGTACTTCAGGCAATTGCCGGACAAGCGCGCAGCTACTTTGCAGAGAATACTGAACGATGAAGCCGGCGTGACGCATTCAGTCGAAGCCGATGCTCTGGTAGTGGAGTGCGTACGCAAGATGACCGACAACAAAATCGGTGCCCTGATCGTCATGGATGGCGGAAAGCTGGTCGGCATCTTCACCGAGCGGGATGCACTGAGCAGGGTGCTGGCTGCCGGCCGCGATCCCCGCGACACAAAAGTCGTCGAGGTGATGACGACCGATCCATGCTGCGTGTCGCCGGAGATGACCGTGGGCGATGCGATGGAGTTAGTCACCAATAGGCGGTTCCGGCACCTGCCGATTGTGGAAAACGGCAAGGTGCAAGCGCTCCTATCGAGCCGCGATCTAACGCATTGGATGGTCAAGAATCGGGGGGGAGATGTTCAGGATCTGGTCGAGCTTGCCAATCGGTCTTGACCCCGTGTACCCGCGTCAGACCAGTTTCACCTGAACGCGCCCGCTCCCACGACGTAACAGCCGAGCCATATCAGGAGAAATGGTGCCACAAGAAGATACGCCCCTCGTCGAACTTGACCAGGAGCCGCCATCGCAGCGCGAATCCCGGCCGGGGCGGACGGAGAAGCCCGAAAGGACGGTCAGTTCCTCGCGGCGCGGCTTTCTGAAAGATGCGGGCGGCCTCGGCATCGCTTCCCTGATGGGCGCCGCAGCACTGCTGACCAACTCCGATGACGCCCAGGCGAAGACGGAATGGGCCGAGTGGTTCCAAGGCAACTATCGCCTGATGACCGACGAGGAGAAGGCGCAGGCGAAAGCCCGGCTGGAGAAGCGCTACTCGAAGGAGTACGGCAAGCCGGTCACGGTCGACACCACACCGGCAAAGCAGGGAGTGTTATTCGGCTATGCATTGAATATTCAGAAATGCATCGGTTGCCGCCGGTGCGTCAAGGCCTGCGTACAGGAAAACAACCAGTCGCGCGGCGACGCGCAGGAGATCGAATGGATTCGCGTCCTCAAGATGGAAAAGGGTGCCTTCACTCCTGAAAAGATGAAACGGGGCTATCCCGACCCTGACGGCATCCAGGTGGGGGGCAATGCCTACAGCGCCGCCGGGGCCACGCTGGAAGGCGAGCACTACTACCAGCCCGAGCAGGTTCCCGAGAAGGACGCGTTCTATATGCCGATTGCCTGCATGCAGTGCGAGAAGCCGCCCTGCGTCAAGGTCTGTCCGGTGCGGACGACTTATCGCGAACCCGACGGCATCGTGGTCATCGACTACAACTGGTGCATCGGCTGCCGCCTGTGCATGAACGCTTGTCCTTACTGGGCGCGCCGCTTCAACTGGAGCGAGCCGAATCTTCCGAAACAGGAGATGAACCCCAAGACGCATTACATGGGCAACCGGCCGCGCATGCGGGGCGTCGTCGAGAAGTGCACGTTCTGCGTTCAGCGCACGCGCCAGGGACGCTATCCGGCCTGCGTTGAAGTCTGTCCGGTCGGCGCGCGCAAATTCGGCAACCTGCTCGATCCGAACAGTGAGGTGTCGCGCATTCTCGAAGGGAAGCGCGTGTTCCGGCTGCGGGCCGAGCTCAACACCTACCCCAAGTTCTTCTATTACATGGATTGACGCAGCCCGCGCATGGATAAACTGATCAGATTCGTAGCGGATTACGTGTCCTATGTCGCGAGGGGCAGCCCCAAGTTCTATGCTTGGATGGCTTGTCTTGCGGTTCTGATCGTGGCCTGGGCCTACGCGTTTTTCGTCCAGGCGACCGAGGGCCTGGCCATTACCGGCCTCAACAACCAGGTGAGCGACGGCCTGTACCTGGGTAATTTCGCGTTCCTGGTCGGCGTCGCCGCCGCAGCGGTCACCGTCGTTTTTCCGGCTTACGTCTATCACCACAAAGCGCTGCACGATGTCACGGTGCTGGGGGAGATGGTGGCGGTCAGCGCCGTAATCATGGCCAATCTGTTCGTGCTCTCGCACTTGGGCCGGCCCGACCGGGCGTGGCACATGGTGCCGATCGTCGGCCTCATCAATTTTCCCAGTGCCATGCTGCCCCTCGATGCGATGGTCCTGGTGGGCTATCTGTTGCTCAATCTGGTGTGTGGATTCTATTTCCTCTACACGAAATACACCGGCGGCCGCATGAACCACAGCTGGTACGTTCCGCTCGTCTACGTCTCCATTGTCTGGGCCTTGAGCATTCATACGGTGACCGCGTTCTTGTTCAACACGATGCCGGCGCGCCCTTTCTGGCACATCGGCATGCTGCCCATTCAATTCATCGCGACCGCGTTTGCGGCCGGCCCGTCGCTGATCATCGTGATCTTCCTGATCATCCGCAGGAACACGAAGCTCGCGATCGCGGATGAGGCGATCAACCTGCTCTCGACCATCGTGACCTTTTGTCTCGGAATTGCGCTTTTCCTGTTCATGTCGGAAGTCGTGACCGAGCTTTATCACCCGACCGAGCATAGCCTGGGCCTCCAGTACCTGATGTTCGGCGTGCATGGCCTGAATCCTCTCGTCCCCTGGTTCTGGGCCGCACTGGCCGCGAACATTGTCGCTTTCGTGATGCTCTTGATTCCCCGCGTTCGCAAGGATTACCGCCTCCTTCCCGTGGCCTGCGTCCTTATATTCGCCGGGATCTGGGTGCAAAAGGGGTCCGGATTGCTGGTGCCGGGTTACATTCCGTCACCTATCGGCGAGTATTCGAACTACCTGCCCACGACGCTCGAAGTGCTCGTCACTTTGGGGAACTGGGCCATCGGCTTCTTCATCCTCACCATTCTGGCGAAGGGTGCCATCGGCATTCTGCTCGGGGAAGTGAAGTACGCAGGCGAACCATGGCTAGTGATTAGCAATGATGCACCGCCTTACCGAACCAGCTTCGAACCGACAGCGATGCAACCGTGGGCGCGTTCGAGTGATCCGGGCGCAAGGGTGGACGTGGGCGGCGGAGCAAGGCCGGGCAGCCGAGCGCGCCGCCAAGGCCGCGTCGCGGTCGGGTAAGGGCGAGAAAGCGTTCATGAACAGATGTGCATTCGGTAGCGTGGTCCTGGCGCTTTCCTGCCTGGCGGCTTCACCTGTCTTCGCGGAAGACAAACCTTGTTTCGAAAGCCGAAAAGACGCCTCGGAGCTGACCCCGCACAAGATCCAGGACGGTGTGCCGAGCGTGAAGTGCTCGCCCAAGACCGGCGCGGTGCTGTGGTGGGGCGATCCCTTCGACGCCACGGTCGGCATGGGTGAGATGCCCACGCCAGGGGATTATTCCGGAGGCGTGGCCGTGGTCAGGCCGCGGGAGGAAAAACTCACCCTCATGGCACTGTGCGGGGTGGCCTGCCATAACGGAACCCTTCCGCCGCCGCCGAAGGACAAGAACCCGCGGGCGCTCACGATGCACCAGGATGTTGTGCCCGACGCACTCAATCTTCAGCACGGCCGCGGCGCCATCTGGTGTCTGGACTGCCATCATCCGACCACGCGCAACAAGCTGATAGACAACTTCGGCAAGCCGATCAGCTTCAATGAGCCGCAGAAGCTGTGCGGCAAATGCCATGGCCCGATTTACCGGGACTGGCGTGACGGCATCCACGGCAAGCGTATCGGTGAATGGGCGAGCAACGGCAGGAAGCGCTGGTTCGTGTGCACCGAATGCCATAATCCGCATGACGTTCAGCAGGGTGCCAGGAACAGCGGGTTTGCCCAGCTCGAGCCCGAACAGGCGCCTATGCTGCCCAAGGGTTTGAAGAACGCCGATCACGAGCGCCATGGCGAGCACGGCGCGACCCCGTCCACTGCGGCTCGATTGGTCGAGCGATTGAAGCTCTGGCTGCAGCGCATAACCGCGCGACCCGATCCGGTTCTGCCCGCGCCCCGCGCGCACGCCACTCAAGCGGCCCCGGGCGGAGCTCTGCTCGCCCCAGCCCTGCCCCTTGCGCCTCGGGATGGAATCCGGGGCGCGGGTATTCGAGATCATGCCCTAGTGGTCGACCGATGAACCCGAAAACCAGGATTTTTTTTGGCCCGCCGCTTGCTCTGCTCACCGCGGCCCAGACCGGTACGCTGGAGATCAGCGGAAAGATCAACCGCACGGCGGAACGCTACCTCGCGATCATGCACCATCGCGGCCTCGACCTGTCGCAGGCCGAGCGCGCCTGCATCGCGCATGTCTGCGACTTCGGCTTCGTGGCCCCGCAGGAAATCCGCGAACTGCCTTTCGAGGTGAGACAGACAGAATTCGAATGCGAAGGACTGAACAAGGAAGCCCTGGCGGCAAGACTCGAAGCCGCCAGTTTCGAAGATCTGGTTGCGGTGGTCGAGGAGCTGGGATTCTGAGCGCTCGGCGTTTTAGGAAGCGCGCCCACATCGGCCGAACCGAAAAATGCAGTTGGTGAAAATGAAATGAGTGATCTAAGGAGATAAGCAATGGGTATTCATCCAGTAACGATAGTTGTGTTTCTTGTAGTGTTGGCCGCGGGCCTCTTGTTGGGCGTTGGGCTTCAGAGCGTGGTTATCGGAGGCGCTGTTTGCGCTGTTGCAGTCTTGCTTCTTATTGCCTTGCGAGTGGCGCGTCAGTGGCAAATAGCGGTGGTTCTCAGGCTTGGAAGATATGAGAGTTTAAAGGGCCCAGGCCTGTTTTATATTCTTCCATTTATTGATACCGTTCCTTACTGGATAGACCTGAGAACGGTTACAACGCCCTTCAATGCTGAAGAAACTCTTACTAAAGACAGCGTTCCTGTGGACGTGGATGCCGTCCTCTTCTGGCGGGTTGTTGATCCTAAAAAGGCGGCTATAGAAGTTGAGAATTACCGGCACGCCATAGCCTGGTCGAGCCAGACCGCCCTCCGGGACGTGATAGGCAGAACCGACCTTGCCGAGATGCTGAGGGGCAGGGAAAAGATAGACCACGACCTCTGCCACATGATTGACCAAAGGACCGAAGCATGGGGTATCAAGGCCTTATCGGTGGAAATCCGCGACGTAAAGATACCGGAAGGCCTTCAAAATGCGATGTCCATGCAGGCTCAAGCGGACAGGGAGCGCCAAGCAAGGGTGATTCTGGCCGACTCGGAACGGCAAGTTTCCCGGGTTTTTGAAGAGTCCGCCAAAGCGTACACCAACAACCCCGTCGCACTTCAACTTCGGGGGATGAATATCCTGTTGGAAGGAATGCGGCAGAATTCCACCATCGTTCTTGTCCCTTCGAGCGCCATGGATACGATGGGCCTGGGCGCAATGGCCGGCATGACTTCACTGGCAAAGCAGTTTGCGCAACCACACGGCGCCAAGCCCGTTTCAACTCAGCCGCAGGTTGGCGCAATGTCAGAAACCGTTTCCCCGGCCTGACGCTTATATGCCGGATAAACTTTTTAACGCGAAAGGAAAAGAGTGATGAAACTCGCAATAATTGGTATTACTGCGTTGGCGACGTTGTGCAGTATTGGTCAAGTTGCGGCCGCAGATGGTAAGGCCGTATACGACAAGTCATGCGCCGCTTGCCATAAGGCTCTCCCCAAGGCGCCGAAGCTGGGTGATAAAAAGGCGTGGGCACCTCTTATAGCAAGAGGGTCCAAAGACCTGATCGCCTCCGTTATCAAAGGCAAAGCGCCCATGCCGCCACGAGGCGGGGCTGCGAACGAAGAAGAGGCGGCGGCTGCGGTCGAATACATGATAAAAGCAGCGAAGTAGCGATGGGCCGGGTAAGCTGTAATCACTCCTCCCTTATTGATGCGCTCCTTAACCCGCTTCCGGCGGGTTTCTTTTTTGGTGCGCGTTACTGACTGGTCGCGATGGTCTTTCTTCTAATCGGGGTGGAGCGTGGCGACAACAAGGCCGCCCGAGTTCGACGAAGCTCGTACTCCATACCAGGGCGCTTCGTTCGCCGCATTTACCTGGACCGACGAGCCCGCCTTGGCACGCCGCCCCGGAAGGCTATATGCTCGATTTTGGTTAGGCAAACACAGGAGAGAAAAAATGAAGAAAGCACTGTCTATTTTGATTGCGTCCGTATTTGTTGCAGGCAGTGCATTGGCGCAGGCGCCCGCGGGCCGGACGGCCGCTTCCGCTACTGGTGGCGCCGGGGGTAGTGGTGCGGCTGGTGCCGCCGCTGGAACGAGCGCAGCGGCCGGTGGGATCACGTCAGGCATGATTGCCACTGCAGTGGCGGTAAGTGCGGTTGCAGGCGAGCTAGCGATGACGTAGTTAGACGGTGTCCGTCCGATCAAGTCGGCGCTACTACACATGACGCGCAACTGCCACTAAGAAGATAGGCTTGCCAACGGTTGATTGCCGCCGATCGAATGAATTCTCTATTGCCGCCGTACGGTGCAAAGATGTTCTTGCTATTTGGGTCGGCTCATAAGTGCACCTTGCCAGTGGTGATATGAACGGATATGCCGCCATTCGTTAGTACTGCCGGTGCAGACCACGGACCTTCTGAAATTTCAACCACTGCATCGACGTCGGGGTGCTTGAACAGGTCCGGAGTTTGGCGATTCGCGCGCATAGATTCTCCCTCGCATCCGCAGCGTCACCGAACGCCTTTACCGAGCAGCGTTTCGAGTTCCTGCGCTTGCGCCTTGAGCTTCCTCGGACTCGTTTTCGCCAACTGTTCAAGATTCCTGAGTTTCCATCGGATGCCGGGTAACTGCTCAAGATGGTCGATGCCGAGCAACGCCCAGTTCGGCTCGTTGCGCGCGAGCGATAGCAAGAACGCCCGCTCATCGTGATCCAGGTGAGCATGCAGTTCGGCAATCATGCGTTCGCGTGCCGACAGCAGGACCTTTAGTTCCACAGGCTCTGCGGTCATTCCCCGAAACGTGCTGTCATAATCGGCGGAAATATCCCGAAGGTTTGGATTAAGCACCTCGTGAATCGGCCGGTTGTGACAAGCGAGATAAGCCACGAAACTGCGCCGGATTCCGGGCGTGATCCCCTCGTGACGAAAGAGTTGCAATGCATCGAATAGGTCCCGCGGATGTTGTCGGTCCAGGGCGGCAACAAGTTTTCCGCCGTACAAGTCTTCCACAGACAGAACCGGTAACTCCAGATCGGCCAGCAGCGTCTCGCTCGCCTTGGGACTAAGTGACGCCGTGCGGATCGGGTGGACTGTCCCGCGTGCGCTATCGAGATAAACTTGATTCATGGCTTGAGCACCAGCAGGCCGTCCTTGGACTTCGATATCCACGGCCGCCCGCTACCCGTGGGCAGCGCGGCCGTGTCGAGCTTGTTGACCCACGGCAACGATAGCTCGCGTCCGAGCCGCAAGCAGAGTCGAACCGTCTTGACGCTGGTGCAGCGCTTGAGGAGGTCCGTCAGGACTTCCGCGCGCAGGCTGTAAGTGCCTTCGGCGATTTCTCGGGCCTCTTGCAGCGGTTGCCGAACGCCAACCTCGTCCAGTAGCTCAAGCAGTGCTCGTTCTGGCGTCGAGACTTGTGGTGCGCCGTCACGATTTTCCAAGGGAGCGACGCCAAGCATCTGCTCAGGCTTTTCGTCGAATAGCCGCTTGCGGTGATACTCGCTCGGAAAGTGCCGAACGAACCAATCGGGCAGGCGCGCGCTCACCCAGCCGTACAGATGCAATGTGCTTTGCTGCGAAACGTATTGGCGCACGCCATACCATTCCAGCGCCGTTTTGCCACCGACATGAAAGCCGGCGATTTGCTGTTGAAGCACGATGAGACTCGGGTGAAGCGACAACGCCTCACCGGGCCGGCAATATACTCCCCGCCCAAGCCGCTTTAGCCATCCGGAGCGGGCATAGTGAACCGCGAGGATAGTTGGCAGGGTCGAGCGTGACCACGAGCACGGCGCTGACCCGGCCGGAACCATCCCGGGCGGCGAACGCGACCGGCAAGATTGCCGTTCCCCGCGCGCGGCTGATCACCGGCACGCCACGCACCGGCGCATTCGCGCCGAGCGCCTGCCGGAAGTAATCCCGATTCGCGTAGTTGACCCCGGCGGGCAACGCAATGGTGGCGCACGCAGGCGTCCCGTCGGGCTTTGCGACCAGCATGGCGCTGTAGCGCCTGTGCGGGACGACCAGCGGGATTAGACGCTCGCAGCTCCAGGCTTCCGCCTGCGCTACCATCGGAACGTACACCAAGGCCTGCAGAAAGAGAACGGCGCCGCGGACATCGGCATCCACGCTTGCCGCCGTGCGCTCTGCCGCGGCCCGCAAGCCAGCCGAGGCGTTGGCAATGCGCGTGTCAGTGTCTCGCCAGGTGGCGTACGCCAATACGGCCAGCACCGGCAGCATCGACAGCCCCAGCAGAACAATCGGATACGCACGAATGCTACGCAAAAGACCGCCCCCATTTTTTCTTAGGTGTTATACCTCGACGGTTGCTCTAGATCAGGTGCTTCCTAACTCTTGCGATGAGTCAAGTAAGACTGCGATGTTGGCATGGTTCGGGTCGTACCGGCGGGCCAAGGATCTGGCGACCCCGTTACTCTTTGCTGATCTTTCAAACAATTGTGAAGAAGTTCGTCACCAACGATTTGGCCTGAGGGCCAATGAGTAACGGTCATCCACCAGGTTCGCATCCCGGAACTCTGCCCCGCCGAATCGATAGAGCTCATAGCCAATTAGCCGGAGCAGCCGGATCTTCGGCAACCACTTCCCTCTGTCGCTCCGATACGCAGAGCGATGCTTCACCACGGCTTCCCAGAAGTTTTGACATTTCTGCGGGGTGAAAAATACTCAACCCAATTGCGCGGAACACAACCTACGTGCGCTGGTCACAATTTGCGGGTCAGTCTAGTTGTACTGTGTCACGCGCGCATTACGACCGATCCGCAGCACGGGCAGCGTCGAAGACGACGCGCGAGCTGCATGCTCACGAGATAGCGAAGTGTAGGGATCGAGTCCGGCACGTGGCGTTGCGTTCGTCCGGCTGCCGCGAGGTTTGTAATCTTCGGGTAAGGCAGCCGCTTTTGGTCGATTGGAGCAGTTTTTTTGGAGGCATTCTGCAGTCGCTGCGCGAGCAAAAAGCCGTAGGCAGCGATGCACACGGTTGCGTGATGATGAAATCCGGTCCAGCCGCGGCCATCGTAGTGCGACAACCCGAACTCCTGCTTAAGCTCGCGGTAGTCCTGTTCGATGCGCCAGCGCATCTTCGCGGTGTTGACCATATCGCTGATGCGTATATCGGCAGGCAGATTGGACAACCAATACTTCGTGGGTTCGACTTCCTTGAGCGGCCATTCGATGAGCAACCACTGCTCATGCTCACAAGCTGGTAAATTTCGCTGCTCAAAATGCTAGCCCCATCGAGTCGCAGTGGGATGAATCCACGGGCCGTCCGTTGGACCGGTTGTAGGCCAGTAGGGCGTTCCGCTCTAGTTCACCCAGTCCGATTCCAACGACAGGCGTAGGTGCGGTGGCGCCAGTAGCGGACGTGAAACGGTTCCCGCGACGCTGTGACGGTATCCGCCGGGCGGCCCGGGCGTGGAATAAGGCCACACGGCTTGAATGAACACGAAGTCGCTGGCGGTCATCGCATATCTGCCGGTTGGTTGGGGTCGCCCGACGATTCCGCCAGTCGCGCCCGAACACCGGCTTGGAGTACCGAAACCGGCTACTTGACCGCGAACTCGACCGGGGGGGCAATTCGGAGCTTGCGCGCGAGGCGGGCAAAGTCACGATCGAAGGTATAGAAGCGCGCCGATCTATGTGACGAAGCGGCAATCATCGCATCGCCGAAATCCATTCCCCCTTTGTACCACGTCACGGCCCGCTCGGTCACAGCGCTGTCCTCGATTGAGACATGCTGCAGGCTGAGCAAGGCGTCAAGCGCACGGCCAATGTTCACTCGCGAACTACGGTAATAGCTCTCCAGTGTATAGACCACTTCCGTCAGCGCGGCGCGTGTCACGAAGCAGTCATTTGCAGCGATAATTTCCAGTGCCCGCGGGGATAGTACCGGATCATCTTTAAGGAGATAGCGCAGCAAGATGTTAGTGTCGATGCCGATCATTGCGATGCCCTGCGTTTGCGCTCTTTACGCATAACAGCCGCCCGCATTGCACGCGCAATGTCCGCTTCCGTCGCCGCCCGTCGCCGTGTCTTGAGGATGCCGTAAACCTCCTCTGGCGCAATGCGCTTTCCGGCCCCGACGGGACGCAGCAATATCCCTTCTGCCGTGC
>Ga0080064_1004760_pt1 | contig 16899 bp, 13 predicted proteins | sample Subgrocontami54m_FD_69260 | JGI IMG/M metagenome (GOLD analysis project Ga0080064, IMG submission 69260) | Subsurface groundwater microbial communities from S. Glens Falls, New York, USA - GMW46 contaminated, 5.4 m (SPADES assembly) (version 2) ...
AGGGTCCGCACGAGTTCGACGGCGCGGCGGGCGGTGGTCATCGCCGCCTCGAGCTCCTCGTCCCGATCGGCAGCCAGCTCGGCCGATGGCCAGGCGGTCAGATGGACGCTGTCCGGAGCCGCCGGATCGAGGGCGGCAACGAGATTGTCGTAGATCGCGTCGGTCAGGAAGGGCAGGATCGGAGCCATCACCCGGGCCAGGGCGACCAGGGCGGCATGGAGCGTGGCGAAGGCCGCGTCCCGGTCGGCCGGGTCGTCGGAGCGCGAGAACCGGCGGCGCGAGCGGCGCAGGTACCAGGTCGACAGGTCGTCGATCGCCTCGTCGATCGCCCGGCTGGCCGCCTCCGCGTCGTAGTCCCGGAGCCGATCCTCGACCCGGGCCGCGACGCCCGCCATCCGCGACCGGATCCAGCGATCCAGGACCGGCGCGTCGGGCGATCCGGCCGGGCCAGGAGGCGCGGCTCCCCCACCGGCCCGCGGCGTCGCCCAGCCCGCCAGGCGAGCGTAGGTCGTGAAGAAGGCATACACGTTCCAGAGCACGAGCAGCCCCCGCCGGGCCTCGTCGGCGGCGTGCCAGCCAAACAGGATGTTGTCGTCCGGCCGGGCGCTGGCGTACATCCAGCGCATCACGTCGACGCCCATCCGGTCGGCGGCCTCGTCGAACTCGATCGAGTTACCGGCGCTCTTGTGCATCGGCCGGCCGTCCTCGCCGAGGAGGGTGGCAAAGCCAAAGATGGTCGCGAACGGCCGTTCCCGGCGGAGGACGGTGCTCATCGCCAGCATCGCGTAGAACCAGTTCCGGAACTGACCCGGAAAGCTCTCGGTGACGAAGTCCGCCGGGAACCACTGGCCCCAGAAGTCGGGGTCCTCGCGGTAGTGGAGGGTCGAGAAGGGGACGATCCCGGCGTCGAGCCAGACGTTGCCGACATCCGGGATCCGGGCGACCGGCCCGCCGCAGCCGGAGCAGGCGATCCGGACCTTGTCCACGTACGGCCGGTGCGGGGTGTGACCCTTGAATTCGTCCCAGCCCTCGATCGCCCGCTCGCGCAGCTCTTCGCGTCCGCCGATCACGGTCACCCCGCCGCAGGCGGTGCAGTCGTAGATCGGCAGCGCCAGGCCCCAGTAGCGCTTCTTGCTGATCATCCAGTCGTGCATGTCGTGGAGCCACTGGATCTCCTGGTCGTAACCAAAACCGGGCAGCCAGCGGATCTCGTCGACGACTTCCATGATCTGATAGCGCAGGCTCCGGTCGACCTCGGCTGCGGTCAGCCGGTCGCGCGGCCGGTCGTAGACCTCGCCCATGCTGATGTACCACTCGTCGACCAGCCGGAAGACCAGCGCCGTACCGCAGCGCCAGCAATGGGGATAGCGGTGGGTGATCGTCTCGAGCCGGTAGAACCGGCCGGTGTGCCGGAGCCGCTCGACGATCGGCTCGGTCACATCGCGGACGTCGCGACCCGAATACGGCCCGAACCCGTCGAGGAAGATGCCCGATTCGTCGAGCGGGGCGATGACCGGCAGCCCCAGCGTCTTGCTCAGCGCAAAGTCCTCCGCGCCGCAGCCTGGCGCGATGTGGACGATGCCCGTCCCTTCCTCCTCGCCAACCTCGGACCAGGCCACGACCCGGTGGCGATAGGTGGTCGCCGGATCGGTCGCCGTGCCCTTGGCGAAGGCCGCCTGGACGGTCGGCAGGTCGTCGAAGGGTCCGTCGTAGATCCAGCTGACGAGCTCGCTCCCGGGGCGCTCCTCGAGGACCTCGAACGGGCCGACGAGGGCCGCCTTGAGGGTCTGCCTGGCGAGCCAGAACCGGTCCTCACCCTGGCGGACGAGGACATAGCGGAGATCCGGCCCGACCGCCGCGGCGACGTTCGAGGTCAGCGTCCAGGGGGTCGTGGTCCAGACCAGGAGCGCCTCGCCGGGCCGGTCGACGAGCGGCAGACGGACGGTCAGTCCGGGATCCTCTCGATCGCGGTAGCCCTCGGTCATCTCGTGCTGGCTCATCCCGGTTCCGCAGCGCGCGCACCAGGGCATCGTGTCATGGCCCTTGTACAGCCAACCGCGCCGGTGGCACTCGGCCAGGAAGCCCCAGATGAGGTCGTTGTTCTCGTTGCTGAAGGTGAAGTAGCTCCCGCCGAGATCGGGCATCCCGAGCCGCCCGACGACCATCTCGACCGAATCGGTGATCGGACCGTCGGGTCCCTGGATCGTGACCGTCTGCGACGGATCCTCGGCCAGCAGGTCGCGCAGCCGGCGCAGCTCGTGCGGGTCGTTCCAGTCCATCCACATCCCGAGCCGGATCGACTGCTCGGTCTGGCGCGCGGCGAAGGTCAGGACGCGCTGCTTGCACAGGCTGACGAATTCGGCGATTCCATAGGCCTCGATGTCACGCTTGTTGCTGAGGCCCAGATCGCGCTCGACGTTGACCTCGACCCACAGGCCCTGGCAGTCGAACCCGTTCTGGTAGCGCTGGTCGTGCCCGAGCATCGCTCGAAATCGCTGGTAGAGGTCCTTGTAGGTCCGACCCCAGGCGTGATGGACGCCCATCGGGTTGTTGGCCGTGATCGGTCCGTCGAGAAAGCTCCAGCGCTCGCCGCCGGCGTTCTGCGCCCGGAGCCGGGCGAACGTCCGACGCTCGGCCCAGCGCGCCAGGACCTCGTGCTCCTGGGCGACGAGGTCGGGTTTGGCGCTGACGGGTCGGAACATCGGGCCTCGGCTGGAGAGACGGGCGGATGGACGGACGGCGTCACGGCTCGCCGGATCGAGTCGTCGGAACCCCCGGACACGCCGAACCGAGGTTTCCCGGTATCCTACCCGCGATGCAGCAGCCGCCGCAGGATCCCCGTCTCCGACAACGGTCCGCGTTCGTGGCTGCCTTCCTGTCGCTGATCTTTCCCGGTCTCGGCCATGCCTACGCCAGCGCCTGGAACAGGGCGCTCGGGTTCGCTGCGCTACCGGTCCTCCTGATCGCCCTGCTCGGCGGCGTCTTCCTGAGCTCCGGGCTCCAGCAGTTCGGTGCCCAGCTGATCGCCAACCTGCCCCTCCTGCTGATCGTCAATCTGCTATTCCCGGTCTACCGGATCGTGGCGGCCATCGACGCCTACCGGGTGGCGGCCTATCTCAACGCGGTCGACGCCTCGGGTGGTGGCCGCTTCGGTCGGCCATCGCTGCGCCTCCATCCGGTCTCGCTGGCCGGCCTGCTGGCCGTCTGCCTGGTCATCGCCGGCGGTCACGGCGCGGTTGCCTACTACGGCAGCCAGGCCCAGTCGGCGTTGAGCTGCATCTTCGATCCGAACGGGACCGATGCCTGTGACAACGGCGACGGGTCGGACGCGTCCAACACGCCGGGCGCCAGCGACAGCGGCTCGACCGACACCCCGACCCCGAACACGACGGCCAGCGAGCCGCCACTCGGGACGCCCCTGCCGACCGCGCCGCTGCCCGTTTGGAACGGCAAGGATCGCCTGAACATCCTGCTCATCGGCGCGGACCAGCGGCCAAAGCAGAACACCTTCAATACCGACACCCTGATCGTGGTTTCGATCGACCCGGTCTCTCACCAGGTCGCGATGTTCAGTCTGCCCCGCGACACGGTCGATGTGCCGATCCCGCCCGGGCCGGCCAGATTGGTCTTTGGATCCGTCTACCAGGGCAAGATCAACAGCCTCTGGCTGCAGGCTCGGAACCGATCGGACGCGTTCCCGGGCAACGCCAACACGCGCGGCTTCAACGCGCTCAAGTCGGTCCTGGGTGAGCTCTACGGGCTCGATATCCAGTACTACGTGATGGTCAACTTCGACGGCTTCAAGGACATCGTCAATACAGTCGGCGGGGTCACGATCAACGTCCAGAACCCAGTCCTCGACGATCACTACCCGGGCGACGCCGGGGCCAGCCTGCGGGTCTACATCCCCGCCGGGGTCCAGCACATGAGCGGCGCCCAGGCGCTCATCTACGCCCGTTCGCGGCACACCTCGAACGACTTCGACCGAGCCCAGCGCCAGCAGCGGGTGATCCTGTCGATCCGCGAGCAGGTCGACCCGCGCAAGGTTCTCGACAACCTGAGCCAGCTCCTGACCGATCTCAAGAAATCGTTCCGGACGGATATCCCACAGGGGAAGCTGCCCGACCTGATCGGCCTGTCTGGCCAGATCGACACGACCAAGATCCGCTCCTTCGTGTTCAGCCCGCCGCGCTATGGCACCGAGGGCACGGACAATCGCGGCTACTTCATCGAGCCCAACGTCAGCCGGATCCGGCAGACCGTCGCCAACGCGTTCAAGCTCGATCTCAAGCTCGAGAACGAGCGTCAGGCGGTCGCCAGCGAGAACGGGGTCGTATGGGTGGTCAACGGTTCCGGGATCGTCAACCAGGCGACGACCGTTGCCAGCTACCTCGAGTACCTCGGTCTGACTGCCAGCGCGCCCCGTGGTCGGCCGGCCAAGACGTTCCAGCAGACCACGATCACGGTCTACAACGGCCGCGAATCGGATCTGTCGGCGACGATCACCCTGCTCGAGGACGTGTTCAACGTCCACGCGACGATGGTCACCGACCCCTCGGTCCTGGCCGACATCATCGTCACGACCGGCAAACAGACGCCCCTGCTGACGGCTCCACCGGGGCCCTGACCCGGCGGCCGGCGTCAGGCCTTCTCGGTCACCCGGTATTCGAGGTAGCGGCCGGCCATCAGGCGGGTCTGCGCGTCGAGCGCGGGGAGGTTGCTGAAGATCAACCCAACAAGCGGCAGGGCCAGCCACTGGAGATAGCTCGCGGCGCGGTGCGGGAGGCTCCAGGCGGACGGCCGCGGCGGCGCGATCTGCTCCTCGACGAAGACCAGGATCAACAGGCAACAGAACGCCCCGGTCAGCAACCAGGCCGCATAGAGGGGCAGGTTCTGGCCGAGCGTCGTCTGGGCGAACGCCGGGTTGAGCAGGAGCGGCACGTTCGATCCGAAGACGATGACGAACGGCGCGATGGCCCAGTTGATGTGGTCCATCCAGAGGTCGATCAGGCGCCGGATGCGCAGGCCGCGCGGGATCTCGCGGTGGGCGAACGCGTTCCGGATGTAGTACGGAATGTCGGTGATCCCCCACGCCCAGCGCCGGATCTGGGTGTACTGCTGGACGAGCGTCCGGGGATACGAACGGGCCCGGACCGCGTCGCCGTAGATCGGGATGAACAGGGGCACCGCCCGGAACTCGCCGCTGTAGCGGAAGAAGCTCTTCCAGTAGAACCGGCTGTCCTCGGGGATCGCGTCGGTTGCCCAGTAGTCGACCTCGTGGACGGTCTGCAGGCTGACCGCGTAGGACGAGAACGAGATCAGCTTCTCGGGGGTCAGCGACCGCCACATCTGGACGTGGGTCGCGCCGGCCGCGACCAGGCGGATCGGGAGTGGGGTCTGCCACAGGTTGTTGTGGAACATCGGGACCGGCTGGTAGAGCCGACGGTAGCGGTCCGGATCGGTCAGGAACGTGTAGGTCAGATAGCCGAAGTACTGCGGGTGGACCCGGTAGTCCGAGTCGAGGTCGGTGACCAGGACGTCGGCCGGGTCGAACCCGAGCCGGACGATCTCCCGATAGAGCCAGCGCCCACCGTAGGCCATCGCCGAGCTTTTGCCGACCACGATCCCCGGTTCGAGCGGGTCGAGGATGTGGAAGAAGTGGACGAAACGGTCGGCAAACAGGTCACGCAGGCGGGCAACGTTCTCGCGGCCGCCGATGTCGGTCTCGCGGGTGATGATCGCGACCATCAGCCGATCGCGCGGGTAGTCCGCCTCGGCCAGGGCACGCACCGTCTCATAGAGCTTCTCGAACGGCTCGGTGTAGGTCGGCACCAGCGCCACGTGGTAGAGCTGGCGCGGGTCGGGCAGCGGCTCTCCGCGCCGGGCCAGGAGCCGGGCCAGGTCCCGCCGCTCGTGGTCCAGCCGGGTCAGCTCGCGCCAACCACCAACCGCCGCCAGGTGCTGGCCGGTCTGGGCGAGGACCTCGGTCCGGGACCGGACGAGCGGGACGATCCGGTCGATATCGGCCAGCCGGGCCGCCGGGTCGGCCAGCGACAGGGCTCGGGTCCGCCAGTCGGCGGCCATCGTCCGACGGATCCGGGCGAAGGTGACGCACACGCTGCCGGTCAGGACCACGGCCTTGTACAACCAGTAGAAATCGAAGGTCAGGACGAACCAGGCGACGACCGCCGGGAATCGGAAGGACAGGACCAGCGGGCTCAGGATCAGCGCCCAGCTGACCAGGCCGGGGACGATCTCGAGGACGCGCTGGACCAGCCGGGCGCGGGTCGGATCGCCGGCGTCGGTGACCGGGCCAGCCGGACGCGACGCCGACGAGTCGAGCGCGACGATGTCAACGGTCGGACCGACCAGGAGGTCGGCCGGCGGACCCCCGATCGTCAGGGTCGACGCCCGATCCTCAGCCACCCTCGTCGATCGGGGTCAACCAGTGGCGGTACTCGGGCAAGCGACCCCGGACCGCGTCGAAATACCGATCGCGCAGGAGCCGGGCGATCGGGCCGACCTTGCCGGAACCCACCTTGCGATGATCGATCTCGATGACCGGCGAGACCTGGACGCCCGTCCCGCACAGGAACATCTCGTCGACGATGTACAGCTCGGACCGGTCGATCGAGCGGATCTCGGTCGGGATCCCCTCGTTGGCGGCGATCTCGAGGATGGCCTTGCGGGTCACCCCTTCGAGGATGTCGTCGGTCACCGGCGGGGTCAGGAGCGTCCCGTCGCGGACGATGAACAGGTTGGCCGCGGATCCTTCCGAGGCGTGGCCGTCGGCCGTCATGACCAGGGCCTCGTCAAAGCCGTTGAGCTCGGCCTCCGATTTCTGGAAGGCCATGTTGACGTAGCCGCCGACGATCTTGCCCCGGGCCGGGATCGCCTCGTCCATGTTCCGGCGCCACGACGACGACATGATCCGGACCCCGGCGTCGGTCTCGATGTAGTTCCCGAAGGGCAGGGCGATGATGTACAGCTCGTGCTCCAGATGGTGGAGCCGGACGCCGATCTGGCGGGACGACTTGTAGAACGACGGCCGGATGTAGACGTCCTCGCGGAAGCCGTTTCGACGGGCCGTTTCGACGATCAGCCGGGTCAGCTCGTCGACCGACGGCAGGCTCTCCATCAGGAGCATCCCAGCGTTGAGCCGGATCCGCTCGACGTGCTCGCGCAGCTTCAGGCCGTAGAGCACCTGGTCGTCCGCGTTCCAGTAGGCGCGGATCCCCTCGAAGACGGCCGTTCCATACATGAAGGCGTGGGTCATGATGCTGACCCGAGCGTCGCGCATCGGTACGAACGCGCCCTCGAAGTAGCAGGTCAGGTCCTCGACGTCGACCGCCGCCTTGGCCTTGGCCGTTGAGGACGCGGAGCGGTCGGTCGTTTGCTTCTCGGTCAGCATGGCGCGGCTCCGGTTCGGATCGCCTGGCGGGGCGCCCACGACGCCCGCCGAGCGTCGGCCGAGTATACCAGCGCTCCGAATCGGCTCCCGCCGGCGGCGGCTGGGATCGGGCTAGTGGATGAGGCCGGTCAGCTGGGCGACGACCGCCGCGAGGTAGACGAGGTAGAACAACCCGCCGACCAGAAGCAGCCGACCGCTCAGCGTCCGGCCCCGAGCGAGCGGCAGGAAGATCACCGCCGACGAGGCGAAGGCGATCCCGGCCGAGGCGAAGGCAATCAGCGAGGCACCCGTGATCGCCCAGCTCGACGAGGCGAACAGGAGCGCCACCGAGGTCGGGATGGCGCTCTGGAAGACCATCGCCCCGGTGATGTTGCCCATCGCCAGGGTGTCCTTGCCCTGGCGGACCCACAGGACGCTGTTGAACTTCTCGGGCAGCTCGGTGGCGAACGGGGCGATGACCAGGGCCAGGAGCGCCTCGTCGGCACCGAGCGATCGGGCCAGATCAGTCACGGCCCCAACGAACAGATAGGCCCCACCGATGATGCAGCCAAGGGCCAGCAGGACCTGGAAGCCGACCACCCGCAGCCGCGGCGGCTCGGGATGGGCCGGCGCTCGGCGGTCGAGGACGTGCAGCCGAAGCGGGGCCAGATCCGGGTCGCCCGTGCCGCGTTCGGCCTGGAAGTGCTGGCGGACGTACCAGGCATAGATCGCCAGCAGGACGCCGGCCGTTGCGAACCGTGGCCAGGCCAGGTCCGCCGGAAGGAAGGCGACGACCAGCGCGAGCGAGTAGGCCAGGGCGAAGAAGCGCATGTCGTGGACGAGGACGCTGCCACTGACCGCGAGCTGGGAGCCCGTCTTGCGGGTCCGTCGATAGGCCAGGACCGCCGCACCGGTCACGAACATGGCCAGGGTCGAGAGCATGAACGGCGCCCCGAGGATTGCCCCGATCCCGACCTCGTCGGAGTGGCCGCCACCAAACAGGATCGCGATCAGCGGGATCATCGTCTCCGGCAGCGCGGTCCCGACCGCCGCCAGGACGGAGCCCACGGCGCCCTCGGCCAACCCGAGCTTGTGGCCGAACCACTCGATCCCGTTGGTGAACAGCTCGGCCCCGAGGAGAATGACCAGCAGGGCGATGACGAGAAGGAGCAGGTCCATGCTCATGGCTGCCCGGTCACCGTCAGCGGGCCACGCCCAGGCCGATCACGACGCCGACCGTCACGACGGCCAGGATCGCGACCGAGACCGCCGCCATCCGTCGCTCGCCACCGACGAGATACCCGTGCAGTGAGACGGCCACCCGAACCAGGGGGGTCGCCAGGGTCACCAGCAGACCGAGCCACAGGAAGCCCTCCGGCTTGAGGGCAACGATGTCCGTCGGGATCCGGTCCAGCCCAAACGTCGGCGACGGGTCGAGCGGCGACACCCCGTGGATCGCCATCAAGACAACCCCGATGGCGAGCAGGCCAATGCTCAGGTACGTCCCGGCGGTCAGCAGCCGGGCGATCCGTCGGTCCAGCGCCGGGGTGGTCGTCATCGGAGTGCCCGGCCGGCCATCTGGGAGGCGGTCACCAGGAGCACGCCAACGAACAGCAGGCGCAGGATCCGGACGTCGACCCGGTGGGCAGAGCGAGACCCGATTGAGGCGCCGATGAACACTCCGACCGACGTCGGCCCGGCGACAAACGGATCGATCCCGCCGTGAAGCAGATAGATGATCGCGCTGGCCGCACCGGTGATCCCGATCATCAGGTTGCTGGTGGCGGTCGCGACGCGCAACGGAACCCCCATGGCGAGATGCATCAGGGGCACCTTGACGACGCCTCCCCCGACCCCCAGGAGGGCCGAGACGAGCCCGGCGAACAGGCTCCCGACGATCCCCAGCCCCAGGTTCCGGACCACGTACGGCCGACCGGGGTCGCCAACGCCAGTGCCCGGCGCGGCAGCAGACGGGGCGGACGCGATATCGGATGCCGCTGCGGACACTGTCGTCGAGGCGGCGTCCCGGCGGCGGGCCATCGACAGGGCCGTGTAGACGAGCATCGCGGTGAACAGCGCGGCCAGGACCTGCTCGGACAGGGCGAAGGCGACCAGGCCCCCGATGAGTGCTCCGGACGCGGTGAACAGCTCCAGGGTCATCCCCAGGCGCAGGTCGGCAACGTGGCGCTCGAGGTAGACCGCGGCCGAGGCCGAACTGGTCACGATCACCGCCACCAGGCTGACCCCGACGGCCTCGCGCAGGGGCAATCCGAAGCCCAGGGTGAGCACCGGAACCAGCAGCACGCCGCCGCCCAGCCCAACGAGCGAGCCGAACGTACCGACGGCGACCCCGGCCACGATCATCAGCGCCGCGATCCCCGCGTCAGGCATCGGCGCGGCTCGCGATGCCGGCCATCGCCTAGGGGCGGAGGTGCTGTGGAGCGTACGGGAGGAGTGCGACGTGCCGGGCGCGCTTGAGCGCGATCGCGAGCTCGCGCTGGTGGCCGGCGCAGGTTCCGGTCTTCCGGCGCGGCTCGATCTTGGCCCGCTCCGAGAGGTAGCGGCGGAGGCGGTTGACCTCCTTGTAGTCGATCTGGGTGGTCTTGTCGGCGCAGAACGCGCAGACCTTCCGGCGGCGCCGGTCGCGGTAGTAGTCGTCGCGCTTCTTGGATCGAGTGATCGGTGGCATCTTCGGTCAGGACTCCGTGATGGCTCGGTGGATTCGGGTGGTGGATCGGCTCAGAAGGGCAGGTCGTCGAAATTGCCGTCGTCGAACTTCTCGCCGCCACCGCTCTCCGCGCCTTCGGCGGCCGGGGCAGGGGTGGCCGGTCGGCTGGGACGGGAAGCGGGCGCGGCTGCCCCCTCCTCGGACTCGTCCCGGACACGCCGCTCGAGGTTCGTCACCTGGTTGGCGACGAGCTCCGTCGTGTAGCGTTTCGCGCCGGTCTGGTCTTCCCATTGGCGGGTCTGGAGACGACCTTCGATGTAGACCTTGTTGCCCTTGCGCAGGTACTCGGCCGCGCGCTCGGCCTGCTGGCCCCAGACGACCACCCGGAACCATTCGGTTTCTTCCTGCCACTCCCCGTTCTGGCCCTTGTAGTTCCGGTTCACGGCGACCGTGAACTGGGTGACCGCCTGGCCGCTCGGGGTATAGCGCATCTCGGGATCGCGCCCGAGATTGCCGATGATCATCGCCTTGTTGAGCGACATGGCCGCTGCCTCCGGGTGGGGTCGTTTGACGGATCAGTCGATGGCAGCCGGAGCGGCTTCGCTCTCGGACTCGTCGATCTGGGCGCCGTTCTCTTCGTCCGCCTCGTCCTCGGCCGACGGCAGGCCGTCCACGTCGAGGTCGAGATCGAGATCGAGATCGAGATCCGCGTCATCGGCGCCGTCGCGGCGCGAAGACTTGACCGGCCGCTCGACCCGGGTGACGAGGTGCCGGAGCAACTCCTCGGTGATCAGCAGCCCGCGCTCGAGCTCGACGATCGTCTCGGCGGGTGCCTCGAAGATCACGATGTGGTACGAGCCTTCGCGAAACCGATCGATCTGGTAGGCCAATCGGCGGCGGCCCCACGGGGCCACCTTCACGATCTGGCCGCCGGAGCCGACGATCTGGCGGGTCGTCCGGTCGATGATCGCCTGGCTGCGGTCTTCGGCGATATCGGGCCGAAGGACGAGCATGAGTTCGTAGCGGCGCATTCTCGCGCACAACTCCTTCCTATGGGATCGCCCCGCTGGTGCGGCCGACCCGACGCCTGGGCGCCGACGGTCCGCTGCGGAGCCGAAAGGAAACCATGAGAGTCTAGCACGGGGCCGCTGGTCGACCGCCTCGGCCCGAGCCGGGCCCGCCGCGCCGGATAGCGGTGACTCGGCCCGGGGCCCTCGATGTATCCTGAGCCGCGTCCGATTTGTCAGCTCACGCCGGAGAAACCGTGCCCTCCAGCTCCATCCTGCTCCTCGAGGCCGATCCCGCGGCTGCCCAGGCCATCGGAACGGTCCTGATCGATGTCGGGTATGCCGTCACCACGATTGCCGATGCCGATGAGGCCGTCCGCAACGCCGCGGAGCACAGCCTGATCGTCGTCGACGTCACCGCCCCGTCGACCACCCCGGCCGATGTCGCCCGCGAGATCCGGCGCACGCCCAGCCTGGCCTCGATCCCGGTCCTGTGCATCTGTCAGGCCGACGACGTCGAGGAGCGGATCCGCTTCCTCGAGGCCGGCGCCGACGACGTCATCGCCAAGCCATTCGACAGCCGCGAGCTCGAGGCGCGGGTCGAGGCGCTCCTCCTTCGTTTCCAGCGCTCGAGCGGGTTGGCCGCGCAGTCCCAGATCGGAGCGGGCCTGCTCGATCAGCGGCGCCGGTTGGTGGCCGTGTACAGCCCCAAGGGCGGGGTCGGGACGACCACGATCGCGGTCAATGTCGGGGTGGCCCACGCGATCACCCGGCCGGATCGGGTCCTGATCATCGACCTCGATCTCCAGTTCGGCCAGGTCGCGACCCATCTCAACCTGACCCCCCGCCAGACGATCGCCGACCTCGTTCGCGACGAGCAGTCGCAGCGCGAGCCCGAGCTGTTCAAGACGTACCCCAGCCACCACTCGTCGGGAGTCCACGTCCTGGCGGCACCGGGGTCGCCAGAACTGGCCGACCTGGTCCTGCCGGAGCACGTGGCGCGGATCCTCGATACGGCCCTGGGGGCCTACGACTCGGTCATCGTGGACGCCGGTTCGACCCTCGACGAGCGATCGCTGGCCGCCCTCGAGCGGGCGGAGGTCGTCCTGTTGCCCGTCTATCCGGAGATCTCGGCGCTCAAGGCGGTCCACTCGTTCCTGGACTTTGTCAACGAGGCCGGCTCGATCTCGTCGAAGGCCACCTTCGTGCTCAACAACATCTTCGCCAAGGACGTCCTGAAGATGCGCGACGTCGAGAGCGGGCTCGGGGCCAAGGTGTCGCTGTCGCTGCCCTACGACGCGTTCCTGTACCTCAAGGCGGTCAACGAGGGCAACCCGGTCGTCATCGGAGCGCCGCGAACGCCGGTCGCGACGGCCATGATCAACCTTGCCGCGTCGGCATTCGGTGAGCGGGCAACCGCGCCGCGACCTCCGGTCGACGAGAAGCGCTCCCGCGGCCTGGGCGGGCTGCTCAAGCGGACCTGACCTCGCGGGTGGCGTGCACTGGTGGCGGGCGCGTTTGCTACGGCCGGAGGTCGCTCCGGCGAGCGACGCGGCGACCGTCCCGGGTCGTGAGCGAACGTGGTGCCGAAGGTGGGGATCGAACCCACACGACCCTTTCGAGTCAGCGGATTTTAAGTCCGCCGCGTCTGCCGGTTCCGCCACTTCGGCCGAGCCAAGGGTAGCGCCTCGCCCGGTCCGGCTTCGCTGCGTGGCGGAGTCTGGGCGGACCGCGGCCAGGATCGATGATCAGCAGGAGGGTGGAGGCGACGAGCGGATTCGAACCGCTGAATAGAGGTTTTGCAGACCTCCGCCTTAGGCCACTTGGCTACGTCGCCCCGAGGGGATCGGCCTGACGCGGGCCGACGACGGCCGCGTCGTACAGTTTACGTGGTCGTTGCCCCTCGAGGATTCGAACCTCGGTTAACGGATCCAAAGTCCGCTGTCCTACCACTGGACGAAGGGGCATCGGGCGAGTCGCCGGCGGTTGCCGGCCAGCCCGTCCGGGCATCGGACAGGAGAATGGAGCGGGAGACGGGGTTCGAACCCGCGACCTCAACCTTGGCAAGGTTGCGCTCTGCCAACTGAGCTACTCCCGCCGGGTGCGCTCGACCACCGTAGTGGTGCCGAGAGCCAGGATCGAACTGGCGACACCGCGATTTTCAGTCGCGTGCTCTACCAACTGAGCTATCTCGGCCCGATGGCCTGACCAGGCTGGCCGCCCGTCGGCGAGCCGGAGAATACCACGGGCCTCGAGCGGCCTTCAACCGAACCGACCCTCCGAGCCGACGGCTCAGCTCTGAACCGCGAGCTCCTCGGCCGTCGATCCGACGGGCGGCATGCCACGCAGCTGGCGAAGCCGATTGATCCGGTCGAGGAGCGGCGGATGGGTCGAGAACCAGGCGCTCTGCTTCTCCTCGTTGTTCTGGCCAAGCTTCATGATGGGGTTGCTGAAGTAGAGATGCTGGGTGGCTCGGTTGGCCACCTCGAGGACCTCCGTGTCGCCCGCGATCGTGGCCAGCGCGCGCTCGATTCCGACCGGGTTGCGGGTCAGCTCCACGGCCGAGGCGTCGGCCAGGTACTCGCGTTGCCGGCTCACGGCGAGCTGGACGAGACGGGCCGCGATCGGGGCCAGGATCGCCAGCACGAAGGCCAGCACGAGGATCACGATCTGGAGACCTCCCCCGCCCTTTTCGTTGTCGCTCGAGCGGCCGCGGCCACCCCAGAACGTGAAGCGCAGGAAGAAGTCGGCCAGCAGGGCGATGCTCCCGACCATGACCCCGACCAGGAGCGAAAACCGGATGTCGAGGTTCCGGACGTGGGACAACTCGTGGCCGATGACGCCCTGGACCTCTTCGCGATCCATGCGGCTGAGGAGTCCCGTGGTGACCGCGATCGAGGCATGCTCCGGATCGCGTCCCGTGGCGAACGCATTCATCGACGTGTCGTCGATCAGGTAGACCTTGGGCATCGGCAGGCCCGCCGCGATGGTCAGCTCGTGGACGACGTTGAACAGCTGGGGCATCGTGTCCTCGCTGGCCGGCTTTGCGCCCGAGGCAGCCAGGACGATCGAATCGCCCTTGAAGTAGGAGACCAGCGAGACGAGCACGCCGACGACGATGGCCAGAGTGGTTGCCCCGATCCCACCCGACAGCTGACCGGTCAGGCCATAGCCGATCGTCATCCCGAGGGCGCCGAGGAGCACGATCAAGGCGACCGCGAGCAGGACCGAGTTCCGCTTGTTCGCGGCGATCTGGCTGTAGAAGGTCGAGGCCACGGTTCCTCCGGTCGCCCGACCGGACGGGTACCTAGCGCAGCTGGACGGCTGGGACCTGGTCGGCCTCGGGCTCGGCGTCGAAGAAGTCGCGCTTGACGAAGCCGAACACGCCCGCGATCAGGACCGCCGGGAAGGTCTGGATCCCGGTGTTGTAGTCGAGCACGGTCGAGTTGTAGTGCTGGCGCGAGAAGCCGATCTGGTTCTCGGTCGTGGTCAGCTGCTCCTGGAGGCTGAGGACGTTTTCGTTGGCCTTCAGCTGTGGGTAGTTTTCGACGACGGCGAACAGCGAGCGCAGGGCGCCGGTGAGCATGTTCTCCGCCTGCGCCTGCTGGGCCGGACCCTGGGCCCCGGCGGCGACCGCATTGGCCCGCGCCTCGGTGACCTTGGTCAGGACGTCCTGCTCGAAGTCCATGTAGCCCTTGACCGCGGCGACCAGGTTCGGGATCAGGTCGTGCCGGCGCTTGAGCTGGACTTCGATCTGGGCGAATGCCTCATCGACTCGCAGCCGCTTCCCGATCAACCCGTTGTACAGGGCTACCACGAAGCCAACGATCGCCACGATGATGACGATCAAGATAAGCAGCGCTGGTGTCATCGACCCTCCTCCGCGGCCATACGACGGTGCGCACGCGGTCCAACGAGTCTAGCAGGGCCGCCGCCGAAGGCGGAACCAGGGTGGTGGGCGGTGAGGGACTCGAACCCCCGACATCCTCGGTGTAAGCGAGGCGCTCTGACCAACTGAGCTAACCGCCCGGCCACCGGCAGGATACCCGGCCGAACGGCGCCGCCTCGTCGGGAATCGGAATGGCGGTCCGTTTCGGACCGCCATTCTGTTCAGTGCAGGGGTGGTGCCCAGGCCGGGACTTGAACCCGGATGAGTTGCCTCATACGCCCCTCAAACGTACGCGTATACCAATTCCGCCACCTGGGCCCGAACGCTGCTGAGTGACTCGGTCGAGGGTGGTACCGAGGAAGGGATTTGAACCCATACGCCCTTGCGGACACTAGCTCCTGAAGCTAGCGCGTCTACCGATTCCGCCACCTCGGCGCGAGTGTCGGCGACCGATGAGCGTGCTCACCCGCCGTCAGCGAGGCGCCATGTTAGCACATCCCAATAGCGGTCACTGGCGTCCCCAAGCTCGCGAATCGTCGGTCCCTGGACCCGATCCGAGAGCACGACCAGCTCCGTCGAGAAGGCGATCGGGAGCACGTATTGCTTGTCCGCCAGGCGCGCCTGGAGGACGCTGAAGGCCGCCTTCCGGGCGGCCAGTGTGCCCGGCGCCCGGGCCCGGATCAGATCCCGGTCGAGGGCCACATCCTGGATCCCGGTCAGGTTGGATCCGCCGCTGGCGACCTGGGTCGAGGCGAACAGCGGATAGAGGTCCGGATCGAGGCCGATATTGACGTCGATCGCCGCCGCCTCGAAGGTGCCCTTGCTCAGCCGGTCGACGAACTCGGTCGGGGTCAACCCGCTGACCGTCGTCTGCAGCCCGAACGCCCGCCAATCCGCGGCCACGGCTTCGGCGACGGCCAGGGCTCGCGGGTTCGAGTCCGCGTCCGGCGTAATGATCTCCATCGCGAACGGTTTCCTTGCGCCCGGTGCGGCCCAGCCACCCGTGAGCTTCCGCCAGCCGGCCTTCTTGAAGTCCGCCGCGGCCCGCTTGAGATCGAGCCGGACCTGGCGGCTGGCCTTCGGATCGAAGGCCCACGACGATGGCGGGATCGGTGAATCGGCCCGGGTCGCCGCGCCGCCATAGACGTCGGGCTCCCCGCGCAGCTCGGGCACTCCCCCGTCGTTGATCCGGAGCTCCCCGCAATCGTGGCGGTCGGGGCTCTGGAAATCCCAGTACCAGCTGAAGAGAAACCAGCGGTGGGGCTTTAGGAGGTCCGCGGTGTCGGCCTGGAACACGTGATTTTCGACTACGCGGTGTTGTGCGCAACCTGCGACTTTCACTTTTCTGCTGAGAACATTGCCAAATTCAACATCAACAAAAGCGTTCTGCACCCGCTGCGACTGCATCTCAGCAATTTCGGCGGTGTCGTTGAGACCGGCAGCAACAGCAACAGCAACAACAACAACAACAACAACGAAGTTCCATTCGGCGTGAATTGCGACGTTCAGCGCGTTTTGCTTCCCGTGAATGAAAATGGGTTTCCGCTTCGCATCCAAGCCATGGCGCCAAAACAGAAACTTGTCTCGGACGGCAAAGAGGAAGAGCGACAACAGCAACACGAACGAGATTTGGGCTATGCCCTCGGCGAATGGAAGAAATTCATCAGCGCGAGTGTTGGCAGAGTCGTCATCATTCTCAATGCGCCGAGCGCTGAATTCGCCGACGTCATCGTGCTGTCCAGAAACAAGCTGGTGCTGATTCAGTGCAAACACCACGAATCTTCAAAGATCAAGACTCAGCTGATAAGCGACGAGTTTGCCAAGCTGGGCCTCGAAAGTTCAACGCAGCAACAACAACAACAACAACAACAACAACAAGCAGATTTCATGGTAATGAAAAAGCAGAAAACGACGAAACTCGTGGAGGATCTCCGAAATTGTTGCG
>Ga0080064_1004762_pt1 | contig 16886 bp, 24 predicted proteins | sample Subgrocontami54m_FD_69260 | JGI IMG/M metagenome (GOLD analysis project Ga0080064, IMG submission 69260) | Subsurface groundwater microbial communities from S. Glens Falls, New York, USA - GMW46 contaminated, 5.4 m (SPADES assembly) (version 2) ...
CCCGCAGGGCACTCTTGGCGTCTTCCATGGTCTCTCCAAAACTCGACACACTCAGGTCGAGGCAGACCCCAAGATATAGGTGGCCCTCCCGAAAGATTTCCGCCCGCACCACGATGGCCTGTTTCATCTCTCTTGACCCCCATTTTCACTCAACGATCACCGTCTCACGCACCGTATCGGGTGGTACACCACGAAGCCGCAACCTCAACTTCGGCCACTTCAAGCTGAAGTGGCAACCCGTGCCCCGACGAGTCTCAATGCTGCGCTCAATCGCCTCGCGGATGTTTGCTAAGGCCTCCTCGCGGGTGCGTCCCTATTCCCTCCCCCAATACACAGTCACTCTACCACAGCCTGAACGCGCTCACAACCACGTGTCCGACCGTCCACACAAACACAGCACGGGGGTGTTGGGCCGGATCGTGGAGATGACGATTCCGCCGCATCGAGCGGGGTCAAATATACGAAGCGCAAGCAGGGGCCTTATCGTTGAAGAGCGTTCGAGTCGTAACGGAGAGCTTCGTTGATATCTTCCGGTGTCAGATGAGGAAACTGATCGAGAATGTCTTTGATCGAGTAACCGTCGGCCAGGTAATCAAAGATCAGGGAGACGGGGATGCGTGTGCCCTTGATGATCGGCTGGCCGTGCATGATACTCTTAGCACGAACGATCCTCGTAAAAGTTATAAGATGAAGATGTATGAAAGTCAACTGTGCAATGGGTAAAGCGTAAGGGGGAAGGGGAGGGGATTTTCGATTTCTCTCCGCTTGTTAGTGAGATTCGCCGGACAGGAGTACAGGTCGCGTCAGCTCGTTCCAGCGACGCGTGTGCGCAGGCGGGCGTCCGTCGGTACAGAGAGCTATGTGTGTTAGCTTTCGACGGCGCTTTGCTCAGTCGCACGTTGGATTGGCTGGCACTGCTCTTGAATGATTTTACGGAACTGCTGGGAGATGGCTGACCAATCGAGTACATCCACTTTGAAAGGCAGATCAGATTCGCTGAAGGCGTCACGAATACGGCCTAACAGCGTGAACTCCAACGGCTGCTCCGTAACAATGACAAGATCAAGATCTGAAAAGCGTCGAGCTGTTCCCAGAATCCTTGACCCGAATACCCAGACATCGTACTGCGGCACAAGCTCATACAGGATTGTTCTGACAATCTGCAGGTGATCCTGGTCAAGATCAAGCATCATTTTCTTCCCGCATCTTTTCCAGCAGGGCCTGAGCGTCTTGGTAAAACTCGACGGCTTTGCCGTAGACCCTCTGGGCTACAACCCGATTGTATGTGTGGGAACTCTCATTTCTGGCCTCATAATACCCAAACCATGCTGAAGGATCAGATAGAAGCCCGATCCTGGCGGCTTCGCGAAATAGATCCCGTTTCGTTCTGATCTCTGTCTCTGGTACCCCGACTGTGCGGAGTACGCGCTGGAGCAACTTCCACGATAGATCCATTGTGTACTCGAATCGTTGGATGACAGCATCACGCAGTTCTTCATCATGGAGAGCGCCTTGAGCGCGCTGAATTGCCCGCCCTAGACTGCCCAGCGCATTGTCAAGCGGAGTAAAGTCCAGTTTCATGCCTGCTCCAGATCACTACCGAAGTGTTCTCTAACCGCTTTATGCCTTCGACAAATACCCTTCTCCCAACTCAGATCGCCTCTTGCATCACTGCTTGATAGAACCGGCCTTATACTCTCTCCCACACCCAGATCGCCTCTTGCATGACTGTTTGATAGAACCGGCCCTGCCGGGGGAGCGATTGCCATTCCTCCTCGGTGTACACCAGCAGATCTGCCGGTACAGGGAGCTCAGCGAGGTCCCACTCCACGGCTCGGCGCTCAAACGGCTGGTTAGAATCCTTCACAATGACAATCACATCAAGATCGCTTCCCACCCCCCAATCGCCACGCGCATAGGAGCCAAAGTAGCCGATGTGGCGCACGTCCTCGCGGGTTCGCGCGACCTTCTCCGCCCAGCATCGCATGGCCTGATCCACCGTCTTGGCATCAGGCCATGCGAAGACGGATGAACTCAATAATCTCACCGGCATAGCGGAGTGCCTCCTCACTGTGCAATGTACCATAGTGCTGAAACGGCGCACCCTCCGGATGGCTATTGGGATAGCGGGGCGGAATATAGAAGGTATCCAGCACCCGCCCTTTCTCCACCAACTCCTCCGGTACCTGTACGGTGTTGGGTAGCTCCCGAAGAAGTCTCGCGATCACATGGCCCCATGCCTCTTGCCCATGGTGCAGGTGTAACGCCTTGACGGCCTTTTCCGCTCCCTGCTGGGCGGCGAAGCATGCCCATTCGTGGCGACCCGCTTTTCGCGAGTCGCTTGCCTGCTCCAGATCCCTTTCGGCTTGTATCAACCAATCATGCGCTCGATTCGACATGTTGCTCTGCCCCGCTCAGCGAGCCTTTCCACCGGATTGCTAGCTTGGGGATGACAGCGTGCTGAACTTGTTGTATTCAGCCACGACCTTGTCGGTTGGGCCGATGGCGATGGCTTGTCCGTGATGTAGACAAAGGGCTCTATGGCAGGTATCCTGGATCAGCTTGAGATCGTGGGAGACCAGCAGGATCGTGACGCCCTTCGCCTTGAACGTCTCCATGCGCGCCTCGCACTTCTCCTTGAAGGCAGCATCCCCCACGGAGAACAGCTCGTCGATCAGCAGCAGGTCCGGCTCGACATCGGTGGCAATCGCAAACCCGAGGCGTGCAGACATCCCGACCGAATAGTTCATCAGGGGGACATCGATAAACTCCTCCAGCTCCGCGAACTCGACGATGCGGGCAAATCGCCTTTCTAGCTCTTTCTGCGAAAACCCCAGAAGGGATCCATAGAGGAAGATGTTCTCTCGCCCTGTCAGATACGGGTCGAACCCGGCCCCGAGTTCGATAAGGGGAGCGATCCGTCCCCGCACGACGACACTTCCAACAGAGGGCGGGATGATGCCGGCGATCACCTTCAGGAGCGTACTCTTTCCTGCCCCGTTCGCCCCGATGACACCGAAAATCTCCCCTGAGTGGACTGTAAAGGAGATCGCCCGGAGGGGCCAAAACTCATCCCGTTCGCCCTTACGCCCTTTCACCATCCGAATGACGTACTCCCGTATTGACCGAGTTCGCTCGCGGTGCAATAGCAGACGGATGGACAGATCTTCAACCGCTAGGACCGGCAAACGCCCTCGTGGAAATACTGGGGCTGAAGTCTGAGGGACCTCGACTGCTCCGGAAGCTTGAACGAGTTGAGACACTGGGCCTCTCACTCGTCCTTCAGACATAATGGATGAATCGAGATTCGAATCGGTGAAAGACGATCCATCCGACGGCGAGGGTTGCCAGCGAGAGCGCGAGCCCGGAGATCAGCGCGACCGCCGCCGGCGCTGTTCCCTGATAGATTGGGGCTCGGAGGGATTCCAAGAGACCATACATAGGATTGAGGTGGAGGAGGAGCTTGAACTTGCTTGGGATGATCTCCGCAGGATAGAAGATCGGGGTGGCGTAGAACCACGCTAACAGACCTGCCTCGTAGAAGTACTTCACGTCCCGGAAGAAGACATTGAAGGTTCCCAGGAGCAAGGCAATACCTAAGGCAAAACAGGTTAGGCTCAAAAGGGGGACCGGCAGCCACAGGAGGCTCAGGCTAAAACCGGCTCCAGTAGCGATCATGAGGAGAAAGAGTGGGACCAGCGTGAAGACAAAGTTCACGATCTGCGAAACAATGGCCGCGACTGGAAAGATCGCCTTGGGAACAAAGACCTTTCGGATGATGGGACCGTTGAGGACGACGCTGTCCAGGCCCCTGGAGGTTCCCAGAGAGAAGAGGTTCCACCCCAGCAGGGCGGTGAACACATAGAGCGGATAGTGCGGCTGGCCGCTGAATATCTTGGAAAAGACCATCGTAAAGATGATCATAGCGAGAAGGGGATTCAATACAGTCCAGGCGAACCCAAGCGCTGACCGCTTATAGCGAAGCTTGATTTCCCGGATGACGAGCTGGCGGAGGAGCTCCCGATACCGGAGGATGGTGCGGAGCGGGCCGGTGGAGGAGTGATCTGCGAGGTACATCCCTGACCGAACGGGGTTGGTTGCCATCAGTACAGCCTCACCTCGGACCCGCCGAGGTCAGTTGGCACAGGTCCCTCACCCGCTTGGCGCACAACTCGAGCCCGCGCTACCCAGGGTACCAGAGCCGATGATCTTGCGCTCGCCTTTAAGGCTGAAAGCAGAAAACTGTTTTTCTACAGCCGCCCCTGGGCAGCTCGGACATTCTATTGAAGCATCGCGGCCTAGGACGAGTTTTTCGAATACCTGGCCGCAGCTCGTACAGCGATACTCGTAGATAGGCATACGTGACTCCACCCTGCGGGGTTATTCTCCGCCGCGCTGGACGTAACTTTTCACGAACTCCTCAGCGTTCTCCTCAAGGACCTCATCGATCTCATCCATGAGTTTGTCAAGGTCCTCCTTGAGCTTCTTCCCTTTTTTTACGGTCTCGGGGTTCGGCTCGGCCGCTTCAGGTGGGGTAGCGCCAGCTTCGCGCTTTTGCTTTCGTTCCTGCTCTGCCATTTCTCATTCCTCCTCCCGCCTCACCGAGCCGCCTGCCAGACGAGGTGCTGTACCTCCGGTATTAGGAGCTTTGTCAGGGCGAGACGAACTGCGTCCTCCGAACCCGGGAGGGACACAATCACCTTCCCTTTCGCCGTCCCGCACAGGGCGCGGCTCATCAAGGCGGCGCTCCCGACTTCCAGGAAGCTCAGGCTTCGGAACAGCTCGCCAAAGCCCGGCAGCACCTTGTCCAACACGGGGCTAATCGCCTCAATCGTCTGATCCTTCTTGCTGAGCCCGGTCCCCCCGGTCATGACGATCAGATCAATCTCCTCTTCACACAGCTTCTTAATGACCTCTCTCAGGCCTTTGGGATCGTTCTTCAGGATCATCGAGGCGACCTGGCAATGTCCGGCCTCATTCAGCAGCGATTCAATGAGTCGGCCTGAGTGGTCGTCTTCCGACTTGCGACTATCGGTGATACTGAGCCTGACGTATCGGATCGGCCCAACCTTCTTCGCCTCTGTATGGTGATCGTGAACGCCCATAGGTTCCTCGATGAGATCAAGGCTATGTTCTGCCTGGGAGAGTTCCCGCTCGACTTATAATAATAGTGGAATAATCGATCCCGGTCAATGTGGACAGCCGCAACAGGTCGCGTTCCGTCATCGTATTCCCTTGCTCCCGGAGAGAGATCAGTTCCTTTATGTTGCGTGCGAGCGGATCAACTGCATGAACTCGTTTCGGCTCTCGATCCGCTCGCGGAAGATCCCGTGCATCGACGAGGTCACGGCCTTGCTATTCTGTTTCTCCACGCCGCGCATCATCATGCAGAGGTGTTGGGCTTCCATGACGACGGCCACCCCACGTGGTTGCAGGGCCTCCAGAAGGGCGTTAGCGATCTGGGAGGTCAGACGCTCCTGCACCTGGAGTCGGCGACTGTACATCTCCACCAGTCGAACCAGCTTGCTCAACCCGACAATCCTGCCGTCCGGTAAGTAGCCGACGTGACACTTGCCGAAAAAGGGAAGCAGATGATGCTCGCATAAGGAAAAAAAGTCGATATCCTTGACCACGACGATCTCGTCATAGTTGTCCTGGAAGACCGCCTTGTTCAGGACATCATCCACCTGTTTGCCGTATCCGGATGTGAGGAAGGCTAACATCCGCTCTACCCGCTCCGGGGTCTTGACCAATCCTTCCCGATCTGGATCCTCGCCGATCTCCTTCAGCAGATCCCTGACTAACCGCTCGATCATTCTCTCATTCCCCGTGTGGGTAACATCGGTACTATTGACGCTCAACTGCGAATACTTTTAGGCTCCTAGTAAAATTCCTACCGTGGCGCCGGCGCGGCCTGCCCTTCCAGCGTCAATGTGTGGAGCACAGACTCGGCCCGCGTCCGCGCCCTGCGGGCCTCTTTCCTCACGGCTTCCTTCGCGCCCAGTTCGCCCAGCAACTCCTCACGCAGCGGGGTAAAGCTTCGGTTAACATCCGTGTTGAAGGTGTCGGCGATTTGCGCTTTGATCGCGGTGATCTCTCGATCGGATTTCACCTCTATCGCCTTCGCCCCGGCCACCTTCGCCTGGTACTGCGCCTTCTCCGCGAGTAGGCTGACCGCCTCCCCAGACTTCCTGGCGCTGAACAGGTGAGTGTCCTTCTTCGCCTGTGCCTCAGATCTGAAGGCTTTTGTCTCATCCTTGGCCGCTGCCAAATAGTTCAGGGCAAGGGAGAACTCCTCCGGAGCATAGATATCCGCCTCAAAGTCCCTCGCCTCCTGGATGGCTTTTTCCGCCTCCTCTAGCGCCTTCACGAGGACGAGCTCTTGCGCATCAGCCAAGCCTGTTCTGAATAAAGCCGAAGGGCCCGTCCAGAGCGTACACGGAACCAGCACGACCACCACGCCGAAGATCATGCGCTGAATGCCTCGCCCCCAGTATCTCATTATGCTGACTCCTTCGCGAGAAACACGCTCCCCCTGGTTACTGCAGTTTCTAAGATCGTCGATCGCCGAGATAACCAAACCGGCTCACGAATTCAGTCTGCTCGAGGTGTCCGCCATGCGCGAGCGTCTCGATCTGCCCTGGCGTCTCAAAATCCTGAGCTTCCAGGCGGATCATATAGGCTCGGAGCGTCTGATACGACTCGGAGTCGATATCAACGTAACGAACACGGATCCTTCCTGTCTGATGATCCAGCATCTGCTGAAACGGGATCGGGACCATCTTCCCCCCCTGGATGGTCACCATGGCCTCCGTGTGACCGTCCAACAGAAAACGGGTGACCCAATAGCCAAGACTGCGACAATACTGGATATCCAGCGCGCCGGGTGGAGCGCATCGGAGCTCATAGCCAAGATCCTTGGCCACGATCGTCACATCGATACCTCGCGCTCGAAGGCTTTCGGTAACCCGCTCTTTCAGTACTCGCCCCAACACAAGCTCCGAGAGGCGGACATTCCCATAACCGTCCCGTTCAACCGAGCCGAAATCGCTGGGATCGAGTTTATCGGCCAGCCCTTCGCTCAGAATCGCCACGCCATGCCCCTTCCCTGATGCGCGCCGCTTGATGATCGCGCCCTCCAGGATGTCAACCAGCGCCTGAAGGGGGATCCTCGGCTCTGGAAACTCCTCTCCAATGACCGTTAATGTGGCGCCAGCCGAGCCTCCGATACCGAGCGCCAGATGGCCCGCTCGTCGGCCCATCACTGTGACAAGGAACCACCGGTTCGTCGTCACCGCGTCCTCCATCAGGTTCTGGACGATCTCCTTGCCAAGGTTGCAGGCCGTCGTAAAGCCAAACGTTGCCACCTCTTGCGGGAGCGGGAGATCGTTGTCGATCGTCTTCGGCACATGCGCGACGGCGACTCGCCCCTTCACGGCTTCCGACAGCCGACACGCCGCGAAAGCGGTGTCATCACCCCCGATCGTCAACAGGCATGACACCTCCAGTTTATCAAGCGCCTCGACTACATTTCGGAGCGTATCCGGGGATTTGGCCGGATTCTCTCGGGACGTTCGAAGGATGGAACCCCCTTCGAAATGGATTCGGGACACCTCGTCGATTTCGATCTCTACCACATGACTCGTGTCGCCTCGCGCAAGCCACTTGAACCCATCATAGAAGCCGAGGACACGCACCCCACGGTTGCGCGCCTCTATGGTCGCAGCAGCGATCACGCCATTAATGCCTGGCGCGGGGCCGCCTCCGACCAGTATGCCAAGCGTTTTCATGAGACCCCCTCTCGACGGGACATATGCCTTGAGCTTGCAGCCTTCAGCGCGGAGCTAAACAATTTTTCTGATTCCTGACGGCTTATTGCTGACCGCTAGTCGCTATGCTGGGTTTTTTAAGTCTACGTGGAACAGGGGCTGGTGTCAACCGAACTCAAGGGCTGGTAGTGTCCTAATTTCAACCTGAATCCTGTGTGACCTCATGAAGCAATCACCGGGTAGCGTGCGTTCTGTCAAGCTGATAGTAACTTTCTATGGTTGCAGTGAATGCTACCCCTGGGGTAGGGTTCACTGCAAACGCTGAAATCCATCGCGCACCAGGTATGGCGGATCCTCAAAAGCACTGCTGGCGTACAAATGCCGCAGGATTCAGGTTCAAAAAAGGAGATGGAAATTGTCAGTTCAGATGCTCCCCGTAGACATTGACGCGCTGTATGAATCTATTGATAGGCTTCCAGCAAGCAAGGCTGGACCTATCCTTGCGGCGGTAGGGCTTGCAAAATCCGCTGTAAAAGGTACTCGATGTTACGAAAGTCTGCCTCAATCGACTCAGCAAGACTTAAAAGCCCAGTGTTCAGGTTCCACATCTCAGGATCAGACCGTGGATCGATGAGTCGCCGGTTTTCTTGAAAGCATTGTTTGGCGTCTTGATAAGGCATAGGTTCTTCTTCCTTAGTTTTGAGAGGAGTATCGTTATGATTGACGACAGAGAATTACTGGTCGCGCTTTTTAATGCGTTGGGTGCCTTAGCCAAGCGGGTAACAGGTGATACTATGCTGCTATGCATGAAGGACGATCAGGGAAGCTGGTTTCATTTTTATCCCAATGATTCGCATGTGACTTGGTTTAATCAGGTGGAGGTTGAAGGCCGTACCGACTCTCAGCGGGAACCTGACGCCACGCATTGTCCGCTTCACGTTTCGCCTTGTGCCAGCCTTTCAGAAGTTCACCAAGCTGCTGAGCCGTCGGCCAAGACTCAACAGACGGAGCGTTGACCAAATCCATCGGGAATCCTCCAGCACTTGGCGTCACGACGTTTCTCCAATTTCTGAACAGCATGATTGAGGCATTTGAGATCAGATCCACAGCCTGTTGAACTTGGCGTGTCGCCTCTTCAAGAACCTGCCTAGCATTCAGATAATCGTGAATTGGATCGGCTGCCATCGACCTTCCTCCCTCCTCGATAAACTTACTCAACTCCTACACTAGGTTTGTTAGTCTTGCCGCTACCATTGGTACTTTCCCGCGTAGCTGAGGCAACTCTATCAGCCATAGACGAATCATGACGAATTTGCTTGACAACGTTGCGGTTCTGTACGACTATTTGTTGTAGGATTCGTTGTGACATTCGTTGTAGAGGGGGAGCTATGAGCAGATGGCCGAAAATGGTGTTCATTCACGGGGTAAGCATACCTGTAGAATCCTGGGAAGAATTGGATGAGTTGGTCAATAGGTATGGGAAAGGCGGGGACATCAAAGAGACTGGCAGTGACAAGAACCGGGTAGTCATCACATCGACGCTCAGTCATTCGGATCGATCTCTGCTACAGCAGTTTGTGGAAAAGGGAAGCAGGGGACTTCTTAATGCGCATATAGGTAGGGCATTGGGCAAAGTAGGAAAGGGCATCAGGCCAGAGCTGGAGACTTGGAGCCGACGTATTGGGTTGGTTACTCAACATGGTGCTTCAGCTTTTGAGCGAGTTCAGACTGCGCAAGGCAGAGGATGTAGATTGGCTGGTATATATGTGCAAGCAGCAAGGTCAATGCTTTCTGGGTGAGGCATAAAAACTGCCCCACCTGCGGGAACAGGTGGGGCAGTATGACATGCCCCCGTAGCTCAGTCGAACAGAGCGCCCCTGTCGCAAGGGAAAGGTCGCCAGTTTGAATCTGGCCGGGGGCACCTTACGGAAGGCGTCGTACCGGGAGTACAACAGAACTTTAAATTCTGGGATGCCTTTGAGCATGGGGTTCGAGGCCCCCGCCTTCCGCCATTTTTCTAACCTATTGTAACTGGAGCGTCAAGGAAAATCAGCATGCAGTAAATTTACGACCACTTCATTGCTATCCTTCCACGTCCGCCACCACAGTCCAGTGCTAAACCAAAGGGGAGAGGGCTGATCCGCCCTACGGTGAGGCCCCCTTTCCTTTCTTCTTTGCCCATCGCGCTTGTACGGCTTTCCGGGCAATGTCCTGACGTTGTTCTGGCGTGAGCTTCTTCGCCCTTGCTTTGCCTCCCTGAGATCCGAGCAGGCGGGCAATCTTGGATGCCTCACTTGGTTTCATACCGCTAAGTATAGTGCGTTAAGAAACAAAGCGCAAGGGGGGAAATAACCCTTGACATTATACTTAGCGGTAAGTATACTATTGGTAGAAAGAAAACCCCTGAACCGCTCGAACGGCTCAGGGGCGGCTGACACCCCAACAACCCGCGAAGGCCACTGAGATGCTTGACCAGCCATTCTCAGAATAGGGCCTTCGCCAAAGAAAGGCAAGGCCAAAAATGAACCGACTCAAGAAGGAGAAGGAGCTTGTGATTGTTTCAGCCCTGGTGGAAGGCGTCAGCATTCGGAGCATCGAGCGCATGACAGGCGTGCATCGGGATACGATCCTACGACTTTTGAATCGCGTCGGCGAACGCTGCTCACGGCTCCTGGATCAGCACATGGTCGGCTTTCACTCTCGGTTGCTCCAAGTCGATGAAATCTGGACGTTCTGCAAGAAGAAGGAACAGCGGCTTACTGAGACCGAACAGAGCAACCCTGAGCTTGGCGATCAGTATGTCTTTGTCGCCATTGACGCGGAGACTAAGCTAGTCCCGTTGTTCACCGTGGGGAAACGGGACTCAGGAAATGCTCATCACTTCATGCAAGAGCTTCGGGATCGGCTCAACGGCAACGGGCGGGTTCAGATGACTACGGACGGCTTCCGGGCTTACCTGCCTGCCGTTGAAAATGCTTTCGGCTCTGAGATCGACTACGCGCAATTGGTGAAGCTGTACGGAGCCGAGAATCCAGGTCCAGGCCGGTACTCTCCCCCACGAGTCACGGAGACGGTATCCACGACGATCAATGGGAACCCTGATCCTCGGTTCGTATCCACGTCCTATGTGGAACGGCAGAACCTGACCATGCGGATGCAGATGCGGCGGTTCACCAGGTTGACCAATGCCTTCTCGAAGTCGCTACGGAATCTAAAGGACGCACTCGCCCTGCACTTTGCCCACTATAATTTTGTGCGGATTCATGGTAGTCTTCGCGTGACCCCGGCGATGGCGGCGGGGGTCGCAGATCATGTGTGGAAACTAACTGAATTACTCGTTTAAGAATTGGCTTATTTACGCTGTCGATTCTTTCAGTTCAAAGCCAAGACGACCATCATCGGTCACATCTACCGTAAATTGTTTTGTTACCGGGACAACATTGCGTCCACTAACCCTAATATGTAATTCGTGGCCTCTACGTGCAATGATGTTCGGCGCATTCCTAACAGCATAACATAGCGTAATTCCCTCGTCGCGCGAGACTCTTTGGCCCTCAAGCCTTGAGACTACATCAATGTATTTCGTCTGCTTCGCATGAAGAGTAAACTGTTGTCGATATTCCGCGTCTGGTGAAGGGATATCATCTGCCTGACGCAAAGCGATGGCGCACTCGGTGGTCTTAGATTCCCTATAATCAATATATCGCTCTAGCTCTACCCTCACATCGTCTATTGTTATAGCATCACTCTCATTATAAACACCCACGCAAAAAAACTTTTTAATTATATCGGGATCGCGCTTTTCGATATGTTCAAAAGGTTCACTCTGCTCAAACAAGATCTTAAATTTTGGTGTAAGACGATCCTTCAGTTCGCCGATTTCTTCTCGTTGCTTAATATTGGTCCATAGAAGACCTACAAAACATGCGATGTTCCCGATGGCGATCCACGCAAGCTGCGAGACATGCCAACCTATGACCTCCCCCAAATAGCCAAAGAGGGTCATCGCAAGACCCAAAATGGTAAGCGTGTTTCTGAGTATTTTTGATAGAGTAGTCCACATAGCAAACGAGATGTTTGCACACCTGCCGTGGTCCTGTCTATACCAACATTCGAAATTTCGCTGAATCTAAGATAGCCCATTACCAAAATTTCCGGCCCTCAAATTAGGACACTACCCAAGGGCTGCAGGGACAGTACTCTGGGGAGAGGCTGAGGAAGAAGACACCTCTGGAGCGGGAGACGGGACTCGAACCCGCGACGTTCAGCTTGGGAAGCTGACATTCTGCCACTGAATTACTCCCGCGCCCTCTTCTGTCTAACAAAAGCACTCACGCTTGTCAATGGTTTTGACGCGCCCCAAGAAGAGAGAGTGTGATGTGTCGTTGCGAGCGTAGCGAAGCCATCCCGCAGATTGCCACGGCTGCGCCTCGCAACGACACTGCGTGTCAGGTTGCCGCGCACCCAACGGGCGCTCGCACTGTAGGGGAGGGTTTTTGCCCTCCCGATCAACGGGCGGGGATCAACCCCGCCCCTACGAAGATGTCATGACAGGCCAATGAACGGGTTGCGCTGTCACCCTCTATCTTTGGGGCGCGCGACTCAAGAGGGCAGCGGCTCGAAGGACTGCTGCCACGATACAAGATGCTCCTGGACGTAGGCCAGAGCCTCCTCGCGGTTGTTGATGAGCCCCGTTGCCTGAGCCTCCCGCAGACGATCAAGCGCAAATCCCAGGAAAGGACCTGGCGTAACGCCGAACGCCTCGATCAGATCGTCTCCCCGCACGATGGGCTTTGCCTGGCTTGTCAGGAACTCGGTTCTGTAGAATCGGAACGCCTCGCGCAGGAATACCTGATGCCGGCTGAACTCCTCGGTCTCCCTACCAATCGTGGCCAGCAGATCCGCCCAGGAGTGCAACAGTACAACGGGGGCAACATCACCCAGCTCCCGGAAGAAACGATACTGCGCCCTGGCGGTGACCGTCGCCCTGCTAGGGAGATGGATCGGCCGCAGATGATGTCGCTCGATGTCGGTCACGAGGCTCGTTGCCCGCCGACCCAGTCGAAGGCGTTCGCATAGGCGAGTGAGGATTGGCAGTCCGGCCTGCTCGTGCCCCAGGAACCGGACTCGACCATTCGGTAGTATGCTTCGGGTCTCCGGCTTGCCGATGTCGTGCAGGAACCCCAGCAGCTTGAGGATGGCGGTCTCGGTGATACCCGCCTCAATCTCCAGGCTAAGCCGCTCGCGTAACCAGAGGGCGTCTTCCGGAAAAAGCTGCCCAAGATTCGTGAGTAGCAGTTCGATAGACTCAAGCGTCTGAAGCGAGTGTTCCCAGAGGGGCAGACGATGCGGCGTGCTTGCCGGAACTGACTTGAGCGCCTCGACCTCCGGGACCAGCACCTTCAGAAGCTGCAGGACGTCGAGGTGCTCGATCCAAGGCGCTGCGGGGACCGTATCGAGGATCCTGAACAGCTCGTCTCGCAGACGCTCCCCGGCTACTGTCTCGAGGAGTGATGCGCGCTCGATGATCCACCGCCGAGTAGTCTCCTCGATGGTGAAGCCGAGCTCTGCAGCCAGGCGGATTGCCCTGATCAGGCGAAGCGGATCGCGATCGAATGCCGATGGGGCAAGGGCTCGCAGGCGCTTTTCCCTCAGATCGTTCAGCCCACCCGCCGGATCGATGATGACCGCCGCCAGCTCGCCGGCCTGCGGATCCACCCGCCGGTCGGGCAGGTCGAGCCTCACGGCCATGGCATTAACTGTAAAGTCGCGGAGAGCTAAATCGTCTTCGATCGTCTCGCCCTTCGATCGACTGATGTCGATCTGGACGATCATCCCTACAGACCTGTCCTCGACCCCGATCGGGGATCGGACGATGGCCCGAACCGTCTCTGGTTCGAGGCGAATGAGGCTGCCTTCCAGGGCCGTGGCCAGATCGCGACCGAACAGCTCCGGTTTCTCCCAGATCACCAGATCGAGGTCGATCCGCCTCGCCCTGCCACGACCAAGCAAGAGATCACGCAGGTACCCACCGACCAGATACAGGGGGCCCACGCTGCTGGCGGCCGCGACCGCCTCGACAGCCCGAAGGTACGGGTCGCGCTCCAGTTCGTCCAAACCGAAGAATGACGCCGATTTCATCGGGTAGAGGGACAGAGATTGGAGAGAGGGCAGTCGTCACGCAGGGGGGTATGCGTCTTGCAAGTCTTTTGGGAAGGGATGGCAAGGATCAGGTCATCGAGTGGATTGCTCAGAACCTTGTGCGCCTTCCTGGAGCCATAATGGCGTTCCAGGGCCGCGTGAATCTTGGCTGTCAGATTCATTGAGGCCACCCCGGGGTCTTCGTCGGTCACGATTGCGGATTGCGGATCGAAGGCACAAGAGTTGCTCCTGTTCTCCATTCCGAGATCGGCAATCTACAATCCATAAGGAGGGAGGCAACGGCAGGCTACCGGACCTCTGGCTGGAAGTCAACAGCAATCGCCCACGAGAAAAATTCGCTTGCCATGACTGATTCTGGCCCTATATGATAAGTGTACAGTTGAACTGAGGAATCGCTCACGTTGCCCTCATGTATAAGGAGCCGGCACAAGGCAGACTAGCGGTTTCTCTGAAGGGAGGCAGGTTGATGAGGATCACCGCAGAGATGAAGATCGACAATGTGGTGCGGCAGTACCCGGAGACCGTCCAGATCTTTAACCGCTACGGCGTTGCCTGCTTGGGGTGCTCTGCGGCTGAGTACGACAATATCGCTACCAGTGCCCAGGTCCACGGCGTCAACCTTGACCAGCTCCTGCGGGAGTTGAACGAGACCGTGACCATCCGAAACTGAATCACGAACATCGCGTGTTCACAACACTCAAACGAGACATCCGAGCGGCCCTTGACCGAGATCCAGCGGCTCGCAGCGCGCTGGAGGTTCTCGCGTGCTATCCTGGCCTGCATGCCCTGTACTTTCACCGCGTCGCGCACTGGTTCTGGAACGGCAACCTAAAGACCCTCGGCCGCTTCATCTCGCATGTGGGCCGATTCCTGACCGGGATTGAAATCCATCCTGGCGCAAGCCTCGGGCTAGGCCTCTTCATCGACCACGGCATCGGGGTCGTCATCGGCGAGACCAGTGAGATCGGTGAGGATGTCACCATCTATCAGGGCGTGACACTGGGCGGCACCAGCCTAGAGAAAAAGAAGCGCCATCCGACGATCGGTAACGGCGTCGTGATCGGTGCGGGCGCCACAATCCTTGGGCCGATCAAGGTGGGAGACAACAGCCGTATCGGCTCAGGCTCTGTGGTGGTGAAGGAGGTCCCACCGAACTCGCTCGTGGTGGGCGTGCCCGGGCAGGTCATCTATCGCGACGGCAAACGGGTCTCGCAGGCAGTTGACTTGGAGATGACTGATATGCCGGACCCCGCCCAAAAGGCGATCCGATGCGTCCTGGAGCGTCTAACAGAACTGGAAAAGGAAGTCGAGACCCTCAAAAAGGAGTTGACATCCTCCCCTGCTCATTCTGTGCCTTCCACAAGATACTATTCTCCGCGAAACGAGTAGTCCGCCACTTCTGGAATAATCCCACATTCTTCCTATCATTGTGAGTAGTTGAAAGCTACGAAGCTATCCGACACCCTGAAGACCGCCGGGGGACAAGCTGAGTAGCCGTTAGATGCGAGTTGGGGAGATGCCCTGCGGGTGCCTCCCCAACTCGCATCTTGAGGTGTTAGAAGTTGATTCCGAGATAGCCACCAGTGGTGAGGTGCTTGAGATTTTCATCCGGAATATCAGGACCCCAGTAGTATCGGAAGTCGACGCCGAGGCTGAGTCGATTGTTCCAAAAGAGGCGTTCAACTCCTACTCCGGTCACCCCACCCACGCTGATATTGGTGACTGCCTTGCTGACAGGGGTATTTACGTTAAAGGTGAGGCCCACGGGGATGATCCAGGGCCGATAGGGGGCCAGCCAGGGCCGGATGGATCCCAGGTTGTCGAAACGGAATTTCGGGGCGATACCCACGGTCAGAATGTTTTCTAATCCCCTCCCCTCCGCGAGGGCCTTGTTCGGTGGAGTTTCAACCTTAGCACTGGAATCACCTGTTGTATGTTGAGTCTGAATGTACTCCACGTAGATTTCCCCTAGAAGTGTGCTGTTAAAGATTCCCATCAAGGGGAGGTCAAGCCCGCCTCCTACGTTAAAGCCATTCCTGTTATTGGGGTCGTCCTGGACCGTCAAGAGGGAGTTGCTCCGTGGTTGATCCATGCGGGCATATCCACCCTTGAAGAAAACCTGACCGCCCGACAGCTTGGGGGCTTCTGCCTTCGCGGCCATCTCAGCCTTCATCCCTTCCTTCAGGACTTTCAGCTTTTCTTCTACGGGGCGCTGAATTTCCACCTGCATCTTGGTTTCAAGGGCCTCCAGGCGCTGCTGCATCCGCTTGACCATTGTATTTTTGGCCTCGACCTCCTCCCGCAACGCCTGCAATTCGTGCTTGAGTTGGCTCATTTCATTCCGCGTCTGTGCCTCCGCACTCCCTATCAAGGGTGAAAGCAGCGGTGTCAAGAATAGTGCAAGTACGGTCCAGCCAAGTTTGCGCATACGCATCCCCCTCCAACTCTTCACCGTTCACATTTCCTTCGTCAGATGTGATCGCTCTTTCAGTCGTGAAGCTCCATCGTTCACCTGATCTCGAACTGCACAGGTTGCCCAGTCTGGTGCAGGTCGCGTTGCCTGATGCTGCCCACAATCGCGTAGCCGATGGCGAACAGTTACCACTTGCGTAGATTGCGAGCGACGTATGGCGCTTCCCCCACCATCCTTCGCGCAGACCCTTGAGAGTCAGAATCGGACAATTCTACCACGTCAGCCTATCCTAAATAAGGGTTTTTATCATCCTACCCCGTCCTATGCTGCGACATCTGTCGCACAACACGTGTCCTAGTCTGACCCAAGCAACAGCTGTCGTTTCAGCCCAAACTGGTCCAGCTTCCGGTACAACGTGCTGCGGGAGATGCCGAGTTGGTGCGCCGCCTGGGACAGATTCCCCGCACACTGCTGGACGATCTGGCGGATGAGTTGGCGTTCGGCCTGGGCCAGCCACCCGGCCGCCTCGGGCCGGTCGGCCG